>B570J29582_1000001_pt1 | contig 120273 bp, 130 predicted proteins | sample LakMenEpi05May12_FD_29582 | JGI IMG/M metagenome (IMG submission 29582)
GTTATAGTAGTCCTCAAATGACTTTTGCTCCACCTTAAATTCATCACCCATATCTTCTACTCTACTACTAAACCAAGTTTCTTCGTGTTGCTCCTTCTCCATTTGCCTGGCTTGGTTTTCAATTTCTATTTTTCTTTTGTCGAACTCTAATATGCTTATTCCTTCAACATCATACTCATATTCAAGTTTATCGAGTTGTTCAATGAACCATTCAACCGCAGTTTGTTTCTTTTCCATAGTTATTTAGTTTTTAAAGTTTTTCTATTTCTTGTTTTACTTCTTTCCAATACTTTTTTAACACTCCTGTTGTTGTGCCTTCTAAAAGTCCTGTGTTAATTATCTCATCTACTGCTATCAAGGCACATTGCTTAATTTGGCTATCGTACATTGAAATAGGAACTCTCATATCCTTTTTTTTACCAACTAACGTGCGATAATGAATTACATTCATCTTATCTAACAATTCTTCTGCTTTCTCTTTAGGTGTCATAATTATTTAGTTTTAGAGTTTAATATTTGTTCTTTGTGTTCTCCCTAATAAGTCTTAATTCAATAATCATTATGACTTGTAATAAGGTTGGCACCCAAAAATAAATGTGTTCCATAGTTATTTAGTTTTAAAGTTCATATAATTAATTTGCGCTTTACAATCTTCAAGACTTCCTTGAAATAGCATAAGACCATCAGGAGTTACTATTTCTAAAGAGTAAATGTTATTTGCAACAGCTACGCAAGAATAGCTTATATAGTCCTTCTCTTGTGGTGTCATAGTTATTTAGTTTTAAAGTTTGTTTAATATTTTAGCTGACCTATCAACACAGGCTCTAGCTATTTTCTGCAACACGGTTACCGTGAGCATTGATAATCTTTTACTAAGATTGTTCATGTTTAAAGTTTTTAGTTTTTACAACATTTACATTTACCTCTACCTGCATGACCTTTCATTTTGTCTTTAGGCATCCATACCCCAATGTAGATTAAAAAGAATATGGGTATGCACATTAGCATACATAATACAACATAACCTATTGTTTCCATAGTTGTTTAATTATTAATACCATTCTAAGATTTCAACTACCTCTGCATACGGTTTATACAGGATGAAGAATTCACCGCTTGTTAAATATACAGCACACATTTTGGGGTTGATCTCATCATCCTCTTCATCTGCCCATTCTCTTAGGGCTATGATATTATCTGTGAGTATCTTTACCTCCGCCTTCATGGTACAGGTCTCTCCACCAATAAGGTTAGCTAACTTGCTATTAATTAAGTCAATGTTAGCAGTTATAAACTTACTCATTCTCTTGCTCTAGTTCAGGACGGTTGACCTTAAGGCCCCACATCAGGTTATACATAGAAGCAGATCTCTGAGCATACTTAATAGTAAGCCTTCTATGCTTACGTAAGTAAGTTACCATCCACTCCGTCCACTTTTCTTCTTGCTCAGGAGTCATGGTCCATTGCTCATACCATTTGTCCTTACGGTCTTTGATGTCCTCAAAGGTTACATCATGACCAGCTATTATAAACATGGTGTTGATTATATCTTTTACCATGTCATCATCAGTTAGTCTTTTACTTTTCATAAATTAATTAGTATTACTTTATTATCTATGGTGATCATAGCTACTGGTATAAGGTCCTCGTCATTTGAATGACGTGCTACAATGTAATCTTTATGCATACGGGTAGGGTCACTTGTATAAACAACTATACATTCATGACCATCAGCCTCCATTATATCAGTAACCCTTAATACAACAGTCTCTGGCTCAAAGTAATTATCTATGTAATAGTCTCCCGGTTTCATGGGTCTTCTATTTCACAGGTTAAATCTAAATCACCAAATACCTTAGCAATAGGCTCGAGTTTATCACGAGATCCATACTTTACCACAGCTTTTCCCTCGTTATGAATTCTCATAGCAAACTCCGCAGCCCTTGCCGAAGATATCTCACAGTAAATCATAAGAGCCATAATAACTTTATCAAAGCTATTGTGGTCATCGTTGAACAAGATGAGCTTGCTGTCCTCCATAAAGGACAGGTCAAGCGTCACGTCTTCATCAGTTAAAGTCTCAGGACTTCCAGTTACACCAGTCATCATTGTCATCTGCATCTTGTTCTTTAAAACAATCTTTACATAAGCCTGCCTCTTCAAGCAATGTTTCCATATGTTCATCAGTGTCAGACTCATCAAGGGTGGCTTCTTGAGCCATACCCCTGATGATATCTCTATCACAGTATTTACATAAATCATCTACTTGATTCCAAGGTGCATTAACATCTTGTTGTGCACCGGTAGGTAAATTACTTTGCATTGTTATAAGCTTTACTAATTAAACCGTTGATGTAAGTAATATCATGTGGGATATTATCAAAGTCTGTATTACCACGCAATGCTATAAGCATACGAGCATGATTGTACTTCTTACCTTGAGATCTGTAGAAGTTACAGAAAGCCCCATGAAATTTAGCATTAGTAGTCTTAACTAAAGCAGAAGCTTCAATCAAATCTTTAGTAAGCTGCACTGAATCTTCAGCAGTAACCTGGAAATTACCATTGCGTACACCGTTAAGACCTTTACCACTAGATGCATTACCACTCAATATCATACTTGATACAGCAGGAGTAAGACCATTACCTAGGAAGTGAGTCTTCAACTTAAAGTAATTCTCATTACCTAATCCACAGTATGCATTGATATAGTCTACCAATGTCCACTTCTGCTGAACATTATTTAGTATAGCCATCATCTCAACAATCTTATTTACAGATTCTGTCTCAACAACAATAGCGTTTACTTTCTTAATGTTTAATCTCTTTAATGACTCAACCAAGTGTTGACCATCTACATTATAATACTCTAGCTTACCACTAATACATTTAGTATAAGCTAACACAGGTGTTCTCAACACCCCTACATTTGCAATTGACTTAACTAACGCCTGTACATGCTTCTCGCTTTTTGCACGGTTAAAAGTCAATTCTTTAATCTTGTCTACAGTTACCTCGATTGTGATGTGTTTTGAAAATTCCATTTTACTTATATTTAACCCATTTAACTTTTGATTCATCATACTGCTCTAAGGCCTTCTTAACCCAGGTCTCATCAACAGTATCTTCATAGCACAGGATGTGCACTACAGATTTCTCATTAGGATTCAGGCGGAGCAATCTGCCTAATCTTTGTGCTGACTTGCGCTCATTACCATAAGAATGCATTATAATACCTTGTTTAAGATTAGGTATGTTGACACCTTCATTAAGCTGTAATACACAACTTAACTTGTTTATCTTACCGTCCTTAAACATAATCAAGTTCTCTTCAGAACTTTTATTATTTGCATGGTAGCTATGCTCGCAAAGTTTATCTGCCTGCTCTTGTGTATTTGCAAATAAGATTACCTTGTCTGTTATAAATTCAAATAAAGACTTAGCATATCTTTCCTTACTTGGATAAGCCATTAACCCTTTCATGCGCATTACTCTAAGAATTTGTATATCTTTTTGTGTAACTGCATTCATTAGTTTCTCTGTCCAGTAATTATAATTAACTAACTCTGATGTAGGAAAATGACCCTTCTTGGTCTTCTGCATATAGTCTTTACTATTAGACAGATCCAACTTATGCACAATGATTTGATAATCATTTAAGATACCATCATTAACTGCATCATCAGTTACATACTCATAAGCTATAGGGCAAAAGCGTGATACCATTTGACCTTTCTCAGAACTTGCAACCTTTGGCGGTGTACCTGTAAGACCTACAATCTTACCTTTGTAACTAGTAAGCCAGGGCTCATGAGAAAATAATAAGTTGTGACACTCATCTAAATATACTATATCAAAATCAAGATCTTGTTTTACCAAGGAGAGATAAGTACTAAACTTAATGTGATCTAATAGATAGGTCATATTAAACTTGGCAGCTTCATCCTTCCAGGATTGTATAATAGATTTCTTTGGTGCAACAACCAGTACTCTTAGTGTATCTGTATAGTTGTTAGCTATATGTTGCAGACCAATTAAGGTTTTACCTACACCCATACTAACAGCAATACCACATCTGTCACAATCTTCAATTGCTTTCAGAGCATTGCTTTGTATTTCTTCCCGGGTCATATTACCATTGACCTTGGTTAGTAACGCAGAAGTTACTGCCTACATAGGCATCCATCCATACACTTTGATCAAAGCAGAATGTCTTCTTATTACCTGTACAATCATTAGTAATCTCTAACCAGTAACAAGTACCAGTAATACCATCATTAGCAATTGTACCACAGTTACACTGCTTATCTTCTTCTTTACTGCAGCTAACTAATNCAATAGCTAGCATNANAATCATNATTAACTTCTTCATGCTGTTTGTTTTTTAATNTAAAAATGTTTAGGGAAATCGGGTCCTACATACAAGAGCAGTAACTCACATATATAGTGGAGNCCTAGTGTACTATGAGTATACATGGCCCCAGGTAATCCTTTGCTAACTTTATCAAGAGTAAATCTCTCACTGTCTTCTATGGGCACTGCAGATATCTCAAAGGTTAGTACCTTATCTTCTGTATCACCATATAGCTTACGTATAAGGTTAGTAAGATCAATGTGTAGTGTAAGATCATTGCTGTCTCCACGCCACGTGCGGTCTAATAGTCTTAGGTTTTCAAGCCCATCTATTACTTCAAATTTTAGTACCATTTCCAAACATGTTTACATTGTTTACTATTCATTACAATAACTCTGTTATGATCAACAAAATCCCAATCTTCACCCCATACATCATATACATGTATGCGAGCAAATAGTGGAGGATTCTCATAGACCATTCCTCTCTTCTTAATACTTGATTTAATAAACTCGTGTGACAATTGCCCACATGGAATAAAAAGAGTATTAGTTAAAGGCTCTTCAAAGTCTTCTTCAAAATAAATAACTACTTCAAAGTAATTACCTACAAAGTCTAAAGGTTCACTCATTACTTTCTCTTGATTTACTGAAGTTTAATAATTTGGCTTCTTTGGGATGTGTCTCAATCCAACCATGACAAGTCCTGCATACTGCTAGGAACTCAGTATCATCTAAGAATAGATTACCTACTCTTCCTTTCTTGTGATGGATATCACAGGCATTGATAGCACAACCTGCTAGGTGTGCTTCGCAATGAGGATGATGTTTCATGTATTGTTCCCGTAGTATTGAGTAAGCTGCATTAAGTTTAACAATCTTGGAAGATTGAAGGCGCATAGGTTTCTTGGCTGTTGGTTTTTTAGTGCTTGATAAACCCTTAAATTGTTTAGTCCAGCATTGCTTACAAAACTTTTGCGTACCTTCTCTCTTCCAGATTGTTGTTACTTCGCTACATCCATCACACTTCTTCAGCTTGGCTTGTAACATTATCAGATTTCATTATAATAATAGAATCATTACCATAGGTGAGAGCAATATGACTGCCCTCTCCTACATGTGTAATGATATTATCTTGTGAGGTTAACTGTTTAAGCATCACTTCTTCTGCTTCAGTTTCTGGGGTAAGTACTAGTCTAGTACTACCATTCATTATAAAAGTTGTCTTCATTTAAATTTGAGTTTTTTCAAAGCAGTCTTTAACCTTGTCAAATAGATTAGGATCTATATCCTCAATCATATGAGCAACAGGCTCAAGCTTCTCGTTGATATCAAATGAGTATTTGTAATGAGAACTATCTTGCATTTCATCTATAGACTCGTCATCTATATATTTAGTTACACTAATTCTACCAAAGTCTAGAATCTCCATAGTGTCTATAATGCTTTTATGTTTAAACATATCTTCATATGTGTCAATCCATTTGCGATTAGTGAAATACAAGAAGAGAACTTCTTCATTGTTTAACTCGTTGATACTCATCTTAAGCTGCTTTAAGTGTGTAAAAATCTTTAGGTAAAACTTTTTCTTCTATTAGCTTATTGACAATTTCTTTTTTGTCAATACCAAGAGATTTAAACTCAAGGTTGCTAATATAATCAGGATCAATTGCATCCGCAACATTTTCAGTAAATTCTTTTACCAAATTACTATGGTGAAAGAACTTACCCATTAGGTCAGCAGCCCACTGATTAGTAAGCTGTTGCTTCCAAATGTTTAACACTTGTTGTGCACGCTGGTGAACCTTTGTAATTCTTTTTTTCTTATCCTTATGCATCTTAGATAACTCGACTTCCTGATAAACAGATAGTCCAAACAGAGCCCTCTTATATAAGAAGTTCTGATATGCATTAAAAGGATCACGCTCAAACTCCATCTTGGAATTATTAGAGCCGTATAACTGGTAAGACTGTAGTCTTCCTGTGTAATTTACTTTTTGATATGACATTATTAGTTGAATTTTTTACAATGAGAAGGGCGGAGAAACTTCCCCGCCCCGAAATACATACACAATTAATACTAGTTCTCTTCTTCTTCTTCACCAAAGCTTGGTACAGAAGAAAAGTCTATTACCTCAGCAGTTTGACCATCAAGCAATTGCTCTGACAATGATCTTTCTGAAGGGATATAATTATCATGAGGGATTAGCTCATCAGTAGCAGACATATCAGATGTATACACAGCACGACGATAGATATTTCTACCATTTTTAGTGCATGCAATACCTGAAGAACCTGCTGTCTTAAGATCTTTATCTGGATTCTTCTTGTTAAAAGGAGTAAGTGACTCTTTAATAACAATCTTACCAGATATTTCTTGGTTGTCCTTCCAACCTAAACCACGCAACACATTAACTTCACCAAATACAAGAGCGCTTTGCTTTTTCTCTACTGCAAATCCACGTTCTGTAAATGAGGTTACTGTTTGCTCTACGCGCACATAGCCAAACTGATCATCAGTTAAAACAATGACATTACCGTCCTTAGCGGTTACAATTACTTTTGACATACTAAAAAATTTAAAGTTGATTACTCTTCAGGATCTATATCATACTCAGATAGGAAATCATTTAATGTTTTTTCCTCATCTATATCAAAGATTATAACATCAGTTTCATCAAGGACTTCTTCCTCTTCATACTCGACATCATCTTTAATATTATCCTGTAGTACAGAACCCTGAAATGGATTGATAATAGTTTCCCCGGCATTAACACTTACTAAAAAGCGGACATCATCATCAGTTAAGGACAGATACTCATCTATACTCATATGAATCACTTTGCCATTGGGAAGTTGATATAACATTTACATTAGGGTTAAACAAATATAAACCCTATACTTAATAATAACTTGATTTACAACTAGTAACAAAAAATAAATTGCATCATATAGCTATTGCTATAATTGCAGCAAGCAAAGCAGCACAAGAAAGTATCATTACAAACCTTAATACTCTTTTAGTCAGGCCTAATTGTAAGATAATATCATCTTGCTTCACTTGCACTTCTTTCTTGAAACGCTCAAAGTTGCCCATATATACGGGTCTTTTATCTTGTTCACTCATAATCAATTAGTTAATCCTAACTACAAAGCAGGAGAATTGACACTCCTGCAATGTATTAGGTCTTATCTACCACTCACCCTTAAAATTATAACCACAACATTTCAGGTGGACTTGCCAACTGATTAGTCTTGTAGTTCTCTGTGAACCATTGTTGTACATCTGGTTTGTCTAACCATTCCTTTACATAATCCTGATGACACTGGTCAATACTCTTGTTATGCTTACCATGCATCTGATTAATAACAAAACCATTATGATCATAGTATTTAGTAATACCAACAGTAGCACGCACATCACGGTCAGTAAACTTAAATACAAAATAAGATTTATCCTTAACCTGTGAAGCATAGTTGGTGTATACACAGTGAGACATAAGTCTGCCTTCTATATATAGATCCTTGCTATTAGTAACTAACTCGAGGCTACCATTGTTGGGTAACTCGTTAACATACTGATAGTCAATGCATTCCACATGCTCTTGTTCTATATCCATTATGTCTTTAGTCCACTCACTGTGAACTTCACCCATACGAGATCTAGACCACTTGAAATCTATTTTGCGGTTAAGTCTTTGAGCCTGCTTAATCAAATCCTGCGTATCAAAACTCATATACTCTGCAGTTGCCATGTACTCTAATGCATGATTAGGGTCTTTTGCAACAGTCATTATATCAGATAAGGCTTGAAGTCTATTGGCGTGACCTCTTGCGTTTACATATTTCCACAGAGTTTCTGTAGAAATATTCATACCACGCATTACAGGATTAGTCTTTAGAATAGCCTTGATTAGATCACGAGGATTAGTAACTTTACCTAACAATACCTTATTAAGATTAGTATTAGTACAACTAACTTTCAAAGATGGTGGTATATCAAGAAACCATTCTGTCTTAAAGTAGTTACACATATCAGCCACTAAAACGGGACATGCTATAACTGCTTGCTTACCATACCACCATTTAAAAGTCTTCTTGACTTTATCATAGCTACATCCTGCACCAGCATCTCTTTTAAGATACAAGCCTGTCTTAATATTCCATTTAGGAATACAGGCATTACTTGCCCAATACACGTGAGTATCAGACTCTGCACGCGTATCTTCTGCCCATGTATGCAGTTTATGACCAAAGAAAGCAAATCTTTGCTTATCTAATGACTGTGCCTTAAGCGTAGTATAAGCTTCTCTTTCTGTAAAAACAGCTTGACTAATAATTGTTGTTTCCATTTCTCAAGTTGATTGTTTAGTTGATTTAATTTTAATTGACCTTACATTAAGAGCTGCTTCAAGTTTATCAGGTGATAGACCTTCCATAAGTTCTTTAACAGTTACAGTAATCCATGTATCACCTATAGACTCCCAGCCATCAAACTCTGTGATATCATACTGACAGCCGTCAGGTAACTCAACAAGTTTTAGCTGACCATGCTGACCCGAAGTCCTTTCTGAACCTAGTTCTTCAAAAACTTCTATAATAGTAGGGTCACCTCTATCTATATCATTTTCTGATATAATAGTATCACCATCTACATAGTAACCATAGTCACCATACTCAAGAGTCTTTTTTGTGAGCTCAATATTCTTTTTCTTTGCCCATAACTCAAAGGCTTCATCAGATATACCGTATCCGCCATAACACACATTGATTAATAACTTCATTTTAGTTGGTTTTTAGTTGAACTTAATTTTATAGCAAGGGAAACAGGATTCGAACCTGTAGTTACGCAAGTTGTTTGGTACTGACCTCTCGGTTACTCCCATTTCGTCGTGTTAACCAAATTGACACTACTCCCCTATGTGCCTTTTTAAACGACGTCGAGAAGGCTAACTCTATCTCCTATACGATGAGAACAGTTACTTTGAGCATTGTCAAGAGGCTTACTGTGTTTTACGATCCACTCGCGAGCGTGGCTATTAAGAGGGTTACCCCGCGTCACTGTTGTTTAACAGTTACTAAACTTTATTGAGGACCGTTGTCCTTCCCGATGAAAAAACTTGTGACGCGAGGCAATATTACCACCAGTTAGTTCCACGAGAATTGTAGTTCTCGCGAATCTTTGGTTTAAAAGAATCTTCACAACTGTGCACTGTTGTTGCACAAGATGTCATTAATGCTACTAATGTGATTAACACAAAGTACATTAAGATAAGGGCATTACTCTTTTTCATCTAATAGTTTATGTAAGTTGGTTACAGCATCTGCGTAGTTAGACATAGCAATGTCCAATTCTCTAACAGCTTTATCATAAGCAATTCTTACTTTTGCAAGAGCCTCTAACTTGGCTAATTCTTCAAGAAGAGCAGCGCGTTCAGCTTCTTCTTCTTGGTAATGAAATGAAGCAGCTAATTCTTGCTGGTCCATCATCTTCTGAAATTCAGGGGAGTTTTTCATCTTACTCATATGTGTTTAATTAGTTCTCTTGAAAATGCAATACTTCTATCTAATCCATATAGCACATGCTCTAACTCAAAGTTAGTCATCTCATACAGATTATCAAAGTCATCTACAGATAACTGCTTATCATACATAAGGAGTTTAGCCTTATTGATATCTTCTATTAGAGATATCTTAGTCTTTTGTGCGTCGGTCATAAACATCCTGTGTTTAACTGTCCAACCATATACCCCAAATGATACCACAGGTACCAAATCACAGCATTGCCAAATATGACAATAGCCCATACAATTACATCTTTAACTTTCATAGTTGTGTATTAATTGATTTAACTTATTTACAAAAGATACCTGCGGGCATAGCCCAACACCCGCAGGTTTTCCACACATCGACAATAAGGAACTTATAAAACCTTATGTCTATCCTTCACACATTAAAATGGACAGCCATCACCTTCAGGGTCATTGGCTTGTTCTTCTTGCTTATCATTAAACTCTTGTGCCATATCACCATTAAGAGTAACCTCTTTATAGGACTTAACAACAGTTCCTGATTGCTTCATCAAGTCATCATACATATCAACAAGCGTATTATACTCACGCTTTAACTTGTTATGCTGAACAATGAGTACTTTAAAAGCATTTCTGACATGGCCATTGCCCATATCATCTACCTTAATACTCTGTTTGTTTGCCATAGTCCAGTATACTGGTAATGGTTTAGCGAATATGCTCTCGTCTGCCATATTACTATTTGTTTTATGTTACTTCTTTTAAGGTAGAAGTTTAACCTTGGTGTGTACCACTCTGCATTCAGTTATAGTATTACCTGCTGGACGTTACTCCAAGTCTGAAGAGACCCTACGTATAGTATAGATTATCAAATCTATCTAACTCGGCATATACTATAACTGCTTACCCTTGTGAAGTAAGTTATGATGCATTAATACAAATCAGAATTATGAAGCCTATCATAGTAAGTGTTAACCCTTACATACCTTGCCATCGTGGACTGACTACTTTTATATGGTAGTCACGGCTCTCATAATCTGTTACAGTTTCTGTTATCTCGCAGGTTGTCTGAACTGTGAATTTACAGACCTGCATAGTTGACCCTTACATCGTGTACCCGGGTTGAGGTTTTGTTTACAGAGTAGGTCTTATTCAACTTTCACCTATACTGCACCGGCTCACTAAATCATTTTATACTCGTGAACTACATAAGACTTAACAGGCTTATCAGATCTTACATAGTCTACATTATAGCCTACTACAAATCTTTTACCTGGATGTCGTCTATAAGTATTCACAGTTAAAAATACTTTCATTCCCATATCAATCCATCTACCTTGGGTAAACTCATCAAGATATTGGAATACTCCATCATACTCTTCCATAAGACTTAAACCTAATGACTCTATAAAGGACATTAGTTCTTTCTTATCATATGGGTTGACATTATCGGGAACTAATATCTGTGTCATAAGCATTGTAATAATAACAGCCGTAGTGTAAGTTTTCCCTTCGCTTTACTGAACTTTGGGTTAGTCAGTAACTCGACCTACACTACAGCTGATATATGTTTAATCTTTTAACTCACCGGCTCTACATAGATTATCATCATATGCAAACTCACCGGTCTCTATCCATAATAAAACCTCACCTTCACAGGCCGATTCTATTACAACAGCATTGGGACTATGTATATCATACAATCCGTCCTCGTTCTTAGTAACCATCCCGGTCATAAGATAGAAATAAAGCAATAGGTGATTCATAAGGCATTCTCTATATCATTACTAACAGAGAAGTAACCAAAGCAAACTCCACCACGGAGTCTAACTACTATGAATCTAACATAAGAGTATCTCTCTTTAAGCTTATAGTACATAGTAACTATATGAGAGTATAACTTACCAATGAAGTTGAAAGTCTTAATCATATCATTTAGCCATATGTTACGGCTATTGTTATTGATTTTGAGGCAATTAGCATGAAGATAGATAGTCAGTGGTGGGTGTTAGCAAGTCACTGTAACTCGCTGATACCCAACCACTTAACTACCGTTTCTTAATGATTTACATCAAGATTATGCTTCATCTTCCTCTTCTTCTTCTCCATCTGCCTCAGCCTCCAATAATGGTACTGCATTGAAGTTAATGGCAGGTGTTGCAGCCACAGGATTCGCAGAAACCACAGTCGACTGAGTATTGCTTACTGCATTAAATGCCCCAATGTTGTGCATCATAGTAGTAATCTCTGTACCAACAGCCTGTGCCATATTAATAATGGACGCTGTTTTTGCATCAGGCTCAAACTCATAGATCATTTCGCCAATACGGTCACCCGCAACTAATGCTCTATGTATAACAGTACCTGATGGGTAAGGAACAACAGTCCCTGTTACATTACCCTGCTCATCTCTGTTGTACATTGGTACAAATAAGACATCTTGATTCTGCGCAGTGCGCTTAATCAGTTCACCGGTTTTGTTGTTAACCTGTGTAGTGTTCCATACCTTAAAGGCTGTAACTTCGGCTGTCGTGCCGATAACGCGGTACTTCCAAGACCCAGTCTTAGATGCACCGATAAATTGTGCTTTTAGCATATTTATATTTGGTTGTTAATTGTTCAATGTTAATGCCCATAGTCCATAGTCCGTGTCAACGCCGAAGGCGCAATGGGTCTGATAAAATGAGTTTATGTGGAGCAAGGAGGAAGAGAGGGAGCGAGCGCGAAGCGCGAGCATGTCCATAGTAGTGTGCCTGTGCCTCTTCCCCCACCCTTTCCTTTTCCATAGGAATCCAATAGTCCATAGTAGTTAACTAACTGATCCTCAGCATATGAGTTTGTGTTTGTCCATAGTAGCAGACCATACTAGCTTTCCAAGAATAGTCCATAGTCGTTACCTTGATCATGGAGGTGATAGTAAAAGTTAGAGCAAGGGCCGTAGCCCCTGCTGTTTAATGACCGTAGTCAAATCCTAACCACACTTGTCTACCATCAGGTAATGTGTATGACCATTCACAACTACCGCAGCATCTGTGTAATGATTCACATTCCTCTTCTGTATTACAAACTCTTGCGTTATCAGCGCAGTCATAAGTTCTATCTTCATACATATTACCATCCCAACCTACTGTTGGTTCCTCTATGTACATTACTCTCTCAAGTTCTGTTGAGACTAGCAATAGTTCTGCATCTGATAATTTTACTGTTACTTGCATGATCTTTATATTTTAGTTTATGTATAAGTTTTCCATATGAGTAGTAGTGCTCCCTCTCTTGTTGGTGATAGTAACTAATGTTATTGTCAGTGTTCGCGCAGCGGCAGCAGCTCTGGTAAGCTGAGTTTGTGTGGAGCTGATCCAGTGAGGAGTGTGCGGTGAGAGTGCACGGTGAGAGTATACGCAGCGCCGAGGAAAAAAAAACCACACACAGAGCCGAAGCAATGTGTGTGGTATAGGTGAGGCCGAGGACTATGCCTCGCTCTCGGTGTCTTCAGCAGGAGTGCCGAAGATTGGTGTCTCGCTTTCAGGAGTCTCTGGTGCAGAGTCTGTGAAAGGTGTGGCACTGAAGTCAATTGTCATCGGCACAAAGTTGCGCTTCTTGACAACCAACTTGGGAACTGCAATGTCTGCAAACAAGAGGTCACCAATGCGAGCATTGATATCATCTTGTGAGAGACCACCAACAGCACCGCGCTCACGCATTGCAAGTACGGTGTCTTGCATTGCAGCACGTTGCTCTGCATCGATAGGATGTTCTTCCAGTGAAATGGAATACCCGCTATCAGTTTGCAGAATGGTGCACGCACTTGACCAATCTTGGAATCTCTCGTGAGGGATCTGTAGATTGGACAATATGGTGATTGTACCTTTAGGCAAGATACAGCCTGCAGCAATGTCTCGACGAGTGCGGTCCTGGATTTGGGGGTCTAGGCTCGTTGGGTCGAAGACCCACAAGTTCCCGTTAACAGTACGCACCTTGTCGAGTGCTGTGTCTAACATTTGTCTCTCGGCAGGCGTGTCACACTTGACAGCATAGCGATAGATGTTAGAACTTTTTGCCGTTTTGTTGTCCGCATTCGGCAAGCGGAGGATTGCAGTAATAGCCATTTTATAAGTTTTTGGGCTATTATAGGACACTTGAAGCGTAGTCCATTACACGCGAGTCAGTACTTAAATGTTAAGCACCGCCTTTGGCGATAATGAGTTTCTTTGGAGCAACACACAGACAGAGCCGACGTAGGAGGCTGTGGCTGTGTGGTCTTGTGTTTGTGTGGAGCAGTGCCACGGTCGTGTTGGCCATGCTGTGCATGCAGTGCAAGCAAGCATGAGAACCTTGCCCGTCGCAGAAGGTAGCCACCCCCCTCAAGCAGATGACCAGATGAGTGATCCACCAAGAGCCAGGGGGTACCCCCGCCAGCCAGCCGAGCCGGGCCATCGCTATAGAACACCCCTTACACCCTCTCCCACAATATAAATCCCCTACCTCCACCCTGCCCGGGGGGTGTCCCGGTAAAGATTACTACCCGGGGACTATATGTCCCTACGTATAGATATGGGGTATATTGGATTACTATATGCCGGAGCATGTAATTTCTGGAAAAATTCATGCAAAATTATATAGGGTAACTCGGGAAACTTCCGAGTTTGGCACCTTTTTGTTACGGAGTTTGGCACTCTATAGTTCGCCAATACTCCTAGAATTTTCCAGTAATGGCGGATTAGCGCAAGGGGGTTGGGGATTATTTTCCACTAAAGGCCTGATTCTGTAGATTATTTTCCACTATAGCTGTCGCAAGTATAGTAGATATTTGCGTCACAAATTTAGCATATATATGTGACAGATGTTATTAACCACATCTATCTCATATCAATGGTGCCAGGTTTATCCTGATATCTGTACTATGAAACGTACCCGGGGAGGTACGGAGTATACTCTCTATACATGATAACATCCCTTACAGGGTATAAAAACCAGGTTTTTTGTTCCCTATAAACCACATTAAAGTATGATATACTATGCATTAGCCTGTGAAATTGGGGTTAATGACTATTAAAACATACTATAGTGTGGTAACAATTTTACGCTATATTTGTTACGAGATGCTACAGTTTATTACCTATACCCTACGGTGGATATCTTCTAACCTAGCTATTCCTTTCTGGACAGTTGGGCACATCCACCTCAGTATTAATGTCTACGAGGACTTGGTAGAGATACTTTCTTCTGTAGGTATGAATCTTATAGTAGCTGTCGGATTCTATATGGAATGGCGGGAGCATAAAAAAAATTCTTGCCCGTAACAAATTCTTGTATATATTTGTCACACATTAAACCAATAAACACATGAGCGCATTCAAACAACTACGCGGAAAACGCATCCTGATTACTAAGCCAGTATCAGAAATAAAGTCTCTTATAGAAATAACTCCAGAGGTTCAGGCACAGCTTGACCAGGAGATGATGATCAAGTGGACTCGTCTTACAGTATTTGCTGTAGGTACTGATGTTACTGATCTTAAGTCTGGTGATGAGGTGTATGTTAGCGCTGGTATGCTATCTAATGCTGAGCTAGTACAACTAGATGGAGTTGACTACATGATGGTTCAAGACCATGCTGTAGCAATTGTATATTAATACGTAGGGTCTGCTTTACTCCAAACACATCTTATCTCGGGATAGGATCTGCTCGTAACGTAGACCCTACTCTCTTTTTAATTGTTTCTGCCTAGAGCTTGGATACGGAAGTGAGTCTTCTCTTGCTCTGCTGCCATGATGGCCATGATACCACGGAGTTCTTCATAGGTAAGTTCTACTACTAGTTCTTCTTCACTATCAAGTACTTGTATTACTCGCGGGTCTATATATATGTTAGCCTCAATCTGTTCATCAGAATGAGGTACTTGATATGTTCCTGCTTTAATATAAGTTGCCATAGTTATGATACTACCCCATCAATGATCATCTTGTTATCTACTGAAAAGGTACCATCCTTTTCTATTTTAACTACTGCAAATCCATGTACCCAATCGGAATGACCTTTCATGTACTCAGGATATAACTCACATAAGCAACCAGTACTCCAAGCTCCTTGGATATTGTTGTTAATGTCTCTTGTTATAAATTCTGATTTTCTATGAAAGTGACCGCAGATAGTACTAGCCTTTGCTTTAAGATATAAGTTTCTTGCAGGGTTCACTGTACCACCACCTAGATATTCATGACCGTGAATGATATTTAAGTTACCTGCCTTGATGGTAGATGTAGACTCTATAAGTTGAATTTGATTCTCTCCAAATCTTAGGAGCATCTTCAACTCAAACTCATCCATACCAATCCATTCAGGTGCTTTAATCCTTAGCCACTTCTCAAGTCTCTCCTCGTGGTTACCAATCTTGTAATAAATTCTAGCTTTAGGGAATGCTGTACGTAATGCTTTCATAAACCATCTACCTTGTTCAAGTTCTACTTGCATCTTAGGTTTAGAAGGGTCCTTGTCAAACCGTGACAGCTGGTAGAAATCTAAAACATCACCGTTAAGGAGAATTGTATTAACTTCTTGAGCAATTCCATATTGAATAGCACTACCAAGAGCTTCTTCATCATGATAAGGGAAGTGTATATCAGAAAGAACAAGAATATGATTGGCATCATCTGGTAGTATAAAGTCATTAGGTCCAGACTTATATGACTTTGGTATATCATTAAAGGGTGCATAGTTGTATGTTATGGGTCTTTGTAACTCAGGGTCTACAGTCTTTCTAGTAAGTTTACCTCCTAGTCCAGCATGTGCTTTAAGTAGTGAGCGTGCATGATCTATACTATTAAAGTGTAGCTCATTTTCAGCAAGCATGAGTTTAGCAAGTGTTTGAATGGGAAGTTTAGGATACTTCTTTAGATACTCTTTAGCGAGTTTACCAGTAGCAGTTAGCTTCATAAGATATTGATATCTTATACAAGATTATGAATTTTTTTTGATTTTCAATGCTTTTTCTACAGATATTTTTATATTTGTTGTTGTATCTTTATAGTATGAGAAATAGTTTAGCGGGAAAATCTACAGGAAAAAGCAAGTCTGCAAAGTATTTTGCTAGTCATCCTGAGGCTCGTGCTAAAAAGAATGCTTATAATAAAGAGTATCACAGTACACCTGAGAGAAATAAGTATAGAGCTAAGCTAAACATGGCAAACCGTGCAGCAGGTACCTACGGGAACAGTAACGGTAAAGATGAATCTCATACAAAAACAGGCAAGTTGGTTAAGGAATCAAGATCTACTAACAGGGCCCGCAATGGAAAAGGAAACAATAAAAGATTAAAATAATGCCAACACCTCCTAACAATATATTTGCTACAAATGTAGCTACTAAACCCGATCCAAGATCTACACCTTTAGGTGCTCCTACTGTTATTGTATTAGACTTTGATACTCTTGGTATTACTGAGTACTCATTAAGCTGTGCACAGTTTACAAGTTACCTTACATATATTTTCTTAACAGGAGCTACTACAGCTACAAGCCCTACGGTATACTTACCATCTACTAATAGTTTGAATGGTCAGACTGTAATGATTAAAAACGTTACGCCTGATAATTATTCTGTACAACCTGTTGCAGGAGTGCAGTTAGATGCGGGTACTTATCCTTCTATAACCATAATGGCACTAGGTAATACAGGTGATCCTGGAGCAGTGACTGTAGTTGCTAATCCAGATCCTGTTAATAGCTGGTACATTACAGATGTATATGTCCAGTTATAATTTGCATATGTAAACAAGTCTTCTTATATTATACTATATACTAATCCATTAATCTAATCTAATCATGGACATTCTAAACTGGCTATATCTAGCTAAAAACAAATTTGTACGTACACAACCTGCTAACCTTCAAGATTTAATGATCTTTGGTTCTAAAGTAGGATTTAATAAACGCGGAGATCTTTATCAGAACTACGCAATGGAGATTGGAGACTTTGCTCAAATCTTACCTGCTGGCCCAGCTGGTCCTCAAGGAGTTGCTGGTAATACCGGTCCTGCTGGTATACCTGGTCCTGTAGGTCCTGCTGGTTTAAACTGGCAAGGAGCTTGGTCTGCTGGAGGAACTTATGTAATTGATGATGCCGTAGGCTATGGCGGAGCATCTTGGTTCTGTATAAATCCTGTAGGTCCATCTGCTACCAATCCTTCTGCAGATCCTACTAACTGGGCATTACTTGCTGCACAAGGTGCAAATGGAGCTACTGGTGCCACTGGATTACAAGGTCCAACTGGAGCAACGGGTCCTTCAGGAGCTACTAATAGCTTAACTACTACTGGTACAGGTGGTGCTGCAACATTAGGCGGTGGAGTAATTAACATTCCTGTATATCAAACACAGATCCCTCATTTAGAGTGGAATAACACTGATAGAACAATTTGGAATAATGGTCAAAATGACGCCCCTTCTAACACTAGTTTTGGACAAAATGCTTTAGAAGCTAATACCATTGGTTTTGAAAATACAGCATATGGTTATAATACATTAAGAAGTAATACAAACGGTGTTCAAAACACAGCTATTGGAAGTTATGCAGGAAATAGTTTAATTTCATCTACTGGCTGTACTCTTGTAGGAAATCAAGCTGGTGTCACAATAACTTTTGGTAATTATAACACAGCCATAGGTAGTTATTCTATGGAACAAGCTGCTGCTGGAGGAGAAAACACAGCTGTGGGTTACAACACTTTGCGTTTAAATTCAAATTCTAGTGGAAGCACTGCTATTGGTTCACAAGCCTTATATAATAATGCTGCCGGAAACAACACAGCAGTTGGATCATCCGCTATGTATTCTAATGGAAGCGGAGCAGCTAACGTTGCTGTTGGAGTACAGGCTTTACGATTTAATACTTCCGGTCTTCAGAACACGGCTATTGGCTCAGAAGCTTTAAAAAATAACGTTATTGGAAATTATAATGTAGCTGTTGGGGTAAGCGCTTTGTTTAGCAGTACTAACACTACGGGTGAACTTACAGCAGTTGGAGCTTTTGCACTTTCAAATAACACAAGTGGATCAGCTAACGTAGCTGTTGGATTTGAAGCTTCATTAAATAATTCTTCAGGAACTGGTAATGCTGCACTTGGATACCAAGCTTTAAGAGCTAATGTTGGAGGAAACGGTAATACTGCTGTAGGTTCTGCAGCAATGACTAGTTTTACAGGTAACTTCGGAACTGCTGTAGGGCAATCTGCATTACAAAACGGTGGAGCTAATGCTGTTGCTATAGGTTACCAAGCTTTACAAAGTAATACAGGAAGTAATAACGTAGCTATGGGTTATCAAGCTCTTCAAGCTAACACTACTGGAGCTAATAACGTAGCCATCGGACCAAACACTGTATCAGGTAACTTTAGTGGATCTGTTCTTTTAGGTAGAGCTGCTACTGCAACTGGAAGTAATCAGTTTGTTGTAGGTTCTACTACTTACAACGCTGGAGCTGTTACTACTGAAACAACAGTATCTTCTAGTAAAACATGGACTGTAATAATCAATGGAGTAGCACAAAAAGTATTACTAGCATAATGGAAAAAGAAAGAGCAATTGAAATTATTGAGCAAGCGTTAAATGCAGCTACATTAAAAGGAGTATATACTCTAAAAGATGTAGAGGTTATTTTGCAAGCCCTTAATGAACTAAAAATGTAAAAAATGGACATCCTTAACTGGCTAGGCATAAAGAAACAAGACTTAATCAGAACCACACTAGACAGTCCACAAGACTTACTAGTGCTTGGTGCTGATGTATCATTCCAAAAACGGGGAGATAAGTATCAATCTTATGCCATGCCTGCTGAAGATTTTATTGAAGCAGGTCTCATTGCTAATACGGCTCACTATGAGTTAGATATTGCAGCTACTAGCGTTGTAACAGTAACTACTGCCCGTGGTATTATTGATATTGTCAATATGGGAACATCTGCTCCTTTAACACCTAGTGCAGCTTATGCTACTTCAGTTTCTTTCTTGATTGATAATCCAGATCTAGACCTTACTATAACTAACAGAGATAACGTATATGTACAATACTCAGTGTATTACAAAAACACTATAACTGATAATGTTATCCCTCATTTAATTGCTACAGGAGTTTCAAACGGATTAGAGTTTAATCTTTATAACGCTAATCCTACAATAGCTGGGGTTAATAACTGGGATGGTGATTTGTACGTTTATTATGAACTTTATACAATAAATAACTAAGATGGATATTTTAAACTGGGTATACCTACTCAAAAACAAACTAGTAAAAACTACAGTACAAGATCCTACACAAGATCTTGTAATTCTTGGTAACAACGTAACTTACGCTAAACGCGGAGACAAGTACCAGTCTTATGGTATGACCGTAGAAGATTTTGCTGCATCTATAGTACCTGCTCCGGGTACTCAAATGAACTATGTAACGGGTATATTAGATCCAGAAGCAGAAAGTGATTTTATACAGTTACCTGATACTATTACAAGCGGTCCACTATTATACAATACTTACAAATTAGGTGGTATTGTAAACTTTAATGGGATAGGTCAATCGTCTTATTCATACCTAATTGGTGTAATATCAGGAGATACTAGACTTAGATTAATTAATGATGCTAGTGTGATTGGCGCTCTTGGCGTAACTACATATAATGGAGTATCTGGTAAGTTTACAGTAAACGCTTTAGTAAAAAACGCAAGTACAGGAGCAGCTATACCACTTACATTTGCAACGATTGTACTGGATAATACAATAGCAGGTCTTGATGACTACTTTGTATCTATTGTAGCAACTGCTGGAGCATCTTGGGTAGGTACAGCATACATAGATATTGAGTTTATGTCTGACCAAACACTAGTTTACTTTAACTAATAAAACTTAAACATATGTCATTAAGAAAAGGATCATTAGAAGAATATTATAACAGTGTACCTGGTTCTAAATCAGCAGGATGTAAAGCTCCTATAGGAGGCCGTCCAATAACATGTTATCAGGATAAGGTAGAGCCTAATACACGTGAAAAGTTAGCACTTTATGCAAATCCTCAAGATGCTCCAAAGAGAGCTTAAAAAATTATAAAACTATGTCACTAGGAAACGGAAACCCAAAAGAAGGAGATAAAGGCTCTAACTTTAACTACGAGTTAAAAGTATTACAAGGACTTCAATGTACTTGTGATCAACTTAAAATTATTGATGCTAATACCGATGATGTAGAATTTATACTTTCATCAATACTTACTACACTTCAAGCTAGTACAGAGTATGAAGCTAAATTTACAGTAGATACTTGTAATGGTGATACAGTATATTTAGAGGTACGGGTATGGAATCCTGATACATCTACCTGGGGTCCGATTACATACTATCTACCAGGTAGTACAACACCTGTAGTTCCTCCAGGGGCAGCTACTCCAGGATGTTTAGTATATGCAGATCCTTCTGCTGTATTAGCACTTATATTAGGGGCTATTGAAGCTGGTAATGAGACTCTTACTAAGATTGAAACTAGTGTTCAACTTATAGATAATTGCGTAGGAACAGATGGGGTTACAGCACCTCCAAATTCTTTTCTTGTAGCAGGTGTTACAGCTGGTGGAATTCAGCAAACTATTGAGGTAAATGCAAGTGGACACGTTAATATTTCAGATGGTGGAGGTTCTATTACTGTAGATGGTACTGTGAATATCGGAGCATTACCTAATGAAGGTCAACAGACAATGGCTAACTCTATATCAGTTGCTATTGCTAGTGATCAAGCAGGTGTTCAAAGAACTCCTACTTTCCTAAGACCTGCAGGTACATCAGGTACTATACCCGCAGGTAGATACTCTATGTCATTTGCTAATGTAGGAACTATCAATGCAACTGTTGGTGGTGTTACACTAAAACCTGGTGAAACAATGAACTTTGATGCCGGAGCTATTAATAATACACTAGGTTCTGTAGCTTACAATGCTACAGGAGCAGGTGGAGAGTTATTAATTATTTCACTAGTGTAACTATATTTACAATCTATAACCAAGCATAATTATGAGTACGCAAATACAAATACCATCTATTAATCAGTTACCTATAGCTGCCGTATCTGATACAACGTTTACAACTTTAACAGGAACATTAACTCAAACTATTGTAAAGATTTTAACTATACCTGCTAATACGTTAACGATTGGTAATTATTGGAATGTAGGAAATAAAGATTTTGGAAGTGTAGAAGCAGCTATAAACTATGCGGGAACAGGTGCTACAAGCATGCTGGTTTATATGAACAATACTACTAATTTATCAGGTAGTCCTATTCAATTAGGTGGTGGACTAAGTGCCGGAGCTTCAACTGGTACCGCAGCTTATGCCTTTGGTATTAATTCTACATCAGGGGGTGCGGCTAATGCTATGACTCGTATTACAAGTAATACTAATGTGCAAAATACTTCAACAGCAACATTACCTGGGGGATATACGAACTCGACTATTTTTGATATTACACAACCGATATATATTATTTTTGCTGTAACTTTAAATAATGTAGGAACAACACTTTCTATGGGACCAGCAATTATTAACCCTCTAAAGAAATTATAATGGGATCAGCAGAAGCGTGGGTATTTACCACTAAAGATGTTATCTGGATAGTGATGACAATAGGTGCAGGTTTATCAGCATATTATGCTCTTAAGCAGGAACTAGGGAAGTTGAAAGGGAAGGTGGATAAACTCGCAAGTGACATGGACTCCCTAGAAACAGATCTTATGGCTAAAGAGACAAGCATCTATAATAGAATGGAAATACTTAAAGAAGATCAGAAAGCTGCTCACGAGAAGCTTGATCTAAAGATGGATAACCTTACTACGCACATGACTCAGTTGAGTACTAACATTGCTGAGTTAACAGGATATATAAAGGCTAAGAGAGAAGAAGACGGTAAACGAGCTTAACTCTTAAGTATTAGGTACCCGTCTAGCATACCGTAAGATCTGCTAGCGGGTCTTTTTTTTTGTTTAAATGTTGTAAGTTTAAACTTTTCACCTATATTTGTTTAAATCTAAATATTTAAAATTATGGAAAACCAACAAACAATTACTCCTGAAATGATTGAGGAGAGAAAAGCTGAGATGATTAAATACTTTGATTCTCAGATGGAATTACTTGAAGCTCAAAAGCGTTATGAGACTGCTATTACTGAGTTAGAAGAACTTAGAGCTAGACGCTTGTATGCTGCTATGAAGATAGCTCAAATTGAAGCAGGTCCTGATTCACATGCAGCAGAATCTAAAGAGCAGCCTATTCCTCAACAAGGCCGTAAACTAAAAGCTGAGAAATAAGTCATGGCTATAGTAAATCAAGTACAAAAAAAAGTGAGGATGGACTTATGGGAGATTGTAAAACTCCAATTCATCACTCATTGCTTTATAAAGAACATTAAAGTTTCTGATCTGGACTTGAGCTGCTTATCTATGCTTGCTATTTCTGGTGAAACAGAACTTACTGATTTTTGTAATACGGCTGCTGACAATAACATATTTGGTTGTAGTCAGTCAGTTAGAAATGCTGTTGCAAAGGCTGAGCGCAAAGGACTTATTGATTTTGTAAAGGTTGGAAAAAACCGTAAAAAAATCAAAATCTCTAAGGAAATTGTTGTGCAAACTACAGGTAATATTTTATTGGACTATAAATTTATAAGATTTGAACCCCAAGAAAGCAAAGGATCTGAGTAGCGCTACAGCTAAAGCTCTTAAAAAAAGCCCTGATCTTGTAAAGGATGTTGTAGATTTCTACTGGGTACATGTAAGAAAAACCCTAGGAGAAATTGAGCATCCCTTTATAAGGTTACCAAATCTCGGTACATTTACCCTTAGATATAACATCCTTAATAAGAAGATTGAGTCTGCTAAAAAGGAAGTAGCACAAGATCCCCCTAAAAGCTTTGTTAAATATAACATCTATAATAGCTATGTAGAAAAGCTAAAGAGATACAACAGAGCTAAAGGAATTATGGATGAGTATATAGAAAAGAAAAACCAACATAAAAATGATAAGCAAACTCAAAAAAATCTGGAAGACTAAATGGCTCATCTTAGAGGGAGTTTTTAATTACTATTTTACTCGCAAGAAGATTGAGAGAATTGCAAGCTACAGAAATGATATATGTAGTACATGCCCTCTTATTGATTTAAAGGGAGATAAGTGTGAGATGCCCGGTACCCAACCTTGTTGTAGTGATTGTGGGTGTTCCCTTAAATTTAAAACTCGCAGTATGTCCTCAGCATGTCCAAAAGGAAGATGGTTTGCTGTAATGACAGAAGAAGAAGAAGATGATCTAAATGCTAAACTAGAAAATCATGGCGATAGTATTTAAACCCGAGACCCACAGTTACACAAGCATTGATTCTAGTGATAATATTACATGGACAAGTGTAACTAGTATTATATCTAAGTTTAAAAAACCATTTGATGCTGATGGTATTGCTCTAAAATCTTCTAAGAACAAGAAGAGCAAATGGTATAACATGTCACCCGATGACATTAAAGAAGCTTGGAAAAATGAGTCTCAAAAAGCTATGAATCTTGGTACATGGTATCACAACCAAAGAGAGCGTGATCTTTTAGCATGTGAGACTATTAGCCGAGAAGATATAATTATACCTATAATTAAACCTATTGAAATTGATGGAATTAAAAAGGCACCAGATCAAAAACTTACAAATGGCATATATCCAGAACATATGGTGTATCTTAAGAGTGCAAGTATGTGCGGACAGGCAGATAGAGTAGAAGTTGTTAATGACAAGGTAAATATTTATGATTACAAAACTAATAAAGAGATTAAGACTGAGTCTTATGTTAATTGGGAAGGAATTAGTGATAGAATGCTTACTCCACTCAATCATCTGGATGATTGTAATCTTAACCATTATGCATTACAGCTAAGCCTTTATATGTATATGATTATTAAACATAATCCCAAGTTAAAACCGGGCAAGATGATCATTGAGCATATAACATTTGAAGAAGCAGGTAAAGATGCCTATGATAATAGAGTTGTTTTATATGATCAGTTTGGTGAGCCTGTTGTGAGTGGAATAGTTGAATATGAGGTGCCTTACCTCAAAAATGAGGTGATTAGTATTATAAATACAATGAGAAATGCTGGTAAAACTATTTGATATGCAAAATGGAGTGGTAGTTCCTAGTGAACACTGCTACACTATAAGTACTTTAAAGAAAATTATGGATGACTATCCAGAGGATCATTTGAAGATATATCTGTACCTTTTTTATATGAGCTGTCCTAATCCAGATCTAAATCCTTTTTTCAATCTTGCCGAAGATGACAAAGAAGAGATTATATTAGCTGAGATCAAAGCGGAATTTAGTCCTGAGGATGATGGTATTCCAGGTGCTTTACAGCTTTGTAAGAAGCTTTATGAGACACCAACTATGAGAGCTTATAATGGTATTAAACAAATGCTTGATAGGCTAGCTAACTATATGGGTACAACAAGTATTACAGATGGTAGAGATGGTAATCTTACGGCTCTTACAAATACAGCGGCTAAGTTTCAACAAATTAGAGAAGCTTATAAAGGTGCTTATAAAGACCTTCAAGAAGAACAAGCAGGTCGTGCGCGCGGGGGTGCTGGACTTGCTTATGACCAAATGACTTAATATGCTACAACAAACAGATATAGAAATTCCTACATGGGAAAATGGAGAGTGGTCAATGACCCTCTTTGCTACTCATGATGATTTTAGAGATTTTGTTTTTAGCATATTTAAAGAGCCGGGTCAATACCAGTTTGATGAAACAAGTCTTGTATTCAATGCTGAGGCAAGAAACTTTAATGCTAAAGGTTTTTATTGTCAATTTCCTCAGGGTACTAAAGACTACATACAATACTGGAATGATCAAAAAGATAAATGTCGTTTAGGAGCTATATATAAAAATAATGGCAATGCCTGGTATATACCACGTGACTATTATATGTGGTTAAACTTCTTACCTATCTTTAATAAAGAGATTCAAAAATATGGTTTTGCTGATGTCAGAGATGCTCAGTATCATATGGCGTTATATGAGATGCTGGCTGAATTAAACTTTAAACATGCCGCCATATTAAAGAAACGTCAAATTGCATCATCCTATTATCATGCTGGTAAGTTTATAAATCAGATCTGGTTTGAGGAAGGGGTTACTCTTAAAATGGGAGCTAGTCTTAAAGACTATATTAATGAGAAAGGAACTTGGAAATTCTTAAATGAGTATGAGGCTTTTTTAAATCAACACACTGCCTGGTACCGCCCTATGAATCCTAATAAGGTTATGATGTGGCAGCAGAAGATTGAGATAACCACAGGTATTCAGAAACGTAAAACAGAAATAGGTCTTAAAGGTGTACTCCAGGGTATGTCTTTTGAGAAAGATCCTACTAATGGTGTAGGGGGACCGTGCAGGTATTTTTTCCATGAGGAAGCAGGTATTGCTCCTAAAATGGATACAACATTTGAGTACATCCGCCCTGCTATGAAATCAGGATTCATGACTACAGGAATGTTTATTGCTGCAGGTTCTGTAGGAGATTTGTCTCAGTGTGAGCCTTTACGTAAAATGATTATCAGGCCTGATGCTAATGATATATACGCAGTAGAATCAAGATTAATTGATGAGACCGGTGTGCATGGTAGAACAGGTTTGTTTATTCCTGAACAATGGTCAATGCCTCCCTTTATAGATTCCTTTGGTAACTCTAAAGTAGAAGAAGCTCTTGTTGCATTGGATGAACAATTTGCGGCATGGAAAAGAGAATTAGATCCGGCAGAATATCAGCTTCGTATATCACAGCATCCTAGAAATATTAAAGAGGCCTTTGATTTTAGAACAGCATCTGCATTTCCTCAGCATTTGGTTGTTGCTCAAATGAGAAGAATTGAAGAAAAGATTTATCCTTATGAGCACCTTGAGATATATAAAGATGAGAATGGTAAGATAACTGCAAAGGAGACTAACAAATTACCTATCAAGGATTTTCCTATTACAAAAGACACAGAGGATAAAACAGGATGTGTTGTTGTATATGAAAGACCCTGCAAGGATCCTGAATTTGGGATGTATTATGCATCTGTCGATCCCGTGGGAGAAGGTAAAACTACTACATCAGAGTCCTTGTGCGCCATCTATGTGTATAAAACATCTGTAGAAGTAACAAGGAGAGACGGTGATGAAGTAGAAACTGCTATTGAGCAGGATAAACTAGTAGCTGCATGGTGTGGCCGCTTTGATGATATCAATAAAACACATGAGAGATTAGAACTTATTATTGAGTGGTACAATGCCTGGACTATTGTTGAGAATAATATTCCGCAGTTTATCACACATATGATTAACCGTAAGAAGCAAAAGTATTTAGTTCCAAGACAGCAGATTCTATTCTTGAAAGATATAGGAGCTAACGCTAATGTATTCCAGGAATACGGGTGGCGTAATACAGGGACTTTATTTAAAAGTCATATGGTAAGTTATGCTATTGAATTCTTACGTGAGGAGCTACATGAAGAAACAACAGCAGATGGTAAAGTAGTTAAGACTACCTATGGTATAGAGCGTATACCAGACATCATGTTACTTAAAGAAATGCAAGCTTATAGAGAAGGAGTTAACGTAGATAGACTTGTAGCTTTTGCTGCTTTAGTAGCTTTTGCAAAAGTTCAACAAGCAAATAGAGGTTATAAAAAAAGATTTGAAGATAGCGGTAAACCAAAAAGCTTGGATAACAACGATAAATTCAGTAAATTGAATATGAGCCCTTTCCGTCATATTGGTGGGGGTGACAAGAGCTTTAGTGGTATGAAGTTACCAAGAAGTCCATTTAAAAATTTTAGATAAAAGATATGCAGATATTTAATGCAATGCAAGTTAAGGCTGGTGCCAAGGTTGAGTACAACAAAATGGGTACTCTTAATCAGCCTATTCAGTTTTTGCCACGTTCCAAAAAAGATGAAGCTTGGGCTGCATGGAACCTTGACTGGTTGGAATGGGAAGGATTAAAACAAATCCGTCGCAATGCTCGCCGCCTTATGAAGAACTATAAGCTGGCTAAAGGTATCATAGATAAAACTGACTATATCATAGAGCAGGATAATGAGTATGCTGACATGATAGAAGTTCTTACAAAAGAAGATACTTCAGCATTAGAGCTTAAGTTTTATCCTATTATTCCTAGTGTAATTAATACACTTGTTGCTGAATTTTCTAAGAGAAGTACAAAGGTTATATTTAAAGCTGTTGATGATATTTCATATAATGAAGAATTAGAGGCTAAGAGAACTGAAGTAGAGCAGTTATTATTAAAACAAGCAGAGTTGAAGGTTAAAACTAATCTTCAAAATATGGGATATGATATTGATGAAAAACAATATCAAGATGTACTATCGCCAGATAAACTTAAAACATTACCTGAGATACAGAACTTTTTTCAGAAAAGTTATACAGGTATAGTAGAGCAATGGGCTACTCACCAACACTTGAATGATATTGAGAGATTTCACATGGAAGAACTTGAAGAAAGAGCTTTCCGTGATATGCTTATTACTGACCGTGAGTTCTGGCACTTTAAGATGATGGAGGACGACTATAATATTGAGTTATGGAATCCAGTATTAACATTCTACCATAAATCACCAGACACACGTTATATATCAGAGGGAAGTTGGGCTGGTAAGTTTGATATGATGTCTGTTGCTGATGTAGTTGACAAGTATGGGTGGTTGATGAATGAGGATCAGCTTAAATCATTAGAGCTTATATATCCTGTGCGCTCTGCGGGATATCCTATCCAGGGATATCAGAATGATGGTAGTTACTATGATGGTACTAAATCACATGAGTGGAATACAGAAATGCCATCTCTTGGTTACCGTCAATATACATCCATGTGGCAAAACTCTACAGTAGGTGGAGATATTGTTAAATGGATTATGAGTGAGTCAGAGGATTTCTTTGACATGGGATTAACAGATATGCTTCGTGTAACTACAGTATATTGGAAATCACAGCGTCGTGTAGGACACTTAACTAAGATTGATGATCTTGGTAATGCATCCCATGAAGTTATTACAGAGGACTATCAGGTTGTAGACAAACCTATTTATGATACTAACCTTATTAAAAACAAGACCAAAAATAATCTAATGTTTGGTGAACATATAGATTGGATCTGGATCAATGAGGTTTGGGGTGGAGTTAAGATTGGCCCTCACGCGCCATCTTTCTGGGGAACTAAATCTCCCGGAGGTATTAATCCTATATATTTAGGTGTAAACCAAAATGCAATCAAGCCCATAAAGTTTCAATTTAAAGGAGACAACTCTTTGTATGGTTGTAAACTTCCTATTGAGGGCTCCGTATTCTCTGACCGTAATACAAGATCTACTTCCCTAATTGATTTAATGAAGCCATTTCAGATTGGCTACAACATTGTAAATAACCAGATTGCAGATATATTAATAGATGAACTGGGAACAGTTATCTTATTGGATCAGAATGCTTTACCTAAACATTCTCTTGGAGAAGACTGGGGTAAGAATGCTTATGCAAAAGCATATGTTGCAATGAAGAATTTTCAGATCTTACCCTTAGATACATCTATCAGTAATACAGAAAATCCACTTGCCTTCCAGCACTATCAGAAACTTGACCTTGAGCAAACTAACCGATTAATGTCTCGTATTCAGTTGGCTAATTACTTTAAGATGCAAGCTTTTGAGACAATAGGTATTACTCCGCAACGGATGGGACAACAGTTATCACAAGAAACTGCAACAGGTGTTGAACAAGCTGTAAACTCATCTTATGCTCAAACTGAAATATATTTTATACAGCACTGTGATTATTTAATGCCACGTGTACACTCTATGCGTACAGATTTATCCCAGTATTATCACAGTACCAAACCCTCGGTACGCTTACAATATATAACAACAGCTGAAGAAAAAGCTAACTTTGAGATTAACGGTACTGATCTAATGCTCAGAGACTTTAATGTATATTGCACAACGCGCTCTAACCAAAGAGCATTACTAGATCAGCTTAAACAATTAGCTATTCAGAATAATACAACTAATGCGTCAATCTATGATCTTGGTAATATTATGAAGTCTGAGTCTATTGCCGAAGTTACTAATGTACTTAAAGCTACTGAGATTAAATCTGAGCAAAAGCGTAAAGAAGAAATGCAACAGCAACAACAAATGCAAGATCAAGCTATCAAAGCTAAGCAAGATGAAGCTAAGCAGAAGATGGAATTTGAGTCTGCTGAGAATGAGAAAAATCGTCAAGCTGATATTCTACAAGCTCAGATCAAATCTGCAGGCTTTGGCTCAATGAAAGACATCAATGAGAACAAGCAAAGTGACTATGTTGATGCTATGGACAAACTTCAGAATACTGAGTTGTATAGACAAAACACTCAGATTCAACAAGATAAGGAAGTTTCAAGAGCTTCACAGGCATCTACTAAACTAGACCTTGAAAAAGAGAAACTTGCTACTCAAAAAGATATTGCGATGACCAAGCTGCAAATTGCTAGAGAGAACAAAAATAGATTTGATGCTGGAGCAGAAGAGTAGCCATTAGCTATATGATCAACTTTAATTTTTGAGATTTTAAAATCTTAAAAGTTTAAATGAATACTTTTGCCTATATTAATATTATAAACCAACAAACAATGAGCTTAGATAATATAAATACCGATGTTACGGAAGTAGCACAAGTAGAAATGAACCTAGATGAAATTCTAGGAACACCGGGTGCAGAAAGCGTTGTGCTCCCTGAGAAAGAAACAAAGCCTAGTATTTTTAGTCCTAGGAATGAAGATCTTTCTTTTATTGACAATCCTGAGGATGAAGAAGATCCACAGGGACAGAAAGCACCAGAATCTATTGATGATATTCTAAAAGACATTGATCCTGTTATGGCTTCAGATGATGAATCTGAAACTAAAAAATCAGGAGGTCGCCCTAAGCTTGACAAAAGCGGAATGGCTGAGGTAATGAATAAGCTTATTGAGAAGGGACAAATTGTACCTTTTGATGATGATAAGTCTCTTGATGAATATTCAATTAAAGATTTTGAAGAGCTTTTAGAAGCCAACTTCAGTGAAAGAGAAAATAGAATACGTCAGGAAACACCTGTAGAATTCTTTGAAGCTCTTCCAGAGGAACTTCAAGCTGCTGCTAAATATGTAGCAGATGGCGGTGATGACTTAAAAGGATTATTTAAAGTACTTGCTCAAGTTGAGGAAGTAAGAGAATTAAATCCTAAGAAAGCAGATGACCAAGAGCAGATAGTACGTGAGTACTTGAGAGCTACAAACTTTGGTACTACCGCTGATATTGAAGAAGAAATTGAAGACTGGAGAGATCGTGGTGATCTAGAAGCTAAGGCATTAAAGTTCAAACCAAAGTTGGACAAAATGCAAGAATCTGTTGTTGCTCAAAAGCTTGCTCAACAAGAGCAAATAAGATCACAACAACAGGAAGCTGCTAAAGCATATGTACATAATGTGTATACAACTTTACAGCCTGGTGAACTTAATGGAATTAAGTTAGATAAGAAGACACAGGGTATGTTATATGCTGGTCTTGTACAACCTAACTACCCATCTATGTCAGGTAAACCTACAAATATGTTAGGTCACTTGCTAGAGAAGCACCAATATGTAGAACCAAACTACCCATTAATTGCTGAGGCACTTTGGTTATTAGCTGATCCTGTAGGATACAGAAATAAGATAAAGGACAGCGGCAAGAATGAGCAAGTAGAAAAAACGGTGCGTCAGTTGAAAAGTGAAGAAGCTCGTAAAACATCTAGTACTCCGGTAGTAGAAAGAGAGGAGAAAGTTCAACGCCGCATACCTAGAAATGATAACTTTTTTAAACGATAAATTAACTTAACCCTTAAATAAATAAAAAAAACATGGCAACTCCAGTTTTAAACAATGGTATATTTCTGCGGGATACCAGCTACACCGCTAGCTCACACGTAGATTCTTACCACTTGGTTAACATGCTCAAGAACTCTGAACCTATGGATTTAGGACCAGTAGATCTTTGGGCAATGGCGCAAAAGGTAGAAATGCCTTTGTACCAAATGTCTAGCTTTGGTGGAAAGAATGTAATTAATGTTGACAATGCTCGTGGAGAGTACAAGTGGCAAACACCAGTTGTATTAGATCTTCCTTACATTGTTGATGATGTAGAATTAGATGGCGCTACAACAGTAGGTGCTGATGGTACTACATTTAGAATCAAATTGTCACGTCGTGAATTTGGACATGGTGATATCATCACTTATGACAAGTACAACGGTGCTGAGATGTACATTACTGTAGATGACATTGTTCCTCTAGGTGATGGTTTCTTGTACACTGTACAATTGGTAAACAATGATAGCTCTTTCTCGTTATCAACTAACTATCTTGTACCAGGTACTAAAATCTTCCGTAAAGGTTCTGCTCGTGGTGAGTACGGAGAGCGTTTCTCTGACATCACTACTGCTACTGGTTTCCGTGAATTCTACAACTTTGTAGGAGGAACTGAAGCTCACGTACACTATTCTGTATCTTCTCGTGCTGACCTTATGCTTAAGGGTGGTATGAATGCAGATGGTACTGTACCTGTAGTAGAGATCTGGCGTAACTTTGACAAGAACATGGATCCATCTGTAGCTAACCTAGATACTATGGTTTCGCGTATGGGTAAGGATTATGTTAAGCGTGCTATGTCTAACGGATCTTTAAGCCGCACTTTCTTAACTGCAATGGAAGCAGCTCACTTGGCTAAAGTTGCAAATGACATCGAGACTTACTTAATGTGGGGACAAGGTGGTCGTGTGCGTCAAGACGGTCCAGATGACTTGCGTTTATCTGTGGGTCTTTGGAAGCAATTGGACAACTCATTTAAGCGTGTATATAACAAGTCTGGTTTCAACCTTGACTTATTCCGTTCTGAATTGTATAACTTCTACGCTGGTAAGGTTGACTTCCAAGGTCCAGATCCTAAGCGTCAGTTGATTGTACAAACTGGTATGGGTGGTATGCGTATGGTTAATGAGGCAATTAAGCGTGAAGCAATGTCTTCAGGTTTGTTGATCCAAGCTGCTGACATCGGAGCTATTACTGGTCAAGGTATGGACTTGAACTTTGGATTTGCTTACACTTCTTATGTTATCCCATTCTTGGCTAACGTGAAGTTTGTGCTTAACCCAGCGTTTGACAACTTGCATACTAATGACATTGAAAACCCAATCATTGATGGTTTCCCATTGTCTTCTTATAGCTTCATCATCTTTGATATCACAGATAATACTAATGACAACATCTTCTTGTTGAAATTATCTTGGGATAATCAATTAAAGTGGTGGTACCAAAACGGAACTATGGATTACATGGGACGTAGCCAAGGCTTTGCGTCTTCTGGACAATTCAATGGATACCGTGTATACATGACACAAACAATGCCTGCAATCTGGGTTAAAGACCCAACCAAAGTATTGAAAATTGTTATGCGTAACCCAATCACTGGCGGATCATTCTAATCTTAAATAATCTGTAAAAGGGGGAGGCTAAAATCTCCCCCTTTTTACTATCTTTACAAAACCAATAAAAAATAAAACCAACAAACATGTCAACATCATTTACAAAAGTAGAGCGTTACTCAGAGACTAAGCGCTCACCAATAGCAATTAAACCATATTTTGATGACAGAATATCAAATATGGGATTAGAGAAATATGGAATGTCTCTCTATGAGGGAGTAAAACATATTGAACAATTAGCATGTCTAGAATTCAATGGAATTAAAAGATATGTAACAGGGCTTAATGAATTTGCACCAGATGTTAAAAACATTCCTGATCCAGAAGTAAGAGCTGCTGTAATTAAAGAAATTAGAAATGTGGTTGCAGAAATTGAAAGAGAGCTTGCAGCAAATGTTCTTGATGTAGAGGACAAAGACTTTTGGTCAAAAGTTAAATTACTTAGACCTGACAATGATGACTTTTGGTCTAAACTTGAATTAAAGTGTGGTAATGATCCAGTATTTCTTGATCCTAAAGATCCTTATGATCTAGTTAAGATGTATGCAATTAATGCAGGTGGCTTTAGTATCGTTGCAAAAAGCTATGAAGATGCAAGATCAAAAATGCCGGTTCCTAAGTTTTACTTGGATAAGCATGTTGAAACCGTATCTACTAAAACAGAAACTAAGAAGTTACGTAATAAAGCTTTGTCTGAGTTACAAAAACTATTTGATAAGAATACAAACAAACTATGGTATATAGCTAAAGTTGTTGATAGCGCAAGTGCTCAGTACAAGAAGAACACACCAAATGATATTATCTATGACAACATGGATACCTATATTACTGGGGAAGGTTCTGAGAAAAGTGCTAATCGTGCAGCTCAACAGTTTTTAGATGCATGTAACTTTAGCATGGAGACTTTGAAAATTAAGTCTTTGGTTAAAGATGCAACTTACTATAAGTTTATTGTAGCTAAAGCTGATGGATTTATCTACCATAAAGATAAAAATGTGCTACTAGGTCGTAACCAACCAGATGTTGTAGAGTATCTTACTAATCCTTTAAATGAAGAAATTTTGGTAGATTTAACCAAAAAAGTAGAAAAATATTGGAATCAATGATTATCTTTAATATAACAACTTAATATTTATATATCAAAATGAAAACAAAGAATTCAGCATGTGGAGTGTGGGTAAACTTAAACACACCCGTTACAGTAGAGCGTGCACCTAAATCAAGTGGCACGTATGTAGGTTTAAATGCAAAAGCTACTGCACAGAACAGCGCACCTAAAAATGCAAAATCTGGTGGAGTAAATAAACCACAAGCTAAACCTGATAAATACTAATGTAATCTGCAATGAGCAAGATTGTAAATACTGCTGAAAAGAAATCATTAATTGGATATGCAAATTCAAAGCCTACCTTTAAAAGAGGTGGTGCTTTGAGTTCTGTGTATCCCACAAAAATGACTAGCTGTGGCTGCAAAAAGTAAACAAATGCTTAAGCGCAAAGATGGAAGTACATCTCAAAGAGGACTTTGGGATAACATTCGCGCTAATAAAGGCTCAGGCAAAAAGCCTACAGCTGAGATGCTTAAACAGGAGAAAAAGATTAAAGCTAAATCTGTTAAGAAATACGAGGAAGGTGGTATTTTTAAACAAAATGATCCTAAGGCTACCTTTTCTGAAAACGTTAAGAAAAATTTCTTGACTAACAGAAGTGCCAATTTGGAAAATAGAGCAAGAAGGGCATATGAAAATAATAACTTTAACTTGGGGAATAGAATAGCTACTAAGGCCGGTCGTGCAGGAGACAAACTTTCAATATTAAATGCACAAATACAGCATCGTAAAGCGGGGGGAACTATTAAAAAAAAGAAATAATGGCAAAGTCACCAGCATGGCAAAGAAAAGAGGGTAAGGCACCAAGTGGTGGTCTTAATGCTAAAGGACGTGCTTCTTATAACAAAGCCAATCCTGGCAAACCCGGATTGAAGGCACCGCAACCAGAGGGCGGAGCTAGAAAGAAAAGCTTTTGTGCTAGAATGTCTGGTATGAAAAAGAAACTTACAAGCTCTAAGACAGCTAATGATCCTGATAGCAGAATCAATAAGTCACTTAGAAAGTGGAAATGTTAAAATTATAGATGATGAAAAAGAGTAATTCGGCACATCCTGGTTTTAAAGCAGTGCAATCAAATATTGCTGCTAAACAAGGCATTTCTAAAAAAGCTGCTGGAGCTATCTTAGCTGCTAGCACACGCAAGGCTTCTGCTAAAGCAAAAGCTAAAAACCCAAGATTAAAAAGAGTTAAAGGATAATGAACAACTCAACCCTGCAGATTAAAATAAAACAAAGGCTTAACAAGCTTGCTAGTAATGACTATGATAACATAGAGTGCTGGCAGATTGTTGAGGCTTTTAATAAAGCACAGATCCAATGGGTCCGTCGACAACTTGCAGGTATTAATATCCAAAAGCAAGGTGATGAGCAATCAAAAAGGAAAATTGATGATCTTCAACCCCTGCTAACAACAACAGCTCTCTCAACTGTTAACATGCCTGATTATGTAATGTCAGAATCATTACCTCCAGACTACATGGAGTTTAAGAGAATTGATGCTTATGCATCTAGTGACTGTTGCCCTAATCCAAGGCGCATGATTGTTTATTTAGCTGAGGAGGCTAATGCAGCAATTCTGCTACGTGATACCAACAAGAAGCCTAGTTTTGAATGGGCAGAAACATTTTGTACCTTAGCCGGTAACAAGATTAAAGTATATACAGAATCAGATTTTACTATAGATACAGTTAACCTTATCTACTATAGAAATCCAGTTGAGATACAAATTTTAGGCTGTGTTAATCCATACACAGGTTTTGTAGTTACATCAGATGTTCCTTGTGAATTTAAAGATGATGTCGCTGAAACTATTGTTGATGACGCTGTGCAAGTTTTAGCAGGTGATATAGAGTCAATTACTCAATATCAAATTGCTCAAAGCTCTAGTGAAGAAAACTCATAATACATGCAATAATGGCCGAACAACCAAGAAATTTACTAAAGAGAGAAGTCGTAGGTACAACAGCACCACAAGCAACTTTAAAGAAAGCAATACCTACTAAAGGTAAGAACATACTATTGTCAGATGACTGCGTAGAGTATTTAAACTATCGCGTACAACAAGAAGAATACTCAGGTAGAATCTACTTGGCTATGTCTATGTGGTTAGATAATAACGGTTATGTTAATGCTGCTAAAATTTGGCGTAAGTACTCTAATGAGGAAATGGCTCATTCAGATTTAGCAAGAACTTACTTGTTATCTATGGGCGTACAGCCAATGACTCCTAAGTTAGATGCACCAAATCAAACTTTTTCAGGATTGCCTGAAATTATTGAAATGTCTTATGACCATGAAATTACCATAACTAAGCAGATTAAAGATTTAGCAAATGATGCTATGAAGAAAGCAGATCATATGTTATATGAGTTTGCATTAGCGTATCTAAAAGAGCAGGTAGAAGAGCATAACAAGATGCAAAACTGGGTAGACCAGCTCAATGCTTTTGGTACAGACAAGACAGCAATGCGCTTACTTGACCATGAGATGAAAGATTATTTGTAAAAATTTGGAGAATATAAAAGTTCTTCTTATATTGAATATATATTTATAACCCTTAAAAACAAAAAAACATGTCGTATTTTAATCATGCCTTTCAGAAAACCTTTGTAGGATACAATGGTTTTGTTACTGATCCAGGATTATCAACAAGTGACTTAACTCTAGGTCAGTTTACTTTTGTTGATCCAAAAACTTGGACTATCCCTACGGATCTTGATCCATCAACTGCTTTAAAGTGCCCATTGGTACTTGTATCAGGTTCTATTCACCCTAATGACAAAATTGGTCCATTCCACGGTGGATATTCTGAGTCTGTAAAGTCTAAGACTATCAACCCTAAGTATGTATCATCTTTCTACAAAGTAGAATCTTGTCCTTCTCAACAAGCTCAAATTGTAGTAGGTGATACAGACTATGAATTTGGTGGTACTTGCACTAAAGATTTCCTTTGCGGTGAAACTTACAACTTGCGTGTAGACATCAAAGGTTCTCCAGTATTACGTACATTAACTCGTAATAGTTATTATACTGCCGCTGGTTACACTGGATGTTGTCCAGCTGATGCAATTGCTCCAGTAGCTGTAAATCCTTTGATTGTATACGTACAGTGGGCTTACCAATTGTTGAACTCTCCATTGGTTAATCCATTTATTCAAGTTGCGATTACTTATACAACTAACAGTGGTGGGTCTTGGACTGAGCTTGGAGATGGTACATCTTCTACGACAAACTTAGATCTATTATTAGGTTACATTCAGAATCCAGCATCTCTTCCTGTAGTTGACCCTGCTGATGCTACTGACGGTGCTGGTTTGATTATTACAGGAGCTTATGTTGATACACGTTTCCAAGACTGTACTTTCTACCCTAATGATTCTATCATTGCTTTCTTAGAGCCAGTTAAAATCTATGCTTCTGAAGTAGATCTTAATGGAGATCCTTGTGCTTTCACAGGTATCTGTGTTAATGATACTTGTACCCCTCAGCAATTAAAAGGAACAGGAGAGAATGTTATTCGTCAGCTTATCTTAACTGAAGCCTACATGCAACAACCTTTCTATACTGGATCTGACTTGCGTATCCGTGAGATCACTAATGGTACAGACGTGTATGATACAATTAATCGCAATGCTTTCTATACTAGCTATTATATTCAGCACAATGTTCCCCGCTTTAACAACCCAACTGGTGTATTTGATAATGATCAGTACTTGTTGCAAATTGTTGTAACTGAGGATAATGTTGTTGCAGGTATTGATTCAACTGCTGCTTCTACAAGTACTGCTGCTGCAGGTGCTATTCCAGCTTATGGTACAATCACTGTAGCTTCTACAGCAGGTTTGTTACCAGGTATGGTTGTTACTTTAACAGGTGGAACGGGTACTATCGTTGCTAATGCTTACATCTATGAAGTAGTAAGTACTACAGTATTCACAATTACTTTAGGTAGTGCAACAGCACCTATAACTGTAGCATTAGATGCAACAAGTGTATTGTCTGCAACTACTAACTACAACGTAGCATTTGAAGGCTTTGTTGAAGCTTGGTTGAGCAACGCAGGTAGCGGCTGTACTACTTTGACAACATATGCTTGTCCAGAGACTTGCGACCCAATTGATCCTAACGCGGACAACCGATAATCTTAACTAATACTTGTAAAAAGGGAGGGAGCCAAAAAAAACTCCTTCCCTTTTTTATTTTTACACTATATCTTTGTAACTTAGTACTATGGCACAACACGCACTCTCAATAGAAATTCCTGATGTTCTTACTAACTGTATCTTTAGAGTTATAGATACTAGTACTTACAATGATACTGTACCTTTGGATTGTCCAAAGCTTGAAATTACAGCTCCTGGCTTTACTTCAGCTATTGCATTACAACCAGGTACAGACTTCTCAGTTAACTACACAGCTTGTGATCTTGGATTACAACTGACTAATTGTGGTACAACTAGAAATGCTATTCCTGATGGTGTGTACGTTGTTAGATATAGTGTGGCACCTAATGAAACTGTTTATGTAGAGTATAACCACTTACGTATTACTCAGGCATTAAACCAGATAAATGATTTGCTTTGTTGTCTAGATGTTCCTAATTGTGAACCCCTATCACCTCTAGCAAATAAATTAAGAGAAGTACAACTTCTCTGGACCATGTTACAAGCTGCTAAAGCACGTGTAGAGTATTGTCATAACCCTACAGAAGGTATGGCAATGTACACTTATGTGTTAGGTAAACTTACTAAGTTAGCTTGTGGATGTGGGTGTGGAACGTGTAAATAATTTAAAACCAACATATCATGAAATGCGCAAATTGTGGAACAGCCCTGAGTTGTGGCTGCCAAAAGAGAACAACTAAAGACGGTAAACAAATGTGTACACATTGTATACACAAACCAAAACCTGTTGCTAAAACTATTGATACACCTAAATAAATTAAGATATGCCCATTATAGGTAAAACATATTATTGTGGTGATGAGGGAAAACTAAAAGTCTATGATCATGCTACAAGCATATGGACCGATAAATCTATTAGTGGTTCACCTGCATTCTATGATGTAAAAGCTGATCCCACTAATCCTAATGAAATTATATTAGGAGGATTAGGCTATCTGTCTAGGTCAGTTGATAGTGGTACTACTCTTGTAACTTGTACAGGTAACTGGAGCGCATATACACCAACTATTTATCGAATAAGTTATACCAATAATAATAGTATCATCTATACAGCGGGTATGGGCGGTGTAGCAAAATCTACAGATGGTGGTGTATCATTTAATCGCTTAAATAGTTTTACTGCAGTAATTGGCCTTCAATGCCTTGCTATTCATTTTATAAATGATTTAGTTGGTATTGCATCTCAAGAATCTAAATTATATAAGACAATTGATGGTGGTGTGTCATGGTTACCGTTATATACCGGTAATGTTATAGACTCTGCTTTTCCTAATGACTATATAACAAGTCTGCATTTATCAGCAGATGCATCTACTATTATAGTAACTACAAAAAGAAAAATATTTAGATCAACAGATGGTGGATTAGGTTTTACTATGGTCCAGTACTTTGGTACAACCGTTGCTGCTATGGGCAAATCACCTAAGTATACTAATCTAGCTTGGTCAAGTGATAATATTTTAATTGCTTCTGCAGGTAATGGTAATGTATTGTATTCTTACAATGCAGGTGCTAGTTGGATAAATACAGTAGGTATGATACCCCCTACAACAATTGACTCTAAATCAGGATCAACCCTTTTTCAAGGATTTACTACAAGTGGTGCCCCAGTTGGATTTTTTAACAGTGACGCTGATGAAACCATCTATAGATTAGAACAAGTTAATTTAACTACATTTACGGCATCTGTATCTGACACATACGAGAAGTCAGTACTTGCAATGACAAGTTCTGTAGCTGATGTAACTTGTTATGTATTAACACCCTGTGGTCAAACAGGTGATATTTTAATTGCATCTAATACTGAATTCTCATCTTACCTTGACGGTTTTGTTAATATTGATGGTTCTTGTTTTTATGTAACAGAATCAGAGGATTGTAGTAATACAATACATGTGGTATATTCTAATATTATCTCGGTTGCAAACTGCGCAGCATGTGACCCACCTCCGACTATTTATGCTATAAGGGACTGTATAGCACTAGAGCAAACACAATACACAACGGTAGCTTTAACACCAGGTATATCAGGATACGTAGGCCAAGTTCTTTATATTGCAGGTTATCCGAATACTTGTTGGTTAGTAGTAGAACAATCAGGTGATTCACCTCAAGCAATAACAATACTAAATAATTTTGGAACTTGTCCAGATTGTGCAAGTCAATTACCTGGCCCACCTCCTGTTTATGAGTTGACTAATTGTTTAGATCCTTTAGATATTCTTTATACTTATAATTCTCAGTTTGCAGAACCTGCAGAACTTGAGCAGGTTGTTAAAATAACACAAGATACAGATCCAAGAAGTTGTTGGAAAGTAGCAGAAATTCCTTTTGATGATCAAGCAATTAGTAATCTTACTATATACGTAGATGAGGAAGGAGTTCTTCAAATATTTAAAGACTGTGAGTGCTGTCTTCCAGCACCAGACCCAGCTCCCATAAAGTATACAAGAGTTATTCCTAAGCCTGATAGAAAGTTTTATCAGATCCAGCAGAGTCAGTGTGATATAACGGCTAACATAAGATTTGCAGATGGTTACTACAGACTGTTTAAAGAGTTAAAGTATGGTATAAGTAATCAATGCGATGGTATTAACCTAGAAAGATTATGGATTAAAAAGAATTTATCAGACTTAGCTGTTATCAATGATCCTACAGCCTGTATAATAACAACACCTGTTGTTCCAGTTATTTGTCCAGAACCTTCAGGTAATCCTTTTATACCACCACCTCCACCTATAACTTATACATTTACAGTAGGAGCGTATGGAGTTGATCCAGGTACTTTTGGTTGCACACAGTGTCTTGATGGGAGTGCCCCTAGCGGAGGTGCTAATCTTTGTCCTCAATTTAATCTGGTACTTGATTATAATATTTTAGATAGCCTGGATCCTTTTTCTGCATACGTATTTAATTATAATGGTAATTGTTTATGGGCAATTGGATTTACAATAGTTGCTGGTTCCGATCCTACTTTTCAAACATATACTATGACCTCAGCAAATATTACAAGTATAGTTTTAGAAGATGGTGTTTTGCCATGCTTATTATGCGGAGGATAAATTTTGATAATAGATAAAAAAACAGTAAATTATATATATGGCACTTCCTATTCAACCAACTAATACTCAAGCAGGATGTAATCCTGTTTCAAGTAACTGCGTAATCTGGCAGGGACCGGATATTCCATGCATTACATTATGCAGAGGAGATAGTATTTCTGATGTTACTTATAAGGTAGCAATAGAGATATGCACATTGGTAGATCAGTTAAGTCTTACTACTCCTGGTTTTGATTTATCATGCTTTCCGCCTATTTGTCCAAAGCCTGAGAATATTCATGATCTTATTCAGTTTATCTTAGATCAACTTTGTGCACTTACAACAGGAACATCCACTACTACAGGTACAAGTAAATCTTTAGTTCCTGGAGAAGTTCCTGTAACCAATTGTCAAGAATCAATGAGCTGTTTAGTTCCAATTGCTTCTTGTTTTCAATATACTGATGGATTTGGTAATCTTGTTGTAGAAATGTCTATTGCAGATTATGCTGCAGCAATTGGATCAAGAGTTTGCTCTATTGCAAGCAGCTTAACGGCCCTAACAAATACAGTAACAGATATCAATGATAGATTGATAATAATTGAAGCTTGTGATCCTTGTAATCCCGTATACCCCCCTATTACAATTCCTACTAGTTGTTTAACTGCTGGAACTAATATTGATATTAGTGATTTTGTAGAGAACCTTGAGACTACATTCTGTGCTCTTCAAAACTCTACAGGTACACCTTCTCAGATTTATTCAGCCATTTCACAAGAGTGTATAAACTTAGATACATCACCTTCCCTAACTAACACATCCGTTAACATGGGTAGTTTGCCAGGATGGGTATTGGCAGGTAGTTATAACACTATGGCAGATGCAATCAACAATATGTGGATTACTATTTGTGATATGCGTAATGCAGTATACAATGTAGTTACTACATGCTGCACACCAAGCTGCGATGATGTTGATGTAACTATGACAGCATCTTACACATCACCAAGTATCCTTGTTGATCTAACTGGTTCTATTGGATCATTTACAGATTGCTATGCAGCAGGTTGTTACATAACAATAACCGATGCATATGGTAATGCCTATACTACACAAATTAATGTTGCATCTAATATTAATGGAGCACCTGTTCCAATTAATATAACCGCAACATCTTTAAATGCTTATACTGACTATACCGTAAGTCTTAACTTATGTATGGATGATACAATAGCTGGTTTAAAGTGTAGCCAATCTTTAAATTATTCAATTGTGAATAGTGCACTTTGTCCATCTGTAACTTACTCTGCAGACGTTACTTATATTGATTATGTGTTTGCTAATCCATTATCAAGTCCTGTTACGTACATGCTTGAGTGTTGGAATTCAGCTCAAACTGCAATTGTAACCACAGTATCTTCTATAAATCCTGCAGTGGGTCCTGTACTTGGACAAATAACAGGTCTTGTAGCAGCTACTAATTATCAAATTCGTATGAGAGTAATTATAGGATCAACAATCACAGATTGTCCATTTACCTCAGTAACTACTAAACCCTAACTAAAATGGCTTGTTCAACTTGTCAATCTACAAATACATCATGCGGTTGTAAGGATCTTCCCCTTACAACTGCACCTGTGTATACATGTCCTCCTGATATTAAATGCCCGGATCCAACTCCATGCTATGAGACTATCCAAGACACTTGTGTAAAACATGGTAACTATAGCATCATTAACTTTGGAGAACTATTTGCAGGCGGTGACTCTTACCCAGCATTACCAGCAGGAGCATCGTTAGAAAATGCTTATCAGGCTATGTCTGTACAAAACTTAGATTCTAATTGTCTTCCTCCTATTAATGTTCACCCTAGTTATGTAGGTACAACAGCTATTATACTTAACTGGGAAGATACTGGTGCTGATAGCTACACTGTAGATTATGGAACTGTAGAAGGAGTTTATACAACATCACCTATCTTAACAACTCCTACGTTTACACTTACTCTTTTAAATTCTAATACCAACTATTATTTTAGAGTTAGAACAGATTGCGATGGGGATAGTTCTATAGGTGCACTCATTATAATAAAGACATTAACAGCATAATAGTCTACGTTTGTTGGTTTAATCGTGACTAAACCAGGAGGCCCTCAAGTACAACTTGGGGGCTTTCTACTACTTGTCTAGTAATCAATTATGTATTATCTTTCAAACCTGAAAGAAATTTTGTAAATTGTAGTATACGTTATGAGTAATAACCAAAGACCTGATATAAAAGGACCTAGATTTAGGAAGAATGTTATAACTACTTTGAACATAGACATGTTTAAAGAATTCATTAACAAGTTCCCTAAATACAAAGACCTTGAGTACAAGGAGTTTAAAGAAATTATAATGCATCATTCTGAAGAGATCTGGAAAACTGTTATTACTACCCGAGATGGTATTAAGCTTCCGGAGCATTTAGGAATGTTATTCGGCGCTACTTGCATCAATGATGGTAATAACTATAAGACTTATTATAGTTATCATAATGATGATGGAGCTGTGGCAAGAAAGAATTGGGAGTCAGACGGTGCATTGGCTAAAATATTTTATACCAACTATACGCAGAAGGGTACAATGAAAGACTATTCTATGTGGGGGTTTACTCCAATTAGACAGTTTAAGAGAACCTTTTCTGCTGAGTTTAAGAATAACTGGAAGACCTATGTAACAATAGGTAGACGCGATAATGTATCAGCTTTAATATCAAATAGAACAAAGCCTTTTGTTTTCTCTGAGCTTAAAGAACAAGATATTTCAACATATAATGAATTTGAATTTTAACTATGACTACAGTAGGAGAAAGCATATCAAGGGTCCGCTCATTAATAAAAGGTCTTACTCAAGATGCTTTTATTACTGATAGACTCTTATTCAGTCTTATAACAAAGGCTGCAAAATTTTATCTTAAGCGACAAGATTCACTGAATCAACTGCTTAAGTATAACAGTATATTTAAAACTTTACCTTGCGTCGAGCTTATTGAGATAGACAAGGTTGAGGCATGCTGTGATGTTCAGTCTGGGGTAATAATAAAACGCACTAGAGAAAAGTTACCTAATCTTATGGAGGGCACCTATGGCCCATTGCTTAGAAGTGTGACTTCTGTTGATGGGTCATTCTTTGTATATAAAACAGACCCTGCTCAATATACAGCAATGACTAAGACTACCAAGTTTAGGTACAATAAGACTAAGTACTTTTGGTACCTTAACGGCTATTTGTATTTCCCTAATGTAGAATGGGATGCTGCAAAGGTTGAAGGTATATTTGAAGATGATGTTACTTTATTTACTTGTGATGAAAATTCACAGTGTTCTATAAGACAAGATCAACAACTAGCATTACCTGAATATCTATTTATGGAGATTGAGCAGCAGGTTGTATCAGGATTCTTTACAACAGCTCAAATGCCAGCGGACAGTGCTCAAGATGACAAACAAAACATTATCAGAACATGAACTATAACTACACTCTTAAATATAGGACTTTTGAGCAACTTTTGGAAGATGTCCGAGTGGATCTTCCAACTGCGTCATTGGAGAACAAAATTGAGCCTGCTACGCTTGTCAAAATTGCAATTAAAGCTAACTATGATTTAGGTCTACGTATATATCACACTAAAGAAAAAGTTTTAGAAGTTGTTAAAGGAAAGGTTAGACTTCCTGATGACTTCTTTGTAATGAACTTTGCTCTTATTTGCGGTGAGTATACAAGCACTATTGTAAACCCTCAAGGTACTCAGATTCAACAAGTAGTTCCTGAATATAGAGATTGGGTTGAAGGCAACTTGTGTTCTGAAGTAAACACTACAAATACACCAGTATGCTTAACAAAATGTGGAAATGATTACCAGCTTATTCAAGTTGTCAATACCACTACACGCCATTACAAATCCATGTTTCCTATTAGGTTTAAAAATTCTCAGTTTATTGACTGTGATTGCCCTAATCTTCAGATGTACTCTTCTGATGACGCCTACATAAAAGATAACTTTATTTGGACAAGCTTTCAAGAGGGTAACATCTATATCAACTATCAAGGAAATATGGAGAATGAGGATGGAGAGTTAATGGTACCAGATCACCCTTTTTTAAATGAGTACTACGAGTATGCCCTTAAAAAGAAAATCTATGAGACATTACTTCTTATGGGAGAAAATGTGACAGTTCAGTATCAACTAATTGCTACTGAATTTAGAGCTGCGCGTAATAATGCACTATCGGTAGTTAATACTCCTAACTTCTCTGAGATGCAGAAAGTTTGGGCTATGAATCGTAAGGCTATGTATGGTAAATACTATGACATGTTCAAGTCATATTTTTATCCGATTGACTATAATATTAATAATGCAGTTTAAGTATGGCAAAGAAAGAAGGCCCTTCAAATGCAGGATCAGAAGTTAATACAAGTACATTTAATAAAGGTCTTACTAAAGACTATGATGAAGTGTTCTTTCCCGAAGGGGCGTGGTCACATGCGCGTAATGCTGTAAACAATACAAATGAGGGACAGTTAGGTACCTTGAGTACTGAGCAGGCTACCTTGTTATGTGCTTCTGCTCCTTATACTGTTATTGGTGCTGTATATATGCACGATACCACTTGGGGTATTTTCTCTACAGATAATATTCATTCTGAGGTTGGTCTTTTTGATACTGCAAAATGTGGAGATACTGATGCTTATATAAAAGTTGTTAATGATGATTGCTTAAGTTTTAGTCAAAGTAATCTTATTACTGGAGCTGCTAAACTTAATTTTGATTGCAGCTGGCAATTATACTGGGCAGACGGATTAAATCCTGATAGATCTTTAAATGTAGATAATGTTCCGTATATCCAAAACTGTACTACTATTGATAGTTGTATTATATGCACACCTACAAATCAATTAGACTGTGATGCAATAAGACTTATATCACATGCGCATTCACCTTGTATGTCAATGGATATTGGAACAACTGGAGGGACATTACTTAATGGATCTTACTTTGTTGTAATTGCATATACTATAAATGGAGTAAAGGCTACTGATTATTTTTCTCCAAGTAATGTTGTTGCTGTATTTAATCATGATAACTTACAAGGATCTTTAGATATTACATTTAGTAACTTAGATCAAGATAACTATGATGAGTTTGAACTTGTTGTAGTTAGGATGGTGGCTGCTAATAGTTCAGCTAAAAGATTTGGTACTTATAGTACTCGTACAAAATATGTGTCAATAGATAATTTAGAAGAATCTTTACCTTCTATACCATTAGCTGTAATTCCATATAGAAACTTTCCCTATGAGAAATCAGATACAATGGCAGCAAGCTCTGAGTATTTATTTAGAATTGCACCTACAGGAAGATTTGATTTCAACTATCAACCTTTAGCAAATCAGATTTCAACACAGTGGGTAATGACCGAATATCCACATACCTACTATGAAAAAGCAGGAACCAATGTTGGATATATGCGTGATGAGCAATATGCTTTTTGGATCAGATGGGTATATGATACAGGGGAGACAAGTTCATCTTATCACATACCGGGTCGCGCGCGTAAGCCTTTTATAGAATATAATATTGCAACAGGGCAAGACTTTGTTGTAAATAATATTGATGCTATTGAAGCTGGGGATCCTATGGAGCCCTATATACCTAAAAGATGGGAGGTATATAATACAGCAACCTTTACACCAACTAACTATACACTACCTGATGGAGGTGTAGTAATTGCTCAAGGTGATATGGGTTACTGGGAATCATCTGAGATTTATCCAGATAATAAACCCAATATCTGGAATGCTACATATACAGATCCTGATACAGGAGTAAACATTGGTGGAACTACTAATAGTTTTGATTATGATCTTTGTGGTAAGCCGATACGACACCATAAGATGCCAGCCGATTTACTTAACACATTTAACGGACCAGCTAACGGTGTGATAAATGATAGCTACACACATGTTAGAACTGACTCATTAGGTAAAGCTCAATATATAAGATTGCTAGGTGTTACTTTTGATAATATAAAACCACCTGTAGATAATTATGGTAACATAATACCTAGTATTGTAGGCTATGAAATATTAAGAGGTACTCGTGTAGGTAATAAAACAGTACTTGCAAAAGGTATCATTAATAACATGCGTACTTATAAGTTACAAAATGTTAGTGATGTAGATGGCTCAAGTGAGCCTACTACAATTGGTTTATTTCAAAACTATCCTTTTAATCCATTATATGTAGATCCTGCTATTGTTAATGACGAAACTAATGGGGGTGTTAATGATACTAATGAAATTTATTTTTATGGGCCTGGTGTAACTACATCAGCATCTGATATAAAATTTTATAGCCAAAATCTTTTTACATTTCACTCACCAGAAACTAACTTTAGAAATCCTTACTTATCCCCAACAGAACTTAAAATCTATACAGAGATATCTCAAAATTCTGATGAGTTTGGTTATAATGTAAGGGGTAAGTTTAGACCTGTTCCTGGACATCCTAGACATAAGTTACTTACTGACTTAGCATTTATTGTAGCATGTTTAACGGGTATCGCTGAAGCAATTGTTGTTCATATAGCAGGTAAGAAAAAAGAATCTGTAGAAGGCACTGCTTCTTTAAATGCTTATAATAGTGGACTAATTGCAGCATTACAAAGTGGTACAGTTATACCTTTAAATATCGCAGGTAGCTCTTTTTTAAACTTAGCATCTGCATCAGTAGGAGGTCCTCAGTTAGATAGCCCGATGAATATGGCAGTTGCCTATTTGGCTTCCGAAGTTGCACAGGTGGCTGGTTATCAGGGAAATAGGTATAAGAAAGAAAATGAAAATACAGATCTGCAATCATTACCTAAATTTTTACGTATTGCAACAGGGCTTGTATTAACAGCTCAATACTTTAGCCAAGGTATGAATGTGGCTATAGATCTTATTAAAGCTTTAGTTAAATATCGTCAATATGCTTGGAGATATTTAAGTCATGGTAACCTACATCATCATTGGACAGGTAACGCTATTTATGGCAATACAAGAAGATACATTGATAAGTCTATGTATTTAGATCCCAGTGTACAAAACTTCTTTACAGATAACGGAACTTACTATAAAATAAATAATCTAAACAGACATAGGACAGTAGCTCTACATGTTACAGCAGCAGTAAATAACCCTAATATACTAGACAATACTGCACAAACTATTGGTAGTCATTTTGGTTCTGCTGTTTCTTCATCTGATTGGGATCATGATAATAGCCCTCTTCCAGAGTTTGGGACATCAGCATCATGTTTTTATGCCGGTCTTAAAGTAAGACTCGTAAATCAATATGGGCAATTAAATGGAGTTAGACAAATACCTATACCTTGTAAGATAATAGTTAATAATAATATTCCCCTTACAAATACTAATACTAGATTTACAAGTCCTGTATTATTTGGTGGCGATACTTATGTAGGACGCTATACCGAAAAGAATACTTTCTTTTATTTTAGGGACTGGTTGTATAATGTACCTGATGGCACTGAGTTTAACTATGCTAATTATTATATGTTAGGTTTCCCTAGATATTGGGCTGACTTTACTGAGTTTGAGGTTTCTGGCTTTATATCATCTGTGTTCCAAAATCTTATACATCCTGACGCATGGGAGATACCTAGTAACTTACACCACTTAGATAGGGGAGTTGGAGGAAATCCATTTGCTGGAATTACTGAAATTCAAGGTGGTAATGGTATAGAATCACCAGATCTTGCTAATACATCATCAACGACAACAACTGAGACAGTTCCCAATCCTGCTTATTGGGACAATGGTGTTTACACAGCCGGAGGATTTCAACCTGGTTGCGATGGTTGTCCCCCGTACATTACACAAACAACAACAACTACTAGTATTACAGTAGATCAGGCTGCAATTGATGATGCTGCTGATCCCGAAAATATGGGAGGATTTGGCTCTGGTTTCAATGCTGCAAACTTTGTATTTGGATTAAAAGATGCATATATGTATTTGTTTAATTCAAGTGTTAGAGATTTCTATGTTGAGTCTGAGATTAATCTAGCATGCCGCGACTGGGATAATGAACCAGCCCGCAGACATTACGATGAGTATACATATACAGACTTAGCTCAAATGTTTGATACACAGATTATCAAGTTTGGTAATTACTATAAGTATGATTATTCATTAGGAGTAAGTTATCTAATGTCTAATTTCAACTCATGGGGTCAAATGCAATTTCCGTATTATAATCCAGCAGTATCAGCATCATGTTTTACATATATGCCTAATAGGATTATATACTCATTGCCATTTAAAAATGATGCTCCAAAAGATACTTGGAATATTTTCTTAGCAATGAACTATGTAGATTACGCTAACAGACCTTTGATGATTAAGCCTGTTAACAAAACAGGATTTGCTGTGTTATTTAAAGATGCTAGTCCATTGCTTTATGCTGGTCAGGATGTTCTTCAAACAGAGCTTAATACTAAAATTATATTAGGTGATGGAGGTCTGTTCTCTACAGATCCTCAAAGTATATCTAATACAGAGAATGCATTCCAATATGGAGCTTGTCAAAATAAATGGTCAGTAACTACAACACCATTTGGATTATATTGGATGAGTCAGAGCCAAGGAAAAGTCTTTGCATACGGTGAGGGCTTAGAGGAAATATCAAATGCTGGACTGAAATGGTGGTTTGCTTATTACTTACCTTACCGTCTATTACAAGACTTCCCTACATTTGCTTTAACAGATAATCCAGTAATAGGTATCGGCTGTCAAACAATATTTGATAACCAAGACCAAGTTGTATATTTCTGTAAGAAGGATTATAAGTTACGTGAAGATGCACCTAATCCTATAACCTATATAAGTGACAATATATTCTACCCCATTATAAATGGAAAACCTGTACGTACTAATATCTATCTAGGTGATCCTTTGTATTTTGAAGATGCCTCTTGGACTGTAAGCTATGACCCTAAACAAAAGTATTGGGTATCATTCCACGACTGGCATCCTGATTTAACTATGTCAGCACCTATTGACTTTTATAGTACTAAAGGTAAAGATATTTGGAGACATAACTATCGCTGGGATTTATATTGTAACTTCTATGGTCTAGACTACTCATTTGAAGTAGAGTATATAGCTCAAACAGGACAGATAGTAAATACCACAAGAAGCCTTGAATATATGCTAGAGTGTTATAAAGTAGCAGCTAATGGTATTGACCAATTTCATATACTAGATGGAAACTTTGATCAGGCTGTTGTATTTAATACGGAGCAGGTATCTGGATTATTAAACCTATTTATTAAGCCTAAGAATAATCCATTTGCAATGATTAGCTATCCTATTATTAACTTTAATAGTATAGATATCATATTCTCTAAAGAGGAGAACAAATATAGATTCAACCAATTCTGGGATATTACTAATGATCGTGGTGAGTATCAAGTGGGTGGAGTACTTGTACAACAACCTATTTGGGATACTCAAGAAAATGGCTACATTAGAACCTTGAATGCTAATAATATGAATTATCAAAAGCCTCCTTTACAGAGGAAGAAATTCCGTCACTACTCTAATCACGTATTGTTGATTAAGCAGGCACCAAGGGAAATGTTGATGACTCTTAAAATTACAAACAATAAACTTCTTTACTCACCTAGATAATGGCAGCACGGAAATTAAAGGTTAGCACAACCGGTTACAAAGAAAACAGCAAGGATAAGAACTTGGATAAACTATATGTACCAAGTTCTAACCTTACAATGACCGGTGTTAAAAAACATGTAAAGGCTACACCCGTATATCCAAATGATATGTATGGTAATCCTATTACCATGATACCGGGTGTACCTAGCTATACATTTCCAGGAGCTGTAGGTGTTATAGAAGAGAAGTTACCTCAAGCTCAACAAGGACTACCTAATGATTATGAAGCGTTTTTAAAATATAGTGAAACTGCACCTGAGAATAGAAGACCTGATGCTGAGTGGCAATATGGAAATCCTAGACAATATGATCACTATGGCATGTGGGATGCCTTAGGTAAACCTAAGAATTTTGAAGAGGCTTTAGCAAATTATCCTCAATGGCAACCGGATCCTGGTGATGGTTATTATCATGGTTTTAGCACTAACCCTAATACAGGTGTTTGGTTAAAGTCACATATTCCAGGAGAGAATAAACCTGGCGATACAGGTTGGATGGAGTATAAGGACTTTATGTTAAGTAATGATCGCAACTGGGGCGGTAAAAATCAAAACTTAATATTTGATCCTGAGATACAGAGAATGCGTTATGTAGAAAGAAAAAAACAAGGTGGTCCTTTACATAGGATGCAAATTGAGGGTCAATTTTCTAATCCTAATTTTAAACCTAGTTACGATTGGAGAAAAAGCCCTAAAGAAAATGCTGAGCTTAATAGAAGAGCTGAAGCAGCTGGTCATAACTCTGTTGGTGAGTATGAAGCATCAGGTTGGGCATGGCAGCCAGAGAAAACTCACTTTACTAAAGGACAAGGAACGGGTATAGGTATAATTAAAGCTCAACCAAAACAACAAACTTGGGATCAACAAGTAATGGAAGGTATACCTGGGTATTCTACACTACCTCCTAAAGCAAAATCAAAAACTACTACTTCTTCATCTTCTTTAAAAGCTGATATAAAAAAGATGAATCAGGATTTAATATCAGGATTTGCTGTAGCAGAATCTACTATGCCTGCTAATACGTTCAAACCTCCTTTAGAATGGGAAGGTAAAACTGGTCCGCAGATTTTAGCTGAGGTGAGAGCAGAAGAGGCACGTATTAAAGCAGAAAAAGAACGTGAAGCATATGAAAAATTAAATAGACATGATACACTCACCGCTAAAAGAACAACTCCTGCCCAGGAAACTGTTAATCAAATTTATTATGCTTTAAGTAATCCTATAGAAGCTGCTGGGCATGCAATGAAATATGGATATATTCCTCAAGGTAATCTTGGTAACTATGGGTATAGGGAAGATGGAGATGCCTTTTCAGATGTAACTCAATATGCTAATCCTTTTTTTTATGCAAATGCTGCTTATAGATTGTCTAATGCTGCACTTCAACCTGAGTCATGGACAACTAAAGAAGGTTTAATTAATATGGCCTCGGAGGCACTGGAGGCGGCCCCTATCGTAAAACCTTTGGGAATGGCCATAAACTCTGCAAGAATGACTGCAGGACCCTTAGTTAAAAGTGCAGGAAAAGTTTATAACAAAGTTGCTACAGGAAATTCTCGTTTAACAGATTTTGGTTTTCCAGCATGGAAAGTTGAAAGACCTAATTTTCCAATTAAATCTTCAGGCTATATACCAAAGACTTATACTGATGCTCAAGCTGGATTATTAGATAAATTTGGTAAGGGTATGAAATTAACTCCTGAAGAATGGGCACAAATGGAAGACTTTACAAGATCCGGCGCTACTGATTTTAGTAAAGCTGATTACCCTATTTCTAGAATTCTTGGTTATTATGAACGTGGATCAGCAGAAAATAAATTACTTGAAGGACTAAAAGCAGGAGATGTATTTAATACTCCTACCGAAAAAACTATTAGAACTTGGAGTGTGGGTACTCCAGGAGCAGGTGACCTAAGCGCTTTTGGAAATACAAGACTTGTTGTCCCTAGTAGATATACCAAAGGTTTAGGAAGTAACTTTGCCGGAATGCCGTATAGTGATAAAAGAATACCTTTTATCTGGAATCCTAAAACAGGGCTTAATAGTGGTGCAATTTCAGAAAAAGAAATAATGGGTAATATACCTAAAGGTTTTAAAGTTATTGGTAGCAGTAAGGAAAATGGTCTTAACAATCTTATTATAAAACCTCTAAAGGAAGGAGGTGAGCTACCTAAAGCAGAAGAAGGTGGTGACTTTGATTTTAGCTATGATTCTAGTAAATCTGTTGCTGAAAATATGGAACTTAATAGGCGAGCTCAAGCTATGGGGTGGAATTCAGTAAAAGAATATGAAGCATCTAATTGGGGTAGGAAAGGTTATGCTAGAGTACCTGATGTAATTCGTCAACAAAGAATTGCTAAAGGTATTCCTGCAGATCAAATACCGGAGTATGAGAAGATAGAAGAAAAAAAGATTAGCCCTGAACTTGCTTCTATTATAGATCTACAAGAAGGAAGAAGCAGGTTTGATAAAGAAAAGGTAGAAGAAGAACAGAGAAAAAAAGATATAAAAAACTTCAGACGTGCCCCTATTAATGATCCAGCAGGTTTACCAAGTGTTCCTATTTTTGAAAGTTTATTAATGGCTCCTGTTGCTCTTGGAGAAGCAGGCTTAGCAGGACTTGGAGAATTGGTATATGGTGCAGCGGCATCATCACCACTTGTTCAAGCTACAGTAGCTGGTGGAAGACAACTTCTAAATGCAGCTCCAAAAGCTGTTCCTTGGCTTAATGCAGGTAATGCTTTAACTTACGGATTTGGAGTACATGGTTTAAAAACTATACAAAGCGGTCAAGCTCTCGAACCTTGGCGACATGCTAATGATACGGGTAATCCCCTTGATTATGCAAATGCTTTTGCTGAAAATTTAATAACTGCTTTAGAAATAGCACCTTTTGCAGCTCCTGTATTAAAAGCAGGATATGAGCTTGCAAAACCTGCAATGAATGCAACAAATAATTTTGTAAGTAATATTTATAAATATAATCCTTTAGCATTTGATATTGCAAATGCAGAAAGTAAAATAGTAGGAAAAGGAAAAGAAGCATTCCTAGCAGACTCTGAAAGAAATTACACTGCTTATAAAGCGAAACCTAATTTTTTAATGGGGTATAGAGAAATAAAAGATGCATCTAAATTAAATTGGGATCCTTTAATAGGTAAAGTAAAGGCTGATGCAGAAGCTAAAATGCTTGAAAACTTTGTAACTCTTACTGGTGGAAAAGCAGATGATATAGATCTTGCTCAATTTGCTGATTATTGGAAAGCCTATAATAATAGATGGAGTGCGCAATATAAATTAGCTGAGGATTTAACTGATATAGGAAGAGCTAAAATTAAAGGTAGTCCTTTTGATACACGTAGCAATTTTTCTGATGCCTGGGGAATAGGCAGAGACCAAGCAAAAGAGTTTAGAACTTTGTTAGAAGAACAAAATATACAACCTAACTCTCCTTTAGGTAGAAGTCTTGGTAATGGTGCTGAAGGTATGGTTTTTGAATTAGCTGATGATCCTAGTCATGTTATCAAAGTAGGTCAGACATTTAAAACAGATAACGTTGACGATTTACTAAAATCTTTTGAAGGTGTTATAGGTGATAATATAGCTGTTGTTAAAAGAGCACATAAAGATGGCAGCGGTCTTATTGAAATAATGCCAAATTTAAATAGAACCGGAAAATTCCAAAACCTCACAAAAGAAGAAGTCCTAAATAAATTAGAAGCAGATGCACGAGATTTGATGTCTAGAGGGTTTTTCTTAGATGTTGATAATCTTAGAGGTAACTTTAGATACAATGATACAAAAAATGTTGTAGATATTTATGATGTTTCAAAACCCGCACAAGGAATATCATATCAAAATCCAGATCTGGTTATTGAAAAACTAAGAGAACATTTTAATGCATTTGATCGCATACCTGAAAAACATCCACTGTATAGATCAAATTCTGCAGTTTCTAAACCAGCTGTACAATTAACAGGAGCTGAAGCTACTAAAAGATTAGATGCTGCACGAAAAGAATTTGCCAGTCTTGTTGGAAGAGGTTTTGAAAATCTTACACCAGATGAGTTACTTAACTTATATAACCTTGAGGGTGAAATTTCTACGTTAAGTAATTCTGTTAAAAAATTAGGAGGTACTGCTAAACCAAGAGATCATAAATCACTAGACAATTACTTTGAAGCAGCATGGACAAACTCTAGGAAAACTAACTAAATTTGAGTATCTTAACAATATAATGTAACTTAGCTGTATGTATAACTACGAGAACCTTTTTGGTGTCCCTATTGTAATGTCCGAGGGAGGAACTTATGATAGAAGATACTTCTTTATGCAAGAAGGAGGACCAGCTATGTACAACCCAATGGGTCAGTACACAATGCCTCAAGATCTGCCTAAGATGAAACTTGGCGCAGACCTCTTTACTAAAATGAAACAAGACCTTTCACATTACGGATAATGAGCATAAAACCAATAACAAAACCAGATGGCTTTTTTAAACAGCGTCTTGATAACTTTGTAAAAGGAGTTACCGAGAATAAAAAAGATGCTCAAAATAAAAAGCTTCAAGAAGAAATACAGAAGTTTGTAGCTTCTGCTCAAGGTTATTTGCAACAAAATGATGTTCCAGATTTCCCAGAGCAGATGCCTATGGGTAATATGATGACAGCTCAAGTCAGAGGGCAAATTCCTTGGCAAGCTCCTTATGGCTATCCTGGTTTAGAAAATCCTAAAGTAGCTCATCCCGAGTTGTTTGTAACAGCAGCTGAAAAATATAAGACAAACAGTTTACAAAATATTGGTCAAACTTTAGTTGATACTTTTGTTGCGCCTGCATATTATCAATATATGTCAGCACAAGAAAAAGCAGCAAAAGAAGCAAAGGATAAAGAAGAAGCTGCTGCAACTCAACAAGAACAAGTTGCACCAAATGACTGGTCTATTGGTGTATCATCACCTGAGTACATTCCAGATGGTACAAATCAAACTAGTGGTGTAATAAAACAAAAAGGCGGAAAGACCAGCTTACATAAATATCAGATTGATGGACAGACATGGCAATCACAATTGTTTGCAGGCTTACCGCAAGAATCTCAAAATCAAATTATGCAACAAGCTAATGTTTCAGACATTAGTGAATTGACAAATGAGCAGCTTAATGCGATATTACCTGAGTTGTATAATAACTACTATAGTCAAGTAGGAGAGGCGTTTAAAAATAATCAAGTGCCATCTTTTGGTGGACCACCCGATCTTTCTTTTATAAGTAACTATCCTATAATGCAAGGATTAAAGATGCCTGGCACAGACTTAAGTGGTCCTGGTGCATCTCCTGAGATGCTTACAGGAAGAAACTATGCTCCATTTACCACAACTCAAATGGCAGCTCCTGAAATGGGTTTAGCTGACTATATGGGATTACGTCAAGGTAGGCAATTTGATTTAGATGAGGACAGTGTTAAATATGATCAGGGGTTTAGCCAAAAACTTCAAGAAGCTTTAGATAGTGGTGACTATGATAGAATTCAAAAATCTGTTACAGCAAATCCAACAGTAGCCGGGAAACTTCTAGATAAAATAGGAATAGGTAAAATGTTTGATACTAGAAACTATGATACAAGTATAACAGTTCTTCCTGAAGGTCAGTCAGTATTTGATAACTATGACTGGGAGAAAGCATCAAATGAAAAAGTATATGCGCAAAATGCAAAATCTCCAGGAGGAGGTTTAATGCAAACTGATCAACTAAGCCCTGATCTATGGCAAAATATTTCAAGGGGTGAGCGTCGTGAGTTATTAAATGAAGCTGGTATTGATCCTAATAGAAAAAATCTAAGAGGGATGGGTAGAAAATTCCTTAAAAATGAAGCTGCTATGATAGAGTCTGAAAGACCTATTGATAGAAGTGGTATGAAAAATATACCAGCACCAGGCTCAGGATCAGGTATGATCACTATACCTGGAACATCAATGCAGATAGATATTAATAACCTACCTAAACAAACAGAACCACAAGTAGATCCCTCTAAGGATGAACCACCTGTAAATCCACCAGCAGATGATAAACAAAGAGTTAGTTATCCGATAAAAGGACAACCTAATAAAAATCCAGATACGGAAGAAAGTTGGCATTCTTATATGCGCAAACAATACTTGGGTGAAAAGAAAATGGGTGGCTCACAACTACCTAGTTTTAAAGGTGATTATGGACCTAGTACTTTTGGTATACCCGATATTTTTGGTGGACCTGGTCCATCAACCGGACCATTTCAACCGGGTAAAGCAACAGATAAAAAATCATTTTTTGATTTCATTGGAGCTAAGACAGATAATCCACTTATGGTCGGTTCTCAGGATCAAACTCTTAATCTTAATGGTACCAATAAAGAGAATAGTTATGCGATGGGAGAACGTGAGGTTGAGAAAAGTGTAACAGCTACAGGTAGTGGTAAAGTAAAAAATCCATTTAATGCAATACCTACACTTAATCTTATTAACTCAGGTATTGCTAATATTGCGACACCTTTCTTTAACCGTAAAGAAAAAGAAAATGCTAATCTAGCTATGAGAAATGCATTTATGCCAGAGAACACAGAGTCTGCATCACCCGATGTAAGAGATGCGGATCGCCTTGGGTATAATACATTTACTGGTGCTCCTGAAGGAGGCGGCCTAGCTGGATCACCGGTTCAGTTTAGTAGTGGTCCATTAAGAGCATTTGCTCAAAGAGGTATGCAAATGCCTAGATTACAGGTAGGTGGTTCAATCTATCTTACACAAGATATGATAGATGATATTATCAGCAACGGTGGTGAAATTGAATATGAAGATTAATAACTAATTACATGATACGTAAAGTTAAAATTAAAAAATTACCTCAAGCTAAAAAAGGCGGTAACTCATACCTTGATTATTATCAAGCAGCTCCCTCATTTATAACAAGTGATTTAGCTGATCCTAGTTTGGAGTTTAGAGATAGTATTAAAAAGGTAAAGCGTGAGGACGCTAACATTGAAGCTGAGGGTGGAGAAACTGCTGCAGTAATTGATAAAGCAACAGGTTTTTTAACTCAATATAAAATTAACGGACCTCGTCACAATGCGGGCGGTGTTCCTCTTAATGTTCCACCAGAGACTTTTATCTTCAGTGACTTTCATGGTAAAGACTTTAAGTTAGGTGGTAATAAGAAAACTAAAGATATGGATGCGGGTATTCTTGCATACTTTGGTTTACCTGATCGTAAGGGTGGTTACACATTTGCAGATATTGCAAAGAAGTATGATATTAATAAAGACATTGCTAACCTTATGGATCCAACAGAGACTAAGGATAAAATGACAATGGATACCCTTATTGCAAATATAAAGAACAAGACAAAGAAACTTGGTATGTTGGCTATTGCTCAAGAGTCTAAGAAGAATGATGAGATACCTAAGATTGCTGAACCAGCAATTGCTGCATTAAGTCTTGATAGACAAGCTATGGAAATTCCGGCTATGTCAATAAAGGATCTTCCTTTTTATCAAGATATGATTAACTCTATGGCTCAAGTAGACCAAGAGCAGGCTGCACAGTTTGACCAAAACATGACTGCTAATCCTGATCAACAAAATATGCCAGATGCCGAATCAGCTCAAATGGCTGAGCAAATGGCACAACAAGTAAATGATCCAAATGCAATGCCTCAAGCTATGTTAGGCTATCAAGTATTTTCAAGAGGTGGTGGATTAAATAGATTTATCCGTCGTCAAGAAGGTGGTCCAGGAATGATGCCACCAGAAGCAATGATGCAACAAATGCCTCAGGGAATGCCGCAAGAGATGCCACAAGGTATGCCTCCAGAAGGTATGCCCCCACAAGGACCTCCTCAACCACAAGGTGGAGGTGGTGGACAAATGGAACAGATGATGGCACAAGTAGCACAAGCATTGCAACAAGGTGCACAACCTGAAGAAGTTGTTGCTGCTTTATTAGAGCAAGGTGTTCCTCCTCAAGCAGTAGCACAAATCTTTGTGCAAATTGGTATGCCTCAGGATCAAGTAATGCAACTTATATCTCAGGTGGTTGAACAAATGCAACAAGGTAGTCCTGAAGGAATGGACCCTTCTGCTCAACAAATGCCTGATGAGATGGGGGCTGAAATGGCTATGTCTCAACAGATGCCAGAAGGAATGCCTGAGCAAATGCCGGAGGAGATGCCAGCTGATATGGAAATGATGGCTCAATATGGAATGCAAGTATTTGCAAAAGGTGGAGCTGCTGACAAGTTAGGCAGATTTATACCTTATGCTAAAAAAGGTCGTAACAAATTTGATCCTGATAATATTGTTAAGCAAACATATAGCAGAAGAAAAGGTCTATATATATATGAGGACGCTGATGGCAATGTCTATGAAACAACGGAGCCTAACTTAGGTTTTGTTAATGATAGCGGTAGTGATAATAATAATGGCGGCGGGGGTGGTGGTTATGATGTTAACAACCCTAATGTTGTAAGAAGAACTAAAACAAAAACACCCGATAAAGTAATTACTAAATATAATATACCAGAGGGCGCTATTATTATTGAGAGAAAAGAAGATGAGGATGATGCTACCTTTAATGCCCGTAAAGAAAAAGAATACAGGGAGGCCACAGATAAGAGTAAAGTCTTTGTAAAGGGAGCTGATGGTAAGTACTTTAATTTTAAAGAAACTGTAGCTAAATATCCTGCATACAAAGGTTCTGACAAAGCTAAAGTATTTAATGGTAGTGATAAGTTTGCAGGCATGTATCAAATGCTTGAGGATACCTTTAATTCAGATCCTGACATTAAAAAAGAATTTGCCGCTAAAATTAGAGCTGCTGCTGATAAAGATGATAACTATGGAAGAGCTCATGGTTTAGCTTTAAAAAATGATATTAAGGCTATGACTGATCAACAGCTTGTTGACGCTCACTTGAGACATCAGAAAAGAAATTTAGGCCTTATGGCTCATGGTTTTGATGTATCTGCCACAGCACAAAATGCTGACCATTCAAGTGGAATCACTAATAAAGCCTTATATGATAAAGCTAAAGCAATTGGAGTGCCTTATGAAGAGGGAGCTGATAAGCGATTAGCTAATGCAACAGAGCAAATGGCTTATATTGGATATCGTGATTTATTAGATGCTCGAGCTGGGTATGATGAGACTATGCAAAAAAAGCTAAAACCTTTTGGCCTTGGTCAGCGTGGTAGAGCTGATGAAGTAATTGCTGGTTCAGATGCTAGAGCTATGATTAGCCCTGCTGACTCATTTAATACAAATACTACTTCCGGTCAATTTGATGTGATTCGTACAGATCCATCATTAGAGATGACTGAGTTTGGGCCAGACACAGAAATCATTCCAGGAGAAGGTGGAGATATTGAAGTAGACAATGATATTACTCCTTACAGACAACCTGGACCTAAACCTTGGTTACAAGATCAACTTAATATTGCAGCATCTGCATTGCAACCGGTAAATCGTTATATGCCAATACGCCAACGCTTACCACAGAATGCATACATGACACCACAATTTGAATCACCCATATACAGGGATCAAGTAGCATCAGGAATGGTACGTGGTATGACTGAGGGGGTTAATGCTTTTGCAAGATCTCCAGGTGCCGCAGCATCTATTTCATCAGGTCTTATGGGACAACTTATGGATCAGGCTGCACAGAACGCATCAGAAGTAGATGCAAGAAATATTGGATACTCTAATGCTGCTGAGGCTGCTAACTTCCAAGGTGCTCAACAAAGAGACCAGTTACAAGCTGCGGCTGATGCTGACTACTATACTAACGTAGTAGGATCTAAAGCTATCTATGATAAGAACAAGCAGATTAAGTTAAATAACCTACTTAGAAATACAGTAGCAGGAGTTACCAATATGATGAAAACTCAAAATCTTAATTCTGTATATGGTGATCAGTTTTGGATACATCCTGAGGCTGGTGGCTATATGTCTCAGATTAATGGTAAATCCCTAACAGGAGAAGCTACAAGTTCAATGCCTACTATTTTAGATCAATATGCAGCAGCAAGAAAGAATCCTAAGTATTCAAGTTTATCTAATGAGGAGTTGACTGGTTTATTATCAGCGTACTACAAAGGTACAGGGTCTAATGCACCTAAAACAAAAGAGGCTCTAAATACAGCAATGCTTGCTCAGATGATGCAGGTGTATCCTGGAGCTTCCGCTGCTAATGTATATACGAGCCCTACTGTAAAGCCAAATAACTATAATCCATACGAGGAGGAATCCTAATAAATTTATGAGGTTTAGTAAATCTAAATCTTTTGTAATACTTTTATAACATAATTATGACAGCTTTTCTCCAAGGTATATCACAGTTTCTTCCAGAGATACAACCGTATCAACCTGACCTTAATTTCTTTGGTAATATGCTGCAAACTAAGCAGTATCAGTATGACCAAGGTTACAATCAGGTAAATAATCTCTATGCGTCATTATTAAATGCTCCCGTCCTAAGACAGGAAAGTTCACAGCGTAGAGATGAGTTCTTTAAAAAGATCCAGAGTGGTATTCAAAAAGTATCTACTCTTGATTTATCATTGGAGCAAAATGTTAGCGCAGCTGCTAAAATATTTCAGCCATTAATTGATGATGAAGATATTAATTATGATATGATGCGTACTGGTCAATACCAGCAAGAGTTAGCTAAAGCTGAAAGACTTAAAAACTGTATTGATCCTAAGGATTGTGGTGGGGAAGAATATTGGGAAGGTGGTGTAAGAGCTTTAAATTATTGGGCTCAAGATTTCTCTAAAGCATCAGCTGATCAAGCTCGTCAATATGGTAAACCTACTTATACTTCTTATGTTAATGTTGCTAAAAATGCAATGAATGATCTTAAGAAGATGGGTTTTGAAGATGTTGAGAAAGTAAGTTTTTCTTCAGATGGTAAATGGATAGTAAAAACTAAAGGTGGTGCCCCCATTGTATCACCCCTATATAATTATTTATTGCAAAGTTATGGTTCTGATCCAAAAGTCCAAGAACTTATGCGTACCCAAGCATACCTAAAAAGAAAGGATTATGTTGCTCAAAATTCTGGTAGTGGTGATCCTCAACAGGCTGAACTTGCGTACTTAAATGATATGACAACTCAGCTTAATGACTTTGCAAGACAACAAAAACTTCAAGCTGAAAGTAATAGAGATCAACTTACAGCAGCTAATACTGTTGTTAAAGATGCTATAGATAAAGGTATATTTATTAATCCTGAAGATGAATTAAATAAAGCACTTGGTTTAAATGACGAGCAGATTGCAGTAGAAAATAATGCAGCTAAGTATCATAATGAAACATTAAGCATTACAGATCCTGAAGTACTTGATGTAAATAACATTAGTGCTTTAAGAAATAAGATTGATGCCGCTGTATCAAGAGACATACTATCTAAAACATTATATGATACATCTGTAGCATTTGCGAGTGCTTATGAGAGTGTAGATCTTGAGGTAAACCCGTATGCAAAATCCGCATATGATGCTGCTTTAGATAGATCTAAAATGATGTTGCAATCTCAATTAGATGCTGCAAAAATGCAACTTGACTTTGGGATGGACATTGCCAAAGAAAATCTTAGAGCTCAGAATGATATGAAGTTGGCAATAGCCAAAGGTGAAGTTAAAGGAAATAATGGTGTTAATGGTGCGGATCCTAATGATCCAACAGGTCCATTGACTCCAGAAGGAGGAACCGATGGTAATCTTATGGATATAACAGCAGGAGGCGAATCTGATTGGAGATATAGCCAACAGTTATTAGCAGAAGATGCTATTAACGATGCTGGAAATCCACAAGCACAATCACAAAAGATAATTAATGATACTCAGAAGTTAATGTTTACTATTGCTAAAGGTGACAATCCAAGTCAATCTTTGGTAGCAAAATCAGTTCTTGCTGATATGCTAGGTATTACAAATGATGCAAAAGGAGACTGGAAAACTAGATTTATTAATACACCAGGTTCACAATTAGAGGACTACTATAGATATAAATTACCAAGTTGGCAAAAAATGGGTAGCCGCACTAACGGTGAAAAAGGTATAAAACAAATACAAAATGCTTTAGGTAATCCAGCAGCAGCCTCACTTCTTAAAGCTAATCGAATGGGAAGAGGTGATGAAAATGATGTATATGCTCAATTATCAGCACTTGTAATTCCTGTTGTTAACCAACAACAGATGGTAAAAGATTTAGCTGATAATAATCTTAGAGTATCTGATAAAGCATATAATATAACAGCTGCCTCAACGGGAACAATATCAAATGATAGACGTTTAACTGATGAGTATGGTAGTCAACTAATACAAAGCTGGTTACAAAACCCAACCTATTTAAAATTATCTCCAGAAAAGAAACAAGAATCTATAAACAAATGGTGGGATTTGTACAAAGAAAAGCAAAAACAGGAACAAGACTCTCCTGCATTTGCTAATACGAATATCACAAATCCAGATGGTGAAATTATACGTAAGTATATGCGTTTTGACCAAGCCACAAATCGCTATGTAGTAGATCATAAATCAACCGGTGTTAAACAAAAAGATGTTTTATTAGAATCACAGGCAATAGTTAATGAAGAGTATAGAAAATTAAGAAAGGATTATACTGATCTTAATTTAGATACCTGGAGTGCTTCTACAAATGCTGGTGATCTTTGGGACAAAGCTGTTACAAAAGGTAGAGAATATTACCGTGATAAAATGTTCTCTCTTGAATTTGATGATAAGGTTATAGAGTATGCTAGTAATTACTATGATGCTACCAATAAACGCAGTGGTGCTATAGGTTTTAGTTTATCCAACCCGTTTAAAGGTGAAGCCCAGCCAATCTATAATAAAGACGGAACTCCAATATCAAAAGAGACTATAGATGCTTGGAAAAAACGTAGTCCTTGGGGAGGTGGTATGATTCAGTGGTATCAAGAAAGTAGTACTCATGATGAGTTCTTTAGGCTGTATACGCAGCAGTATCAAAAAGCTTATAATACCATGACAGATTTAAAACAAATTTTTCCGGGAATGGACACTCAGAAAAAAGGAGGAGGTGCTATGGGAATTCCATACTATTCACATTCTGATGCTGCAAATTATGCAGGTCCTGGAATGGCTCATGTTAGAGATGCTTATAGAAATTATCAAGAAGCTGTTGCAGTCGATCCTAAGGGTGTTAAAATTTTACCAGGTAAGTTATCATCATATGAAACCATATCGGATATGCTAGCAAAAGATAATAGTACAATAGGAGCGGATGCTCTTAAACACTTTATTGAGGATATAAATGACTTTGACTCTAAATGGACTTCAAAAGATTTGCAAAGACCAAGAGGGGGTATGACTACACGTCTTGTTACATTAGGTAATAAAGATTATGTATCATTTGAGTTTTCATTAAACGGTGGTTATATTGCATCAAGAACTCAGTCAGGAGAAGCTGGTAAAAATTTAACAGAAGAAGAACAAGCTGCAATTGCTGCAACATCTAAAAAAGATGATGAGATCTATACTGTTATCATGCCCGCGTCTCAAGCTAATACTCAATTAATTAAAGAATTAAGAAAAGGAGATCAACTAGGTAATTATGTTAGAGGTGGTAATACTTATGAGGTTGATTACAACAACCCGATGCAAGGCACATATGCAGGAAAAATAACTTTTAGTCCTGTACCAAACAGTACTAATATTTTAGTTTCAGGAGCCTATAATGCATATGATCCTTCACAAGGAAAAATTGTACCCCATACAAACATATACCGTGAGATAGGTGTTGGTGAAAATTTAACTCTTATAAGAGATACTACAGAAAAAACATTGTCTCAGTTGAATAGAGTAATCATTAATGACTACCGTTCTAATCCACCAAGAAAAAAATAATGGCAGAAAACTTACAATCTGAGGCATTTAATCAAGAGTCTTTTGATATGAATGCAAATATTCCTGTATCTGAATCTGCTAACATGCTTAATAATTTAGCTTTAGAGGATACACCTAATATCATGGATATTGCTGAATCTAGTAATGTTCCTCCTTTAGTTACAGTAATTGATTCTGAGGTAAAAGCTGCGTCTGATAAGTTTAAAGAAAACTCTCCTGTTTTAGCTCCTGGTTTTGACGGAGGACCACAGCCTAAACCTACATCATCGATGTCATTCGCAGAAGGTGCCGGTGCTCAGATGATTGCTTCAGAGCAATGGTCAAGTCCTACCAATTACCACATGGCTGGAGAAAGAATGTATGGAGCCGGTGTTGATGGTAGAAGATTTGCAAAGTTTTATATTAATAATGAATTTGATGATGTAGGTTTTCACCCATATAGAAATAATAATGATTATTATTTAAAATACACTACAGGATGGGATGATTTCCAGACAGCAGCTAATATGGAATTATTTGGTCGTGGTATGGTGGACCAAGCATCTAGTTGGTTTGAATGGAATAAAGATACAGATCCTTATGCAGCACAAGTTTTTGCAGATCAATTAGATTTAATACATTCTGACCGAGGAGGTTTTTGGGGAGGTGCAGCAAATACATTTGGGTCATTGCAATATTCATTAGGAGCTATTACTGAGTTTGCTGCAGAAGAAGTTGCATTAGCTGCTTTAACAGCAGGATCTGAAGGTGGTGCTGCAGGGTTTACAATACCCAGAATGGTAAGAAATCTTACTCAGCTTAGTAGAACTTTATCTACAGGTTCTGAGTTATTACGTACAATAAGAACTGTAAATAGAGCTAAAGACTTTTATCAAGGTGCAAGATTTGCTTTAGTGGGTGGTGCAAAAACAGTTAATGCTTTTGCTAATCCTTTTTTTAGATCCTCAAAGATAGCATATGACGCTATAAAAGGAGTAAGAGCCGGAAAAACTATAACTCAGATTGCTCAAGGTCGTACTGTTTTTGGAGAGTTTTTTAGAGATGCATCTGAGATTAACATGGCAATGTCTGAGTCTCGCCTTGAAGGAGGTATGGTACAAAATGATATTATCAGTGAGGCAATTAAACAAAAAGGAAATCTTACTGATCAAGAACTTAGCAGATTAAATGAACTTGCTACAACTGCAGGAGCCGCTACAACAAAAGCAAATGCTCCAATAATTTATTTTACCAATAAAATTACCCTGAACAGTATGTTTAGAGGTGTTGGTAGAGCATCCGATAGATTGCTTACTATTGGAGCAGCCATTGGCGGTAAAGCCGTAAGAGATGGTGGTAAAACAGTAATCCTTGAAACAGGATTTAAAGCTGGATTAAGCAGGCTTAATCCTTTCGCTAAGAACTCAAGATTATACTATAAGCACGTATTACAAACATCACCTAGCCGCTTAAAGAATTTGTTTATTGCGGGCGCTCCTGAAGGTCTTCAAGAAAACTTCCAGGAAATGGTATCTACTGGATATAAAGATTACTATACAAAATTATTTTTAACTCCTGAGTTAGCTCAGTCTGCGGGGATGCGTGCTTCTTTTCAAAAAGGATTAGATGAACAATTTACCGCACAAGGTTTACAAACATTCCTTAGTGGTTTTGCTATTGGTGGTGTGATGGGTAAATACGGACAGGCGCTAAACTTTGCTACAAAGACAGCCCCTGCTATAGTTGCCGATAAATTAGGTATAGACAAAACATATAGTAACGTCAAAAAGCAAAGAGCTGAATTTAAGAAAGATTTTATGGAGGTTGTAGCTGTAATGGATACAAACCCACAGGCTTTCTTTAACATGATAGATAGCGATTTAGCGCATCAAGTAAGCTTTGCTGATTTCATATCAATGGGTCGTAATGCAGGATCAGCACATGCTCAATTGGAAGCACAAGATCTTGCACTGTTTAAAAAATTACATACACTTTTTAAGTCCGGTCAAACAGACTTATTAAAAGATACATTAAGTGAGTTCTTAAACTTAGAGGACAAAGATCTTCAGGCTGCATTTCCTGGTGTAAAACTAGAAGCTGACGCTAACAACAAAAGTTTAAGAGAAAGACTTACAGATTCTATTGGTAAGATAGACATGATGAAGAAAAGTTTTGAGGAGGCTCAAAGCTTAAAAAATCATTATAACCCTTGGCAGTATGATCAAGTAAAAGAAAAAGAGAAGTTTGAAGATGAGATGTACAAATATATTGCATTTGAAGATGTAAGATTTGACATGGCATTGATGAAGACTAAACTTGTAACTGCTCAAGATTATATTACTGAGATTACTGCTAGAGCTTCTAAAAGTAAACCATTACAATCAATGTCGGGTATTGCATTTACAAATATGCTTACTCGTACTGGGATTGCTACAGAGGTAGATTTACTAAATAAAGAAAGACTTGTGTATGCTGAGGCTGCTGCAACATCAGATGAGGCTGCTAAAAAGCTTGCAGAAATTGATACTGAGTTAGCATACTATAAAACTTACTTGGCAACATTTGATATAGTTACTGATAAACTGAAATCTGCACCAATAGACTATGCTCAAAACAGAGACAAGATTCAAAGAGACCCTGTTACTGGTGATATTGTAGATCCTGTGACTGTTGATTTAGAGAATGCTATTACTGATTTACGCAATGCTTTTTATAGCTTGCTTAAGTTCAAGTCTGGAGTAAATAAAGATCTAGTTCTTGATGAGAACATTGACAAAGCATTTGACAATTTAATAGAGATGATGCAACATGGATCAGATCTAGGTAATGCTGTTGATGCACTGAATAGATTATATGATCCAGAGGGTTTTGATCTACACCACAGTAGAATTAAAGAAGCCCTTGAGTTCGTACATAAAAATAGTAAGGTACAAAGAGAAAAGATTTGGGATGCTCTTCAACACAAAAATGACTTAAATGCATTTCTTAATAATTTAATTAATAAGAAAATATTCTTTGATCCAAAGTTTGTTAAAGCATTTGAAGATGATAATATTTTACCTGATGAGTTTGTAGATGCGGAGAATATGGAAACTATTGACCATAATCATCCAAAGTACAAAGAGGTTCTTCAAGAGATAGATAACTTTGAAAGATCTACTGGTAAAACTTTAAGTGGTAAAACCATATCTGAATTTCAAGATGAGTTCTCTTTGAATAGACTAGACAAAGATGCTACAGATAAAAGAATATTAAAACAGATCTATGCACAGTTTAACCTGGACATTGATCAGTTTGATCAATCTGTTTCTTTGCAGGAGATATTAAAGGCTGTAAGTATAAGTGGCTTTGCTGGTAAGTATGATAAGTTCTTAGCTAAGAAGCTTATGAACCTTGTATCAGACAAGATCCAAATACGTTTTGTTAAAAATGCTACAGTACCTGTAAGATTTAGTGATACTGGTGGTATTGTGGTTGATGCTCGCTTTGCATCATCAGATTATATTGGTGGTACTCTAAGATTAGAGTCACTTATATTAAACGGTGCATTACAATACTTAGTTAACCGTCAGATAGATGAGAATGAGCAATTTGAGTTACAGATGACTCAGTTGTTAAACTTGGCTAAAGCTGAATACTATAAGACATCTAAAACATCTATCTTACCAATTGGTTTAGATGATGTGCGCACCTTTGTTGCAGAGGCATTGACTAATGGTACATTCCAAGCAATACTTCAGAACATAACTTATAATGGTCCTAAGTCTACACCCATATCTATGTGGTCTGAGTTTAAGAAAGCATTATTTGATTTCTTAAGCAAAATCTTTAGAATTAATCCTTCAAAGAATGACAGCTTATTAGATGAAGTAATTAACTTAACAGCTCATACATTTGATAAGCAAGGCACCTCTGGAAGTAATATGTCTGGACAAGGTGGTACAACTGGTGGTAATAGTCAACCAGGAGGTGTACCTATTACCCAGCAGACAGATATAAAAGAGATTATGGCTCTTACTGATCTTGTTACTAGTCTTCAGAATGTATATACTAATACATACTTACCTCAACAACAAGCTACAGGAGAAACACCAGATGACTTTGAGACATTTGTAACTACTAATCCTTTTGCTGCATATGTTATTGATCAGTTTAATATTACAACTGGTCGCACTGGTGGAGGTCAAGCACAAACTCCTGGTCAATCACAAGGAGGATCTGGATCAGTAAGTATTACACCTGAGGTTATTACAGATGACGCATACCGTGCATTTAAAAATAATGAGCCGGTATCAGATCAGATTCTACTAGATATCAAAGCTGCTGTAGAAGCAGGATCATTGACGCCACGTCAAGATGAAATCTACCAAGCATATAAAGAAGCAATTGACAAAGCTATATCTCAGAAATCTGCTGTTGCCATAACTCAAGTTCAATTGATAAACTCAATGCTAAATGAGCTCGGTAATCTAACATTAGCTGACTTCTTTGGTAATCAAGAAAACATGCCTTTCTCTTCAGGTAAACCTGGTGACTTTACCGTTGTAACAATGGATGGTTTCAGCATTATCAGAAGAGAGGATATGGATACTTATCTTGATAGTCCTATAGACTTTATATTTTATCTTAACGGTCAGGTCAAAGCTGATGGTACTATTATAGATCCAAAGCCTTATGCTGCCTCTGCTACACTTAGTATACCTATTGATGAGAATACAAAGCCTAATGTAATACAGCTTATCAACAACCTAAGAGTAATCCAGAATAAGTTAGATGCTATTCAAGCTGAGGTTAAAGCAAAGCTTGAAGTACCTGCTGGAGGACAAACAACTACTAATACTCCAACAGATAATCAAGCTGACGTAGTTCAATCTTATGAGTCTAAAGGAGTAACGCAAACTGTTAAAAAACAAACTACTACAAAAGACGGACTTACTAAAGTAACATTTACAGCAGAAAGAAGCGATAAACCTGGTAAAGTTATTAATGCTGCAAGTTACTTTTATGGGGGACTTTCATCAAATTCTATTCAACAATTCTTTGATGATTACGGAGTTACTATGGAAGACCTGCCTGAAGACATATCAATTGATGATATTGAAGCTATAACAATTGTTGAAGAAAGAACTTTTGAAGGTAGAACTGCCATAACTTTTAAAATAAAATACTCAAAAGAAATGGGAGGTATGTCTTCTGAACCTATGGAATTGGCTGTTAAAAAACAAAAGTTTACAAGTGATACAGAACTAGCTGCTTTAGGAGGTACTACAACAACTACAACTACAACAGAAACTCAAGCTGATGTGGAAGCAAAAAGACAAGAAGCCATAACGGCAAATGTCCAATTGCTAAATGCAGTAGATATAAGAAGACCTAATGGCTCTATAGGAACACAGGGTTTTGATCCTAGTCAAATGAAAGACTTAGTGAAATTTATTTCAGATACATTAGGACTTTCAATACCTGTTGATTTACTAGACAAAAGTGTAGATACTTTAAAACCCCTGATTGACTACATAAAGAGCAATGAGGATATTAAGAACAAAATAATAGAGTATATTAAAACAAATCCATCTGAAATATCTACTCTACCTGACGGTACTATTCAGTTTTTAGATGGTAATCATAGAGCCAATCTTTTAAATATTATTGGATCTGATGTTATTCCAGTTATAACTCAAGAGAAGAAAAAAGAAATAGATGCTGAATATGAAAAAGCAACAGCTGCTTTAAAAAACACAGGTGCAGCGACCACTAAAACAGAACCAGAGAAGACAGAAGAAATAAAAGGCGGTGTTAAAGAATTATTTGATGCTGATCTTGAATTAGCATCTATCGGGACTCTGCAACAATACTCTCAATACCTTACTACTATATTTCCGGATAGCCAAGAAAAAAATATTGTTTATCATGGAGGAAATATCGGAATAGAAAATTTAGGAAGATTTTATAAACCCGGAGAAGAAGGTTATAAGAAAAATGACTTCAATACCAAAGAGGGGATTTATTTTGCTTATAATAAAACAGAGGCGGAAGGATATACTAAAAAGTTTATTTTCAAAGATAAAAATAAAAAAGTTTATAGTGCCCTTGTAAATGTTAGACCCTATGATAATGTTAAGCAGGTAGAAAAAAGAAATAAAGACCAAAAAGAAATTGATTTAGTAAGCATTTCTAAGGAAGACGTACAGTGGTTATTAGATAATAACTATAATGCATTAACTAATAAAGGTAGAATTAGAGATCAGGATAGCCCATTTTTAGTTGTATTTGAGCCTGAACAAATTTACATACTGGGAACTAAACAAGACAAAGAGGGATTTAAAAAATTTGTTTCTGGGGGTGAGTCTATAAAGACAGAAGAGGAAGAAGTAGATGAGGAAATCAATAGCAACCCTGAGGATAGTGATGATGTTAAAGAAGGTGAATCAAGAATTGATGATACTTCTAGAGAAGTAGAACAAGAGATGGATGAGGCTCAGCGTCGTGCTAATGAAGGTAAAACTCCTCCATTTTCAGAGCTTGCTAAAGAAACAATGCAAAGTATTAAAGATGCATTAGGTTCTGTCCGTGATGCTATGAAAAAGTCTTACTCTAGAATGCCACAAGCTTTAGAGAACAACTATGAGAAATTACGTAGAGCATATAAGAAAACTGGCGGTAAGCTTAAAGAGAAACTAGCTAAAGTATTAGATTCAATTCAGAAGTATCTAAGAAAACTTAAGCAAATTTTAATTAAAGCAAGTAAGACTGTTGGAGCCAGAAGAGTCAAGAGAGGTGTACAGCCTAATGCAGGAACTCCTGAGATGTCATCTACTAAACCGCAAGTGGTAGATAATACTCGTGAGATACTTGCAGACTTTGTAGTAGAACAATTAACCCAGTATGGTTTTGTAAAGTTCTTTGCTGAGCAAGGAATGACTATTGATGCAAATACTATTCTTAACTTAGAAGCATTAGGTACCAAGCGTGGCGACAATGTTCTATTAGAGAATAGAAGTACTATGGAGAATACGCTACATAGAATTCTTCACATGTATATGGATAGGACTGGGCCTAAATCTGACAAAGATTACAATGCTCAAGCTCAGTCTCTTATAAATATACTACGCCCTGTTCTGCAAGAAATAAGTAAGGCAGGAGGTGACCCTAATGTAGGCGTATATATTGAGAAAATTAATTACATGTTTGATAAGAATCCTGCACAGGAACTTGTTATTCAGTATTTGACTAATACACCATTCAGATCTTTTATATCTAGGTTGTCTCCTGAGATTCAAGCTCAGTTCCAAAGCCTAGCTAAGGAAATGGTTCTTTTCAAAGACTCTGCAGGACGTGTAACTTATAACAAGACTAAGTCATTTATCAAAATACAAGATGGTTTGTTAATGTCTGATGCTCTTTATGAAGAGTTTATCAATAACACATTACAGACGCCGCTTGATGTTTTAGGTGATGCTATGGCTTCAGGTATGGACCCAGTTACCTTCTTACTAAATAGAATAGCCCAACCTATTGATGTATTTATTGCTGAGGAGGCTTCAGCTGAAGATCTACAAGAGATTGCTGATGAAGAAGGTAAATCTATAACTGATGTTGTAACTAGTATAAAAAATGCAGTTCTTAACTATTTGAATACTGCAAACTTTGCTAGAAGTAAAACTCAAGCAGACAAAGCACCTAGAACAAAGAAGGATGGTATCATCAGCCGTATAATCAGAAGACTCAAGAAGATGACAATTGGGTTAATGATTGCCCTCTCTACATATACAGGTGTAGCTGGATTTGACTTTAGTGGAAATACTGAAGCTGAGATAGGTGAAGAAATGGCTGAAAGACCGGTATGGAGTATGAATAATCTTGTAGATAATACTATGGTAATTCTACCAATACCTGATGCTTACAAGCAAACAATATACAGAGGCTTAATTAAGTATGGTGTCTATGATATATCAGCTGTTAAAGAACAAACTATTAATAGTGAGGATATATCTGAGGCAAAGGCTGTTGTAGAAACAAATGATACACTGGAATATGTAAGACAGAATACCTACTTCCAAAACTTAGGAAAGGCTCGCGATAATCTAGGATCTGGAGGAGATAGTATTTTGATGTATCGTAGCCAGTGGTTTAATGATGTGGGATTTGAATATTTAACTGGAGCTAGTAATAGTACTAGAGATCGCATCGGTCAAGCTACATATGCTAACACAGTAGGTGTAGCTCATTTCTATATCATGGATAATACAGGGGGTGACTTAAGTCGTTATACCACAGATGCTAAGTTTTCTGAAGCAAAAAGAAACTTTAAATCTCGCATAGGTACATACGATGTTAAGCCAACAGATTATGTTCCCGTGTTTAAGTTCATGCCTAGAAATGAGGCTGGAGAAAATGTTGTTAAGATGCGCTTCAAACTAGCTTCTGAAATAACAGATGAGGATAATGCAATTACTAAATTAATTCAATGGAAGTTTGGTGATATAGACTTTAACTCACAGGCTGATTTATATAAGGCAAGTAATTGTTTGACAACAAAAAGTGGAGATAAAGCTTATAGCTTCACTTTTAGTAAGAAGGCTAAAGGTAAAGATTTATATAGCCGCTTCTCTGGATCAACTGTTATCTTTATATTTAACGATCAGAAGGGTAATACAATTGTTAGAGAGTTTACAGGAAGTATCAACAGTATTAAGAAAGAAGGAGAGAGCATCATGCAACAATTCCAAGTAAAGCCGGAAGACCTTACAATTGGTGCATTTGATGCTGGCTCATTTAGTGCAAAACCTGCATCTAAAAATGGAGTACTTAAAAGTGACCAGTGGGACGGCTTCAACAAAGTACAACCTAATGCAGGAAGTGCTTTGATTATCCCTATAGGTAGCACACAAAAGGTTATCCAACTTTCTGATATTAATCCTTCTGAAGAAGAAATAAATAACGTAGCTCAAGAAAAAACAAAATCATGTCAGTAAACTGCGCCCTTATATACGATGATAATGGTAATCCTGTAAACTTTGCAGCACCAAACGGTAAACCATCTGAGCTTTATCTTGATTTGCTACGTGCATATGACAATAATGCACCTGCTGCAAAGCGTGATTACTTTAAAGTTTATACACGTGCAGCTAATAATTTAACAAATGGGTGGAGTGCTGTAAGACGTGTTTACTCAACGGATGCTAAGTATAGCAATAGTGAGTTTAGTTACTTTACACAAGCTGCACCTGAGACTTTTTCTGAAGACTATGACTCAAGTCAATTTGTTGATACACGAGGTAAATATCTTCTAGCAGCTTCTGAAGAATATCGAGAACTTGCTATAGATTTTGAGCGCGGTACAAAAAACAAAATAGACCTTAGAATACCCACTACTCAGAGAACAATTCCAACTAAATTTAATGTAACACCAGAAGAGTTTGTTAGATCTCTTGAGTCTAACAATGGTACTATGGTTGGAAATATAAAAGTGTATAAAGAGGGTACGGAAAGAGCAGCTGTACAAAGAGATATAGATTCATATAATGAATATCGTGGTGGAACTTACATTACCCTGAATAAAACACAGGGGGAACTTAAGGACATTTACAGAACCAGGATACTTAAAAAAGCTGAACCTTTAGATCCACGTATAGTCAAACAAGGTAATATAGCTGCTATACAAAATGAATTCTTTAAATATGTTAAAAGTAAAGGCTACCTGGGTATCTATTCAGAAAGCGCTAGTTCTGATGGGTTTGTAGTAACTTTTGATCGTAGCCAAGTATTAAACCCATCACAGATAAACAAGGCATTAGATGCTAATGGAGAACCTGTTTTAATACAGAGCAATGGGTCATTGTCTATTGCTGCGCTACCTAGTCCTCGTGAGACTGCTCAGTCTAGAAGTGCTAATTCAGATGCCCTAGCAGCAAGACTATTAAAGTTAGAACAAGAGAAAAAAGCACAAGATACTGGAGTTCAACCAGTTGTATCTAAAACTAGATCACAAGTTGCTGTTGAAGGCCTATTTGATAAAGCTCAAACCTTTGATGAAACAAGCGGTACCTATAATGGTTTGCTATTAGATTACTTTAATAATTTAAAAGAATACCAGGATAATGGCGTGACACTCGAGTTTTTAACTAACTTATATGAAAGAAGAAGTACTCCATTTGATGAGGTAATAGGTAATGAGAATCTTACTGAAGGTTCTTACTTTGTATCAACAGATGGTGTAACAGGAATGGTTGTTAAAGGTAATAGAGATAACTTTATCGTCATAACTAACGGTGGTGTTATGTCTATGAACAGAGAAGATATCCTGACTGAGTACTTCCCATTAAGAGATACTGCTCCTAGCTTTGTAAACGTTAGTGAGGAGTATGCTGAGATTATTGCTGAAAGTGATTCAGTAATGGATAAGTTCTTTAGCAATCCTGAGGCTGTTGCTAAAGCTGTTAAAGATGTTATGGAACACATGGATAATTTGCGTAAATTTGGATATGATTTTATTAAAACCCTTAGCTGTTAAACAATGAGTTGTCCGATACAAAAACCTGAAGATTTTTTTAAAAAGGTACAAGCTGATCTCCTTATAGTTAAGGAAGGTGGTCAACCTTTTAATTTGCGTAATTACATTGGGCAAGTCTATGATGAGGTGACTAATGCAATTAAAGAAGATCCAAGTCTTGAGGGAAAGGCAGCTGACATCGTAAAGAACCTACCAAAAACAGTAGCAATGGCTGCTGGATCAAGTGTTCCTCTATTTGGTTACTTAGCCGCTAATGGATTGGATTTCATTGAGTTAGCTAAGCTGACTGAAACCTTTGGTTCAATTACTCCACAAGCAGGTGAGACAATGGGTGAGGCTGTTAGTCGTGTATTATCTGATGTAGTTTTACAGTCTAAACCAAAGCCGGATGTTGCAGCTATTAATGCTGCAGTTGAGCAGGTTGTAACTTTTCAGGAAGTAGGTCTTACTAATGACTATGTAGCTTTAATCAAAGCAGCCGTTACTTATGAGGCTAAGCCGTTTACAGTACTTAGCACTATGATGAATAGTGAAATGACTTATACTGACCCTACTACAAATAAACCTGCTGAAAAAGAAGATATTAATAAAAGATTTTATACTGGTTTTATCAGCCACATTGCATCTTCAATACCTTATGCCAACACTGTAGATGGTAAAGTCTATTTGCCTGGTACATCAATACCTATTTATTTAACTACTAAATGGTTAGGTGCACTACCTGCAGATTCAATTTATGAAAGATTTGGTTCACCGGAGTATCAAGAAAACTTTGATAAGGTTCAAGTGATTACCAATTCTTTAGGGGAGCCTCTTTTCTTTGATGCTAAGTATAATGTAACATCTGAACAAAAAGGTAAAGCAATTTACTATAGATTCAGAAAGCGACAGACTAAATATAAAGGAGAGCTTAGACAGACATATCAGTCCATAGAAGAAGCTACAAAGAGCCATCTTAAAAGATATATCTATAATAAAGAGTTACAAGGACAAACGGTTACTGATGAGGAAATATCAGCAGAAGAAATATTGTTCAAGGATAGATATGCTTCTGAAACAGCTCTTGCTGAAAAGATAAATGATTATGTCAACCAAAATCATAAAGAACATTTTATTGTAAATGAAATTACTGGGGTATCTGAAGGTTTTATAGATACCAAGATTCAGAAGGTGACACCAATCCGTGACATTAATTTAGATGGTCAGCCTTTTATTGTAAGAACTGTGGAGGTTCGTCAGGTAAATAGAATTGCTAATGCTGAATTAGTATTAAGAAACAATAGAACTGTTGATCTATTTAACTATGGCGTACCTGCAAAGTATGTTGATTTAATTGCCAGAACTTTAGTAGAAGATACATACTACCAGAATGATCCAGAGTCTGAGACTATTAAAACACTTGATAAGCAGAAACTAATCAAGAACTTTATTTACACAATGCCTAATGAGTTTACTGTAACTAAGGTAGAAGATGATCAATACAATGTTACTCTTGGTACTACCGGAAGACAAACTCTTACTAAAGAACAAACAATCGCGGCTATTAAGAATTACCTTACGACACCTCTAAGAAATAATAAGAAAGTTATTCTTAATATAGATAAGAAGAAACTTGTAGATCCTACTCAATTTTTTGATTATACTTTACAAGATGATGGCAGTGGTCGCTATGCTATTGTACCAACCAACTTAGATTATAGTGAGTGGATTAAAGATAACTTCAGTGTACAGGCTGGTTTGGATGCTGAAGGAAAAATCAGAGGTAAGAACCCATATATTACTTTTTCTATCAAAGCTGATCAAAATATTAAAATTGGAGAACAACCTGCAGTAGAAACTAGTAATATTGACTTTGGTGCTATTCCTGACTTCTTTAGTCCAGCTGATGACAGCATTGAAGATGAGGATGACTTGTTCAACCAAATCAAAAGAAAAGGTCTTGAGAAAGCATTTGCACAAAAGGTGCTTAACAAAAATGAGTTTGCATCAGAAGAAGAGTTTAAAGAGCAAGTCGAACTAGTAGAAGAGTGGTACAATCAGACAGGTTTGAATAAGCACTTCAAGATAAATGTATTGTTCAATGTTGTTAACTCTAAAGCAGTTGCAACCTGGACAAGAAATGCTATTAATCTTTATGCCGGTTCTGATAAGATTGATATTTTCCACGAGGCTTATCACGGATTTACTCAAAAGTTCTTGACTCGTAATCAAAGAAATAGTTTATATAAAGAGCTTGCTGTTAATAAAGCAACCGAGAAGTTTACTACATATAAAGGCCAGACTAAAACATTTGGAGAAGCTACAGAAAGAGAGTTAGATGAATACTTGGCAGAGGAGTTTCGTGCTTATATGATCTCTAATGGTAAAGTGGAGATTGAGCGTAGAGCTGCACGTAGCATTTTTAAAAAGATATTTGATTTTATTCAGAAGCTATTTAGAAGAGGTGCAACCTACAAGGATGTACTTACTTATGATACATCATTACCGTTGATTAATGAGATCTTCCAAAAGCTTGCTCTTGGTGATATCTCTAAATACACTGCTGATAATGCCAATGTCTCATCTGAGATACTTGAAAAGAGTATTATTTCTGCGACGGGTGATGCTGTTTTAAATGATTCAGAGACCGATATGGTCATGCTATCAGCTAATTCTGTTATATCAAGTCTTATTGATAAGCTTAATGCTGACTCTAACACAAGCGCTTATACACAAAAATTACTTATAGACTCTAAGAAAGAGACTTACAAGTTTATTAAAAATGCATTTACAAAAAGACTTAATGCTATTGCTAATGAGTACAAAGCAATAAAAGATCTTAATCTTGATGCATCTAATCCTAGGTATGATGAGTATCAGATGAAGCTTGCTACTCTTGAGCATCAGATTTATATTCTTAAAACAACAGTTGACAACTTCGGGGACGTAGATAATATGTCAGAGACCTATGGATTTGTTAAACACTATGAAGATAATGGATCATTCTTAGCTTATCAGAAGATGCTAGATCAAGAAGATGATCTAGATGAGACTATATTTGTTGCTGAAAAGAACAAGACATATGATCTTACTGGTAATGAGAATACCATCTATGAGCAAGCACATGCTAGAACTATTTACTTAGTAGAGAGTTTACTACAACCTAAGTATAACAGCAAGACTCAGAAGTACGAAGATCCAAAAGTCAATAGTAAGACTGGAGAAACCGAGTATGAGTATGAGAAAGACTATTTAGGATTTCCTAAGCTTGTAGACTTTGACTATGTATGGAACAAGCTATCTCAAGTTTTAGATAACTTAGATCCAAGTGAGTCTGTATTTAGATCACAATTAGCTAGTCAAGCAGGAGACTTTCCATTTTTATTCCAGCTTATAAAAAAGTTAGGTGACCCTGAGACTAGAAACCCTTGGGTATCTAAGATGTGGGCTAGCTTTGTAACTGACTTCAATTACATAAGAACTCCTATAGAAGCTCTTACTATTGAGTTAATTGGGACTAAAGAAGAGGAAACTAAAAAAGAAACATTTACATCTGGTGGTGCTACCTTTGGTGTAGCATCAAGTAGCTCTAAAGCTGCAGCTAGAGACTGGGATGATTACTTTCAACAGGTTAAAAATCACCCTTATATTAAAGAAACTATTGGAGCACCTAACCAACTTGATGTTCAAGCTGTATTAGATGAGTTCCAAAATAATTATCTTGGACGTGAGATTGAGTTTTTCCATGCTTTAGGAATTAATATTATTAACAAACCTCAAGTAAGAGAAAGACTCCAAAGCAATGGCCGCTTTAATACCGGTCGTGTTAAAGACTTTTTAAACAATTTAGAATTCTTAATTGAGAATAATGTAAATTTTGTTTCAAGTATAGATGCTGTTGTTAATCCTAAACAAAAGGATGGTAAAAGCCTTGCTACCATATATAGCAATATTCAAGGACTGCATCTTAAATACACAGAGGACAGATCTGACTTCATGGCTTTACGCCCAGATGGAAATGCTCAATCTGAATTTATGAGAAACAGCACCCTTACTGTTAAAATAAGAGGTCTGAATAGCTTTGATACCTATGGTGAGACTATAGCTCAACCACATCTTAGTGAGTTTGACTATAGAAGAAACCCGTGGGTTAAGAGATTAGTTCTTATGAATGACCTCTTTAACTTCAATAGCATTGAGGGTGAGAGAAAGCGTGCATCGGCATTTGTAGATACAAAAGCTAGACTTGATATTACTCTTTTAGGTGGAACTGCTGTTATTAAAGATGGTATTGGTGAAGGTCTTGCTAACATTGACCTTGATGATTACAGTAAAGTTCAACAAGACTTTATTACTGTAATTTTAAAAGGTGTTAGTGAAGGTACTCGTTCTGCAGGTAAGCCTACATCTATTATTCTAAAATCAAATACTAGAAAGTTTTATGTTTCACCTGCTGAGTTTATTAGTAATTCAGCTATTAAAGGAAGAGGCTTAGATAAAGTTGTTCAAATTTTTATAGGCTATGCTGCTGCAGAATTAGATAGAATCAACTGGTTAAAAGAAAATCCTAACTCACCTGAAGCACTAGCAAATGATGGTAAAAATACCTTCTATGATAGAGGTACTGTATTTACTTTATTTGATGACATCTTCACTGAAGAAACAAAGAATAAATTATACAGCATATCTGGTGAAAGTCTAGATACTCTTATGAGTGATTTAGCCTTTAGAGAATCTGAAGAAGGCGGCGACATTGCAGACAATGTGTTAAAAGATATCAGAAACTATCTAACCAGACAATACTTTAATACACAGAATGCTCTTATTGGTGACATAGCAAAGTTATATCCTAATGAGAATCCTTTTATTGATCCTAATGTTATTAATACAGTTAGGAATGAGGCATTGTCTAATGGTATAAGATCAGAAGTTAGTGAACAAGATGCTTACCAAGCCGCATTGCTGGCCTATGTGACAAACTCACTCATACATAATATAGAAACTACTGTTATTATACATGGTGATGCTGCACAATTTAATAATGCCTCAGATGAATTCCATAAGCGTAATGCTCCAGCACAATCGTCTGGTAAATTCCCAATACTTAGTAAGGAGCGTCTTGACTATTTAAATGATTTCTTAAGTAAGCCCTACGTTGATTCACCATGGTTTGCTGACTATACTTATAATGGTGTAAAGTATGTAGGTGTTGAGCCAACATTTATTAAACCATTCAGTCAACAAGCAACTTTTGCTGTTTTTAAAGAAGCTAAGATTAAGTCAATATACTATGATATGATATTGAATAGTATTTTGGGTGATGACATGGCAGCACTTGAAGCACTAGATATGTATAAGGATGCTAGTGAGGAGGAACAAGCAGTTTTGAGGGAGCAGCTTACTGCAGAAATTACTGAAATGGTTGATGAAGCCTATGGTAATATGAAAGAGGGAGATGGTCAAGGTTGGGCAGCATTTGACTTCTATAGAGGTCTATGTGATCAACTTGATCAATGGAGCCCTGAGCAAGAAGCACTTTATAAAAAGATACTTAAGAAGGAGTACATTACAGAATCTAGATCAGATCTTTTACAGATATTCCCTATCCTTAAGATGCAATATGATGGTCCTTTATCAGGAACCGGATTACCTTTAAATGCACTTCTTAAGTTTGAGATCTTCCCATTGATCCCTAATGTTATTGAAGGTACAGAATTAAATGTACTTCATAACAAAATGGTAGAGCAGAATATGGATATTGCTACATATGAATCAGGTAGCAAGCTTATGCATTTCACTAATAATGGTAAAACAGATCTTTTCTATTCCGATATAGAAAATAGAGAGTTGGCTCTTGTTGATGAGAACTATAGATTCACACCTAACACTTTATTCTTACAGTATTTTAAGAAGCAGGCTGAAATCTCAGACAAGTACAAAGGCAAGACAAACCTTGCTACACAGATGAGAAAAGCCATCATTAATAATATGGATGAGTATGGTGTACCTGTTGACTTTAAGTTTGATGGTAAACCTGTTGATAGAATTAAAGCTTGGAGTGAGTTAACGGAAAATCAAAAAGAGAAAGAGTCACCAAAGTATGTGGCAGTTAATCGCTACAAAAAAGCATTGTTGTCTCTTGTTGCAGCTAATACTGAAAAGCTATATAAAAGATTTGGTGTAATAGACGAAGAAGGCAATAAAACCAATAATGCTAAAGGCATGGTTGAGTTTTTGAGAAATCAACTAGCTGTTCTCGGTTTACCAAGCCATATAATAAATGACATATCTTATGATCCAAAGACTGGTAAAATCAATAGTGATTTAAGTTTGAGCTTTGGTGCAGATGATATAGAAAAGCTTTTAATGAGCATGATTAATAAATCACTCATTAAACCTAAAATTAAAGGTGATCAGTTGGTACAAGTAAGTAACTCTGGATTTACCAGAAACTATGCAGAAAAGAAACTTAGATATGCTACTGAAGAAGAGAGACTCAAGTATCTAGGTACTGGTGACTTACCGTTTTATAACATAACAGAAGACGGTCACTTTACAAAAGCCGGAGCTAAAATGGGTATAAATGGTGACTTCAAGAAGTTACTTATGATGGAAGAGACTACCCAGAGAGTAGCTGAAAGTGAAGCACCTATTACAAGATTGCAAGCTCTTAATCAATTAATTAGAGAAGAGTCATGGTTAGCCAAGTATGAGGATCTTATTACTATAGTTACTGTACGTATCCCTACAGCTAAAGAAAACTTTATTGAGTACTTACAGGTATATGAATTCCTTGATGAAAATGCGGGACCTATTATAGTTCTTCCTATGGAAGTTGTAGGTAAATCAGGTACTGACTTTGATACAGATAAGCAGGTTAGTTACTTCCCTAACATTTCATTCCAAAGAGAGTTTGATAAAAACTATATTGAGGAAATGAAAACTCTTTCGCCTGACCTCAAACTGGATATCAAGTACCTTAATAAAATACTTGATTTGGTTGAGGAAGATGGTATTGCCTCACTTAAACCAAAGCAGAAACAAGTATACGCTGTAGCTAAAGCCGCACTTACTGAAAAGGTGTATATGGCTGATAAAGGAATGAGAGGAGTAGAGAATGAATTCTTAAACTCTGTTAAAGGTTTACTTGACCTGATGTCTTATTCTGACTTTGTCAGACCTGTTACAACTCAAACGGCATTACCAATTGCTAAGAAATATGAGCAATACGTTATGACCTATAATCATAAGTTGCGTGCAGATGGTACTATTGGTAAGACTACTAGCCCTACTCGTATCTTTGAAATCTTACATAACATTAAAAAGTTAAGTGAGAATAGTGTAGGTTTTCAATCTTTGGGTATTGGTGCTGTAAGTATTACAGGGGATGCTATGATGAACCAAGCTAACCTCTACCTAAATAGAGAGTACAAGACTGAAGGTAAGTCATCACAAAAGCGCATGTTTACTATTGAGTTTGACCACAACTACTTGATACTAGATGGTGTTCCTGTAGTATCATTAGCAGCATTACGTGGTAAAAACAACTACAAGAAGATTGTAAACCAACTTGAAGAATTGCTTAATGGTTGGGTAGACGTTGAGAAAGATGCATGGATCTTTTATTTAAATGGTGTTAAGACTGTGGCGCCGGTTATGATTGCAATGCTTCAAGCAGGTGTTGCTCTTGAAGATGTAGCAGCCTTTGTTAATCAGCCTATTATACGTGAGTATGTAAGACGCATGTCTATACTTAAGAGTCCGTTTGCATTCCTTAGCAACATTGCACCTGAGAATGCTAACTTCTTCCGTGTAAAGTCTCGTAAAGACATGTTGATTTCTGAGAATGCAAAAAATACACTTGACTATCCTATAGATCTACTTAAAGCTTTAGAATTAGAACCATTAAGTATTGATCCTAAAACCGGAACAAAAGAGAGTTCTGGTAAGTATAGCTTAGGAAACTTGACCTATACTTTTGGTCGTGAGCTTATAGATAACTACAATACAGAGAGTCTATTTAACAAGGATACCCTGAATAAAAAAATCTTAAATAAGAGCACTGAATATGGACCAGAGGACTATGCTGTATTATTCCATTTTTTTGAGATGGAGGACGTTGGTAAAGCACTAGCAGAACTTAAAAGAAATACAAACTTTGACGTTAAGAAAGAGTCTAGACTATTTGCTACTATGCAGAAAGATTTGTTGGCTAAAGGTATGCTTGAAGATGCAAGATTTAATCCTGAAGGTCTTGACCACATGATTAATAACTCTGTTATATCATCATTCCGTATTGCAGATGTTGCTAAAGACTTAATAGGTGGTTTATTTGGAGTAAGAGAAGATAAAGATTTCAATGACATACTTATAGCTGAGTGGTCCTCAATCAAAAGCATTGATAAGAACACTTATGATGACATGGAAGTTACCCTCAATGAACTTAAAAATCAATATATTCAGTTCTTATTGCAGAACTATTTAAATGATGTAGACATTGATACTATAAAAGAATTCAAAGGTCTTGCGGTAAATAATAAATTACCTGTAGCTGAGGCAGCTGGTCTTAAATCATTTGGTGCCTATGTATTAAATGGTATTCTTTATGTATCAAAGGAGTCTATAAAGAATAACTATGCAACTCTTGTAGCTAACCATCAAGACATAAGTAATGAGCAGGTACGTACCGCTAAAATAGATACTGATCTTTTCTCTACTGAGAAGGAGTATCAAAACTTTATTCTGAACAGAGAGATATTAAGATCAATCACAGATGTTGATCAATTAATTACTACTCCTGAATTTAAAACTAGACTTATTCAGAAGAAAAAAGAGTTGCGTGCTCAGAACTCACTTACATTAAATGCTCCACTTGAGGTTAAGCAATTAATCACAGACGGTAGTGCTGGTATAGGTAGGCTTACAATGGACCTTGCGGATAGATTTGGTTATCAACTTGATGGTTATACAGGAACCGGTGAAAATCTAAATGATCTTGCTGGATTTAACATTAAGGGAACCGATCCTAAAAATGTATTACGTTTAAACATTGAGCTTGCTGATGCATGTGTTATATATGGTGTGGCTGATGCTACTAAGACTAAGAGAGCAATTGAGATAATTAACTCAAGAAAAATACCTTACTTGCTTAACCCTAGTGCTCAGCAACTAAGAACTTTCTTATCACAAGGAGCTCATAAAAAAGTTAATATAATAAGTGCAGCAGCTGCTACAGCTAATGAACTAGAGCAACTAAACAAAGTTTTAGGTCCAGCACTTATTCCTGCAGAAAAAGAAGGCGCCGCAGCTATGCGTGAGGTCTATGAAGAAATTTTAAGAGATAGGACTTTAGATCAAGTATTTAATATTTATAAGTTATTTAGAGGTATTCCTAATGGGGAGGCTAGCTATGCTATGCAATTTGAAGCACTTAAGTTAAAGTACCCTACCCTTCAGGAAATGTACCCATTGGTAGATCTGCTAAGAGCATCTGCAATCGGTAAAGGTTTATTTTCAGGAGCTAATGTTCTTATCTTAAAGACCCGTAGACCTTCAAAGCCACTTAAAGAAAAGCTTTATCAGAACTTCAAAGAGTTATCTAATCCTACAAGTATAAGATTAAACATTCCTTACCAAGAGAAAGAAGCTATTGCTAAATTCTTTAGCCGTCTACCGACAGTTGTTTTACTTGCAACTGGTATTTCTGGTAAAGGTGAGAATGCATTATGGCAATTTGTAGACAAAGGAAACTTAAATCCTGTGTTAGAAGAAGCTGTTCAGGCTGCTAGTGGTAAGACTAAGAAAAATATTATACGAGAATATATAACTAGGTTCCAACAGGCTAACAGTAAATCTAGCTTTAAGTCTCGCCGTCAATTTAGATCTTACATGGTAGATGGTACCTTCAACAAAATGGGTGCACAGACTAACTCTAAAGCAACGGGTATAAAAGAAAGTGCCGTTACCTTCTCTGCTGGAAACAAGTATAGTATCAATAACTTAGTTAGTGCCGATATTAAGAAAGTATTTGCTAGCCAGGAAGAAGGAAACATATTCCTATACAACGGTACTACAAACCCAGCGTGGAGTTTGTCTACCTTTAATAATGTTGTGGGTATCCTGAATGATGTAGGTACTGATAACTTGATACCAATGAGAACTTATAATATGGTATACAATAATGATGCGTCTTTCACAGATGCAAGCTATGATACCAATGTTATGATGATCAATGAGGACATAGCCCGTATTAAAAATAAGATCCAGGAGTTAGTTGACAAAGGTGTTAGAAGAGAATCTATTAGAATCTTTACTCCTAAAACTGGACTAGGTCAAGGTATGATTGGAGCAAGTGATTTCACAGGTGGAGCCATGAATAAAATTAAGGCTAAGGGCACTAAAACTTTCTTATATTTGTCTGAAGCTCTAGCTCAACTTGGAGTTGTAAATACAAACTCTGACACTGTACTAAAGACTGATAAACCAGATGTTACACCAGCTCTTAACATAACAGATGATATGGTGCTTGATATTATAGAACAAAGAACGTGCTTTAAATCTTAATAAATATGTATTGCGGAGTAGATACTAGCAGCCCGGAATGGGTAAAATTAAAGTCTGAAACTGAAGGTGTAGGTTTATTTGAAGCAGTAAAAGATGCTGTCTTTAGATCAGGAGGTGTAGTACGCCCAGTAGAAGATGTTGTTAGATCTATTATGAAAGAGGATCTTTCTAAAGTTCTTCAATACCAAAGCCGCTTTCCTGAGATTGCGTCTGAGTTTATTACTCCAGTTAGGACGGTGTCAATGTTCCAAGGTTTTAATGAGCTTGACAACCGCAGTGTAAATTACTTTACAATGGATGCGGCTGAGGCGCAGGATTATGGAAGTAATGTTAGAAGAGTTACAATTGACTTAGCAGGTACGCTTGCCGGTGATACTAAAATATACCGTCAGATGACAACTGAGTTCCAAAACCAAACTGGCATTCAGTATGATCTTTTTGATGATGGCGTTGAGGGATTACAGAACCAAGCTAAGTTCTATGACTTCCTTAGGGATAAAGGATACAAGGGTATAGACTATACTATGTTTTCTGATAGTCCGTATGTAGTTTTGTTTAGTACAGACAATATATTAAGTGAGGGAGTAACCCGTGATGCAAGTGGTGTTATGGTTAATGAGCTAGATCTATACATACAGTATGAGAACTTCAAAGCTAATGAGTCAAGTCTACAGAATACAGCAGCAGAGTTTATAACTAATAAACCTAACCAACAAGTAAGAGCTCTTATCGGTACCCTTATAGATAACCTTGGCAATACTGCTGAGGCTAACTTTATTACCGTGGAAGAGGCTAAACAGATTCACAGAGACCTTAATCAACCTTACAATAACCAGCCCGCATTCTTTTGGAATGGTGCTGCATACTTTGTTAGTGACAATGTTACACCACAAATGGCATTTCACGAGTTCTCTCACCCGTTTGTAAAAGCATTGCGCGTAAAGAACCCTAAGTTATATAACACATTAATTGACGACTTGCTTTCTTCACAAGAAGGGCAACTTATATACAATGAAGTTCTAGCAAGTAAGCCTAATGAGTCTGAGGATTCTCCTAAGGTTTATGATGAGGTTATAGTAAAAGCTATGACTGAAGCATTTCAGAATAGAACAGAGGGTAACACAGAGACGCCGCAGTTTAAGACAGCAATTGGTAATATACTATACCGCATTAGACAGTTCTTACGTAAGCTGTTTAGCAAAGGTGATACTAAAGTAAGATTGGATAAGCTTGGTTTAGATACCACTATTAACGAGTTAGCAGAGATGCTCTTGAATAAAAAGATTGCTGACATTACAGCAGAAGATATTACAGAGCAAGATGTTATTGACTACATGGAAAACCGCAATGATGTTGTGGAAGACTTACTTAAATTAAATAGCAATACCATTGCCAAACAAGTAACCTTTACATATAATTCGGCGGCGGATTACTTACAAAAATTAAAGGACAACGGTTATACAAAAGAGATTGCTAACCTACTTAAAGATAGATTCAGTAATAATGAGCTTAGAGAAATTCAGAATAACCTATACGCTCAGTCGGATAAAATCTATCGAGAAGCAGAAACAGTAGAAGCAGAAATGCGTCAGGCTGCAGTAAGAGCTGAGGTATTTGCTACTAACTTATACAAGCTTCAGAATATTGTAACAAGGATCAATGAGGATGCTAGAAACAAAGCAGCAGATGCTGTTACACCTGAGAAGTCTGTAGAGGCAATGTATGCTCTTACATTCTACAAAGGTTTTGCAAACTACTGGACTGGTTATATACGAGTAATTAAAGAGGAGTTAGACAACCCGCAGATTGCCGGGGCGTATATTAAAACTAATTCACCACTATACTCACTTATATCAAACATCCAAGATGAAGTTGATCAGCTGAATAAGACAATTAACCGTGTAGATAGAGCAGCTATTGGACCTGTGTTGTATGAGCAACTTATGCCTATGGCTGCCGAGATTGATGAGAAGTATACTAATATCATTGATATTCTCCAAAAGAGAATTGATGCTTCTGACGGTAAGAAAAAAGATGGTTACATCAGACAGCAAGAAGATTGGAAAGCAAAGTATGAAGCTATCCGTTTAACACCAGAGAAGTTTGAAATGATCTTATCAGGTAAACTAGGAGACGGTAGCCAAGCAAATAGTTTCTTAGAGAGTTACCTTCACAACCAAGACCCGGTTGTGTCAAGTATTGCAATGTTTGTTAAAAATAGATTGACAGATGTAGACTTGCGTACTGCAAAGTTCCAAGATAAATTCAATAAGATAATAGGACCTAAGCTCCGTGAAAATGGACTAGACAAATCATTAAATCCTGCGGCGTATGGAGAAGCTGTTACATTTTTAGATGAGTCTTATGAGAATGATAAAAACGGTAACTTAGTTAAGTTTCCTGTATGGACTATACTTTCTCCACATAAAAATTATAGATACTTCAGAGCACTTCAAGATAAAAATATTAAAGAGCTTGCTGACATTGCTGAAAAAAGCGGTACACAGGCAGACAAGGATAACCTTAGACAAGCTAAAGCTGATAAATTTAACTATGAGCTTAAGTATTTCTACATGGATTTTGATGTTCGAGTATATGCTCCAGACATCAAAATAGATAGTACACCTGAAGGACGTGAAGCAAGAGAGGAGTATAGTAAGAAGTGGCAAGAGATTAACTCTTTAGATAAGTCATTCTACAATGATCCTAATGCATATACGGAAGTTCTCACTAGAAAGAAACAAATATTAAGAGAGATATCAGAGTTAACATCAGATAAATATATCAATGGTGATCCTAAGGTAGATACAGATACTAACAAACCTCTTACTAAAGCTAAGTTGCTTAGAGAGTGGATGAATGAGAAGAGGCAGTATAAAATTAAAGTAAAGAATGAGGGAGCCTTCCAAACTGCTATTACTGACTATATGCAGAGATTAATCAATAAAAATATTGATCCTGCAAGTGATGAGTTTAAGCAATCTGTAGATCAGTTCCTTACAGAAAATACAAAGAAAAGAACTACCAAAGAGTTTGATGATCTGGTAAAGGAGTTACTCGAGCAGAGAAAAGCAATCTTTGATAAAATTCCTGAGGAGAAGCGCTCAACCATGAGTGATGATGAGATATTCCTCCGCAATGTAAACAAGGCATACAGAGATCCAGACACTGGAGAGTTACTTGGATTAGATGTACCCGATGATATTTTAGATGAGGTAAGACAAGCTCAGCAAAGAATCAATGAAGAAAAATACGGAGGTGGTAAAAGATATGATGGTCTGACTACTGAAGAAGCTGACTTCTATGCTGATATAGTTTCTAAGTTACAGCATAACAAAAATAATCCTAAGGATAGACTTTTTATCAGTAAAGAAGACATGGATAAGAAGGTAGCTTTAGATGCTAAAAAACAGGCGGGTGATCCGCTTAGCAAAGCAGATAAGTTAGCTCTTAGAATGATACGTCAGCAGCTTGAGCAATTACGAGTAAAGCAAGCTACTGATCAGTACCTTAATACTTTTAATGCATTATTAGAAGGACTTGATACAGATAGTGTTGTAGCTCTGATAAATAGCACAACAGTAAATAGAAAAAACATTGAGATTCTCTTAGAAAGAAAAGATATAATAGATGAGTTAGCTCATCAAGGTAAAAAAGATGGTACTCTAGAAGAGCAGGAGCTCTATAAAAACTCTAAAAAGTTTGCGGCATTCTTTGCAAAGAACCACGTAAATGGAGTTAAAAGAGATGAGACTACCAAAGCAAATTATGAAGTTTGGGAACCTCTAAATGTTTGGCGTGAAGTAATGCCTACAGAAGAAAAGTACTATGAGACCCTTACCTATGTAAACGCAGAAGGTGTAGATGTTACAATTCCATTTGCACCTAGTGATGCTTACTATAGTAGTTATATAGATCCTAAATGGAGAACTGAAAAGATTGTAGGTAAAACCGTAGATAACAAATACAAGTGGTTACCACGTGTTAAAGAAGATGCGCCGGCTGATAGTCCTTTCATCAATGAACAGTACTATGAGATTAAGAAAAACAACCCAGCTTTATTTGAATTAATACAAGCTACTACAGAGTTGTATCTTGATGCACAAAACAAAAAACCTAAAGGTTCTAAGATGTATCTTGATGCACCTAGATTTAGAATTGAAGGTGGGTTAGTTGGAGGTTCTGTTGAGAGATTCCGTACTGGTAAAGATGAAAATCTTATTAAGAGATGGTACCAGAATGCACGAGATTTCTTTAAGGATGCTAAAGATGACTATGATCAAGGAATAGTATCAACAACACAAAGAAGATTATCCGTAGGAGATTTTTTTGATGATGACCGTGATGGAATTCCTGTACACGGTATTTCTAACTTAGAGCATCAAAATGTATCTCTTGAGCTTAGTTCTACTATCTTAAGATATGCTTACTCACTAGAAGTACAGAAGGAGTTACTGGACATGAACCCTATTCTGAAAGCAGTTAAAAATGCAATGCGGGATCCACTTACTGGACAATATAACGCTATTCAGCCTATTGAGGATATGAATAAGAAGATGCGTAGTGCAAGAAGTAAATGGTTTAACAGAGGCGGTAAGCGTGAAAACATTAGAGCTAAAACTATAGATAACTTCTATGACTGGATGTTCTTAGGACAAAACAACACGGGAGTATTATCTCAGAAATGGATTGTCAATCTTACTAATAAACTATTTAAGAGAGCATCATTAGGATTCTTTGGATTAAATATAGATAGTGCCCTTGTCAATTACTTTGACGCCGTGTTGCAAAATAATATTGAAGCAGCTGCAGGTAAGTATCTTAACTTAGTTAGTTACCAAAGAGGTTTAGCAAGATCTGGTGGTGTAATGGCTAGTATCAGTTTTTCTTTATATGCTGATGAGAAAGACAAATCTCTTGATGTTCAAGTTTCTATGGCATTTGATCCTACTCAAGGATACTTCCAAAAAACATTAGGCAGATCATTAACTCGATCACTTGCACGTGATGCAGCTGAGATGACTTGGTTAACAAGTACTCGTCAATGGCTTGACATGCAAGCTTCTTTGTCTGTGTTGTGGGGAATGATGGAGCATAAGAAAATCACAAGAACTGTAGATGGTGTTCCTATAACTATCAATTATGCTGATGCTTGGGAGAAAGTAGATGGTCAACTTAAATTAAAAGATGGTATTAACCTAGAATACTCACACGAGAAGGTAACCCATGATGTATTACCTGGAGAAACACTAGATCAAATTGCTAAGAAGTATGATGTTACAGTAGATAGAATTAAAGAACTTAACCGTCTAAAGTCTAATGACTTAGATCAAATAGAGCAGCTTAAGATATCTAACTCTGAGGAATTCAAAAAATTCAGAAACCGAGTACAAGGAGTTATTACAAACATCCAAGGAGCATTTGCTAAGTTTGACCAGCCTGAAGCTAACCGTTATGTTGCATATCGCTATATTACATTCTTACAAAAGTATTTTACTAGAGGTTTATTAAAACGTTTTGCTCATAGAGGTAAGTTCTGGAGCCCAGAAGAGAGATATGATATTGGAACAGGAGACAGTGAAATGGGATTCTATGTTCAAGCTCTATCCGGTATTTTGCGTAATGTTAGAAATGTAGGCAATGGTGCTATGTTTATGACTGATGAAGAGAAAAAATCTACTATGCGTATGGTGGCAGAGGCAGCTCAGATTCTTATCAACTCTATCTTAATTAGATTACTGTTTGGTTTTGATATGGGGGATGATGATAAGTTCAATAAGATCAGAGAGCGCAGTGGCCCATTACCTGGTTTATTTACAGATGAGGATAACCCTGACTTTGACTTTGGTGGATGGCTAGGCAATCACGCCCTATACCTTTTATTAAAAACAAAAGCAGATGCTGAAGCTTGGATTCCAATCCCAGGTTTAGGTTTAGATGACTACACTCAGAAGTTAGCATTAACATCTGCAGTATACGGTACCACCTTTGAAGCATATAGTAAAATCTTAGGTATGTTACCTGCTACAATTGCAGGAGATGATGCAGCATTCTATGTAAGAGATATTGGTCCTTACAGCTGGCAGAAAGAAGGGGGATCTAAAATGATCAACTATACCATGAAAGCTATAGGTATTACTGGTAACAACGTAGAGCCTGGTTTAGCTATCAAAAACTTTGTACAAATTGAGAAGAAGAAAGCTCAGCAAAGTATTTTTGATATTTTACTTAGCAACCTTACATTTGGTAATTCTTATGAGAAAGGAATAGAAAACAAAAGAAATTAATTAATATATTAGCAACATGAAAAAATACTCTTACACAGAACTAGAAGCAAAGTTTGCTGAACTAGGTTACCAATGGCCAACCCTACATATTGTAGGAGTAAGGTCTAAAGCAAATGAGAAGAACAAGTTTGATGATACCTTTTACTTAGTAAATGGTCCATTGATGCATGTATTCTCAGGAACAACTAATCCAGGTACACACTGGTTGAAGAACTTGCTAAATCCAAAAGGTACAGCAGTGTTAAAGCCAGGACAATATGTTGATGCTTACCAATTAGGATTACACCAAGGTAAATACAAAGCATTAGTGCAGCGTAAACCTGTAACTGTATACCGTGATGGTGACAAAGATGATACTGCAGAAGAGCAAGGTAAAGAAGATACCGGTTTATTTGGTATTAACATACACCGTGCTAATCCTAATGCTGTATCTAGCATCATTGATAAATGGTCAGCAGGATGTCAAGTACTTAATGATCCTAAGCAATATGCTACATTAATTACAACTTGTGAAGATTCAGCTAAAAGTGCATTTACTTACACTTTACTTAGAGAATTCTAATGTTTAGTCACGGAAATACAATGGTATTTGGGGTCATATTTGGTATGGCCTTTATATCATTATTTGTTTACTACATTAATAGACTATTCGCAGCGCAAAGCAAAGATATTTTGGTTAGGTTTATCTTACTAATATTTGCATCTTTGGTAGGAGTATTTATAGTAGATAAGGTAGTAGCATTTGGAATGCCATTGCTGAGTGACCACCAGAACCAAGAGTTATTTGACTTAATAAAAACACTAACCCTAATGATCTTCTCGTACTACTTTGGTACACAGAAGGCAGAAAAAACACAAGTATGAAAAAGTTTTTCTATGATCTATTTAGCAATGAGTCTTCTCTCTCAAGTAAGAGAGTCTTATCTGCATTTACACTATTCAATATTATTATCTTAGCATACGTTGCTACTTTCCGTAATGATGATCATATCACCCCGGAGTTTATGTTTGACGCTCTATGTCTAATAGCAGGTGGAGGACTAGGCTTAACGGTTATTGAAAAGATTTTTGATAAAAGGAAAGAGGTACCAGCTCCAGTACAACCGGCTCCTGAGCCACAACCTGAGATCAACTATGACAACACGCCAACTGAAGAAACTGTATAAAGACATAGCTGTAGCAGTAGCTCTTGTAGCAATTGTAATCTTTATCGCAATATTACAATATAAGAACAAGGTAAAGGATCTTAACATAGAAGAGCTTAAGCGTCAGGCTTATGCTGATGATGTAAGAGATAGTATCTTAGTAGATTCTTTAAAGCTAAAGATTCTCCAAGACAGCTTGGATATTGTTGATATTCAACGAGTTAACAGTATAAACACTATAAACAATCAAGATGGCAAAGACAAAGGTGATCGGGATATACTTATTGCTATTATCCCTAACGCAAATGATGAGCAGCGTGACCGTATATGGGCAGCTTACTCCCCAAAGAATTAATTATAATGGTGCCAAAGGTATCTTCTTCACAGATAAACAAGAGGAGTTCTTGCTTAAATCTATTGTGGACTATGACTACTTGCAGAAAAGTATTGCAGGTAAAGACCAGATCATTAAGACCTATGAACTCCGCATTCTTGATAAGGAGCTTGAGATCAAAAAAGTGGGTGGATACCTGGATGCAGCAAACCAAAGAACAACAGAGTGCCTTGATAGAAACTTTGTTTTACAATCAGACTTGGTAGTAGCAAGAGACTCAATAGAAACAACACAGGGTAAACTGCATACTTCTAGAAGAAATAATTGGATCTTTGGAGGAATATCCGTATTTTTATTAGGTATCTTTATAATAACAAACTAAATTATATATACAATGGCAAAGGTAAAGAAAAACACAGCAGCATTTGTAATGCCTGCTAAATCAAGTAACTCTCGCGTATTAGCAGGAGCACACTTTAGTAAAGGTGGTACAGCAAAAGCAAAACCAACAATGAAAAGAGGCGGGGGTATGAAGAAAGGATGTTGATGGATAACAAGTATCAATTTCTTAAAGCTCAAGTAAAAGCATTTCATCCTCAGTGGTCTGAGGAACAAATAGATGCTGAATGTAAGAAGATATTAGCCGGCAAAAGCGAGGATGCAGATGATGGCTGTTTATACTGCGGATCTTAATTAAAAAAAATATAAAACAATGGTAAAGAAAGTAATAAAAAAGTATCAAGGGAATGAGGGTTCTTCTGAAACAAAGAGGCGTAATCCACCCAAAGTAAAAACAAGAACTGTAACAACTAATCCTGGAGGTTACTCTAAGACTATTGTTAAAACTAAGACTGTTGACAGACCTGGTAAACAAGCTAGTGTTACAACTACAAAGACAAGACCTACTATTAAAGGTGTTGCTTCTGATTATGCTAGTGGAGTTCGCAAGTCTGTTTATGATATTAAAGAGAAAGTAAGTAATAAACGCACTGAAATAAAAAACAGACGCAAAAAAAATGGTATCCCTGATCCTCCTATTCCAAAGCCTGGAGATACCATACAGAAGTCTCAACAAGAAAATATGAAGATTGGTAATAAGAAAATGTCTGATGAGGAGAGAAAAAGAGTGTTAGATTCTCTTCGGAATCTTCCCACACCTTCCCGCGACTATTCCCCTAACATTAAAAGACCTTCTAAAGGAGATGCAGCACCGGGTCCTACAACACCGGGTCAGAGAATAAATCCTAATACAATGGAAATACAAACTGCACCAGGTGAAGCTAAAAGAGGTGGACGTGTTCCAATGGCAAAGAAATTAACAAAAGCAGCAAAGGGTGGTACACGATCTACCAAACCTTTACCTAAAGCTCAACCCGGAACACAAGTTAATAGCGCAGGGAGAGCCTACATGAAATATGTTCCTGGCGCAGCGGCTAGTGATACATTAGCTAGTCAAGGTGATGCAAGATTTCAGCAACCATATTATGAAGATGATAAATTCACTGCAAAAAAGAAAATGTTAGAGATAACTTATGGTGATGAAACACCTGATCCAGATTTTGGAACACAACGTAGAAACCAAACACCACAAGAAGTTGCAAGTTACAGGGATTATTTAAAAAACTTATATAACAAAAAGGTAGGTGGTGATGTTAAAAAAACAAGACCTATAACAGCTCTTGACCAGGTAGATAGAATGGAGAAAGCAAAATTTGGTAAAACTAAAAAGTAATGGCAAAGAAAATTTTAAAGAAAGCTCAAAGTATAGGTTCAGTTAAAAAAGAACCTAAACCAAAAACCACAACTACTAAAAACATTTTTGGTAGAACTAGCACCTACACACAAACTGGTCCCGATAGAGACAATACCTTTAAGGAAACTATTACTGATAGAAAAGGTAGAGTAAGACGTGAGATTACAGGATCACATAAAGAAAAAGGAGATGAGGATATCTTAGATACTGAAAACTCTAAAAGATATAATAAAAAAGGAGTTCTTGTAAAAGAAAAGAAATTTTCTGCAGTAGGACCTTCAACTGCTTATACAATGGATAAATCAACCACCAAAAAAGGAATACCTGTAAGATCAATGAATTATGTTTATAAGGAAGGACCTAAGAGTACAACTGAGGTAACTACTAGAACAAATAGAAAAGGTAAAGTAAGAGTTAATGACCAAAGTACTGGTAACATTAACACCCCTACTAACAGAATGACTGCACCAGGTATGAAAAGAGGCGGAGCAATGAAAGCTACAACAACTAAAAGAAAAAAATAATGGCTAAAGTAGCAACTATAAAAAGCAATTCCCCTAAGCGTACTAAAGTTAGCCGCCCAGGGGTTATTGCAAAAACAAAAACTAGTCGATCAAAGACTAGTAAGTTGTATAAGAAAAGTTATAGAGGTCAGGGTTAAACGTCCAGTATCTTAGTGATATTAGGTTTAAAGTAATTCTTACCTTTAAGGATCTTCCCATCTTCTCTGAGGATGGGTTTTCCATTTTCATCAAGCTTGCTCATGTTGGACCTATGGATTTCTGTGAAGACTTCTTCAATCCTATCTTGTAAGCCATGCTTAAGTATAGTCCCGTAAATGATATAAAGCTGGTCACCAAGAGCGTCAGCAATACCAACCAAGTCATCATCACCACAAGCTTCAAGGTACTCGTTATTCTCTTCTTCCAAGAGCCTGTGACGTAACTCATATTGTTCTTGTGTTAGTTGTTTGTAATCTTGTGGGTCAGGCATATTAAACGCGGTATGGAACTCCGCTACCATATTGATATACTTCTTCATTAATATCCTTTATCTCCGTTAGTATTATAATTTACTTTGTCTATATCATGGTCAGTACCATTCTTAGACATGTTTACCAAGCCTAGCATGTCTGTGTTCTTGGTATAATCACTAGTCCACATGGACAATCTATCTACAGATTTGTTATAGAGCTTATGCTTAGCGTATGCTTCTTTAAGTTTACAGTGTCTTTCACCTTTCTCATTTAACATAGCCTCTAGTAAGATAAGATAGTTTATCACATCTCCAATCTTCTCAGACACTAGTTCATTTGTAACAGGTACATTATCAGATACTATATCTTTAATAGAAACTAAATGCTTTGTCATATAACTCCAGAGAACTTCAGCTGATGTGCTGTGGAGGGATAATCCCCCCGCAGCTTCATCAAAGTTTCTGAATACATTATCATCTTTAGCGTACTCTTTATGTTTAGTTAGTAGAGATTGGCGCACCAGGTCGATGCGCTTCTCTACTCTTCTGCTAAAATCTTCTCTTGTCATAAGTCAGGTAATTCAAATGTGGGTAATTCTGAGTCACCAAAGTTAAATAATTCTACCTTCTCTTCAACAACTTTTTCTTGAATTTCTTCCACTAAAAGACTTAAGTCATCTTCTATAACATCTGTAGGACTAGTAAGCTTAGGCTTAGTTATCTCAGCTATTACTTCAAAGATGTCTAGTTGATTAGTAGGTTGTACATCCTCATGTACAGGTTCTTGTACAATTCCATACTCCATAGGGGTATCCATAGGGCAATCCATTTGTGTTAAAGTAGTTAACGCAAAGTATTTGTTAATAACTTTGTGGCATTCTGATTGATCCTCAAACCAGTTCTTAGGATGTGACATACGTAATGCAGTAGCTACACAGTTGTAGAAGTTCCACGCATTAGTGTGGTCCATGTTGTCAAATAGGACAACTTTATTAAGGAGACGGTCCCTTACTGAAGAGGCTTGCTCTTTATTAAGACACTGCTTCTCAATAAACATCTCACCTACTAATTGCGAATAAGTATGCAAGCTAGCCGTCTGATTAATAAGCACATCTCTTGATTCAAGTAACTCAGCATAATGAACATTGGCCATATTAAGTTGAGTCTGAATCATAGAAATAGCTTCTTCATCAGCTTTGCCTGTATGCTTTCTAGCATAACTAGATAAGTCACCCGCAAAGATATAGTTACCAGTCTTTGGTATGTATACACCAACACCACACTTAAATCTCATAGACTTATCATAAGAGTTACCCCAGATAAACATCATCTTCATATCAGGATCTGTACCCTGGTCTAGTATATATATACCGTTTGCAACATTACCGCCAATACTTGCACGGTATAATTCTGATTCTACATTAAAGCCACGAGTAACAAGTTCTTCATGAACTTTATCTATAATAGACTTGTGGCTAATAGGAGTATAGCGCCCACCGTGGTTAGGTAGGGCTATACTTTCTAAGTACTCTCTGGTTATACCAGTTGGAATTCTTTTACTCATTTTAAAATAAATTTAGTTGAGCACTTGCATTTTTCTTGTTAATGTGTTCTATCTCTTTATAGATCTTCTCAAGATAATAGTCATCATTAACATCATAGGAAAACCAAGGCTTGTTAACATACTCATTGAATACAGTCTGCATCCATTTACCAGCCTCAGCTTGGATTTCTCGACCATCAGCAGAATTAATCTTAATAATTTTGCAACCATGATTTGATACATAATATCTTACCACGTTCTGCAGCTCATTGTTTATTCTCTGGCCTTTTACAAAACACGTCTCCATAAAAAACCAATCTCCTTTCTTCTTTACACCAATACAATAATCAAAGATGTTTCTATTGCGTTGCAGATAAGCTTCAGGTACTATGTTGTGAACAAAATAATAATAGATAGCCTTAGATACTATAAGTGATGACTTGTTTTTATGTAAAGCGAGATCGCTAAACTCAAACCGGCCTTTACACTTAGTAGCATTGTAAGTATATACATCATTGTTCTGTTTGTATACATAGTGGGGATTCTTAACTTTAAGCTCTTCCCACTCTTCTTTAGTTACCTTCTTATCCTTTAGTACCGCAATGTAATTGTTGACATCTCCGATGATCATTCTGGAATATTCATCATGCTCAAGCTGCAGATTAGTCATTTGCTCCCACTTAGTACATACGCCAAGATAAACTTCACGCATGTTAGCAGGTATCATCATTTCTAGACCATCTGTATTTTGCATGAGAGGAATACTCCCAGGTATAGCATCAGATAACATCTCATATAACATAGTCAAACTAAGCTGACCATTGATAGTGATGCGCATAGTGAATTCAGGATCATACAAGAAACAATTCTCATCATTACTTAAACCATAAGTACTGTTAAGTATGATCTTATATACATAGTTCTTTGGATCCTTCTTTGGAATCTTCTTTCTCTCATCAAAGAACCACTCATACTGCTCACAGAATTCTGCTTGCGGGATATGCGCAGGTGACCAGCCATTGCGGATAGCAAGGTTAGGATAGAAACTAGTAACGTCAGACGTCATTATTATCATACCATTACCTGCTTCATACACACCAGCCTTAGTAGCACCATGCAAACCACCCAAACCATAATCAGTTTTAACACCTTTGTGAGTCAGAGAATACTTGAACCCACCTTTAGTCTCATTAGTATTTATAACTAGAGATTTAAACTTCTCGTGGATGTTTATAAACTCCTTACGTTTAAACTTGATATACGGTAATATGATATCACCTACATTGATGCTTTCTCTGATTGTCCTCATCTGCTTAAGATCATACTTGTTCATCCCTGTTTTCTCAGAAAGGAAATACAGGAACAACTCTTTAGATATCCTAGGCTCTGAAGCACTCATAAGATTAATGTTATACTCTGCAGTAAGAGATTTTCTGAGCATGATTTGATCTTTACTCAGTTCCATAATCCGCTTAGTTGCAGCTACGTCATTGATGCAATAACTTATAATAGTATCTATTTGATCTTGGTCATTGATATAAGTGCTGTGGTGTATTGGCATGTCTCGGACATTGTGCCAATCCATAGAGAACTCAATCCATTTAAGACTAGATCTTTTAGCAGGATTATCCCAGTGGTTAAGCTTGAAAACATCTAACTGCTTGATATGCAAGTCTCTTTCAGAGAACTCACTAAACTCATTAGCATTAGAGCGATCAATAACCTCCTGTGCTTTTAGATATAGCAGGTGTGCTATTTCTTCAGCAGGCATATTCTCTAACCAGTCATAGTCACGTATCATATACTCAGTAATCTGAGAGTCAAAGTGAATACCGTTAAAAGAAATATGGAATTGTTCCTCTACTATATTATCATTTAGAAAACTTGCTAGAGCAGTAAAATCATTACGACTACTATGGATAACAAAGACATGTGTCTCATCTGTCTTGTACTCAGTAAAAACTGCAACAAAACAATTGATCAGGGTCTCGTAGTCCATTACCCAATTTTTGCTCATACATTTACATTTAAAAAATAAAGGGAGGACATGCCTCCCTTGTATAAACTTTTTTTATTTATTAGATGGTGGTGTTAGCCTCAGTTGGCGCAGCATCTAAAAATCCAGTATAATCATAAGAGTCTGCATTGATAGCAAACAATTTGATCATCTCCTCAATCTCAGAACGCTCCTCAATATAGTATTCTTGGAAACTTTCTAGTGTGCGGCGCTCTTGTTTATAAGGATTACCGTCTTGAGCAAGTGTTTTACGCTTTTCTGGATCACCGTTTAGATCAATCTTAGGAACCATGTGAAATACTTGCTTCTTAGTATCGCTTATCATAGCTAATACTTTAACATTTGGGTCATAAATACCTTCAATGAAAGGACACTCACGTGTAACAGGCATTAACTTAAAGGTTTTTTGATTATTCCATTGACCTGTGGTCAAAATCATAGATTTATTTATACTCATCATTATTTGGTTTTTACAAATTTAGTTATTTGTTTGAGAAATCCAACTCTTTTTTTAAGACAGTTAGTTTTTCTTTCTTTAGATTTGGTGGGCTACACAATTGCCCCACCTCTTGCAGCACAGATTCATCAATATCTAAAGCTCTTGCGTAATCCCTATAATACTTTTCGGGATACAAATAACTTTCAAGATGCTCTTTGTTAGCTGTTGATATGCCGTGACATTTAATAATCTTGTCCTTGTATGCATCAGGGAACTTGCTATAGTTGCCGGATATGAAGGCATCCCATATAGGTAAGCTAGCCATCCGAAATATATAGGCACCTCTTCCATTTGACAGCTCATAATAATCCTCAAATAATACATGATTCATAAGGCGAGCTTTTTCAAACTGATGAAATTCTGGTGTAGACTGTAAATCAAACACACAGATTAAGAACTTTGCATCGAGATCTAATTCATTATCCCATGCAACATATGTCTGATACGGCATAAAATTAGACACATGTATGTCTAATGCAGGATATAAGAATATCCTAGACTTTTGAAAATACTTACCATATACATTTTTGATCATACATTATAAAATTACATTACCAACCTCATATTCATAAGGTAAGTCAAATTTTCTATTTGTGTAATGATAGTCTGCAATTTTCATTATCTCATCAAGCTTATCCATCCAGCTATTAAGAGTTACTTGACTAACTTCAAATGCATAACACTGGGTGAGCTTGTCAACCACTATGAAATGAAATTTAATCTTGTAATCGCTTAAGCCATAGTTAGCTCTTACTAATTTACAGTACACTGCAGCTTGCAACCAGTACTTATAATACTCTACGGTCTCCGGGAAATCTTGTAATAGTTTTCCACTAGTCTTGAGATCATTAATATAAATCACTTTGGCACCGTGATCAATATTAACGTTATCTACAAAACCTCTAAGACCAAAGGCATACTGTGTGTCCATTACAAATGGCACCTCACTCATACTAAAGGGACCTCCTATATTGAGCAAGCCTGTAATTTTCTCATTAGATCTTACGATCTCAGCATAACCTTTTACTTTAGTCAGGGTTTCCTCGTCTATAACAGCCTTGTCACCCTTTGTAGTTAAGAAGTTATAGTAACTTATACTTGCGTCAGTTATTACTTTCTCAACTCTTTGTGCATCAGTCTTGAGACTCTGATACAGATTGATCTCCTTTAGTATATCAAGGATGCCAAACTCATTCTGCTCCAAAGATAAGTCAAGATTATTATTAGCCCATGCTCTTGTGAACACCTTGTCAATAACATTCTTAATGCTGTCACCCGGCAAATTTACCGGGGACACCACATACTTATCATGAAACTTATCCTCCTCTAAGAGAAGACAGTGAAGCAGGCTACCTTCAATCAGGTGCTGCTCCATCTTATCCTCTCTTTGATTTAGGATATAGTGTTTATAAAATGCACTCGGGGCATACAACAACTTGTTGAACCCGGAATAACTAAAGTGAAACTTCTTCTTGTAGAAGTTCTCCTCCGCTTGGAAATCTATCATCTTGCTTGTTTAAAATTTTATCTACCTTGACCTGAACCTCAGCTGTTAATCTAACATCTACAACCTCATAGTTACTACTACCTGTATAAGAGTTACTTAATACACTAGCCTTAATAGTATCTAATAGTTCTTGAGTTAGTAACTTCTTTTCTATAGATACATCTAGGATAGCATCTTTATCCCAGCGATACTTGTTATAACCAAGCCAATTGAGTAAAGACTTAAAGCCTACAGTGTTTCTATACTTATGGTTATAGATATGGTTTCTACCGAATTCCTCAAGGAGTAATGCTAAATAAACAAAGCTTTTCTCATAGTTACAACCGGCCATAATAGTCATAGCAACTAAGTGATTATCCTTATCCATACTTGTTAGCATAGTTCTCAAAGATTCAAAGGCATCTCTATCAATAACTGTGTCACCAATAAGATTGTTGAATACTTCTTGTGAATAAACATTACTAAGATTTGAACTAGTAAGTAAGAAGTCATCTATAACAGTTGTTATATAGTCACCATAGTACTCTCCACTTCTAAATGAACTACCATGTAAGATGCTACCGTACATGTTTTTAGTAGGAGAATTGTGATTATTTATATAAAATGGTGTAATAACATTTCTATCTAGAATGACATGCTTGCCTGTATAAGTGGCTAGCCGCTCTACAAGATTATGCGCATTACCTCCAATTTTAAAACCATCCGCAAACGGTTTTACATCAGAAGTTTTTATATAATAAAGGTGCTTTGTATCTAGACCTGCGTCTATAGAATCTGTACCTGCAATAATAATATCTGCAGTGTCCCTATCTCTAACAGTCTTAATCTTCTTCTCCTCCAAGAAAGGCTTAGCCTTATCTCTAGGAATGCTGCACTTAGGTGCAAAGTATATTGTTTTTACATTAGTGAGATCTAATTTCTTATCAGCAGTTGACTGCTTAAATACTTTTAGATACTCCTGTTCATTCCAGCGGTAATATAGATATTTTCCTTTATCATCCACTAGTACGCGGCTAGCTTCAAGTACTAGCTCATTATTACTTACAGTAAGTGTTAGTTGTTCTTGTATCATAATTAAAATGGTGCTGAGGTCTCCGGTTTAGGCTCCTCTTTAGGTTTGTTTTCATCCATAAACTCTTGGTAAGTCTTGGTCCACGAAGGTGTAAGCTTTACATACTTTCTTGCATCATCAGACATGTTATCTTTAACACAATCTTCAATTGTATCCGCAATAAGATTATCATATATCTCCTCATTTAACCAACCATTCTTATGGAATAGTTTTATAGCAGCGGGATAATCATTATGTCTAAGACTACTTAGATCTAATTTACTATTCATAATATTAAAATTATTAGTAGTCATACTATTAGTTATAGTATAGTACTCAGCTTTGAAAAGCTTATAGATATAATACATAGAATTCTCATAGTTACAATTGAATAACATCTCTGCAGCAACGTTGCGGTTTTCTATGTCAGCGTTAAACATACTAAATAGAGTATGATATACAGACTCATCTATGGTAACACGCTCTATAGAATTAAAGATCAACTCTTCATCTATAACAGGAGTCTTAGTAGATAGGATACGGTATAACATCTCTACAGTTCTTGGATGTAAGAAGTTAAAGTCTCTCTCACTATTATGTAAGGGAGACCAAGAATCATAGTACCTGTAATATGCTCTAGAGAATAATACACGATCTTCAGTATCCATTATAGTATTGAAGACACCACCTTTTGCTTTTATCTTTTCCCTACTAAAGTCATCAGGCATGCGATACTGCATTACAGAACAGTCTTTAACTACAAGACTATTAGGAACTTGTTGGTCTACATTACCTAAACTTACATTGTTACTATGACCAATAAAGAAATCTGCTTTAGATGCATCATTAGTAATGGTCCAGTTATTTATACGAGCAATGTCTCTCAACTGACCAACACTATATTTACAACCGGGTATAACATACCCTTTAGATTTAGCAGGTAGGGTAATTAATGCACCCCCCTGGAGGAGTGCATTAATCTTTTCTACTGAATCATCATCTACAGTATACAGCCAAGTATGAGGAAGCGCTTTATGCTTCTTATCAACACTGGCATATCTTACCTTTGTTTTAATAAATGGTAACTGCTTCAGCATGGTGTCTGTTACATTACCGAGATTCAAATCCATTTTCATTACTTAACTGCAATAGCAGCGATGTTAGCGTTTAACATTAACTTGGTGAACTTCTTACTTCCGTTAAGGATACCCTTGATAACAGCATACTTCAAGTCATTAGTGAAGATGTCCTTATCAACGATGAAGTTAGTAACACGGTCAATAATCTTTTGGTCTACCGTATTATCTGTGCTATAATGAACAGCATAGTTAGTGAAGCGCAATGCCAAGATACTAGCAATGTCTGCACGGTATGCATCATCCTTACCAATACAAGAATTCATCTGACCTTTAACATACTCCCAACTGTTGTTAGTCAACATGTCCTTAGGAGTAATTAACTTATCTAACTTGTTGTTAATGAATGTAGTAAATAGAGTAGCAAACTCGCTACCTACACTACCCTCACCAATCATTTGGATAAGTGGTAAGTCTTTCTCAAAGTTCTCTATACTAGAGATACTATTAAAGAAAGTAGTAATACTACGAGCATTAGTAGTCTGTGTAACCAACTCAGGATGCATCAACAAAAAGTTAATACAACGAGAGTCAATGTTATTCTGCTCTGCCCAACGAGCCCAGCAATCTGCATCAAACTTTAAGTAAGCTGTGATAAAGCGAGTCTTCTGGGCAGCATCCATAGATGTTACTTGGTAGTCACCATTATCTGGATTACTAGTCAATACAATATGCCAGTTCTTTGGTAGTTCCCATGAGATATACTTCTGACGGTCAATCAATTCCATAGCAGCTTGGGTAAATCTTTGGTCAGCACGGCTGTAGTCATCTAGGATTAAGATACCACCTTCTTCCTTACCTTGAATCCACTCTGGAGCTGCATAACCCATACGCTTTTCTCCACTAGGAACATACTTGTTCTGAATATACATAGGCATGATGTTCTCAGGTACCCACTTAGCTGTTTTCTTGCCATCATCTGTAGTCTTAACTACTTCAAATTCTTTAATAGGGAAACCTGTAAGGTCACCTAGCTCCTCGATCTGAGCAAGATTCAACTTAACTACATCTAGTCCTAGCTCTTTACCAATCTGCAAAATGGTAGTGGTCTTACCAATACCTGCCTCACCCTCAATGTTCACTGCTACAGGAATCTTTCCTTCAGTTTGGATGTGCTGGTTATTCTTTACAATGTGACCAATAAAGGTCTTCAACTCGTCTGTGTTTAAGTTAACTTGATTTGCGCTCATACTCTTAATTTAATTTAATTTGTGGACCAGGTAGATCCTTGTTTATACTTCCACGGGTAGAGATTACCCACAACATTTTGCCTCTTGGCTTTACACTACAATCACATTCACCATCTGTTAAGTATATCAAACAAGTATACTTATCTTGGTGCTCATTGTACAATTCTAAAACAGGGTCAAAGTAAGTACCACCGCGACCATGTATCTCAATCTTATCTCCAGCCTTGTATGGCCCGATATGACGTATACTTGTATCACATTGCACTATAGTTATTTCTGCACCTGTCTTATTGATATGATCAATCTCATGGAAGAACTCTTGTACTTCCTTATCGCTAACGGAACCGCTAGTATCTACAGCAACTAAAATATGCTTACGGAATTTAATTTTAAGACCTGGGTTATCCTCAAATCTTTTATTAGATTTACGTCTAAGCTTCTTAGTAAATACTTTCTGACTACCTCCGGTAAACCTTCTAAGATAAGACTTCCAGTCAAACTTAGCTGGCTCACTACTGTTAAGCTTGTCTAGTAAACCCTTGAGTTCTCCAGGTACATGACCTCTAGACTTTGCTACTTGTTCTGCAATCTCTTTAAGCTGATGCTCCACTTGCTTTTGAATAAGCTTTTGTTCAGCCTCACTTAAGTCTTTGAAATCATCCCACGTGCTATGATCAGGAACAGGTTGACCATCACCATAGGTAGGTTGACCTTCATCCATAGCTTTCATCATCTGCTCAAACTTACTAGTACCATCTCCGTTATCTTTCTGCTCTTGTAGTAGTTTGTAATACTCTCTACAGCCAGCTTTCTTAGGAAGATTCATAGGTGCAAACATCTCATTGTCAATGGTACAACCACCGTCAGGAAGATACTGTGCATCTATATACTGATTAATCTCCAAGTCCATTGCTACATTAGCTAACTTAGGATCTGCAAAGTCATTGTGTATAGTAAGATGGAAGAATGCAATATGCAATAGCTCATGCTTCAACAAACCTATATGATGCTCAGGACTTAAGCTTTCCCAAAACTCCTCGTTGATCATCAACTGGAAGTTTATATTATGCTTGCATACACCTGCAGTAGGAACACGCTTGCTCCATAATTTATTTAGTCCAATGAGAAAGAGCCCGTAAAAAGGCTCCTTCAACATTAGTTCTTTACTAGCTTTCGCTAGACTATCTTGTTTTGTCATTTACCTTTTGGTATTAATGTTAATTGATATTTCTCCATGAAAGTAAAACCGGCAGTTTCTAATTGCCTCCCTAATTCTTCTGAAAATCTGTTAATAAAGAATCCCATAGCTATTGGATCAACATTCACATTTTTGTGAAGTACATCATACATACTATTCCAAGTAAGGACACTGTTATAATCCAAACCAGTAATTTCTTTTAGCTTTGATACAGTATCTGAATCAAGATTTAGATTCTTATGTCCTGCTTCTTTACATAACATAAGTATGTAGGGTAAATTAGCCTGGAGATCTGAAGATTCAATAAGATTCTTAACCACAACATGGTTCTCTTTATCTACAGACTTAGCCATTGACAACAAGTTCTTATATGTTGATTCATCAAGTTTAAATACTTCTCCCATTAGTCTTCTATTTTTAAAGTTTTTAACATCCATACCGGAGGGTTATTCATATTAGTAATCCACTCCTTTGCACTTGGTAGATAACCATTGCAATCTTCTTTTACATGTTGCTCACCTACATAGCGAGTCATAACTTTTTTACCTACTGAGTTAACAAAAAAAGGTCCGAAGACCCTTTCACATTCAAAGATACCTTCGCTGTGATGCCTGAATAATCTATGCATACTGTGACCATACCAGGCCTTAGTAGCATCAAACCACTCCTCAATATGGATGTATTCTTCCCAGGTTCCTCCCCACCGCCTTGCTGCGGATTTGGCGTGCTCTATAGGGTGGGACATACTGTTAATTTTTTAATTGTTATCAAATGTACTTTCATAATCCAATTTTTAAAGTCTTCTAGACTCATATTACTTTTTGCTCTGTTACAAACTTTACAGCAGGTTACAACGTTTTCTTTAGTGTAACCTTTAGAAGAGTCTACCCTATCTATACCATTGTATAATATGGGTACACCAGATCTTAATTTACCAGTTTTAGGATTCTTTAATTGATAAACTTGTATAGGTTCAATACCGCAGTAGTTACAGTTTTTTTGTGTAAGCTCTTTAAAATAATCAGAGTCTAACTCAAAACTAAACCCTCTATCGCGAGCATGTTTTTTGTATACATATAGGATAGCTCTATGACCCACATCAGGATCTTTATCTCTTTCAGTTCCTCTACAAGGAGATAATCCACAAGAACTACTGTTACCATTTCTTATATTATTAAGACATATGGTTTTCAATCTACCACATTTACATTTTGCTTTAATATAACGTTTACCTGTGGTACCATTTTTTGATACATCCTCTAAGTATGTCCAGTTTGTTTCTTCACCTTTACGGGTTTTTAGGATACCACCCGCTTTAAAAATAAGTGTTTGTTTAAATGAGCTCATGTACGTATGATTATATGTTAATACATGTACAATGTACAACAAAATAATCATACATACAAGAATGAGCCATAATTACTTACTCATCTTGACCTCCGTAAGTTTCGTTATAGTAGTCCTCATTACTTATTGAATATCCTTTAAACACAGCATCAATACCATCTTGTCTTGCATCAATAATCTGCTCCTTCTCCATTTGCTTGGCTACCTCCTCTCTTTCACATAAACAATCAATTAGGTTAGCATTTTTCTCATCACCTGCTTTTCTCATAACTTCGGATAAAGCTCTAAATTCTTGAAATAATAGTGTTACCGCAGTTTGTTTCTTTTCCATAGTTATTTAGTTTTTAGTTATGTCAGTCCATTCCCATCCTAAGAACATCTTCATCATTGCACGATGAAAGAAGTTAGGTTTTTTTGTAAAAGAGATACACACTCCACCATAACCTCCACCATAACCTCCTATGCAATACTTACCTACATATGGAGGATTTAATAGTGCCTTAACTGATGCTAATTGTTTTGTATTTTCCATAGTTATAAATTTTTAGTTTTTCCGTAAGTTTCGTTGTAGTATTGTTCGGCATTTGTAGACTCACCATATATGCTATGACCTTCAATGTAAGAATCAAGTATCTGCTCCTTCTCCATTTGCTTGGCTTTTTTAATAGCACTAATTAAACCTCTCTCAGATAATCCAAGATTGATTTGCCATTCCAACCATTCAACTGCAGTTTGTTTCTTTTCCATATTTATTTAGTTTTTAGGTTTTCTAACAATTCAGAAAATAAATCTGCAACATCTTGTCTACCTTGAAAAGTAGCGTCTATTAAATCTGCTAATTCTTCCTTACTATACATTTGTTTGGCTTGCCATTCAGCACCTTTTCTAGCACCGTCTTCCCATATCTCTTGGGTTCTACCTTCATCGTAGCCTTCTCTTTCTAAAAATTCTTCAAATGTTTCTTTTTCCATAGCTTTTAATCTTGGTTTAATTGTTTCATAAAACGTAACACCTCTTCATAGGGTGTGAAGATGAAGAATAGCTCTCCACTTTTTAGATAGACAACACACATATCAGGGTTAATAATGTCAGCCTCATCTGCATTTTGCCTAACTGCTACTATCTCATCGTACTTTATACATACATCAGCAAGGCTTTTATCTTGCTGCTCCATAAAGTCATACTCCTTATCATGAAGGAGTTCTGTCTTAGTGATTAGTAATTTACTCATAGTTTTTAGTTTTAATTATTAATGATCATATGGATGCGCCATTACTCTTTCCACTTAATATCTGTGAGGTCAACTGAACCATAAGCATCAGTAAGATTTCTTACATAACCATTGATATTTATAGTAGGAGGTTCCTCTTCAAAGTCAATGTCAATGGTTCCATAACCACCATCATTGTTATACCAGTCATACTGATAATGCTCCTCAAGTATATGATAAGCTAGGTCTTGCATATCCCCCTCATACATATCAGTAAGAACAGCTGTATCTAAATTTTCTCCATAAAAGTCTACATCTTCCACCTGGCCAGAGTCTCCTCCGCCATCATATCTAATTTCTACATGTGTTACACCAGCATCTTTCAATGCTGCAAATAAGGTTGCTGTCTTTAAGCTTGCCATATTACTTTTGTTTATAAAACCTACCTAAGATATTAGCGTTTAACCAGATGTCTTTCTCTAGTACCTCACACATAAATTGGTATTTAACTTCTTGATAAGAGAGCTCTGTCTTAGAGTAGCATATCTTTAGGATAGTCCTTTTGATTTGTACTCCTGCCTTATGAGCTGCCTTAAGTTTTTCATTACTACTATAGTAATTTTGATATACAATTTTTCTTACACGCTTGTAGGACTTCAGGCGTTTGTCAGTGGGCATAGCCTTCTTAGAAAGCTTAGTCTTAACATCTGCAAAGAAGTTCTTCTTGCCAATGTAGGACTTGCGTTCACCATCTAGTATAACATCCATCTGGTATACAAATCCTACAGCACCATCAGGAATCATGTCCTCGGTAAATTCTTTTAATCTATAAACCCACATGCTTTCTAGCTATCTGCATTAGTAAATCATTTATATGACGGTGAGTCTCATCAGCATCATAACCTTTAATAATATCAAGCATTTTAACTATTACCTTATCTGCTTGATCTGGTAAACAAAGCGGACTAATCTGATCAAGTAACTTCTCGTAATCATTATTATAATATGCAGGTATAGTTTCAGGTAACGAATCATGCATAATTCCATATGTTGAATTCTGTAAAATTCTATGTGCTAATTTTAAATTCTCTTCTTCCATAATTTTATTTTTTTAATGCTTCTTTTAATAAGGGATGTAACACTTTTCTAGTCTCGGGTATACCGTAGTCCCTAACAGAATCAGATAGATCCTTAGACATTGGTATGATAACACCTGGCAAATCATATAGCTCTTCATACTTCTGTGCAGCCTTAATGCCAGCTTCATCATTATCAAAGAGAGTACATATAGCTTTATACTTCAGCTTGTACATTGACATAGCTCCATTAGGTATCACAGTATTCTCACTGTCTGGGGCAACAACTTCTGTGTTGTAACCAAAATTAGTAAGGCACATAGAATCCTTTAGAGAACTACATATAACAAGGTTAGGTTGATTAAACTTAAGCTGATCAGTACCTTGAATATAATTCTTTACCTTAAGAAATTTATGGTCTGTAACATAAGGCTGATATATTTTATATATGGTGCCATCAATTCTAGTATATGCATACAGGTGAGGTCCATTAATAATTAATCTATCAGTATCATCTTCTTTGGTCATAGTATAACTCTCCAAAGGAATTACATTAAAGTTTTCTAGTATAGCAGAACTGATTGCATACTTAGTCCAAAAAGTTCCATCTTGTTTTGTCCACTCTCTTTTCTTGTGATACTTTACTTGATACTTAGCTTGCTTCTTAAAGTTACGTATGTCATCATCCTTTTTACCAGACATCATATACTCATTGTAATCAGTAATAATTTTTGCTGCAGCTCGACTTGCATCTATATTAAATAGATCTTTGACAAACTGCAGTGAATTACCACCTTTGCCGGTTGAAAAATCCTTGTAGAAATAAACATCACCCTTCATATATATACAAAAGCTTGGTGTTTTTTCATCAGGTTTGAATACAGATTTAATCTTAATATCCTGACCTATAAGTCTTTCTGTTAAACAGCAATAATATTCAAAGACCCAGTAAGATGGTACTTTACAGGGATCATCTAACAAAGATTTTGTACTTATCATAATTTATAGGGTAAAAGAAAGGGGAGTGAAAATACTCCCCTTCCGATTAACAACCAAATAATTTACAACTCAAAATCGTTACTCACTGATGATGAGGTTGTTACAGGACCATCTCCAAAGGATGTAACTGTATCTGACTTACTTTTCTTAATGTGAAGAGCAGAATCAAATTTCATAAGCTTACTATTCTCAGGTGCTACATCAGCTGACTCGTAACCATATTGACCACGAGCTGGCTTTACTACATATAAATCAAAGTTAGTATAGCCCTGTTTGTTTTGATACTCTTTACCACCAATACAGAAGTTAACAAACTTATCTGTACAAGGAAGATCAGAATCAAATTGATTAACAAAAGATTCTATAGTATCATGCTGATTATCTTGCTTCTCAAACCAATCAGTGCATCCAGTTACTTTGCACAGGTTCTGAAGAGCGCGCAATATTTCATAGTCACGGTTAACTTTAATACCACTTTTAGTAGTACCATCTTGGTAAGCATACTCACTAAGACGCACTCTACCTACTTGACCTTTGTGACGACCCAGAGACTCATCATCCTTATTGATAAAGAATCCCTCAAAGTCTGATCCTAGATCATTACCTTCAAGGCTCAACATTACATTAAAAGCTTTAGGATCAAAGCGAGTTGGTTCAAGCTTCAAACCAAGAATTTTACAGGCATTGTTACCTGGTTGCAATGTCTTTGGTGTTGACGAGGATTGTTCTCCTCCGATGTTTTTTGTGCTAATCATTTTTTCTAGTTTAATCAATGTAAATTTTATCCCAGTTTGTAGTAATATTACCCTCGCTATCTATTTCAGATAGAATAATTTCTTGGTTACTCAAGTGCCTAGGTCTTGCACCACATGCAATCTCATCACTAGTCTTAAAGCTCAAGATATTCTTCTTACCTTTTCTGTAAAGATATCCAATAGAATCAGAATTAGATGCTGTAATTCTTTTTAGTTTACCTGTTAGATCTAAATCTAATGAGTTAAACTCAGCACCATCTTTCTCCAACATTGTATCTTTCACGTGTCCTACTAGAATAATTCTAGGTGCCCATGTTTGAATATAGGCTACAGCTTTCGTAAAAGCTTCTCTAAGATACTGGTAACCAGCACCGTTAGGTAGTCCTATAATGGTTCCGTACTTAAGCTTACCATCAGTAGGCCAGTTCTTACCCATAGGAGTTTTCATATACAATTGTTCAGCATACGGAATACACATCTCTTCTAATGCAGTGATTGTGTCTACAGCAATATACTTATAGGGGTTACCTGCTTCTGTAATTGCTTTACCGATTTGCTTAATCTCCTCAATAGAGTGAGCTTCAACTTTCATCGCATCTACATACTTAGAGCCCTTTTCTAAATCTAGAATAAGACAGTTATCAAGCTGTGACAATAATGTTGTTTTGCCAGTCTTTGGCTTTGAAAAGATTACCAGGTTACGCGGACTTGATTGCTCAGCCGGAACCTTACTAGTAGGAAGTTTAATCTCCATGTTATTTAATTAAATCATTTAACCATTTCTTATTACTTACAGGCTTCTTTAAAAGAATAGCTGCAAGATCTCTAACAGTCATTTGGTCAAGTGGTACATCCTGATCAGGATCAATAATCTCAGAGAAGAATGTAATAAGATCTAATTGCTCAGAGGTTGCTACTTTCTTTTCTACAGGTGCAGACACCTTCATTAATTCTGATACAGGAATAAGATATCTTACTTGACCATTAGCCATAGGCTCGGTAGTATCATATTCTTCTTCCCAGTGTGGATTAAACTGCCACAACCATAATGTTCTTGAAGGATCTTCTACTTCAAGATCTCTACTTGCAAATTCAATGTAGATATCTTGCTTCTTTTTAAAATCTCCTAAGAAGAAACTCACATGAGCTTCTGTCTTTCCTTTAGGAACATATGCTAACTTAGGTTGAAATAAAGCATCAGGTTGTCCTATTGCATCTAGCAATGGCTCATGATGTTTTCTAAGCTCAGCCACTTTGTCCCTTGAATCCTCGGTTTTTGTTGATATACTCATCTTGTTGTTAATTTTCTTTCTTGTTTAGGTGGGGTTTCCATTTCTGAAATCCTCATCTTTTCAAATTCTGCTCTGAAAAAACTCATGCGGTTATCACCATTACGGCACTTAAGAAAGTGTAGTACTAGGATACGATCATCTTCAATAAGGTATTTGTCAGGACCATACATTTTAATCTTCTGTTTACCTGGCCTGTTAATACCAACAAGAGTATCCGCATGTTGCAATAGCGCATCTGAACCAAAAATATCAGACTCAAGTATGTAATTACCATACCTACCGTCCTCATTCCTTTCAGGATTATCTATGCCTCTGTTTAATTGTGTCAGGATAATAAAAGCTATTGGGAACTTACGTTTAAGTTCTGTTATAGCCTCTCCTAAATTATACAAAGTATCATACTTGTCCTTTTCAAATGGCGCTTTCTTTAATAAGAGAGAGTGATCAAGTGTCACTACAGTCTTGCAATAAGCTACAAAGTTTTTATCCTCATCTCTTATAGCATGAAAGTTCATATACTGTTGTACTATATCCTTTAACTCATTTACAGTAATAGGATTTTCTACAACATCTATTGGATACTTTACTCTCTCAACGGCATGTTGATAACATTTCTGGAGATCTTCAGTAGTGAGCTTGCCGTCAGCGCTACACAAATACTTATAAGATTTTCCAAGCACACTAGAGTATTCTCTAATGGCACTAGTCCGGGCTAGCATCTCAAACTGAAACTCTAGTACCCTAAATGATTCACCTTGATTAAGTTTAAAAGCTTCTCTTACAATTTGATCTTTAATAAGAGTTTTGCCACTGCCAGGTCTTCCACCTATAACAGTCATAGAATGCCATTCTAGACCGTCTGTTGTAGCATCATTAAACTTATCCCAAGGTGTCTTTAAACTTTTAATCCGACCTTCTTGTCTGCCCTTCATATAGTTGAGCGAGTCTAGGAAACCTTCTCGCTGACTATTCCAGGGAAGACTGTTTACATCTTCAGATTCATTAAGCATTAATTATTGGGATTTACATTATCTGGGTGTGTACCCATCGATTCTCTTCCATGCAAATATATAAAAAAACCTTGCCACAAGCAAGAGAAATTCTATAAAAAGATAGGATCCAAAACCAATTGGAGTAACCACATTATTTATAATTGTCCAGCACATTAGTGATACCACAGCGGATACCAAAAACTTAGCTAAAAACTTTTCAGAAATTAAACTCATACAACTCTATCAGTAAAATGAGATGTGTCTTCTTCATCTCCATTAATAATAATCTCACAGTAATTAGCAAGCTCTGAGTCCCAAGATCTATCTGTATTTTGTTTACGGATAAAGTATTGAGAATTCCTCATATACATGAAATTACTTTTCTCATAGGTCTCAACATAATACAATGTTGCTTGTAGTATTACATCCCAGCTATAGTCATAGTTATTAAAGAACCACTTAAAAGCATCTTCAATATTTTTCTTGTTCACTCTGGCAGGTTTACCCGTAGGCAACTTACCCTTAGGGAATATAGAAATAAATGTATCAATGCTTGATGCACCTTCCTCAAAACTAAATTCTTTTACAGCTGGAGTATGTCCAATCAAAGCAAGAGCTGAGTCATTAAGCTTAGCACCCTTTACAAAGTTAGAAGCTTGTAATGCTCTAAGTTCTAGGTGAGCATTAATATTCTTAGGCTTGTTACCCGTATGTATACACCATAAAAGATAGTACTGGTTAGGTGTAATCTTATTGGCTTCTAAAAACTCAAATAGCTCATTCATTTTGTTCTACATATTTAATTACAGCATTTATAATTTGCAACCTTATAGTCATGCACTTAGGATCATTAATGGACATTAAATCATTTATCTTCTTGACACTATGGTCAATAGTAGCATGATTCTTAACAACCTTTTTATTATATATCTCATTGAGAGCGATATACATATGATTGTAACTATGACCCATTCCAGCACCTATGTGATATGTTAGTTGCCTTATCAAAGGTATGCGATTAGTTCTAGAATTCAAATTAGTAGTAAAGGGTTCTTCCTTTGAAAAAGTCTTTTCTACAATAGCAACAAGCTCTGGAAAGCTTACAGTGCATGGTAAGATTAAACTATTTTCTTGGATGTTCTCCTCAAGTACCTCACTCATTTGAGCAAAGAACTTATTTACTGCAAAATTGATAGAAGCATTAAGATCTTTAACATGACCATCAACACGCTGCTTCAGCAGTTTCAGTTCTTTCTTCTTCATAGTCTTGCATTACTCTATAATCTCTTAGATCAATATAATAGTTACGACAGCTTGCTATATCATTAGCAATAACCTTAACAATTTCCTTAGCACGGTCCATCTTGATATCAAACTTAGATAGAGCATCATATAAACATTTGTTCTTTATGGTTATTCTACCTTTACCTTCAACCTCAAACCACATCTCTCCAAAGTTTACATCTATAAATGCAGACACTTTTACTTTACCAGGATATTTTGGTTCCTCCATCTTGTTCTAAATATTTGTTAATCTTATTCCACATGTCTTCACAGTCCCATTCTTCTTGATTTTCATAAGCAGCACTCGCAGGATGCGATACCATAATCTTATAATTGTTATCAGGAATTAGATCTGCATACTCTTGAGCTTTCTTACCTAAGAACACATAGATGAGTCCGGGCTTTTCCCAAACTAAACTATCTAATACTTGTACAAGAAAAGGACGCCATAATAAATAGTGACTACCTGGTTTATTTATCACCGTAGTAAATGCACTATTTAATAATAACATACCTTGATTAGCCCAAGGCTTGAGATCACAACTACCGATATAACCGGGAACTGCTGTCTTTTTAATAGACCCGTGCATATATGCAAGAGAGGCTTCTATCTTACCTTTCTTACTACAGCTAAATGCTAAGCCATCAGCAACATTAAGTTGCGGATAGGGATCTTGACCGATGACAACTACTCTTGTAGTATCAAAAGGACATTCCTCAAAAGCATTAAAGATATCTTTAATCTTAGGAGTGAATCTTTTATTATCTAAGGCATCTTTGAGAAGCTTATCTAATATAATATCCATATCTTCTCCCAGCATAAAAGTTCTTAGCTTGGCACCCCAACCACAAGGTTGAAGTTTGCTTACGAGTTTTTGTTTTACATCTTGTAGGTTTACACTTTCTAGCATATCTTAGCTTTCTAAATTTAAATTTATGGCAAATAAAACTATTGACATTGATGTACTTGATGAGCAACAATCAGTAACTGTAGAAATTCCTGCAGCAATGTATGCTCAAATTAACAAACTAATTATTGATTTGCTTCCAAAAGATATGGACAGCTACAAACTATTAATGGAGTCTGTTAACTCTAGTACATCAGATGATAACCTAGATTTCTTTAAATACAAAGTTCTCTTTGGACTTACACTTCTAATTGAAGAAGCCGCAAGAGAACAAGGTAAGATTAAAAAAACTACATTAGACGTAGAAACTGGTGAGATGGTTAATACAGAGAAAAACCCACAAGCTCCCCAATCTCAATCGACGCCTGAATAGCCATAGACACCTCTTCTTTGCTACAATCAGCAAAAGATTTGCAATCTGAATTATTACATAAACCAGCACGTAACTTAACCTGGAGTTTCATATCTTCAAATGAATCACCGGTATAACTAGCAAGTTCTCTAATATGCTTATGCACTTTACTCACTTGAGCATAGCTAGCATCATCATTCTGTACTTCATAAGTAATAATAATTGTATCACCCTCATCCATACCCTGGATAAATTGAGACAACTTAGCAGACCCTAAGGGATCGATTTCTAGGTTCTTATTTACTACTTTTGCGCGTATACTTACGGGTAGTTGGTTTGCCATTTACTTTAGGTTTATTAGTACTTCCTTTAGGTCTTCCTACTTTCTTCTTAACTACAACCTCTTCTTTCTTAACAGGAGGAATAGGTTTTAAATACTTCTCAAACTGTAGCTTGTGATTCTCAATAACACACTCAGCATAATCATCTGCTAAATCGCTGTACCTATTTTCTAGATAATCTAATTCATCTTGAAGATTCTTAGTCTTCTTATTTCTAATAGCTAAACCTATAGCCATACCGGTAGTTAAACCAGTAAATACAAATACACATGCATCAAATGTTTCCATTTCTTTTTTCTTTTAAATGATTTTCAATTAATTCCGCACACTCTTGCATTTCCAGATAATCCATATCTGTTATGAGCTCTGCAAACTTGCTCAATCTATTAGACATTTCTACCATGTCTATCTGGTCAGGTATATCCCAGAATGCTTTCAGTAATGGACCGTGTTCTTTAACTACGATATCATTAAAGTTATTCAAGACATTCTTAGTCTTATGCCTGTTAAACCACTTTATGTTAGCGGTTTCATCTGCTGCAAACACAGCCATCTGTAACCACACTACAAGATTAGCAATCTTGATTCTTTCTAAGTCCTTGTGTTCTAATGACATAAATGTAATTTAGCTAACTTATCCTCTACTGTAATGTACTCTATCTTAAGACCTGCCCACTCTGGTAGAAAAGATCCCATGTCTGTACCATTTATCTCCTCACCATGCCATTCTGCTTGTGCAGTAATGTAGGGTCCACCACTAGGGTCAATCATAGAGAACTTATAGTTAGGCATGCCAACTTCACCTGGCCAACCACCTACACGGTAGTGCTCAGTAAAGCCAGTCATCTCTATTACATTATCCTTTTTTTCAAAGGTGATAATATCACCATACCTGTTTCTATACTGTGTCTTCATGCTAAAAAATATAACGTATTGTATTCCACGGTAAAATTATACCATGCAATGCTTTAAACTGGTAAATATACTCTGACTTAAGTTTATGTTGGTAGCGAATATTTAATTCACCATTACCTGATATCTTATTTTCTTGAATCTCAGGTCTCCACAACATGTCCTCGCCAGATATATCATTAGCAAGATTGTAGTTATGCTTCTTCTCATTATGAGTAAGGAATATAACCTCACACTTTACTTTATCCTTATTTGTAACATGCTCATCTACAAGCATAAACAAATCTCGGTAATCATCTAGCCAAGTATCTGTTATTACAACAGGACTAAAGTTAATGTGAACTTCATAACCCATATCTATAAACCTATCTATAGCCTCAATCCTTTCTATAATAGAACTGGTCTCGGGCTCTAGCACATCCGAATACTTCTGTGGCATAAGACTAAATCTAATTCTAATACCATGAAAAACATTAGGTAAATCATAGTTTACATACTTAGTAGCAAAAGAGAATTTAAGATATGTTCTACCATATACAGTTTTAAAAATATGGTCTATGTCATAGTACTTAGCATGTAAAGCAAGATCTTCATTGCTACCTATATCATACGTTATATCATGATCATCAGTTTGGTTAGGCTTATTCTTATTATACCAAGGCGAGTAAACTATATCGGAGTAATGCTCAGTTATAGCATGTAATACATCATTTACATTATCTGCCACTTGTAATCCAGTAGGACGGTGGCGTTTCATATAACAGTAACTACAGTTATAAAGACAACCGTGACCAAAGCTTGGAGCAATAAAATCCGTGCTTCTACCTGACTCGGTAATCTTTAACTGCTTTCTAGTTACTTTCTTGATTAAACTACTCATTCTTTAATGGTTTTCAGCTTCCTATAAACAAGGTCAACACAGTCATCTATACCCTTATAAGGATTAAGATAAGGTACTGTCTTATTACTACGCAGGTGTTCCATCTCCTTGATTAGTTCTTCTAATACTTCTTTAGTACTCATACTTTTTGTTTAAAGGGTGGTAGATCTTTATTAGTCTCACAGCAGTCCTTGCATACATATACAATGATACCAGTCTTATACTTAAAGGTTATGTTCCTCATGTAGTTCTCAGGCTGTACCTTCTTAAGACAACATACACATTGGTGCTTAACCCTGGTGTAAACTATCTTATCTTTAAGGATGGGTAAGTTCTGTATCATCAGGATCAGTTGTTGTACCTACAGTTGTCGGGTCTACATATACAGTATCCTCCGGTATCTTAACAGCTTTAAACATTTGGTAGTCCTCTCTCTCAAGAGGCTTATCCTTTACAGATAGGTATACACCTATTGTAGCAGCACAATCTAGTAGTAAGATAAATGCTAATACCCACATTAGATACTTACCCATAACTAAACCATCTGCATACCTACTTACTTGTTTCTTAACATCTTCAGGTGTCTCAGCCATTAGTCTCTCTACAGTTTTAGTTTTCATCTTGACCTCCGTAAGTTTCGTTATAGTAGTCCTCAAATGACTTTTGCTCCACCTTAAATTCATCACCCATATCTTCTACTCTACTACTAAACCAAGTTTCTTCGTGTTGCTCCTTC
>B570J29582_1000005_pt1 | contig 28457 bp, 47 predicted proteins | sample LakMenEpi05May12_FD_29582 | JGI IMG/M metagenome (IMG submission 29582)
ATGGCTACTGGCTTGCTCAAGGGCTTGGGCAGCATGGCAGAGCAGCTTGGCGGCACTTTGGGCGGCAACGTCAAGGTTAGCCTTGGTATGCGTAACAAGGACTTTGTGGTTGACCCAACTGGCGGTGGTCGCACTAAAGGCGCTGGCGTTAAGAACTTTGGCAAGATGAAGCGGCTGCGGTTGCATACGTCACGCAACTGGCAATCCAGCAAGGTATTGTCACTGGTATCAGTGCTGGAGCGCAGACCCTTATTCGCGCTGGCAATGACCTAAATGAGCAAGTGCAAAAGGCATTAAAGTTTGACCAAGTGTTTAAGGATTTGGTCAAAGAAAGCGACCCGCTGCGCTCAAGCCTTGATGAGCTATCTGTTGAGATGGAAAAGCTAAAGGTTATCTTTAAAGAAGCTGGTGCGTCTGCTGCTGATTATGCCAAGCTAGAAGAACTGTATGCAATCAAGCAAGCCAAGGCGATATTTGACGCCAACAGGCCGCGCCGTGAGTTGGAAATTCAACTTATGGAAGCGCAGGGTGATGCCGCTGGCGCTCTTGCTGCAAAGCGTGACCTTGAACTTGAAAGCATGGATGCAAGCCTTCGCGGTATCCAGCGCCTAATCTTCGCGCAAGAAGACTTAAAAGCTGGCACTGAAGCATTGGCCGCTGCCCGTGAAGCAGAGCAGAGCGCAATTTCAGACCTTCGCGCTGCTGTTGATATGCTTAATTCTAATGTTGCTGAAGCAGAGGCTAACCTTGCTGAAGCATTACGGGCGCAGCGTGAGCGTCAAATAGAAAGCTATCGGGCGCAAATGGCTGACCTTGATGCTATCATTGCCAAGCGTGATGAGGCACAGGCAGCATTGCGCCGCGCTTATGATGCTGAAATTGCTCGCATTGACGATGAGATTAGCAAGCGTAATGGCAACATTCAATCGCTTGAAGAAGCATATTCAAGCCAAGCTAGTATACTGCAAGGCACGATTGACCAATTCCGCGACTTTGCATCATCACTGCGCGAATTTGCATCAACCATTATTCCTATGAATGGCACTGGCCCACAATCTTTGGAAGCCCTACGCCGCCGCTTTGCAGATGTTACACAGGCTGCTCTTAGTGGTGATACAGGGGCAATGAGCCAAGTAGTTGGCGTTGGTGGGCAATTGCGCGAAAGCATAATCGCAAACGCTTCTGACCGCACATCCATGCTGCGTCAGCTTTATGCACTACAGGCCCAAACCAACACGGTTGTCAGCGGTGCAGAAGACCAAGCGACTATTGCTGAGAGGCAACTTGCAGAAGCAAAGCTGCAAAGTGACCACCTTATCAGCATTGAAAATAAGGCTATTGCACAGCTTGAAGCGCAAAAGAGCGCGACTACTGCGCTGGTTGGTCAGTTTATCCAACTTACTGAAACCAACTTATCGCTTGATGAAGCTATCCGTCAGCTTCAAACAGCAGAGCAAGCAGCCCTTAGCGCAGAGCAACAGAAGGCTTATTTTCAAGGCCAGATTGATGCTCTAGCTGCCGTTGATGCAAGCGTGATGAGTGTTGAACAGGCCCAGCGCGAATTAGATGTGGCAAAGGCAGAGCGCGATACAGTGCTGGCCGATATTACTCAGCGCGGTTTTGCAGACCTAATTGCGGCTACACAGCAATCAGCCGCTCAAATGGCAAGCATTGCCATGTCTGCAATCAGCAATGCACAAGCATCGGCAGCACAAGCGCAAGCTGCTATAGCGGCGGCTACGGCGGCTGCGGCTGTTCGTCCTCCTGTTACTCCTCCTGTTGTGGCTGTTGCGCCTACTACTCCCCCAGTTGGCCCAACCTTGCCTGACTTAACCAATGTTATTCCATTCCCAGCCCAGCCTATCATGGATGGCGGTTTTGGTTCTATTTTTGGCAATTTTGACGGCTTGTCACTTCCTCAAAACTTTAATGGCGGCGGCGGCAGAGAATTTGGCCTTGATAATAATGTGCAACTATTTGCCAATGGCGGCTTCCATAGTGGTGGCCTCCGCATTGTTGGTGAAAATGGCCCTGAAATTGAAGCCACTGGGCCATCGCGCATTTACAACAGCAATCAGCTAGGCAATATGCTAAATCACGGCGCAACTGCTGATGAGGTAAAAGCTCTGCGCGACGAAATGAAAGTTGCAATGTATCAAATTGCCAAAAATACTGGTAAGAGCTATGACATTATAAACCGTTGGAATGGTGACGGATTGCCGCCTGAAAGGAATGTTGGCTAATGATTATTATTCAGCCCGTCCCTATCACTGCGGCAATGCTGACGGCATCTAACGTCCCTGAGACAGATGCCCCTGCTTGGACGGCTGGCACTTATACAATTGGACAGCAACGCATTTATGACCATCGTGTCTATGAGGTGATTGTAAGCAGCACGACTGCCCGTCCTGACATTGGTGCAGTTGCAACACCACCTACATGGCTAGACCTTGGGGCGACCAATCGCTTCAAGATGTTTGACCAAGTTATCAGCACCCAGACAGTCTATGCCGCTGAGATTGACGTTGAAATTACGCCAGCGGCAGTTGTCAATTCTGCTGCATTTTTTGGAATGTTGGGTAGCTCAATCACGCTCACAATGACCGACCCAGTTGACGGGCTGGTCTATACTGAAACAAGAAGCCTACAAGATAACACGTTAATTATTGACTGGTATCCTTACTTTTTTGAAGAAATTGCTTATTTACCTGACACCGTTTTTCTTAATCTTCCTGCATATGGAAGCGCGACATTAAACGCTGTAATTGATGGCGGTGCTGGTAATGCAAAGGTTGGTGAAGTTGTCATTGGTAAACAGCGTAGGATTGGCGTTACCAATTTTGGCAGTAGTGTTAGCATTCTAGACTATTCAATCAAATCTACTGATGATTTTGGCAATACAATCATTGTGCAGCGTGCTTATAGTAAGCGTGCGGATTATGACGTTACGGTTGAAACTTCGGCTGTTGCTGCCGTTCAGAAGGCGCTTGCCGATATTCGCACAACACCGACTGTTTTCGTTGGCGATGAAAACCGACCTGAAACTGTAGTCTATGGATTTTACAAGCAATTTAATATAGTGCTATCTACACCGAGCATATCAGATTGCTCCATTGAAGTTGAAGGATTGGTATAATGCCCGCACCACAGATTTCCCCGCTTCCTAATCCTCCATCTCGTTCGCAATCACCTGAGACATTCAGCGCAGATGCTGATGCCTTTCTGGGCGCTTTACCTGACTTTCAGGAAGAAGCTAATGACCAAGCTGATTATTTAGATGCGTTGGCAATTGCGGTTGATGCGGATGCTGTTGCGGCTGATGCTGATGCTGCGTCTGCCCTGTCAAGTAAGAATGCCGCTTTAGCATCTCAAACTGCCGCCGCTGTATCTGCTGCCGCCGCTTTGGTGAGCGAAAACGCTGCCGCTGCAAGTTTTGATAGTTTTGATGACCGCTACCTTGGTGCAAAAAGCAGTAACCCAAGCGTTGATAACGATGGCGGTGCGCTTTTGACGGGTGCGCTTTATTTTAACACGACATCAAACCAAATGCGCGTCTATAATGGCAGCGCATGGGAAGCTGCTTATTTGCCAGCCTCTGCGTATGTCCAAGGCCCAGCATCAGCCACGGCAGACAATATCGCTTTGTTTGATGGCACAACGGGTAAGGTGATTAAGGATGGCGGCAGTCTGTCGGCCTATGCGCCTCTTAGTGGCCCAACTTTTACAGGCACTGTCGTTTTGCCATCAACCACAAGCATTGGCACAGTAACATCAACCGAAATTGGTTATTTGGATAACGTCACAAGCGCAATCCAAACGCAGATAAATGCCAAGTCTGACATTGCATCACCTACCTTTACTGGCACTGCTACAACTGCAACGCTTGATGCCCTTGGTTCGGTTCGCAGTAACATCACAACCGTGGCGGCAAGTGCAGTAGACTGCTCTTTGGGCAACTACTTTATTAAGACCGCATCTGGCGCTCTGACTTGGACTGCTACCAATATCCCTGCCACTCGCGCCTATAGCTTCATTCTTGAACTTACAAATGGCGGCACAGGAACACAAACTTGGATGAGTGGGATTAAATGGCCCACAGGAACAGCACCAACACTTGTTGCCTCTGGCGTTGATGTGCTAGGCTTTATCACTGATGACGGTGGAACCACTTGGCGCGGCGTCCAACTTATGAAGGATAGCAAATAATGTTGGATAGAGTTTTTCTAAATGGCGGCTCTGGCGGCGGTGGATGGATTGGTATTCTTACATCTGGACAAATTGACGAACCCAACGGCATAACCTTGGATAACGATAAAAATATTTATCTCAACGGCTATACAACTAACCCAAGCACCCCTTATGGTTATGCTGTTATTAAATTAAGCAATCTTGGTGTAATACAATTTCAGAAAAAACTTTCTGTTAGTTATAATGCCTTTGGCTCCAGTGTTACTGTCGATAAAAATAATAATAGCCTTTATGCTATCGGGTATGCCTCACTAATTGGAGGAAGCAGAAGCCCAGTTTTGGCAAAATATAATTTGTCTGGAACACTTCAATGGCAGCGCGGTTTTGACCAAGCTTCAAGAGATGTATACACATCAGGGGTTACAACAGATAGCGGCGGTAACATCTATTTTTGCGGCCAAGGCCCTTGGACGGGAAATTCAAGTTACGATACAGGATATTATTCAAAATATAATTCTTCTGGAACTTTCCAAGTTATCAAAAACCTAAAAGTCTACACCAACGACCAAGTGCGTTCAGATGGCATGGCTTCTATTAAAGTTGATAATAGCGGGAATATTTTTACCGTAGGTTACACTTCGGACTATAGGCCACCCAATTACTTTCCAAGCCGCTATCCTAATACTTGGAATTTTATTGTTACGGCGAAATTTGATAGCGCAAACAACCTTTTGTGGCTTAAAAAACTTATGTCAGGGCCTAACGCTTATGGGAATGATAATGCGTTAAACAGTAGTGGCGATATTTATGTTGCAGGTCAAACAGGCTATAGTGGCACAACTCAATGCCTTCTTTTGAAATATAATACTTCTGGTTCTTTGCTATGGCAGCGAGAACTTGGCGACCCATCAAAAGACCAAGGGTGGCAAAAAATTGCTATTGATGGAAGCGGGAATGTTTATTGCGCTGGCTATTGCAATGTTACTAGTGATGCCGACATTCTTTTAGCAAAATATAATTCGTCTGGGGCGCTGCAATGGCAACGCAGATTTGGACGTAGTGGTGCTGGTGATTATTGTAATGGTTTAACTGTAGATAGCGATGGAAATTTGTATTTTTGCTCAAGCATTTCAACTAACAATGGAGATATGTTGGTTGCTAACTTGCCATCAGACGGTTCTGGAATGGGAACATATAGCGTAAATGGGACATCATTTACTTACGCTATTACTTCTTTAACAGATACCACACCTACTTATACTCATGACGCAGAAGCCTTTGCTGCTGGCGGAAACCTTAGCAATACTGGTCAGCAAAATACAAATCTTACGGATGGAAACTTATCTCTAACTTCAGTGGTGACCCAGATATGACTTATGCAAAAATTGAAAACGGCGCTCTTGTTGAATATCCTGTCGCAGAAGGTGACATTCGTCTGCGTTATCCAAATTGCAGCTTCCCAACTCCGTTTGTTGCGCCAGACGGGTATGAGCTTGTTCAGCAAACCCAATTCCCTGCTTTTGATTACACAAAGAATATAAGCGAGGGGATGCCACTATTGATTGCTGGCGTATGGACGCAAAATTGGGTTGTGACAGATGCAAGCCCATCAGAAATTGAGGCGCGAACCGAGCAGCAGTGGATGTCTGTTCGGGGTGAGCGCAACACTCAACTGGCTGAATGCGATTGGACGCAGCTTCCTGATGCGCCGCTGACTAACACTCAGACAGCAGAATGGGCTACATACCGTCAAGCGTTGCGGGATATTACAGACCAAGCAGACCCGTTCAACATTACTTGGCCCGAAAAGCCTGAATAATGGCCGCTCCTGACGTTCTTTCGCTTAAACTAGAAATGCTTCACAGCGATGTTGTGGAGGTTAAAACTGCGCTCAATAAACTGTCGGAGGCAATCACCAAATTGGCACTGGTTGAGCAACAGCAAACGCAAACGGCTGAAGCATTAGAGCGTGCATTTAAGACTATCTCTAAAATTGATGACCGCCTGTCTATGCTAGAAATGGCCGCACCAAAGACAGCAGAAACGTCAGGCTGGATGGACAGGTTCATTCTCGCCATCATTGTAGGCGCAATGGGCTTTCTTGGAACTAAACTAGGGGCGTTATGATATGCCGTTAATTAAAGGTTACTCATCTAAAAGCGTATCCACAAACATTAAGCGCGAAATGAAAAGCGGCAAAAGCCAAAAGCAATCCATTGCCATTGCGCTATCTGTTGCAGAAGAAGCCAAAAAGAAACGCAGAAAGCGTTAACCCCAGATGGCGTAATATATCACATAAAGCCAAGCGCAAAAGCCGTGAAATATAGCCCACATAATGCTTTGGTTAACGCTCCAACTGATAGCCACAGCCAAGCTTGCGCCAATTATTCCAAACCATTCTGCCAATTTCATTGTCTTGCCTTTTGCTAATACAGACTTTGTTGTGTATAAATTAAATTTCTGCTACGGCAATGAGATATTGTCATGGTGAGGCATTTATGAAACTAGCTCTTTTATTGCTGGCATCAATAGCCTTAATGGGCTGTCAAGACCGATACCGTTATGATTGCCAAGACCCTGATAACTGGCAGGAAGCGGAATGCAAAAAGCCCAAGTGCATTGCTATGGGTTATTGCACCGAATGGCTAATTAGAACTGGCGAGGCTGAAAATGCGGCCCCCTAAATACTGGTCACCTGAAGAACTATTGCGTTTTATCGTTGGCGTTGTGCTGTCGTTTACGTTGATGTTTATCGTGGCAACTGTGCTATACTCACTAATATTTGTTTCACAGCCAATGGAAGGTCAGTCTCCTAACGATGCTGAATTCTTTAAGCTCATAAATCCGATAGCTACGTTTATCGTAGGTGCATTGGCAGGACTTATGGCTGGGCAAGGTAGCGGCTCAATAAAGCCCAAAGAAAAGGAGATTAAACAAGATGAACTTCCTGAATAATTTTGAAAGCACTCAAGAAGGTGTCAACGATACCGTTGAGTTTGTCATTCGCGTGGCTATTGTCACCTTGTCTGCCGTTATTCTTGTGGTTGTTCTGGCGCTTGCCGTTGGCCTGTTTGTCTCAAATGACGTTGTTAGCAGCGCAGCTATCCTTGAAACGGTCAACCCCGCCTTTCAAACAATTATTGGCGCTCTTGTTGGGCTGCTTGGTGGCTTGAGCCTTAACGCCAATGCGCGTGACAAGGCAGGGGCTGTTGAGCCTGAAGAACCTACACCAGAGCCAGAAGTCGGTGAGTATAATCCCGTGCCGTTTGTTCGACCTGCTGGGACAATTTTCCCTAATGACGACATTGAAAAAGACGAAGACGAAGATGACGATATGGAGCCTTGGGAAAAGTATCGCAATGACTTGCGCTATGATGCCAATGGTGATGGCGTAGTTAATGAAGATGACTTTCCAGATTGGCGCAATGCTGGTGGCGTAAATGGCGGGTGACCTCTCTACCGTTGAGCTAATTGGGCAGCTTTGGCCTCTTGTTCTTGCGTTCATCACGCTGGTTATCATTCTCGCCAAAATGGACGTTCGCCTCGCCGTGGTTGAGGAGAAAATCAAGACGCTCTTTGAGCTATGGAATAATCGGAAGGACGATAAATGAGCCTTGTAAACCTTCAACAAAAGATAGGAATAACAGCAGATGGTGCGTTCGGCCCTACAACATTTAAGAAAGCTGCGGCTTTCTATAAATTATCGCCTAATCGTGCAGCGCATTTCTTCGCTCAAACAGCGCATGAAAGTGGCGGCTTCAAAGCTTTTAGCGAAAACCTTAACTATGGCGCGAAAGGTTTACGCAGCATCTTTAGGAAGTATTTCCCGACTGAAGCAATGGCTAGGGCGTATGAACGCCAGCCAAAAAAGATTGCTAATCGGGTATATGCAAACCGCATGGGCAATGGTGATGAAGCGTCTGGGGACGGGTGGAAATTCCGAGGACGGGGGGCGCTCCAATTAACTGGAAAATTTTCGTATCAGGCATTTGCTGATTACATTGGCCGTCCTGACATCATGACCAACCCAGACATTGTGGCAACCGAGCTTTGCTTTGAGAGCGCCCTTTGGTTTTTTGACCGCAACAAGCTTTGGGGCATCTGCGACCAAGGCACAGGGGACGGCGCAATACTTGCGTTGACAAAGCGCATTAACGGCGGAACGCATGGCCTAGATGACCGCAAGTTGAAAACAAGGAAGTATAAGCAATGGCTTTAATTCCTAATCCAGTAATGCTTTACGCATTAGGCGGCGCTCTTATTCTTGGTGCAGCCTCTGGCTACAAAGTCCGTGATTGGCAGTGCGATGCAGCTTTTGCAAAGGCGCTGGAAAAGGCTGAAAAGCTGCGTGTCAAAAAACAAGAGGTAGTAGACAATGTTTCACAAACCTACGAATCCGAACGAAATCAAGCCGATGTCGTGGCAACCGAACGAACCAACACCATTCGTGAAATATACAAAACGGTTCCTGCCATTGCTCCTGATTGCTCTGCTCCTGATGCTTTGCGCGGGTTGCTCGAAAGCAGTGTCCGTGACGCCAATGCCACTGCCGCCAGCGAACCTAGCGTCAAAGTGCCAAGCACTGCAAAATCCACCAATGGTATTGATTGACCCAGAGCGTGCGCTTTGGGAGGCTGATATCATTGCAAAGTATACAGATTGTAGTGTAAAGCACCATTTGACAGTTAAGGCATGGATTGATGCTGCATCTATAAAATAACTTAGATGCAAACATGATTGTCCGAAAGGCAAGCCAATGGCTTTTGCATTACAAGTTGACGAAAAGCTGTTTGAATATTGCACGCCTCGCCAACGCGAGATGCTGGAAGCAATTAACCTACATGGAAGCGCAAAGGCTGCATCACTAGCTTTAGGCATTAATGTGGGTGCGGCAAGTGACGCTTACATTGCAGTCAAAAAGAAAGCAGCGCGTTTTGGCTATGCACCAGAGCATGATTTCACCCGACCTGTCCCTGAAGGCTATGTAGCTAAGGGCGTCAGCACCTATTATAATGCTGAAGGCAAAGCGGCAGGACAATGGGTAAAGGCGTCACTAAGCCATGAGGCGCTTGTGGAGGCCATGAAGGAGGCAGTAGAGGGCTTTAAGGGTGAGATAGACCCAGCAAGCCCTATCGTTGCTCCATCGGCTTCTGACGAGCATCTGTGCAACCTTTATACGTTCACTGATTATCACCTTGGGATGCTGGCATGGCATAAAGAGGGTGGCAGTGATTGGAATGTATCTATTGCAGAAAAAACTATCGTTGCTGCTTTGGCACAAATGATAAATCAAAGCCCAAAGGCTCACACGGCTGTCTTAAACATCCAAGGCGACTTTCTGCATACTGATGGCAAGACGCCAGTAACGCCAGCGTCAAAGCACGTTCTGGATGCTGACAGCCGCTTCCCTAAGATACGCAAGTCGGCAATTCGCGTTATCCGCTCTCTGGTAGCAATGTCTTTGCAGCGCCATCAGGAAGTGCATTTGATTATAGCAGAAGGCAATCACGACGAAGAAAGTGCTGGCTGGCTGTCAGACTTGTTTGCGGTGCATTACGAAGAAGAACCGCGCATTAGTGTTAGCGATGCTGTCTTGCCCTTCTACGTCTTTGAATGGGGCGCTACCATGCTTGGCGTTCATCATGGGCACAAGGTCAAGAACGAGAGCCTACCGCTGCTGTTTGCGGCACAGTTTCCGCAAGAATGGGGCAGGACTACCCGCCGTGAGATACATTGCGGACATCGCCACCACAGGGACGAAAAAGAGTATAACGGTGTCACGGTAGTGCAGCATCCAACCTTAGCTGCTAGGGACGCTTATGCCGCCCGTGGTGGCTGGATTGCAGACCGTGCGGCATGGGCTATAACTTATCATAAAAGGTTCGGCGCTGTTGGTCGCGTAATGATTACCACCGAAATGCTTGACGTAAATTAACCCCACCAATCATCTTCCATCTCTTTGCGCTCTTGCGCGGTTGTTTTTGGTGCGGTTGCAAGTAAATAAGCCGTTAAGCCCAGCAGCCCCATGATTATAAAGAGTAATGGCGTATCGCTAGTCATTTGCTTTTTCCCTTTATTTCTACTTTCGTTTACCATTTTGCCTATACGCATGATATGCTGTTGTGCGGTTTCTCTCACTTGCCTTACTCTTTATCCAAGTCTGGTTATGAACGTAACACCATTCACAGTGCGGCACTTAAAGCATTTGCCATGTCGTATCGCATACTGTGACACATTTCGGCTAGTGCGCTTTGCCCAACCCTTTTCGGTGGCTGGCATAGTTTCTACATCACCGACAACCATTCTCCCCATTGGGTATGTCATTGGGCGGCTCATTTGCTCTGTGCCTTTTCTTGCTCTGCGCGTCTTTCGGCATATGTCTTGCCGTCTAAGCCTCTAAGCGGCCATGCGCTGTCTGATGATACACGGTAGGTCTTGCCCATAGGGGCTGCTTGTTTTGCCTTAATCATCTGCCAATACCTCTGGTGCTGGTTGCAAGCCTTCCATGAACTTTGCCCACACTGCTAAAGCGCCTTTTATGAATGGGCCATCATCCTGCTCACCATCTCTAATCTGGCGGATAAATTCTACATTGCCGTGCGTCATCTCTACATGGTCAGCAACTACACTTCTAAGCTCTACCAATGTCATTTTAAAATACCTTTTCTGTTACCAGCATAATTATCAATAGCGTGAGCCATGCGGTCACTGCCCAAAATTGAAGCTTTGTTACTTTAGTCATTTTATGCTTCCCGTTGAATGTAAAGTGCTTCTTCAAGCAATTCGTTTTGAATGTCGCGTAATTGGTTAAGCCGTGCGTAGTGCTTATCGCGGTCTGCAATGCATTGGCTAAGGTCGTTTGGATAGTCACGGCCATTTGGCGTTACCAGCTTGAGAATTTTGATGGCGCTTTCCAGTGCGTCGATTGCATCAATGCGGCCTCGCATTAAATCTTCTTTGCTTGAGCCGTTAATATTAATGGTTGGCTTAATCATGCTGCATACTCCACATAAACGCCGCGCATTTCAGCATCACCATGCCAAGGACGCTTTACTTGAATTGTGCGGCCATCAAGCGCAATAATATTTTTTGCGATTTGATTTGGCGAAAGAAAATACATTGCCAGCGCGTTTTTGCATAAGCCAGTAAGAGCTTGGACTTCTGTTTGTGGAATATCGTATGTCATTATCAGTCTCCTAAATGGCGGGATTATTCCCTTGCTGATGCCCTCTTATAAAAGCGCATTTTGTAAAATAAAAGCGTTTTTTTCATATTATGCAAAAATAATGGCGGGAAGCGCATTGCCACCCGCCATCTGGCTTAGAATAACGTGGGTTGCAAAGAATATTGCCACCCGTATTTTTTGATAACCGCCATTAGGCTTTCTTTAGTTAGCGTATGATGCCCAGCCTTTAATTGCGCTTTCAACAATGCTTCAGAACCATGTATGATAGCCTGATTGCTTTGCCTGTAACGAGTTTCTAAATATTCAGACGGAGCTGGAATATTCCTCATGCGCTTTGGCAATTCAGGGCGCGATTTAGTTATCATATTTGCTAACCTCAAAATGGCGCATCGTCTAACTCATCCCATGATGAGCCATCCGTATGCTTGATTGCAACAGGCGCACCAGCTTCAGAACGTGGCGCTGTATCAATGCTGCCAACTCGCACATTGAACTGTGGCTTGCCTTCATATTCGTCGTGCGTAAGCTCGCCAGATACAAAAACCTTAGTGCCTTTCTTTAAGCTGCCAGCAAACACTTCCGCTGCCTTGCCCCACAAGCTGCAACGATACCAAACACTGCCAGCATCTTTGCCAAAGCCATTCTTTACGCCAACATTAAAGCTAAGAACCTTGCTGTCGCGAGTGTCGCGCAACTCAGCATCCTTGCCAATGTTTCCAGATATTGTGATATTCTGCATAATATTCCCCTTAGCCGCCTAGTGCGTTCATGTATGTTTCAAGCAGGGCTTCGTATTCTGCCCGTTCGTGGTTTTCCATCTTACGAAGGCGTATAACGGCACGCAAGATTTTAACGTCATATCCGTGCGATTTTGCTTCGCCGTAAATGTCTTTAATGTCATCTGTAACGCTTTTCTTTTCAATTTCCATGCGTTCAATGCGCTCAATCAACAGGCGCAACATATCGTCGGTATTATCACTCATATTCTTCACTCCATTTTATATTATGCTTGCTTGCGTATGCGTAAATAAACTCAATCAAGTCTGACATCTCTGGCTTGGTTAGCCTTGATGTTCTAAACCCTATCGGGAAGGGCTGGTTATCCAACCCCATCTCAAATTTAACTTCATGCCCTAGTGCTGCCATAAAGATGCATTTCCACACTTCTGGTATGTGCATTCTGCCTTCTGGTTTTGCTCGACTAATATCAGATAGCATGGCCCACATTTTTGCATTCTGGTCATCGCTGCGCTTGGCGGCACTGACTTTGACAACTGCATCTACTGGAGCATGGTCGATAAGCTGGTGGGCTAATCGTCTTTGATGCTCACCGCGAAGCCAGACTGTTTGAGTCATACAGGTGGACTTTCGCCACTATGCGGAACTAAATGAGCCCCGTTCTGAATAGCATCCGCTGCATACTTACAAGCTTCTGCGTGCCAGTCGTGCTTACCCTTGGTTGTGCCATAAAATTTAGCCCAGCTTTTATGAATAATTTCTGTTTCTCGCAAATAAGCAACAATGGCTGCACGTTCTTGTTCTGCGATATTCATGATTGCGCCTCCTTAATCTCTTTTGCTTTTGGACTAGCTTTGCAAAACGCCTCAATCAAGCCTTCAATGTCAATGCCTTTCCAGAAGGTCTGCTCACCAACTGTATGCTGTTGATTGTGATGATTGCGGCATAATGGAACTACTCGCCAATCATTTGGCTTTTGTCCCATGCCTGTGCTGCTTCCAAAGCGGACATGGGCGCATTCAATAGGCATTTCTTCACAGCCATTAATACAGCAATGAAATGACCTAATAAAATTTAGATGCCCTTGTGACCGCCACCTTGCCGTGCGCCTTGGCTTCTTGGCAATGCGGTTAGGCAGCATTTTCTAGCTCTAAGGTATATTCAGCAATAAGAAGTGGCTCACCAAATCTATTAACCACTTCAATTCGCTTGGTATCTATTTTATGGCCTTCCTGCCGCAAGTCATAAATCACGGCGCTAAGGCGATAAATGCCAAGGTCGCGCCATGCTTCTAATGGTTGAATTGTGCCTTTTTCTTTAAGGTGCGATAAAACTCTATCCATTTGTGCCATTATGCGTCTCCAATTTCATTTAGTTTTTTTACGTCAGCTTCTACCTCTGAAAGAAACGTGCTGACTTCCGCTTCCAAGATTGCCAGCATATCGTTGTCACGCTCTACCCGCTGCACATAAAGCGTAAGGTGGTCTGGCATTCGTGGGTCGAAACTCACAAAGTCACACCACTGGCGGTCAGCACAGGCCATCTGCCATTGCATCTGCAAAAGATACTTATGGGCAACCTGATTGCTTTTTAGCGTTTCGATATGCGTGGCTGAATTAGGGCACTTAATCTCTAAGCACCCATTATCATCCACAAGCCCGTCAGGGCTGGCGTGAGAGCCAATAATGGTCGGGTGCTTATACAAGCCCACCTCAACCACATTACGCCCTGTAAGAAAGCTATAGGCTATTCTGGCTTCTTCCTCTTTTTCCACTCCCCATAACATTGCTGCACTGGTAAAGCTTTCTTCTTGCTGGCCTGTTAGCCGTTCGACCACCAGCTTGGCGCGAAGGTTAGCGCGTGACGCTCCCCAGCCTGATTTTGTCTTAGCTAGAGCGTCTGCTAGTTGGGAAGCGCCAAGGCTTCCACAACGTGCTGCAAACCATTCTGCGCTGCGTTGGATAATAGCTGCGTCTGTCATGCCAGCTTCTTTTCTAATGCAGACTTAACTATATCGAAGCGGCTTTCTTGCAATTCCGCAAGTGCGTCGATTTTATAATGCTTACAGAGTAAGGCTTTGTCGGTGTTGGTCTTGTCTACTAAGGCTTGCAATTCATCAAACTGCGCTTTGCTAATAAACTTATCCCGTGGCGCTGGTTCGCTCTTGCCTGTCGTAGCATCTAAAGCGTCATGCTCGACGATGCAAAGGGCTGCTGTCCAGAGGTATCGGGTGCTGTATGTCTCGCAAGCACCAATGTTTTGTATTTCGTGGCAACCTTTAAGATTAGCAGAACCCATTGGGCTATGAATGATAACTTGCGTGCCATCTTCAACATCGACAATGTGCATTGAAGCTGTGGTTTCGGAAAAACTGATAATAGCGCACAACCCGACATCGTTAAAAATGCGAAGGGCGGGAATTACAAAGTCCGATAGCTCAAAATATTTGTAACCCGCAAACGTGTTATGACCTGACTTTTTAAGCGGTAAAGCATGGAAGGCAACTCGTGCCTCATTGATTTTTTTATGCACTGGCATTGTGGTATCTCCTTTTATTTGCCAAACCCCTTGTAATCAATTTGCATAAGATTAAAAGCTCTTTTTATTATCAGCCGAAAGAAAGTTTAATATGACCACTGTTCAACAAACGATTGCCGACTTTTTTACCGTAGCAAAGCTGCATAAAATCAGGGCTTACCAGATAGCCAACGAAGCTGGCATTACCCGTGTCACGCTATCAAACTGGAAAACTGACAGGTGCGAACCAACTCTGGCTGCATGGTTGCAAGCCAATGACGCACTGGACCGTTTGATTGAGAGCAAATTAAACGCATGAAACGCTTCGGCAAGTATCGGGCAGTTAAGTCGCAATGCAATGCTGGTCATACTCATGACAGCAAACGGGAAGCCATTAGGTGTAATGAACTGCATCTAATGCAAGCGGCTGGTGAGATTACTGAACTGACGGTGCATCCTCAATACTGGTTTGTCATCAATGGCCGTCAGCTAAAGCATCCCAATGGTAGGCGCGTGGGCTACAAGTCTGACTTTGAATATAACGAAAATGGCATATGGGTCACTGAGGATGTAAAAGGGGTAATCGTTCGGGATTGGCCTCTGCGCCGCGCTGTGTTTATTGCGCTATTCCCAAATTACTTTTTGCGCGAAACAAAGTAAAAAAATGGGTGACCGAAGCCACCCAAGTCCGTTGGTAAGGAGAATACCTGACACGCTTAATACGCTATCAGCGTATCATCCGTCAATGCTCGATAAAAATCGCTTTTATAAATCACTAAATTGGCTTATAAAGAGCAAGCGGGGAGTGCCCAAGAGAGGAAAGGCACTCAACCCGCTCTAACAACGCCTAGACAAGAAAGGCATCGCTGTAATGAGTAATACACGCCACAAAACTATTGTGCAAGGGGCTTTGAAATGAGCGCCCATCACTTTGACCCTAACATTGCTGCACAGGTAGGCTGCAACGCCGCCGTGATTTATCAGAACCTGTTTTACTGGGCCGAAAAGAATGCCGCCAATGATAGGCATTTCTATGACGGTAGATGGTGGACATACAACAGCATCACGGCATTTGCTGAACTGTTCCCATACCTCACTGGCAAGCAAATTCGAACCGCTTTAGATAAGCTTGAGAGCAGCGGATTGATAGTCAGCGGGTGTTATAACAAGTCCGCTTATGACCGCACAAAATGGTATTCACCGACTTGCCTTAACCTGAAAACCCATTTGCCCAAAAAGTCAAATGAACTGGCCCAAAAGGGCAAACCAATACCAGATATAAACACAAATAATAAACCAGATATAATTATAGAGGGATATCCGCTTTGGATGCCGATAGATGCTTGGCAGGGTTGGGTAGAAATGCGGAAGCAGCGCAAGAGACCATTGACCGATAGGGCCAAGACAAGGGCAATCAATAAACTCGAGGCTCTGCACACCGCTGGGCATGACATAGCTGAATTGCTAGACCGTTCGACAATTAACGGCTGGCTTGATATATACGAACCGAAAGGTCTGAAAAATGCAGGAAATAGCCAACACGCAGCAGAGCCAACCAACCCAATGGTTAGAGCCGTATTTGCCAGCCAAGCTAGACGAACTTCTAATGGGCGACCATCTGCCGACGATTGGGCCTAAAACCGCAGAGGTATTGCAACAGTTTGTGGATGCCGCACGGCCACCCATGCCAGAGCGCGAACAGGTTGAAGTGATGATTGCCAAGCTATCATTGGCGACTGCAAATCAGAAGCGCAGCATTCAGGAAGAAACCGAACGGCTAGAACTTTATTGGATAACCCTTCGCATTTATCCCTTGGTTGATTTACGTAGTGCATTCATTAAACTGTTACGGACTTGCAAGTTTATGCCAACGCCAGCCGAAATTGATACGGTAGTGCAAGAGGAAGGTTACGGAAGGCGGCGAAGAATAGGCAGAGCAAAATATCTTATTCAGATACACAAGCGCGAGTATGTGCCGCTGCTTGAATATGTTACGCCAGAGGAACTGGCAGACCTAAGGAGCAATTTGGAAATTGGCACAAACCACAAATAGCGCGGCCACCAGATTAATGTGCGACCTTATGCGGTATCAATCAGGGCGGTTAACAATGAATGACATCCGCAAGCATTGGGCCAAAGGCCAGTATGCAGGAGCGCCAGAGGCATGGGCGTTAGAAGCCATAGCGCACGCAAGGCGGCAGAAATAAAAATGGCCCCACCAGTTAAGGCAGGGCCATGTTTTTATCAGTAAGCCATTGGGTGCTTGTAAGGCTTCAATACCACTTCACGACATTCAAGGTATTGCACTGGAAACTCATCTTTGTTGTCTCCAATAATTTCATGGTCTTGAAAATAGCAAACGTCATTTCCAGTAACATCATAGCAGTTAATTGGCATTGTTTTGCCATCAAGCATAAAAACGCTACCCCAATCTCGCTCTAGGCTAATCTTGCATAACCTTACAGCTTCTGGAATGTTGTCTGCTCTACCAAACGATGAACCGCCCATAATAAAACAGACTGCAAGTATGTCTTTTTCCATTGGTATTCTCCTATTCAATTGTCAAAGAGCGGGGCGTGGCCCCATCAACAGCCTTTTGCTGCTGACAAAATCCTTTTACCAAAGTTTAAACATAATGTCAAACGCTTTTTTCATCCCAAAGAAAAATGACATACATTGAAAAAAGAATTTGACAGAAAAAATCGATGCTCATATAAGGGGGCATCAGCAAGGGGCAGCGCCCCGCCACATAAGGAAACGACTATGGCTTACAAAATTCACCTTCTTGTTTCGGTAAAAGGCAAGACTGCTTGCAACGCCAGCGCAATTGGAAATGGCAAGATGATTTTTAATTCGCGTAAAGCGATGGAATTTATTCCTGATAGCCACAAAGTAAACCCAGACGATTTTCGCGCTGCACCAGCTTCTGACCGTTGCGCTCATTGCAGTGACAAGTTTCTTGAAACAATGAACCGCCGCCGTAAAATGAATGGCTTGCCATTGTATGCAAATGTATGGACTAAAGAGTTAGCATAAACCCAACGGGGGCTTCGGCCCCCATCCACCAGAGGCCAAGCCTCGCCAATACGGAGATGTAAAATGATTATATTTGTTGGAGACTACGTTAAAACAAGAGCGGATGGCGCTTGGCACGAAGTGCGACACACTGACGGTAATATGCTTATTTTACTGGATAATGGCTTCCTGACATACGCTGACGAAAGCCACATTGATGCGTGTTTGTCCGCTGATGAATACGAAGTATATGAATACAACAAACGTGCTGATGCTCGCCGTCAGGCATGGGTTGATAAGGAGTTTGCAGCATGAGCCAGAACCTCACAGACCTAGCGCAAGCCGCTATCGACGCTCTAAACGCTTACAACGCAGAGCATAAGCGCCAGAAAGCCCAATGGGTAGCATCGCGCTATGCTATGGCTTTTAACGGCAAGGCTTTTGGCATTAGCGATGAGCAAGAGATTGAATTGCTAACAGCTATTGTCGATTATGACGAAGACCCTGCTGGCACATTGCAGGAACTGGCATTTGAGTTTGAAGATAATGCTGGCGCAAACGAAGCGGATTACCGCTACGAAGAAATGCGCTCTAGTGAATTGTTAGAAGGTTTAGGATATGGAAATGTTTGAAGACGATTTCATCTGGGAAGAAGAAGAAATAGTGCTTGTTGACAGTCGCGGCATGACGCCAAGGCAATCAAATATGATGGAAATGGAGGCCATTGCTAAACAGTATGGCTACACAGCGGAAGACATAATAGGTAAGAACCGCATGAAAAAGCTTGTTGCAGTGCGGCGTAAATGTGCTGTTATGCTGCGTGAAAAGGGCTACTCTACTACAGAGATTGGACGTATTATGAACCGCGACCACAGCACCATTGTTCATTCCCTGCAAAAGAGCAGGGCAGAGGCATGACCCCCGACAAGCTTAAACTGGCCCGTTACCGCATGGGCTTTAGCATAAACGACATGGCCGCTGCATTGCGCCTGTCTGAAGCCAATGGCGGCACAACCATTCGCAAGATGGAAGCTGGCAAGATAAACATTACTGGCCCTATAATGGTTGCAGTTGATGCCATGCTTAAGGGCTATGACCCGTTTGAGGATGATTATTATGAAGACGAATGACTATCAAGTCGGCGGTGACCATTACGCATTAAAGGCTGTGCAACCTTGGGATGCAATGGAAGCATGGATGAGCAAAGAAGCATTTGCTGGCTATTTGCACGGTAATTGTATAAAATACTTAGCAAGGTATCTCGACAAGAACGGGGTGCAAGACCTAAAGAAGTGTCAACATTATCTCGCAAAGCTTATTGAAATAGAGGAAGGCAGCAAGATTATAGATGACGCAGCCGACAAAGACGATGGCAAGGTGGGCTATGGTAAGCCACCAAAGCATAGTCGCTTTAAGGCTGGACAGTCAGGTAACCCAAAGGGCCGTCCCAAAGGTCAAAGTAACCTTACCAAACTAATTGAGCTAGAGGTTAAAAGGAACATGATAGCTGAGAACATATTGCAATTCCAAGATGGCCGTGAAGCTGCAATATTTGGGCTTTCACGGGATACACGGCGCAGCAAAGATTGGCTAAAAGGCTATGACCAAGTAAAGGCAGATGCCAATGATTGAGCAATCTGTTGATGACATTAGCATAATCGAAATTTGGCATGGGCAAATTGCATTACTAAGCAAGGACAGAATTGCTAATATTTTTTATACGCCCAAAGAAGCTGTTATGGTTCTCAAACATCTTTCGCCGTATGGAGACAAAATGGACACATACACCAAGTCCCTTTTTTGTGCGATAGAGAAGGGTGTTGAAATGCTAGAGAGCTATGACAAAGCAAGGGCAGAAGCTAATGAGTAAGCTGACGGCAAAGCAGGAAACATTTGCTCAGTGCATTGCCAATGGCGATGACCAAGCGACTGCCTATCGCACAGCCTACGATGCCGCGACTATGAAAGACGCAAGCGTTTACATTCAAGCATCAAGGCTAATCAAAGACCCTAAGATTACCCTAAGGGTGGATGAATTAAAGGCTGAAGTGGCTCAACAGCACCTATGGACACGCGAAATGTCGGTGCTGGGCCTCATTCAAGCATTTGAGGTAGCTAATGCAGAGAAGTCACCATCAGGCATGACAGGGGCTGTAAAAGAGCTAAACATTATGCACGGCTTCAACCAGCCTACCAAGGTTTCGGTTGATTTGCAGTTTAAGCCCATCACGGACGAAGATTGGCTTTGACCTTTACTGAAAGCCAGAGAGAGTTCGTATTTAGCCAAGAGCCATTCCCTGCCTTTGTCGGCGGCTTTGGTTCGGGAAAGACTGCTGCTGGCATTGCACGCATTATGCGGCTTAAGAGATATTGCCCGTATCAGGATGTTGCATATTACTTGCCTACATATCCGCTGATTGAAGACATTGCCTTCCAACGCTTCCCCGCCCTGTTTGAAAAGAACAACATCCCATTCAAGCTAAACCAGCAAAAGGCGGTAATGGAAACAGAACTGGGCCGCATTATTTTTCGCAACATGGAACAACCTGACCGCATTGTTGGTTATGAGGTAGCACATAGCGTGGTTGATGAACTCGATACGCTGCCACTCGACAAGGCCCGTGCCGTTTGGAATAAGATTATTGCCCGTAATCGGCAGAAGGCATTCACGGTATCTGGCAAGCCTGTTCAAAACACTGTTGGTGTAGCTACAACACCAGAAGGCTTTCGTTTTGTCTATGACCGCTGGGTAAAGAACAAGGCAGAGGGCTATGCGCTTTATAGGGCTAAGACTGCTGACAACGCAGCCAACCTACCAGCCGATTACATCAAGAACTTGCAGAACAGCTATTCGTCAAGCCTATTAGCCGCATATCTGGATGGCGAGTTTGTCAACCTTACGGCTGGCAGCGTCTACCCAGAGTTTGACCGCAAACTAAATTATACCCTTGAGCGCATACAGCCAAGAGAAAATTTACATATCGGGCTAGACTTTAACGTCAACAACATGAGCGCCATTGTCTGCGTTATCCGTAACAACAACCCGCTGGCACTTGATGAGCTAACAGGCGTTAGAGACACGCCAACGATGATTAGGGCGCTACTAGAGCGTTACCAAGGGCATCAGATAACAGTTTACCCAGATGCGTCAGGCGGGGCTACCAAGAGCGTTAATGCCAGCTTATCGGATATAACTTTGCTGCGCTCCGCTAATTTCACAGTGCTTGCCCCGAATAAGAACCCCGCCGTTAAGGACAGAGTGATTGCGCTCAACCAAATTATTCACAATCAAGGCGTAAGACGATTACTGGTAAACCCCGACAAATGCCCTAACCTAATTGAAGGATTAGAGCGGCAAGCCTACAATAAATCAGGTGAACCAGATAAAACGGCTGGGCTTGACCACTTAAACGATGCCATTGGCTATTTTATTGCATATAAGTATGCTATTGGTAGAGGAACGGTTTCCTTCGCTCAAATATCTGGGGTGTAAATGTCTGTCTCCAACACGAACACCGAATACGATGCTAATCGCTTTAAATGGAAGCGTTGCCGCGATGTTATATCTGGCCGCGATGCTTTAATCCAGAACTACGTTAGCAATACACGCTATTCTGGTAGCCTTTATAATCCGTCATTCGATACTAATAATTATCTGCCAAGGCTGACAGGCCAAACAGATGTTGAGTATATCACTTATCAAGAGCGTGCTGCTTTCTTTAACGCAAGCGCACGAACACTTGACGCCTTCACAGGCATGATATTCTCTAAAGACCCAGTGTATAGACTACCGACTGCCATTGAGCCTTACGCTAATGACATTACGCTTTCTGGCGATAACTTGCGTGAGTTTGCGGAACAGGTTGTTGAACAACAGATTGCCGTAGGTCGCGTTGGCATCATGGTTGATTATCCAGCCAATGCACCAACAAACATTACGATTGCCGCCGCTGAAGCTTTGAACATCCGCCCATTCTTGCGGTATTACACTGCCGAAAGCATCATTAACTGGCGCACTAGCTACATTAATGGCGCACAGGTTCTGACAATGGTTGTGCTTAAAGAAACCGTTGATGTTGCTGAAGATGAATTTACATCCAATCAAGTTGTGCAATACAGAGTGCTTGACCTTACGGAACAGGGCTATCGCGTGCGCGTTATGGATGACGCAAATGCACTCATTAGCGAAATGTATCCGATACAGAACGGTGGGCCGCTATCGTATATTCCGTTCGTTATCCTTGGTGCTAACAGCGCGACATCAACAGTGCAGAAGCCACCATTGCTTGACCTTGTGGACACTAACCTTGCTCACTACCGCAACAGTGCAGACTATGAGCATGGCTTGCACTTTACTGGATTGCCAACCCCATACGTTGCTGGCGTGCAGCTACCAGAAGGCGCAACGCTTGCTGTAGGCTCAATGAGCGCATGGGTATTCCCTGACCCTTCAGCTAATGCTGGCTATCTTGAGTTTAAGGGCGATGGCCTAAAGACATTGCGCGAAGCCCTGAAGGACAAAGAACAGCGCATGGCTGTATTGGGCGCACGGATGCTTGCCGACGATAAGCGCACTGCTGAAGCCTTTGGCACGGTAGAATTAAAGACTGCTGGCGAACGCTCTATCCTTGCGTCAATAAGCCGCTCTGCATCTGATAGCATTACCCGTGCATTAAACTGGATGGCTGAATGGGTAGGCGCACCACAGGACGTTGAATTTAACCTCAACACTGACTTTGGCGCAGCGCGTATGGCTCCACAGATGGTAACCGCATTGCTTGGCGCATATCAAGGCGATGCAATGCCGCTTTCGGTCTTGTTCGATAACTTCCAGCGCGGTGAGCTTATCTCGCCAGACATGGAGTTTGAAGAATACGAAGCGCAGTTGGATGACTCTGGCCCATCTTTCACACAAGATGCTTTGGTCGAGCCAGAGGAAGATGACAACAGCCGCGATGTAGAAGAACAATCTATGATGAGCGCGATACGGCAAAAGCTAGGACTTTAAATGGCTATTAGTGGTGAGATTGTCGGCGTTCTGGTTGAGGCCATTGCCGCTTTAAACGTGCGCGTAGATGGTGTTGCGTCTAAGCAGCTTATTCAAAGTGCGACAAATGAAGCCAATGGTATTATTGAGCAGAAAATAGACGTTATCATTGATAGCCAAATAAAAAACGCTGCTGAATTATGGCTGCGCGAAAACTTTGAGCAACCTATAAATGGCGTAGACGGCGTAGATGGTAAAGATGGCGTTGATGGCCGCACGCCTACAGATGATGAAATACAAGTTGCCGTAGAAATATGGTTCGCCATTAACCGTGATACGTTAATCGGACAGGCTGGGAAAGACGGCAAGGATGGAAAAGATGGCGTCGATGGCAAAGACGGCAAAGATGGCATTAATGGCAAGGACGGAGTTGATGGTTCTGCTGGCGTAGGCATAGCCCTTATTGAGCAGCGCGAGGATAACTCATTCTATATCACACTAACGGATGGGCAAGAGTTTAAGATTGACTTGCCAATTGCAAAAATGAGCGGATTTTTTGGCGGCGGAGGTAGTGGCGGCGGTGCAAATGAATTATCTGATTTAGAAGATGTTGCAATCGCAGATGCTGCTGACCTTGACATTTTGCAATATAATCTTTCAACATCAAAATGGACTAACACTGCTGGCGTATTTGACGGCGGAACTTATTAAATAAAGTAGCCCAGCTATATAGCGCAGAGGGAAAGCCAAATGGCACTAATGAAGTTTAAACGTAGCGCGGTTCCAGCAAAGATTCCAAGCGTAGGCGACCTTGTGTTGGGTGAACTTGCTATCAATACTTATGATGGCAAGGTATACACTAAGAAAGATGACGGCACACAGAGCATCGTTGAAGTCGGCGCTGATGGTGCTGGAACTGTTACAAGCGTATCAGGCACAGGCAGCGTTAGTGGATTAACTTTAACAGGCACAGTAACAACATCTGGTTCACTGACGCTTGGCGGAACGCTTTCCCTTACGTCAACCAACGTCACAGATGCTTTAGGCTACACGCCAGCAACAGCGGCGCAAGGAACTAAGGCTGATACGGCTGTTCAAACCATTGCATCTGCTGATGGCTCTGTAACTATTACTGGAACAACGGAGATAGACCTATCGGTTGCCGTTGCTGGTTCAACAACCAATGTGCTTTTGCCAATCCGCAATAATACGGGCGCAACGCTAACAAAAGGCACGGCTGTATATATTAGCGGCGCTACTGGTCAGCTTTCTACTGTCAGCAAGGCACTTGCTACCAGCGATGCAACGTCAGCGCAAACGCTTGGCTTGGTCACAGCCAACATCTCCAACAATTCAAATGGCAATGTGACGCTAATTGGAACCATCACTAACATTAATACATCTGCCTACACGGATGGCGCTCAATTATATCTAAGCCCCACAACGGCTGGAACACTGACAGCAACCAAGCCCCATGCGCCACAGCATTTGGTTTACGTTGCTATTGTTGAACACGCTCACCCTACGCAGGGTAAATTATTCGTCAAAGTGCAAAACGGCTATGAGATGGATGAGCTACACGATGTGGCGGCTCAAAACCCAAGCAACGGTCAAACTATCGTTTACAACAGCACTAATGGGCTTTGGGAAAAGAACACTGTATCTCTAGCAATCGGCGTTAATGGCACATTGCCTGTCGCAAACGGAGGCACGGGCGCAACAACCCTTACTGGATACATTAAGGGTAGTGGCACAAGTGCGATGACGGCTTCGGCTGCAATCCCAGTGGCTGATGTCACAGGAGCAGCGCCACTGGACTCACCTACGTTTACAGGCACAATTACAGCGGCAACCGCCGACCTTCTTGGTTCAGTGCGTGGAAGCGTCACCACAGTAGCGGCAAGTGCCATCAATTGCTCCTCTGGGAATTACTTCATAAAGACTGCATCTGGCGCTCTTACATGGACTGCAACAAACGTCCCTGCATCGCGCTCTTACAGCTTTATCCTTGAACTAACCAACGGCGGCACTGGCACGCAAACTTGGTTTAGTGGCATTAAGTGGCCTAGCGGCACAGCCCCTTCGCTTACGGCATCAGGTGTTGACGTTCTGGGCTTTATTACTGACGATGGTGGCACAACGTGGCGTGGCGTTCAACTTATGAAAGATAGTAAATAATGACTGTCTGGCTTAAGGCGCTATGAGCGTATCAGACCAACTGCATGACCTAATAATCATTCGGCAACTGCTTTTGCAGCGGATTATTGGTGGGCAGGATGCGTCTATAAACAAGCAATTGGACGCCTTAGCTGCGTCAATTGAAAAGGCGCTAAAGGGTGATGACCTTACTACTTACAAAGGCAAGCGCCTAGCAAAAGCCATTGATGAGCTAAAGGCTATGGTTTCTATAACGCCACCAGACCTTTCGGACTTAGCAAAGGCTGAAGCATCATTCCTGCAAAGCGCGTTTGTGTCGGTAGGAATAGACACGGTTATACCGCCAGCATCTGTTGTTGATACGATTGCTAAGTCTGCGCTCATACAGGGCGCGACAATAGGCGAATGGTTTAGCAGATTAAACGAGTCGGCAAGGTTTGACATTGAGCGTGCCATTAAGAATGGCGTAACGCTTGGGCAGACCAACAGAGAAATAGCTAAGGCCATTGTCGGCAACGGCTCTGACAAAGGCCCACAGGCACTTGCTAAGGCACGGCGCGATGCAATGGCTATAACCCGCACTGGTGTTCAAACAATTGCAAATGAGGCTCGCATGGCTGGCCTTATGGAAAATCAAGACATTATTAAAGCAGTGCAATGGGTATCGACATTAGATAGCCGCACCAGTGAAATATGTATTGCACGCTCTGGCAAAACGTGGACATTTCCAGAGTTTAAGCCAATAGGACATTCTATACCTTGGAATGGTGGCCCTCCTGCCCATTGGTCTTGTAGGTCAAGCTATGTGCCAATAACAAAATCATTTGCTGAAATACGCAATGAGCCCGTGGCAAAAGAAATAGCGCAAACAACCCGTGCTAGTATGAACGGGCAAGTTGCTGCTGATTTATCATTCGACCAATTCTTAAAAAATAAGCCAGCATCATTCGCTGACCAGATGCTTGGTAAAGGTAAGGCTGAATTGTGGCGTGCTGGTAAAATAACGCTATCACAATTATTAGACCAGCGTGGCAATCCACTTACACTGACACAATTATCACGGCTATAGTATTATTGTCTGTAGCATGATAATAAAAGAAATATGCGGAGGCCGTGCCAAAGCATTAACCGCCCCCGAGGGGCAACATTAGTCCAGAGGACAAACACTATGAGTGAAGAACGGATAGCAGAGTTAGAAGCCGCAATGGAGGCGCTGAGTGCCAAAAACCGCGAACTTCTAGGAGAAGTTAAAATTACCAGAGCGAAAGCAAAGGGAGTTGAAATAGACCCAAACGATTTTATGGCGCTTCAAACTGAAAATGAAACGCTTAAATTGCAACTCGATAAAACGACCAAGGATAGCACTAAAACGATTGAAACATTGCAGACAAGCCTGACAGAAAAGGACGGCGCACTGCAATCTTACTTAATCGACAACGGGCTAAACGATGCAATGCTTAAAGCTGGTATTAAAGCTGAATTCATGGCCGCTGCAAAAGCCATGTTAAAGTCTCAAACCAAGCTAACGGCGGAGAATGGTCAATATTCTGCACTTATGGGTGATAAGCCGCTGAATGATGCAATTGCTGAATGGGCCGCTGGCGATGAAGGTAAGCACTTTGTTTCCGCACCCGCTAACTCTGGTGGTGGAGCCACTGGCGGAACAGGCAATGGCATTCCTATTGCACCCAAGGGCAACCTTGGTGGCGACAAGGTGCAGCGAGCAAACGCAATTAAACAAATGTTCCCTGACCTTCAATAAGGATTTTAAGTTATGTCACTTTCGCAAATGAAAGTATTCAATGAATACGTAATGCCAGCCACCATTGAGACACTGGCTCAAATGGTTGACAAGTTTAACGCAGCATCGAACGGCGCAATCCGTTTGACCACAACTGGCTTTGACGGCGATTTCTATCAAGAGTCGTTCTTCGCTGCCATCCACTCTGCACAGCGTCGAGTTGACCGTTATGCTGCACAGGGCACGCCTACTGCAACTGACCTTACCCAGCTTCAGTTGAACGGCGTCAAGGTTGCTGGTGGTTTCGGCCCAATCCGCTTTGAGCCTTCGCAGCTTACTTGGTTGCAGAAGCCAACATCGGAAGGCATTGAAGTTGCATCGCGTAACTTTGCTGAAGCACTGATGGCTGACCAGTTGAACACTGCAATCGCTGCCCTTCGTGCTGCAATCGTAAACCAAGGCGCTGCAACAGTCGTAGACGTTTCGGGAACTGGCCCTATCACTTATGGCACGATGAACAGCGCCAATGCTTTGTTTGGTGACCATTCGTCAAGCATTGTTGCTAACGTCATCAACGGCTCAACCTTCCACAAGCTAATTGGTCAGAACCTGACCAATGGCGCTCAGTTGTTTGTTGCACAGAATGTTCAGGTTGTTGACATCCTTGGCCGTCCTGTCATCGTAACTGATGCCCCTGCTTTGTATGAAGCTGGTGCTACGAATAAGGCCTTGGCTCTTGGCTTGGTTGATAGCGCAGCCATCGTTTATGACGGCGGTGACGTTATCAGCAACATCGAAACCAACAACGGTCAGACCCGCATCGAAACAACGATGCAAGTCGATTACACCTTTGGCTTGGCTTTGAAGGGTTATAGCTGGGATGTTACGAACGGTGGCAAGTCGCCTACCGATAACGAACTAGCAACTGGAACCAACTGGGATAAGGTTGCCACTTCCATCAAGCACACTGCTGGTGTTATTGCTGTCGGTCAAGCTGACGCCTAAACCATAGTAAGGGGGCTGGTAGTAAAGTGCTGGCCCCCAATCTATTAGGAGTATTTTATGGCTAAAATAATTTACGAACCGCATCCAGTTAGCTCCGCACGCAAAGCTAAGTTGCAAGCTGATGGATACAAAATCATTGATGCAATCTTTGCTCCTGCTGGCACACCTATCCATCAAAAACTGGATACAGAAGAAGCCTCTATTGAACCAGAAGCAAAGCCAGAAGATACGCTAGTAGCGTATGAGCCAGAAGCAGAAATTGAAGAAGCCGCTGAGAAACTTGACGAAGCCGTTGAGGAATATATTGCTGAAGTTGCTTCAAAATACAAACGCTCTAAAAAGGGTTAATTAAATGGCATTCGTAGTCGAAACAGGTGCAGGGCTTTCTAATGCTAATAGCTACGCCAGCGTTTCGGCTGCGGATAGCTATGTTGCTGACCGTGGGATAGCGGGTTGGACAGCATTAAGCTCCACAATCAAGCAGCAATCATTGGTAAACGCTACAGATTATCTGGAAGCTACATATCGCGGTGCTTGGAAAGGCAATCGCGTTAGTGAAACGCAGTCGCTGTCGTGGCCGCGATATAACGTAATTGTTGATGGATTTAATTTCCCCGCCAATGTCGTGCCAACACAAGTAATAAATGCTTGCATCGAAATGGCTATACGGGCTTCACTTGGCGAGACTTTGCTTGCCGACCAAGGGCAAAGGGTAAGGCGCGAAAAGATTGATGTAATTGAGGTTGAATACCAAGATTATTCAGACCCAACGCAGCGTTACCCATTAGTCAATCGCATGGTTATGCCATACCTAATTTCCGCATCTGAAAGCGGGTTTGCTGTGGTTAGGCCACTTCGCACATGAGTAGCCAAGCGCAAACAGCATCACGGCTGCTTGCTAAATATGGCGAAGCGGTGTCCAT
>B570J29582_1000006_pt1 | contig 27396 bp, 25 predicted proteins | sample LakMenEpi05May12_FD_29582 | JGI IMG/M metagenome (IMG submission 29582)
AATTGCAAGTGCTATTAGTAATTTTTTTCCGTCGATAATTGGCATTAATGTAAATATAGCTCCACTTAAAACAAGTGAAATTGCTATTGAAGCCATTGCTAACGTTGTTGCGCCTGCAAGAGCAAACATAGATTTTGGATTGCTCATATCTGCAGAGCTATCCCCTTTTCCAATAATATCTCTAGAATTTCTACCGAGAACTTCGGCAATTTTAACAAATGTCGGTGCTATAAGTGCAAAAATACCAGCTACAGCTAACACTGTAAGCAATTGTCCTATTGAAATAACAGGTACTAATGTAAATATTGCAGCTGCTCCTACAATTGCGCCAGCAACTCCAATAATCATCAGAGCTGTTAAACCAACATCTTTTGCAGACATTGGTGTAAACATTCCGCCTCCAGGTCCGCCTTTTGCGCCAACTCCTTTTGCTAATGTTTTATTTTGTTCCCTTAAAATACTTCTAATATCGCTTAATATTGTAGTTTGCTTTTTAAGTTCATCTCCAGTTTCGGCCCCTGTTTTACTATTAGCACCTCCTAAAATAACTTCACTTATTTGCATTAAAATAGCGGTAGTTGCTTCAGTAGCTGCTTGTATCTTATTTAAAGGGTTCGTTAATAATGTAACTTGTTTATTATTGCTGGTCACGTGCGATTCTGTTTTTTTAAGATAAACACTTGTTCTCTAGGATTATATATCCCAATAAAAAAGGGTCCGATTAGGGACCCTCTATTTATTTTAGACTCGGCATTTTCATGTTTGGCATTTTCATGTTTGGCATTTTCATTCCGCTCATGGCTCCTGATGTTGCATCATTCTGCCCTTGATTCTGTTTATTCTCCTCCTTGATATGGTCTATTAAGTCCTTAACTAAATAATGGAACTCATAGTATTCAAGGTTTTCAAGTTCACTTGGTTGAATATGTAATTTAAGATAAATGTGAAATTTAACCTTAAAGAAGTTCGCCAGCGATATCTTGAACAACGAAAAGAGATTTGATGCCGTCACGAAAGGTGATGGGAACCTCTTCCTCCTCGTCCCCTAATTGTACTAGCATATTTGGTTGAACTCCAATTTTCATCTTTTCAGCCAATGTATATACTAAATTGTATTTTTTGTTTGACCACCCGTTTAATTCAATTTCAAATTCAAATAATGTTTTATCGCTAAAACCTCTCCAGTCTTTATGCAAATAAGGAATAATTTGAAGAACTGATTGATCTACTTTTTGACCTTTTTGTTGCTTTTCTTTAATGTAAGCCGTAATCTTTTGCATAACACCAATAACCGGTGGGTTCATTTCGATTGTACCAAAAGATTTTGTTTCAATCATAAATGATTTTCTTTCTGGATCATAGTACTTGTCTAATTCAGTTGGAATTTTAAAGTATTGAAAGAATTCTTTTTTAATTTCAATTTCATGCTTTTCTCCTTTTTTCGAAGTGTGATCGATTCTAAGGTTAGATTCAGGCTCAGGGAATGTTAAATCTCTNATTGATAAAATAATGTAAAATCTNTCCTCTTCAAGAATATCTTTATAAGACAATCTTTTGTTTGCTGAAGTTATTCTAATACATGATTCTAAAATTTGATTTAATTTTTCATCAATGTCTAAAACGTTAGTTTCATCGATTGTTGAGAAATGTCTAATTTCAGTTACTTTTGCTGATCTAATTGAGATTTCAGTACCTTCAGGGTAAAACATTCCACCAGATGGAAGTGAAATTGTTGGAACCACATGATACCCTAAATGAAAGTCTGCACCTTCTGCTTTTTCTCCAGTAAATCTTTCCATGTTAACCCTTCCTAAATTAATAGGCTCTTCTTGGGTTTCTTCAAATTCATTAGATTGAACCATATTTTTATATTGTTCTTCTAAGTTAATTTCGTTTTCGTTACTTTCGTTACTCATAAATTATTTGTCTTTAAGTTTTTTAATATCAATTTTTTCGAAAGGCTTGATACTACTTGCCTTTTTTTCGATTTCTTCTCTAATAACATCTCTTATAAAAGCAGAAATTGAAATAGGTCGTTGACCCGTTTCAATTGCTTCNTTCAAGATGATTCGATTAATCAAAGATACTTCCTCTTCTGACAGAAGAACCTGTANCTTTTTTGTTAATTTATCCATCTATATATTATATTATCATTATATTATGTTTTTGTTTCATAAAAAAATGGGGAATAATTAACTATCCCCCATGATTTTTGAATAATTATGCTAGAACTTCTTTCCACGCATCGCATCTAAACCCTACTTCTAAAGTAGCAGCATCTGCAGATTCATAGTTTAATTCAGCAGTAAATCCTAAACCTGAAGTAATTTGACAATCTTCTAAAGTTACAGTTCTATAAATATCTCCAGCTCTGTTGAACTGTACGATAACAATAGTACCTACGTAATCTCTTTTAAGTCCCATNGNNCCNGTGTTTGGGTCGTATCTTAAGTTGTACCACTGTCTCATTGATTTATAAAGGTAGGCTTGGTTTGCCTCATTTAAGTTTAACGAGAAGTTAAGTGTTACATCAACCGCTGTAGTATCAGGAGTACCTGCAAACGATCTAGTTACGAATTTGTATTTTTGTTCAATAGCACCAACTTCTTTATATAAATCTAATCCTGAGATTGAATTAATATGCTGAAGCATAAGTGGCGCATCCGAAACACCTGCTGGTGGAAGGATTGTAACTTCGAACAAGTTACCTTGTACTGGTTCGAAGTTTCTACCTTTTCTAGACGTTTGGTCTTGATTATAATGTGGTAAAGCCATGTTTTATTAATGTTTTATTTTTTTATATATCTAATTAACCTAAGTTACCTGATTGAATTTCTCCAGTATTTAGAATTGTTGTTCTATGAACTACGATTTCTAAACCTTTTACTGGTTCAACATAAGTATCGATAATACCCATATTGTTGTCAATAACTTCATTAGTATTGTTAGATTGATCCATTACGTTTTTAAATTCATAAACTCCACCGTCTTGTTTAACACTTTCCATAAATGAATCTGCTAAAGTTTTAATTTCAAGTCTTGTTTGAACATTATTAAATTCAAATACGTAATCTTTAAGAATATCTGCCATACCATCTTGAATATAAATAAGTACTTCTCTAACGTGAGCTGAAGAAAGTGCAGATTTAATAGATTGTTGCGCAGTTTTATTTCCTAAGATTGTTAATCCAGTTCCTCTTTGGAATACAATCGGGTTGATTCCGAACGGCTCTAGGATGTCTCTATCATTTTTATCAAATGAATATTCAGCTCCTTTAACGTTTGTACCAGAAACAACTCCACGTCTTGGACCAGCAACGATTGACCATGGTAAAGCGTTAGTGTATTTGTCCATGTAGTTATTTGCAACGTAAGCAGCTGCTGGAACGATAATATCTTTTCCATTGTCGCTTACGATTAAACCAGGTCCGTAGTAGAATGCATAGTTTGCTCCTGCTGCGATGCTAGGTAANGCATAAACCTTTGTAGGGTTTTTATCTTGATTACCTCCNGTTGCGATATAAGCAGTATCGAATGCTCCTTCTGAATCCGTAAATGATGGATCTGTAGATTTTTTAAAATCTTCAATAGTTGGTGCATTTAAAATAGCTGATGCATTTTGTCTGTCTTTTGCTAATTGAGAAAGATTTGATTTATTATTTAAACCGTTTACGTCAAAAGAAGTAAAAGTATCAACAATATATCTAAAGTCAATCATATCTTTATCAACTAATGCATTGTATAATCCAACGCCTCCTGAAAGAACTGATAAATAGTCGCTTAAGTTTTTAACTGAAATTTCAGCTTTTGGTAAAACAAAAGTTTTATAGTGAGAAGCTGCATTTTCAAAAGATTTAATATAGTAACCTGACCATATTGCCTCTGGTGCGATATCACAGAATACTGTATATGTATTTGCAGATTTAGAAACTCTATTAACTCTTGCAATTCTATTAGTTGTAGCAGATTTCACATAGTTTCCTATTGCAATTGGGAAAGTTGCTGGAGTATTTGGCGCAGTTAAATAGTTAACAGTGAATGTTGTTCCATTTGTTGCATACGTAGCAGCAGTTCCTAATAAACCAGTAAATGATTCAGTAATCGCTCTTGTGTTACTTACATGATAAAAATTAAGATCAGTACTTGTTCCAGATAGGGCTTCGTATGTAGATTCTTTAATGTCAACATCACATACTAATGTAAGTGTTCCTTTTGCAGGAACTGCAGGTTGTGCTGGAGTAACTCCATTACTTGCAAAAAGATTTAAACCATCTACGCTATCATTTAAAGACGCAAATGTTCCGTTAACTGCAGTAAGTATAGTACCGATAGCTGGATCAAATGATACAGTAAACGCGGTGTTTGCGACACCAGTACCAGCAAATAAGAATGATCCTGTTAATGGAACTGGTTCAGTCATATAATTATTAAAAACTGCAGGATCTGAGTTTTTAATATGTATAACTGTATTTCCAGGTAAAAGGTCTGTAGTATCTCCACTTAAAAATTCATAAAATGAATTTTCGTTTGGTTTATTATAAGAAAGCGGAACGGCAGGGATAGCAGCTGCTGTTTGAACCCAGTTTGCTGTTTCAATTAATGCGTATTCTCCATTAGTAGCAGCAAGTAGTGAATCTTCACCAATAAATGCTTTGTTTGCTTCTACTTGTGTAATGTCTGTAATAGTTAATGTATCTCCAGTAACCNTAACAACGTTTGCTGGTACGATATCAATCGGGTGATTTGAAAGAACTGCACTTTGTTTAACAACATGTGATANCAATTCGTAATCTTGATCTTCATCAACAATATGTCCAACAAAATCAACTTTAGTTCCATTTTCATTAATTACTTGATCTTCATCAACAGCACAAAATAAACCTGTTCTTCTTGCTTCTGTATTAATAATTGATTCAATATATAAGTTTCTACCTTCTAGNTCTTTAAATCCNGGTAAGATAGAACCAGTGTATTGNGCGATTAAACTAACCTGTCTTAANTTAGCAAATTCGTTTAATAAAGCCTTGTCTAATCCATCTGCTGTAAAATATTTAGAGTAGATTGGGTCATTTGACATAGTAACTGCATCAAATTCTCCTCTGAATACGAATACATCAATCATGAAATCTGAAATTTTATCAAAGTCATTTAAGTATTCTGGAACATTTCCTTCTCCGTACCATTCTCTTGCAGTTAAATCAAATTCTCTAACTGAAGCAGCTTGTCTTACAATAACTGTAATTGAATCTTGTTTGATATTTACAAAGTTTAATAAGTTATTGTCACCAGCATTAATTTCTGCTAAAGTAGCAGCATCTGAAGGTGTCATGAATTTATCATTATCAAAGAATTTATCATAAACTCCGGTACCATTTACTGACAAATTAGTTCCTGTTTGAGAACCGTTTGTCGAAGGTGCTTGAAATGATGCAACATCACCTTCTGTAAATTTAGCCAAGTTCAATGCTAAAATCGGACCTCTTGAAAGAGCTTCGATACATGATCTGTGGAAAAACATTCCCTTTTTTTCTAATCCTTTATCAATTGAACCAAAAACATTGTTAAATGTTTCTTGTGAATCAATTAAAACTGGAGTGTTGTAAGGTCCTTTTCTAGAGTGACCTACTACTAATCTAAGAGTCTCAACGTTAATGTTCGCTGTTTGAGATTTATCAAACTCAAGTCTATAAACTCCTGAGCTCTTAAAATTTAATAATTGCGGACTTAGTGCCATAATTTTAAGTGTATTTTTTTTCTTTTATTATATATCCTTTTTTTAGATGGAGATTACAATAAATCGTAAATATCGTATTGCATATCACCTTGAACATCATTGTCTTTATAAAGAATTTTCTCCATTAAATCATGTTTTTCGGGTTCAATAACATCCAATAATTCTTCGACATAATCTGCGTAATCGGTTGTTCCAAAAAATTCAGTTGCTGTGATACAGGTCATGATGGTATCATCTTTTCCCATCTGCGCAGCGTAACTTCCATTCTTAACAGTACCAAAAAGACTGGCTTCTTGAACTGTCGTTATATCGTTTATTTTAATTCGGTTTGTTTCAATTAATTTTTTAAAGTTTTGACAGAAAATTGCCTTATTATCTGATTTTAGTCTAAGTCCAGCCTTTGGGACTTTTGAATCATGCCTATGTTTAAATCGTAGTACCATTTCGTCCTCAAAATCATTTCTACCTGGGAAAACTGTTGAAAGATATTGTAACAAAATACTTCCATAAGTATTAAATTCAATAATCATTTTAACGTTTTCTGAGTTAAAAACATCAATTGCTAAAGTATATAATATTTTTGCGAAATCTTCAATTGGATGCTCGTTACTTCTAAAAACAGCAACTTGATTAATCATAAAGAAATCGTACATCGCACCTGGTGTAATGTAATTTTCAATATGTTTATCCTCCATTGGCTCAACTTCAAACACGTTAATAACTGAGAAATCTCCACCGTTTCCTTCGGCAATATCTACTGAAAATAGGTAATATCTGTCAGATTCTGCTGCTGATTCAACATCAAAATCTGGATCAAAGGCTAAGAATCCCTGAGTGTCAATATGGATATTCTCAAAATCTTCAAGATCATGCCAAACAAATTTCTTTGCATTTTTACGGATACTTTTCATAGTACCTGGACTTAATAGTAAACTCGATGAACTTGTAAATTCATTTCCATACTGTCTATTAAATGCATCTTCTGATCCAAGGTTTCCAAGTTCTCTTTTATACCATGCATCATCTCGATCTGGATGTTGCCACCAATCGATCCTGGTTGCTTTATATTCATTTTTTCCTTGTTCAGCATCAGCAAAGATTTCATAAAACTTATTAAATCCATTTGGTGTAGAAGTAATATTGATCCTTGAAATTTTAGATGCAGAAAGTGTAGGATAAACGTTTTCATAGAATGAATCCACAATAGTAGGATGTACGTGAGCAAACTCATCAAGATATAAATTGTGAATTGTAAAACCAATACCAGATTTTGCAGTTGTTGACTGTCCAACCAAACGACAACCATTATCAGATCTAACGTTCATAACGTCATATTTGATAATTCCCGGTTTCATAAAGAATGGTAAGTTTTCAATAACTACCTTTGCTTTGTCAATAATCTCTTTTGTTGATTCAGATTTATTCGCTAGTAATAATGTAGTTTTGTCATAATTAAATGTCAAGTACCATGCATTAAAAATAGAGGCGGTTACGGTTTTACCCATCTGTCTGGATGCCAATACAATATTAAATCTATTATGTTGGAAATCTCTTAATAAGTCCTTTTGATATTCTCTAAGTTTTACTTTTTGAACCCCATTATCAGTCATTACAACTGCATAGGTTTCAGCAAAATATACAATATCATTTGCACACTTTGCTAATTCTGCGATTTCAGCATCTGTATATTCAAATACAATATTACCTTTTCTTAGAAATTGTTTACCTTCATAAAATGGAAGACTCACTTGTGGTCTATAACCTTTATCAAGAGCAACTACTAAGTCATTAACTATTTTCGTCGACCATATTAGTTTCTGAGAATCTGCATTTGCATCTTCGCTTGGAATCCATTTATTGTCTCCTACGTAACCATCATTTGCCATATTATTCTGTAATTTCTACGTCCTCGATTTCATTTTCGTTATCATCAATTCCGGCTCTAATCATTCTCATTAGGTCTTTTGAACCTCTTTGAATGTTTCCAGAAGATGAATCTCCACCTGAAGATTCGATTTCTCTAATATCGTCTTTTTTACGGTAGATTTCAATATCTCTAGCAATTCTTTTGGTACTTTCCTCGGTTGCCATTAAGTACATTGTTTGAGATTTAATAATATCTAGCATTGATTTTTGAAGAGTTGCAAGAACTTCAAACATTCTTGGTGCAACTTCTCCATCTTCAATTGCTTCTAACAGGGTTGTTAGTGCTCTTTCACCGGCTTGTAATTGATAAACTAATGAACTCATTGTCATTTCGTCCATCTTCTTTTTAGCTTGGATATATTCGTCCTTTTCAATAATGTCAGCATCAAGATAAAATTTCATTAAGGCTGAAATTGTTTTCTTTGCTTTTCTAGTTGAACTTTCTTTAAGTTCACTAAAAGACATATATGTTTCTGGTCTTTTTGCTGGAAGTTTTGGGTCTGTTTCAATAACATCTGAAATCTCACGTGAACTGTCGTTACCGATTAATTCATCAAGATCCCGTCTAATATCCTCAGCCTGGTCTTTTATACTTTTATTTTCTGACATAGTAATTGTTTGTTAGATAGTATATGTATCAATATTATCTTGCGTTAGCAAACTTCTGGAATCCTAGTGATGGTATCGCATTGTCAATAACCTTTGCTAATTGATTATCTCTAACAACATATTGATTTAATACATTTGAGTGTTGTTCAAATTCGATTGGAGTATTAAATACTCTAATGTTTGTCATAAACATTCCATTTCCTCTTAATCCGTAATTTGAAGTATTGTCCCATGTTAACTGTGTTGTCATCGGTCTATTTTCAACAAATTCTTGAATTAAATTATTAGAAGACATCTGTGGCGTTGTAATTTGGCCTGGTGTAAATTTGTTTAAGTTACTATCAGGATCTAAACTATATATTGAAACACCCAACTGCGAGAATGTATTGTTAACATTAACAACGTAAGCATACCATTTATTTGGGTTAAAAGTTATTCCATGTGTAAATGCTTCAGTTATTTCATTAACTTTAAATTTGAATGATGTATTAGACAATGTTAATTGAAAACCAGTTATTGATGTATTATCTCCAAAAACATAGTGTTCATCTGTTGATGTTAAACTAAATTGAGGAGAAAACCATCCAGTAAAAGCAGCATTAGCACCGATTTCAACTTTAGATTTAACATCGTAGAATAGTGCTCTATCATCTAATGGAAATGTTGACAAATCATAATAATTTTTACTAACAACAGTCCATCTATTTTTAAGATCGTAATCTTTAATTTTAAGGTCTTTATTAACAAATTCTCTAATTCCATCTCGATATGTTGTAATAACGGTCTGAAATTGTTCTTGTTTTAAATTTTTAGTGTATTCCTCTTGAATCTTTTCTCCAAATATTTCATCTATTCCAGTTACTAGCACATCAGTTGCTGCATCAAATTGACCTTTGATAACATCTGTTCTATCTTGATATTTTACTAATTTAACTCTCCAATATGAATGGGATTTATTAAATTCATCTGCTAATGAAACTGAACTTACTTCATACATTCTATTAATAATTGGAATAAACATATAGTCTTTATTTCTTGGATATTTTCCAAGTCCAAAATGTGATTCAAATTCTTCAGCAGTTATATGTACTTCAAAATCTTCTAATTCAATTCCAAATATGTCGTACGAATTTGCTTCAGTTGGAAATTCATTATCAGGAACCAATACTTTTATTGTTTGATTATCGACAACATTATGCAATGAATATTCCATAAGAATAACATCACTTGTTCTTAAATCAGGTTCAGTTTTAAAGTAATTAACCTCATGCCCAAATATACCATTAATAACGTTTGTTAATTGCTTGTATATTTTAACTGATTTTGTTAGCGAATATGGATTAAATTGATTTGTTGTGCTACATGAAACTTGAATATTTGCGCAACCACTCATTGCGAATGGATCAGCACATTCAACACAAAAATTTGGACATGATTCGATAATACCATCGACTGTTTCGATTGTATATGTTATTGATAATAGGGAAATTGAACATCCGGGAATAATCCCAGCAACTTCATTTTTTACATCAATCCATACTGGCTTTGTTGTATTAAATGTAAGTGACAATAGGTCTCCATACGCTTGATTATTATTTAATGGATTAAATTCTGAAAAAATTGTGCCATCCTGAGACCATCTATATTCATATTCAAAGAAATTATCAACATCCGTTGTAAGATAGTATTGAATACCATTCCCAGTAACTGTTAGTGTTTCTTCGACTACAAGTTCTAAAGATGAAACAATGCTTTCAACAGTATACTCAACATTTCCGATGATAATAGTATCTCCAACTTCAAATGCGGATGTGAACTGNGTCCCAACTCCAATAACTATGTTTTCCCCTGCTACGATATTAACAGTTCCAGTCGTAAATGGAGTTTTAAGTCCTGCTAGAATTTCCCAGTCAATAATTTTTAGGGTATTAGTGTAAGGTGTTTGTAATGATGCTATAAAAAAATCTCCATATTCATTAGCAGTATATCCTGTTACCATTATTCTTCATTTTTTTTATTAACAATATCTTGTGGTGTATAAACTTCACCGGCAATCCATGATGCTACAAATCCAGTTAATGAAACAAAGTATAAGGCAAGTTCTCCAATATTGGCTTTAAACCAAATTGCTCCGGCACCTGCAATTGCCCAAATAACAACTACAACATAAATCATAACCTCTCTTCTTGAGTTTGGTCCTTTTTTAAATATTGCNGATTTTGTACTNGGTCTTTTTGCTTCAGCCCAAATATATGTTGCAGCGTATGCTGTTAGGGATCCAAAATAGATTGCAAGATCTGCAAAACTAGCTGTTTTATAGGCTCCTAAAAGTCCCATAATTACCCATAGAGAAACTATTAGGTAGACAAGACCTTCTCTCTTTCCAAAGTTGTTAAAAAATTTCATTGATGACAGTATTTTTATACTGTATATATTCTTGAAATTTTAGTAGTCTGTGATTAACAGGATTAATGAGTTTTCAATTTCCATTTTTGGCTCTAAAATGTCAAGAATATCAAGAACAATTCCAGCATTATGGTCATCTTCTCCGTATGATTCAACATACATATCGATTTTGTTCGATAGTTCAGTTGCAAATACCCTATTATAAGGTTTTTCAGGGTGGAGAATTCCTAACTCTTCAAGAATTTTATTAACATGAGGCAACTCTTCCTCATCATATAGGTCAAATAATCGTAGGGTTGCTGTAATTACTTTAAAACTAAATTGAAGCATTTTTTTACCCTCAATTTCAACCATTCGACTATAGGTTTTATCTTTATTCAGGTTAAATTTAATGTACTGCAGATTTTCCATTTCCAAGCACATTTGATACAAAAAGAAAACTGAATTAATTTCCTTGTGAACAACTTCAGAACCTAGCGTTTTGATTTTGTTAATTGTTGAAAGATAATTAGTTTCAAGAATAACCTTTAATTGGCTTGAAGATGTCATAATAGAATCTTCAGATACTGGAATAAAATCAGCCTGATTATGGAGTTGTGCCCATAACTTATTATCAATATAATTATATTTGTATAGTGTAACGTCTACTGCCGTTGGCATTAGACTTAAATCGAATTGCTCCATAAATTTACATATTAGTAAACTTGCATAGAATCTTCTAACTTTTGTAAAGTTAAATATAGGTCTTCTTTCGCAAATTTTTCAAGTTCTTTAAATTCTCTCTTGCCTATTTCATTCTTTTCCATAAAAAATGAGATAGCCTCTTCTGAAGGTATATATTTGCTTTTTGAAGTTACTTCTTTTTCGGGCTTTTTGGTTTTAGTGTAGATCCATCCTGGAACACTTTTAAATCGGGCAGCGACAAGCGACCAACTATCAATAACGGCGATTGGATTGATTCCATTCTTATTAAAGAATTGCGCATTTGAAGGGTATTGAATCGCAAAGAAGCGATTAATCATAAAATGATGTCGCTTCTTATTATTATTTGTAATTTTTTTATAATCGTTCGGCTTCGTGAACATTATCTTAATAAAATCAAACAGTTTTGTTTCGTCTAACATGTGATATGGCTTTTTCGAATAGTTCGAGTCTATTGTTACTATTTATATTAGGTTCTTTGATTTTGTTTATCTCTGCTACAACCTCGTCAAAAATACCTTCATTGCGGATTTCGATCAACAATTCATTTAAAATATCCTCATTTGTCATCTTAAAATAATGTATTTAATTGCTTGGTTTCAGTCAATTTATTAACTTCATCTAATTTTAAGGTTGCAAAGGGATCAAATCCTTTTGGAGCGCCTTTACCGACTGATGTTGTAGAACTCCATTCTGTTCCTTCAAGTATCTTTTCCATCTGAGTTAATCCAGACAACTGCGGCTCAACACTAAAGTCTTTATCAATTTCATTATAGATACTTTTTAATATTCCTTCTGGTATTGTGTTATAGTGTAGGAGCATTAAGTCTAGGTTCTGATTGAAACGAACACGTATTTCTTCAATAGTTGATTTGCCGACAACTTCATAGATTAGGGCAACAATAGTGTCAACTTGATTCGATGAAAAGAAATGGTCAATATGGAAGTTACCTTCAGTTTCTCTGTATTTTTCAAGGATTTGAAGAGCCTGTTTTTCAGTGATTGAGTANTTTCTAATAGAACCAGTGCTTGTNCGCTTAGTCCATGTAACAACTGACTGGATATTATCACTCTTGTCACCTTGTAAGATTTTAGAGAAGATAAAATCATCACAATTAATTTCTTCGATTTTAACACCATTCTTAAGAACCCATGATTGTAAATCTTCTTTAAGTTTATCATTCATCACTTCATTAGAGGACATATTAAATAACATATCATCATTACTCATTGAAGTTGTACCTGCAGATTCTAATAATTCTTGGAATCCTTCGAATGCAATTAACTTACGTTGTGAGTTATAGTACCAAAGAGTATAAGCATCAGTTGCTTTATTATAATCGACTAATTGAATTAAATCACGGTCNCCAGTCCAAACAATACANTTTTTACCTTCATTGTTTAATTGAGTCGACCATCCGAATANGATATCGTCAGCTTCNGCACCTGGTACTTTATGAATAATTACACCGCGTTTTGCAAGAATAGCTTGAAATTCAGTGTAAGTATTAAATACATTTTCCCAGTTAACTGAATTATCAGATACTCTTGTACCTTTATATTCTGCAGCGGGGAATAGGTCTTTACGCCATGATTTTGAATCTACAGCAACTACGATTTGGTCAACAAATGGAGTTAACTTTCTAACTTCTGATGCAAAGTCAATGCATAACTTTCGCATGAATTGTTCTTGACCATCGCGATCGCCTAACAATTGTTCTTTTTTAGGACGAGGTAACACGAATAATCTACTGTGGACAAAGTAGTTACCATCGATAATCAAGGTATGTTTTCCTAATTTCATAGTTCTATAATTTATTTGTAAATATAAACAAAAGTTTTGACGCGGTAAAACCTTTATCAATTTATTTTTAGTTTCTTACAATTTCTTGTATTTTATACACACATGATAGAAGTGTAATAACTGGATCTATCACTAGTGTTCTTTGTGCTTGGTGCTCTGCAACACAAATCGCAATTTGTGGAATGTGTCTAAGGCTTTGAGCCTTTTCAGTTTGGATATATTCAATAAATTCTTCACCAAGAGTTTGAAGTACATCATCAACTCGATTTCCGTATTCGCCAACAATATGTTTATAGTTTTTGATTGGATCCATCTCGTTAAAAATTAGATCAAATACATCTTTATAAACTGAGTTAAATTTCTTAACATCTTCAGCTGTAATATTTGTTGTTCCTTGTGTTTTGTAACCCTGCAATTTATTTAAGGTACTACGAAGGTCTGGAAAGTTACGACGAACGAATTCAACCAGGGCTGGCTTTTCAATTGTCATGCCCTCTTTTCCACAGATTTCATAAACACGCTTAATATATTTCTTTGTCAATTCAGATTCTTCTGCTTTATCAAAGTCAAAATTGATCACTTCAAAACGGGAAAGAATCGGATCTGGAATTTTATTTACATAATTACATGTTGCAATAAATCTGGAATTCGATGCAAATTGTTCCATTGTAGCACGAAGTGCTTTAAAGAATTGATCAGAAACTCCATCAACCTCATCTAAAATAACCACTTTGAATTTTCCTTGGTCATCTAAAATTGACATGGTTGAACAGAAATCTGTGATTCTTGTTCTAATCACATCAACTGAAGTATCGGTCGAGGCGTTGATATAAATATATGGAAGACCAAATTGCTGAACAATTGCTTTTGCTGTTGAAGTTTTTCCGGTACCAGGACTTCCTGCAAGTAACATGTTCTGTGATAATCCATCTTTGAATTTTGACATTACTCGTTCTGGTAGGATCAAATCTTCTAAATTTTTAGGACGGTACTTTTCTGTAAATAGCGCGTGAATCATATATTGCTTGTTTTTATACATATTATATAAGCAATATTGAATATGTTTCAGATAAATATATTATGGCTTACAATAATAAATATCCTAAAATTCGAAGAACTGGTGGACCCTATCCACGTAATAGATATGGTGTTTGTTATGAGGGTCTTTCTAGACAACAACGTAGATTATTGTTAGAAAATCCACTAATCAAGGAGAGGGCTCAAGATGATCAGTTTCTACATATCATTTTTGAAGTTTGTAAGTTTAAACACCAATCACATAAAGACAAATATTTTTATGATTGGTCAACTGGATGTTTTATGAAAATCGAAGAGCTTGAAGAGAGTTATGATACTATCGATTGGGCGTGTGCTCTATCTGGAGAACCTATTCGTTCTAATATAAATAACTTTGATGCTGAAAACTTCGTGCATCCTGATTATCACGATACTCTTGGTGGTAAAACAGTAGATGGTAGAATTATTAAATCATCAGTTGCCTTCCAAAAACACGTAAAAAAACTCCTATTGAATCAACAACAGGAGTTCTTAAAACTTGCTCGTAAGAATTCTAAATTACATTAATCTAGAGAATCTTTCTTTAACACTTAAGTTTTCGTATTTTGCCTCATTTAATATGAAACTCATTTCTAATTTAGTAATTTCAGATTCTANCATCATTCCTAATGTAGTTCCTTCTAATTGCCATGATTCTTTTGCAACAACCTTGTCAATTAACGCTTGTACTTCTTTTACTTTCTTTTCGTTTCCAGAAGCTTTTGCGTTTGCTAATAATTCTCCTAGTTTTTTAAGTTTTCCTTCTTTTGTATATTTAGTATCGTCTTTAGGATCTGCCTTCTTAGGATCTGCTTTCTTAGGATCTGCTTTCTTAGGATCTGCTTTCTTAGGATCTACTGTTGTATTAGGAGCCGGAGTTGGGTCTTTTTTCTTTGCTTCGGCATCTAAAGCAGCTTGTTTTTCTTTTTCAATTTCTTCTGCACTTTTTTCAGATTTACCGTCAGCCTTTGCAAGATCTTCTCTAGATTTTTTTGCATCAGCATCTAAAGTTTCTTGTCTCTTTCTATTATCTTCAGCTTCTCTATCTCTCTTTTCTTTTTCGGCTTTTTTATCCTCATCAGAAGGTTCTAATTCTCTAATTGCAGCTTCATCTTCTTTATATTTTGCCTGTAATTCGATCATTTTGTCTTTATAAGTAGCTTTTACGGTTGGATCATCTTCTAATCCCGTAGCTCTTTTAATTGCTGCAATTTGTCCAACTAATTTTTCACTAGAAATTGCTTTTTGAACTAAAGTTCCTTTATCACTGAATTTATCATGTAACATTTTTTGAAGTTCTGGAACTTGATCTTTTGCTAATTTAGCTTTAGCATTAATTCTTGCTCTTTGTTGAGCATCTGGAGCATCAGCAGCTGCTGATTCCATATCAACAATATTTAATTTAATTTTGTTGATTTTAGCTTGAGCCTTTCTAGCCTTTGGCATCCACCAAATCCATTGCATAACTTTTCCTGGAGCCCCTACGCTATCTTCGTTTAATTCATTAAATTCTTCTCCAGATAATTCTTCTGTTAATTCTTTAGCAAGAGTTTCTAATGAAGTCATAATAGTGTCCACATCATTTGACATAGATGGCGCTTCAGCAACAGTTGCAGTTGCTAATTCATTTTCCATAATCATCGAATACCATGATTCGAATGTTTTTGTTGTTTTCATATTTCTATATTTTTTATTATTAATATATTATATATCATAAAAAAAGGGAACCGATTTCTCGATTCCCTTTAGTATTTATAGAATGTTAGTTCTAAGGTTTAAATATTAAACTAATGTTAATAAGTTACCAGAACCTCCATCAATAGTTACGTTAAATTTAACATATTGAGTTTCTGGGTGGAATCCAGCGTCAACTAATGCGAATCTAGATTTAACAGCAACTTTAGGAGCCATAGTTCCTTCAGCGATTGTTTGTACTGATTCAGCCATTAAGTAAGGCATGAATACGATACCAGGTCCGTTACCATCTCCTTTTCTACCAACTGCGATTGAATAATCATTCCAGTCCATTGTAGGGTCAGTATAAACGTTAACTCCAGCTACAGATCCTAATGGGTAGATAGCTCCAGCAGCTTGTGCGAAAGTGTTTGCCATTGGGTTTGCAACGAAACCAGCGATTGATTGTAAAACTGTAGCAGTTTGTGGTCCACATACTGCGAAGTTACCAGCTCCTCTTCTACCTCTGTTAGCAATTAAGTTAGCAGCAGCTAAAATTTGAGAAAGGATTCTTCTGTGTAATGAAGGTAAAGTTTCACCACCAACTAAAGATGCAGCTGTAGGTAAATCTAAGTCAAAACCATTAGCACCAAATGCTTTAGTAACGTTAGTAGCACCTAAAGTTCTGATTCTTCCTAAGATGTATTGGTTAATACCTTGAGTTAATTCATTAGTTAAAACAGCTTCAACTTGAGCAACAGCGTCAACTCCGAATTGTTTTAAATCTTGAACTTGTTCTCTTGTAACGGCAGCAGCAACTTGGAAAGTTTCAGCTGAAACGCTTTTAGAGAATAAAGATAGACCCATTAATTTGTCTGGAGTTTGTTCACCAGCTTCTCTTGAGAATGGGTTACCATTTTCGTCAGCAGCTACAAATCCTTTAATGTGATCTTCTAAAGCTTTTACTAATTCAACTTTAGTTTCAGCAGTAAATAAGTCAGCAACTGTTCTACCAGCTGAAGCGTTTACGTAAGCTTCACCAGCATCGTTGATTTTGTAGATGCTTAATCCATCGATACGAGATGTACCAACTAATACAGCACCAGCTTGAGTACCTGCAGTACCACCGTCAAGATCAGATAAAGTACCGTCAGTTTTTACGTAAGTTGGAGTAGTAGAACCAGCTACTTTACCACCTTCGTAAACGAAATCTAAGTAAGATAATAATCCCATTGGACCAGCCATAGGAACTACTGGTACTAAGTCAAGACCGATAGTTTGAGCAGCAACTTGCATTGCTAATGGTAATAATGATGGAGCTTTGTCTCCAGAACCTCTTTGAGCACCAAATGATTGAGCTGTGTTAGGTAAAACTGTAGCACCCATACCAAAGATATTACCTGCAGTACCTAAAGCCATTGTAGATGCATCTTCGTATAATTTGTGGTTATGACAGTATTCTGACATCCAAGCTAATTTGCTTGCGTCGTTGATACCTGTCGCAGATTCGATAATCGGAGACCACGTTGCTCTGATTTCTGATTCATTGATTAAATTTGCCATTTTTGTTATTTTATTTTTTTAATGGTTTTATTGTTTCGTATTTTACGAGTTTTCGATATAATTTCAGTTTTTTGCTTCTTAACTGAGCATCGAATATGTTTTAATAGTATTATATATCTTTATTATTTAGTTGAAAAAATGATTTTTTCAAAAAAACACAAAATAATGATTATTTTTTAAATCTTTTTGCAATTTCTGCTCCGATTTCAGTAACATCGTATCCTAAAGTTTTAACTTCTTCAACAACTGCTTCATTTACCATAGCGATTTTTTCCATTACTGGAGCAGTTTCTCTAAGGTCTCTTGTTTGCCAGAAGTTTGCAACTTGGTAAGAAGTTTCTAATCTATGCATTTTTGATTGTGCAATGATTTGGTTTTTCTTTGCTTCAGATAATTTAGTCCAAGTTTCATGATATTCGCTTGGCATCATTGAAATAACTGCAAGTGTAGTTTCGTTTGCAGGTACAGCTCCCATTAATGAATTAGCCCATAATCCTAAGATTTGTCCTTCAGTTAGGTAACCTTTTCCTTCAACTGCGCTTACAACTTTAGATTTTTCTTCAGATGTTAAAGCGTTAAATTCATTTACTTTTTCTTCAGAGATAAATTTAATGAATGATGGTCCTTCGTTTTTCTTAGCGTTAACTTTTTCAACGATAGCTTCTAATTTAGAAGCAATTGAATTTTTGTAAGCTTCCATTGCATCAACGTCTTTACCAGCAGCATCTCCAGAACCTTTAAGTTCTAAATCTCCTTCTTTGTCTTCAACTTTTTCAGCATCATATTTTTTACCATCAGCATCAACTACATCTGGAGAAACATCTTTAGTTTCATCTTTAATATCTTCAGCTGGTAAACCTGCATCAGTTCCGTCGTTTGCTTCTTTAATTTCTTCGCCAGCAGCATCTCCAGAACCTTTAAGTTCTAAGTCTCCTTCTTTGTCTTCAACTTTTTCAGCATCGTAAGTTTTACCATCAGCATCAACTACTGCAGGAGAAACATCTTTAGTTCCATCTTCAATATCTTCAGCTGGGATTCCTGCTTCGTCTTCTAATAATAAGTTAGAGTTAACAGTTTCTGCAACATATTCAGCATATTCAGTTACTTTCTCTAAGTTCTCTCTTAAATATTCAGTATATTTAATTAAGTTCTCATAAGAAGTAGAACCTTCATTATAAGATTCAGCTAAATAGTTAGTGTAATTTTTGATAGCATCAACGCTTTCTGCGATATGCTCAGAATATTGAATACCTTGATCCAATTTAACCGCAAGGTTTTCTGAGTATTGAATACCTTGGTCCGCTTTTTCAGCGATGTGTTCTGAATATTTGATTGATTCGTCTAATTTTTTAGCTAAATAATCAGTATATTCTTTTAATGTTTCTAATTGAGAACTAGTTGACTCTGATTCTGTTAAAGAATTCATACCTTCTTTAATAGATTTGATTTCTTCAGAAAGATATTTAGAGTATTTATTAAAATCCTCAACCGTAATAAATTTTGACTCTGCCATTTTTGTTTCGTTTATATTTTCGATTGTTTGTTTTTCATCTGTATTATTTATCTCGTAAATAAATAAGTCATTTCCTTCATTAACAAATCCATAAGATTCATTAACTCTTTTTAATTCAGCATTTTCAAACCCTGGGTCTGCTACTAAATCATAAGTAAATAATTGTTTGATTTTTACAGTTCCATTGGATTCAACTGCTCCAGCTGCTCTACTTGAAATTTGTAAGGGAACTCCAGCATCAACAAGAGCCTTTGCCTGTCTTCCTGCGTCTGTATCTAATAATCTAATACGTCCTTTAACTTGTTTAGTTGCTGTGTCATACGTAAGTTCTTCAATAATGTGTGAAACATTTTTCAAAGAAACATCAAAAGTTTGTGGGTGATCTAATTCACCTAAAAGTTTTGACGATTTAATTTTTGCTTGTAGAGCTTCAATCTGAGGTAAATACTCAGATTCAGTATAGATTCGGTTATTACGATTTTTCTTATCGATTTCTCCAAAGATACCTTCTAGAACATAAGTCCCACCTTCCTGTTTAAACTCTAACTCTGTAGATGATCTTTCTAGGATCAGTAAGTTTTTAGTCATAATTATTATTTTATTATATTTCTATTATATATCCAGTTAATTTTATTGGATTTTTAAAATTTTTAAAGATTATAAGCCTGCTAATGGATCTTCTTCTCCACCTTCTGCTTCTTTTTCAGCCTCTTTTTCAGCCTCTTTTTCTTTTTGAGCCTGTTCTTCTCTATAATCATTAAAAAATTTAACTAGAGTAAATATATCCTCTTCAGTAAACGCAGTGTTTCCGTATGCTTCATAGAAATATTCTTTAAATTCTTTTTCACTCTTACTTGACATAATAGCACCTAAGATTTCAGTTGATTTAATTTCTTTTCCTGAATCTAGTGTAACATCATCTACTATTACTTTAGAATCTTCACCTGCTTCGATTGCATCTTCTTGCAACGAACCCGTAAACTCTTCAAATGTTTTAATTATTCTCATTTTATTTTTTTATTTATTTTTAATTACATTCCTCCCATTCCCATCGCCATTGGATCTTCGACCTCTGGTTCTTCAGCTTTTTTCGCAGCATTTCTTGCTTTATAAGCTTCATTTGCTGCTTTATCATCTGGAGAAAGTTTAAGGTATCTATCAACTAAAAAGTCCATATCAAAATATGGAGTTTCTTCCATTGTCATAGGGTCAGTTTTAACCAATGAATCTTTCATTGTACTAATAAAATCAAGTCTTTTACCCATAATTTCCATTTGCTTTAATTCAGCAAACATATTTTCTTCATTAAATCTTAATGCAATTTGGGTTCTAAACCCAGCATCTTCTTTAAATTCAGGAAATTTAAGACACATTTGTAACCATAATGGTTTAACTAATATCTCTTGGAATGAACTACGTAAACGATTAATGAATTTTGCGAATTTGATTTCATCTCTAATCATTCCATCAGCTTCCATTGCAAAATCTCCGCCACCATCTTCATACATAAATCTAGAGTATGGGATTTTTGAAACTGCTTTAAGTTTATCTGAGAAATATTTTAATGATTCTGTGTCGCTTAATTCTGGACCATCTCCACCAAGAGTTTCAATCTCTGGTTGTTCTCCGTCCTTACTAGGTAACCAATATTCTTTGTTAAATTGTAACATTGGTTTTCCGTTCGTTGTAAGAGAAGCACTGTCCCAATCAAAATCAACAACCTCTTTATAGTTACTCATTAATTGAGAAAGCGATTGTTTTGCTCTTGTTTTAGATTTACCTCCAACTGGAATAATAAATTTCATTCTATAAGAAGAGTTAGTAACAGCCCAAATAACTCTGGTATGCTCCATAATTCTCATTAAATTAAATGAACGGATTAATCTTTCAAGGTAAGAAACCCTTGACGCTGTAGTAATTGAACTATATGAAATGTATACAATTTGAGAATCGTATAATTTTCTTTCTTTTAATGGATCATCTTTAAACTGAATCCATACTTTTTTACCATCTTCATGGTTATATCCTGGTACTAATGTAACTGGATCAATTTCCTTGAAACCAATAATTTCTGTCATTTCGGGATTGTAAATAATCTCAAATGATAGATAACCATCAATCAACCATTTTCTAAAGAAATACCATGCAGATTGATCCATGTTAAAACCAAAGTACTGGTAAATATCTCTATATGCTTTATTAAGATATTTTTGAACATCTTCGGAAACTTCCATTCCAATAATTTCTGGATTGGCTATAAAGTTTTTATTATCGAATACAATTGATTCATCACATAAAATATCTAGAATGTCTTCGATCTCATCATGTTGAGAAAATGATCGTAGCTCATCTCTTTTACCTTTATAATTTTGGTCAAAGAATGGAATATTTTTACGCATTGTGGTGTCAGCCATCGAAAGAGCTGCGAATGCACCATACATATCATCATTGTCCAATCCTAGTGGATTCATTTGGCCATAACCAACTAAATCTTCTACTGGACCGATTGCTTGAGATTGTCTAAGCACCAAATCATCATAATACATACCGAAAGAAGATAACTTCTTCAGAGTGTCGCTTAAGACAAATGGTTTTTTTCCAGTGCTCAATGGACCATTTCTTTGTACAAATCCTGCCATTATATTATTATATTAATTTTAGTTATATATTCTTTTTTAAATAGTCGTTAAACATAAGTCTAATTTTCATTACAGTGGTTCCATGGAATTCCATAAAATCACATATTGCGATTTCTGGCCATTTTGAATAACTTACTACTGCCTGATTTTTTTTTCTAGATGGTATATATTGTCTAAGTGCAAAATCATAACCGAATTTTTCAAGGTATTTTTTCATACCCTTATATGTTATTTTAAGAGGTTTTTCAGTTAATGCGTCATTTGCACCTTCTGGTTTGATTCCAAGAATTTCAAAAATGATATTTGATTCTTCTTTTTTAACCTTTATATTCATTCTTGTAAATAGTTCATCAAGGAATCTTTCTTTAAATTCGACTGGAAGCAGGTTTAAATTAACTCCAAAATCATTACCTCCATCCTGTTCAATTGCCAAAACAACAGGGTGTTCATCAAACCATGGAAGTTGTTTTGCGTATTTTGGAGAATATTCAAAAACATATATTTTTCCAGCTTCAAATCTACTTCGAGTTGATTGTGCTTCAGATACTTTTTTAGATTTGATTCCTTCTTGAAACCAATCCATGGTTGCTTTAGAGGCTTTTATCTTACCTCCAAATTCCTTAGTTAATTCAGCTATCCTTTGTTTAACGTAACCCATTTTTAATTGTATCTTCTGTTAGAACTATAAATTTCCAACATCTGCTAGCCGCATATTCTTTGGCTGCATTATATTTATCCATGTTTTTTACATATTGCTCGGCAAGAAACTTATAAGATTCTAAAGCTTTTTTAGACATCTTAGTTGGTGGTTGTGGTTTTTGAATTTGGGCCTTTGGTTTAATTTCTGCCAAAAACTCTTCAGTCGAACCGTCTTGCTTTAATATTTTAAAATAAAAATCTGGATGGTATGTTCTCTGCTTGTTACCCTGTCTAGACCAATATTTAATCTCTACAGGCTCGCTAGACCACACTAAAACCTTGTCATTAATATCACACCAAATCATAAACTTGTATTCCCATGAACTCCTATAAATAATAGGTGTTGGCCCTGCATACTTTTGAGGGTTTTTAGGATTAAAATAACCTTGATTAAATCCTGAGTTTTTGGTTGGTTTGAGATTTTTTATTGACATTAAATCGAATAGATTCCACCATTATCATCGTCACTTGATGCTCTATTCATAGAGATGGTACCTTTATATTTTTGCGGGTGGATTTTATTCCATCCTTTTGCATATCCGCGTTTTGCAATTTCTGTGAAGTATGCAAATGCATTTGGATATTCTGGTTTAAATCCTCTCCAATATTTTAAAAGGTCTAATAATGCAAATTGCAGACAATCTTGTCTATCATCTGGGTTTACGTAAGACATTCTATTAATTGCCCTTTCTGCTAATAGCATTAGCATTTTTTCGGCGGTAGGAGTTAACTTGTCTAGATTCTTAGATTCGCTGATTGCGTCATGTAAATCTTTATTGTTTAAATAGTTTTTAGTTTTAGCCACTTTATGTTCTTTAAATTTATACTAAATTATATAGACGGTTGCCTTTTTGTTTCATCAGGTGTATAAACAACAAAAGGGGCGCTTAGCGACCCTTTTATTAAGTATTTTATATCTATTGTTATGCGTTTAACGCAGCAATTTTATCTTCCCAAGTTTTGATTTCTCCGTTGATTAATGATTCAGCTTCTTTAATAGCTACATCATTTCTATCAGCGCCTGATAAAACTCCTTTTTGATCTTTTAAGAAAGAGATCATTGACTCATAAGTTGCAATTTTCTCTTCTTTAACAGCTAAATCAGCAGATTCTCCTTCTACCATTTCTTTTAAGAATGAAAGTGCAGATTCTCCAGTTTCAGCAGTAACGTATTCCGCAGCTTCGTTTGCATTGTTTGCTTTAAAGAATTTTGCAATTTTGTTAGTTTTGTTAAAACGAGCAACGTATACTTCTTCGTTTAATTTGAATAAATTTACGGTTGTATTGTTTCCTTCGAAAGTTGCAGCAAAATCAAGAGTTACATAATTTGCTAATAATGTTGGAAGAGATTCGAACAATTCAGCAATTGGTCTCTCATTATATCTTACCATGCCGGCAGAAAGAACGTGAGTTGTAAATGTATTTCCTTCAATTAATGAAGCGTTGTGTTGGAATTTACCTTCAGCTAAGTTGTAGATAAATTTGCTTGGTCCGTGAAACCATTTAATAGAATCGTTTGAAAATTCAAAAGATTCAAATGCGTTGATAGCATTAATTAAAGTTGGGTTATTAGTCCCTTCAACTTCTTTAATTTCAGTTTCATTCATTTCGAAAATTCTCCCGTTTACATAAAACTGGAATGATTCTTCTAACTTAACGAATGGTGCAAGAATATTAGTTGTCATATTATTTAATTTTTTTCTTTTATTATATATCTTTTTTAATTTATTATCTATTGTCAAAATCAGTATCGTTGATGATTCTACTGTTATCTTGACTTTTTTGAATTATATTTGTATTAATTTCAAACATTCTATTTCCAACATGTCTTTCNGTAGTTTCTCTATTAGTTCCAAAACTTTCNTCATTACCCCAGTTAAATGATGGTATAAATGAATTGATTTCGACAGCAAAAGTTATTTTGTAATGTTCTTTGTCTTCAAATGTAAATTCTAATGGTCTTTCTTGAGTATAGTCTTCTGGAAAGGCATAATAAGATGCGATTCTATAGGTTCCTTCGTTTAAGTGTCCAACTTCAACATTAAAATAATTTGACTTATAAAGTCTTTTAATAATTGATTCGGTTATTTTAAAAGAATCTAATGTTGAAGATACTAGAATTTGAATATCAAATCCTAATGTAATTGGAATCATATCGAATTCAGCGGTATAACCCTCCATTGCACCTTCATCGTTCATTTTAGTATAACTGCCAACTGTTCTTTTATTAACAAGCTTTGATGAATCAATACTAACTGAAGTAAGATTTGCAACCCCTCTTGGAATTGCGTCATAATTTGCATCAGCAAATCCTTTATCTGGAGAACAATTTGGTCCGCTTGCTGTTGTAAATAAGAATTGATCCCTTAAAAATTGGTCATCGCCTGTGATCGAATAATAAAAAGGAACATCAACTCTAACTCTTTCGTCATTTGAAATCTGTCGATGAAAATAAACCTTGTTATTAAGATCGGCTAAGAAACCTATAATAAGGTGTCTTATAACACTATCGTCGCTATTGTATTTTAAATTGTAACTTGCCATTTAGTATATATCATTTATTCTATAGACTCTATGTCGAACTTAGAGAATCCATTCTCTCTGTAGATTTGAACCTTTTTATCGAATAATTCATGAGGCAATACAGTATGATTGATAATAAAACAATTTATTTTACTCTCTTTAATTACTTGACTTAGAATCTTAAGAATGTTATGGATTCCATCTGCATCAACTGAACTTAATAACTCATCTAAGAACAATAAGTTTAATTGTGGGAATCTTAATTTAAGAATCTTAATGATTGCGATGATTACGATAAAATCTGCCTTCTTGCGCTCTCCTGTTGAAAGTGTTAATGGATTAATCTCTTCTCCTAAATGATTAATAATACAATTGAATTTCTCATCAAATCTAATATGAAAATGTAAGTGCATTGTTTGAGTCATTAAGGCGATATTCGCATTAAGTCCCGGTAAGATAGTTTTGATTGCTAAGTTTTTAACACCATCCTCTCCAAGTACTTCGTCAATCATTTCAAGAAAACTAAAATCAACAGCTTTAGTATCTTTTAGTGTTCCTTTCTCAAGCTCTTGTTTTTCAAAGTCGCTGATGATTTGTTCTAAATGAGAGAAATCAGCAGTACCTTTAATTGCCTCTTTAATTTTGATTAATTCAGATTTTAAGTTTCTAATGTTTGTATTTAATGTTGAAACTTTGTCTTGAACTGCTCTATCTTTAGTTCTTAAATCAATTATGCTTTCTTTAATGTTCATAACTTCTCCACTAACCTTTGATAGCCTTTCAGGTATTGATTCAATTTCTTTTTCAAGTTCACATTTTCTGTCAATATGGAATTCTCCGCTTAATTCGCTTTCACAAGTTGGACATGTATTGTTTTCATACAATTCCAATTTCTTTTTTAATTCAGCCAACTTAAATTTTAATTCAGATTCAGTTGATTGTTTTGTTTGTAAATCTGTAGTGAATGTCCCTAGACTTTGCGATATTTTATTTTGAGCCTCTTCAAGCTTATTTTTATTATCGTCATATTTAATTAATGAATCTTTAAGCTCTTGAATTTTTTGCTTGTCTTTTTGTTGGCTCTCCTCCATTAATTGCTCAAGTTTATCTTTAACTGAAGCTATATTCTCATTAATTTGAGACAATTCTCTGGTAAAAGAATCAATGTCGCCTTTAAGAACCCTTCTCTCTTCTTTGATTGCATTTTGCATTTCATTAAGAATGGAGAATCCAAACATTTTATCAATGATCTGTCTTTTATCGCTATTACTCATTGTCAAAAATGATTTAAAATCATTGACTGAAAGAATAATAATGTTTTTAAATACGTGATATGGGATTCCGAAGATTTCCTCTTCTAAATAATCTTGAACTGATTTTTTACCAGCTTTATCAAATTCAATACCATTCAAATATACTTTAAAAATACCTGGGGCAAGACCACGCTCGATGATAATCTGAGTAGATTTACATTGTAATTTAATACGAACCCAAAGTTCTTTATTAATTCTATTTGGTAGGTCATTTAATTTAACACCTTCAACTTTACCGTAAAGAGCAAAAACTATCGCGTTAGCAATAGTTGTTTTACCTTCTCCGTTTTTTCCTAGTGTTAAAAATAACTCTGATTTATCTTCATCGAATTCTATTTTTTGAATCTTATTTCCATAAGAAGCAAAGTTTTTTAATTCTATGCTCTGTATTTTCATATTTAATCCGTTTGGTTATTATATGCATGAAAATCATGAAGTTTCTTTAACCTGTCTTTAATTTGGTTTTTAGTATTTTCATCATGCGTTAAACTATCGACATACACATTACAAAGATGCAGAATGTTGTAGTTTTTGTAAAGGTCTTCAATTTGATCCATGTCATATTCGTCATCTCCTAAAAATGTATCTTGTTCATAGATATTAGGATCGATTTTTCGACTAATCTTTTGTACTCTATTAATAAGTCTAGAAAGCGCGGATGTAGTTGCGATATTTGAAGGAACATAAAGGTCGACATAGTTATTTCTAATAGCATCTTTAAATTCACCAAGAGGTGTATTGTATAGCTGGGTTAGATTAAATTTAACGAACTTTGGTGATATTGTGTTCTCAAAGAAAGTTTCCTGCATGTCTTCTAAGTTAACCAGGTCAAACCCTTTGGTATTGTCCATGTCGGATCTTGTTAATTCGTATGGAGTACCAACCATTCTAAGTTTACCTCGCCTTTGACGATAGTGTATATGCCCAGAATAAACTGCATCAAATCTATCGTATGAAGATGCTTCAACTCCATGAAAATTATCTACCTTCTTATTTAATTTAATACCTCGAACTTCAGAGTGGCAGAATACAATACTAGATCCTGGATATTCTCCAAGAGTTTCTAGTTCATGGTCCATGTCTCTTCTCCATGGCATTAGTAGAACTTTTCTACCTCCCCATGTAAATTCTTGTGGATTTTTATAGATTGCAACATTTGGAATCCATTTTAATGCATCAATAGAACTTACTTCATTACTTTTCTTTGCCCAAATATCATGGTTTCCGCAGATAAC
>B570J29582_1000020_pt1 | contig 18671 bp, 18 predicted proteins | sample LakMenEpi05May12_FD_29582 | JGI IMG/M metagenome (IMG submission 29582)
TTGGGCCGTGATATAATTCTACTAAATTAAATTTTTTTACTCTTGAAAATTTTATTACATTATTACTATCAAATTTATTGTAAGAATTTTTTATAATTTTTTTTAACTCATTTTTTGAAAAGGTATTACCTGTATAAATCTTTATAATTTCGTAGGCTAAATCATTGTAATTTAATTTTGATAATCTTTTCAAAGTAATCTTAGATAAACGAGGAATCTTTTTTGGAATGTACAGACCGCCATCATGCGCAAGTCCATTTAAAAAAGTATCAATAAAATTATAAGTTTTTTTATTATCTCTAGTACTGATGTATTTCATTAAGCTTTCTTCCTATAATATAAAAAAAAAATTATAGTAAACAATGCTAACCCATACCATGTTATAGCATATTGCAAATGATTATTTGATAAACGAACTTCATAACCATTAGGAATAATATCTTTGTTTGCCGTTGAAGTTTGAATAATTAATAATGGATAAATATTCTTATTTAGAGATTTTTTCAAATTATCAATCTCAATTGAATATAAAAAATCTTCTTTAATATTATTATTGGGAGTAAATAAACTTTTTTCCCTTATTTTTTTTGTATAGCCCTCAATAATGTCATCGTTAAACGATGTGTTTTTTATTAAATTAATCTTATCTTTTCTAATCCAACCTTTGTCTACTAAGACAACTAATGAACTATTGACTTCATAAGGAACTATAACTTTGAAACCTATCTCTCCTTTGTTTAAGTGATATAAAAATATTTTTGATTTTAAATATTTTTTCTTAAATAAAACTTTTGTATATTCTTTATCTATATCTGCATTAAAATTAATTGAATTTTTTTTTAGATTACTTTCTAAATCAGAAATTAAATTATTTTTTGAATGTAATCTAAAAACTTGCCATGTTCCTAAGGAGAGAACAATAAATATAAAAAATATAAAAAATATATCTAAAGATTTAATTTTAAACAAAATACTCTATTAACTTCCCCAAATATATATTGAAGCAAATAAGAACAGCCAAACTACATCAACAAAATGCCAATACCACGCCGCAGCCTCAAATCCGAAATGATGATCAGGCTTATAATGCCCAGCTTTTGCTCTAAAGTAGCAAACTGCTAAAAAGATTGTTCCAACTAGTACGTGAAAGCCATGAAAACCTGTGGCCATATAAAAAGTTGCTCCATAAATGCCTGTGCTAATTTTAAAATCAGCAACAGCATATTCGTAAGCTTGAAAACAGGTAAAAATAACTCCAAGAATTACTGTTAATAACAATCCATTTAATAATCCTTTTCGATCGTTCTCTAACAGGGAGTGGTGCGCCCAAGTCACAGTTGTTCCTGATAAAAGTAGAATTAAAGTATTTATTAAAGGTATATGCCAAGGATCTAAAGTCTGTATGCCTTTTGGCGGCCAAACACCTCCTATAACAGCATCTGGGAAAAGGCTTGAGTCAAAGTAAGCCCAAAACCAAGCAACAAAAAACATTACTTCCGATATTATAAATAGCGTCATTCCATATCTAAGACCGATTTGAACGACTGGTGTGTGATCGCCTTTATGCTCTCCTTCAATAACAACGTCTCTAAACCACATAAACATAGAATAAAGAGTTAAAACCGATCCAATTAATAAAAGCCAAAAAGATTTTGCATGCATATAATACACTGCACCAAATGCTAAAATCATTGCAGAAAAAGAAATGGTGATTGGCCAAATACTTGGATCTACTAGGTGATAATCATGTCCTTTTTTATGACTGTCTGACATTAATTTTTTTCCTTCTTAAAATTAGCTACATCAAAAAAAGTATAAGATAAAGTAATATCCTTAATTTCCTTTGTAGATAAATCGTCTACTATTTTTGGATCAATAAAGTATGCCATTTCAAACACCATTGTTTCCTTAGCTTTTAAGGTTTGTTGCTCAAAACAAAAACAGCTAATTTTATTAAAATATTTCCCGGCAGAATCAGGCGTAACATTAAATGTTGAAACTGCTGTTGATGTTTCGTTTCCTAAATTTTTTACTATAAATTTAATATTTGAAACCTGNCCNGGCTTAATATTTTCCTTTGCTTTTTCTGCCTTAAACTCCCAAAACAAACCTTTTGCGATATTGGTATCAAATCTGGTTGTAATATTATGATTTACAATAACATTTGGAACTTGTTTAGAAATTTTCGTTGTTCCTCCAAATCCAGTTACTTTACAAAATAATTCATAAAGTGGAACCGAGGCGTAAGACAATCCTAACATTACAAAAAATATAACTACTAAATAAATAGGGTTAATTTTATTTTTAGTTTGCAAGCTCATAAAGGTCTAACAAATATTCCATTTCCTATATTTAAAATTGTAAATACAAAAAATAATATTACTAATAATATTAATACAATTGCTGTGATATAATTTTTATTCATTCAAAAAATTTAATAAAACTTTCAATTAACAATAAAGTAAAAATTAAGAATAAATATAAAATTGAAAAAGCAAATATTTTTTTGGAAATTCTTCCCATGTCTTTTTTATTATTCGCTTTTAATAACTTAAATGTTAAAAAAATATAAAACGTTCCTAAAATAATTGTTGGCACTAAATAAACTAAACCTGCAAAATTAAAGTAAAAAGGAAGTATGGTTATGGGAAATAATATAAGAGCATAAGCAAAAATATTTTTTTTAGTAAAATCTACGCCTGACACAACTGGAAGCATTGGAATTTTAGCTTTTTTATAATCTTCTGATTTATATAAAGATAACGACCAAAAATGAGACGGAGTCCAAAAAAATATAATTAAAAATAAAATTATTGGTTCAATGGATAAGCTGTTATTGGCAATAGCCCAGCCTATAACTGGAGGAAATGCTCCTGCTGCTCCTCCTATTACAATATTTTGAACACTTCTTCTTTTTAGCCAAATTGTATAAATAAAAATATAAAACCCGATAGTAGTGGCTAATATTGTGGCTGATAAAATATTCGAAACTAAATACAATCCTACAATAGAAATAAAGCTTAAAGAAATTCCAAAATATAATGCCTGTGAGTTTGAAATTTTTCCAAGAGGGATTGGTCTTAAACATGTACGAGACATTACGGCATCAATTTCTGAGTCATACCACATATTAAGAGCTCCCGCCGCACCTGCGCCCAACGCTACAAAAAATAATGCTAAAGCTGATGTTAAAAAATCTATCTGCTTATTTGAAATAATTAAACCTACAAAGGCTGTAAAAACTACAAGAGACATAACTCTTGGTTTCATTAAATTGTAAAAATTTTTGACAACTAAAATATTTTTACTTTTTTGATAATGAGCAAATGTAGTTTTGTACACTTTAATTTAATTATTTAATTTTGGGCAGTTCATTAAACTGATGGAATGGTGGGGGTGAACTCAAAGTCCATTCTAACGTAGTTGCTCCTTCTCCCCATTGATTATCAGGAACTCTTTTCCCTCTAATAAATGCATGAGCAACTAATGCTAAAAACACTAAAACTCCAAATGCAGAAATATAAGAACCAATAGAGGAAACATAATTCCATCCAGCATAAGCGTCTGGATAATCAGCATATCTTCGTGGCATTCCTGCTAATCCTAAAAAATGCTGAGGAAAGAAAAGTAAATTAACTCCTATAAATGTTAACCAAAAATGTATTTTTCCTAAAACTTCTGAATATTCATAACCAGACATTTTTCCAAACCAATAATAAAATCCTGCAAATATCGAAAATACCGCACCCAACGAAAGTACATAATGGAAGTGAGCAACAACATAATATGTGTCGTGAAGTGAAGTATCAACTCCAGCATTAGCAAGAACGACTCCGGTAACGCCTCCAACTGTAAATAAAAATATAAAACCGACAGCCCAAAGCATTGGTGTTTTAAGAGTAATAGAACCTCCCCACATCGTAGCAATCCATGAAAATACTTTAATTCCTGTAGGCACCGCAATAATCATAGTTGCAAAAACAAAGTATGCTTTTGTATCCACGCCTAGACCAACTGTGTACATATGGTGAGCCCAAACAACAAAACCTACAACTCCAATAGATACCATTGCATAAGCCATTCCAAGATAACCAAAGATAGGTTTTTTTGAAAAAGTTGAAATAATGTGGCTAACCATTCCAAATCCTGGAAGGATCATAATATAAACTTCTGGGTGTCCAAAGAACCAAAATAAATGTTGAAATAAAACCGGATCCCCTCCTCCTTTAGGTTCAAAAAAAGCTGTTCCAAAATTTCTGTCTGTTAACAACATTGTGATTGCACCAGCAAGAACTGGCAAAGATAACAATAATAAAAATGCTGTTACTAAAATAGACCATGCAAAAAGAGGCATTTTATGCATCGTCATTCCAGGGGCTCTCATATTAAAAATTGTAGTTATAAAATTAATAGCGCCAAGAATTGATGAAGCTCCGGCAAGGTGCAAACTTAATATTGCAAGATCCATTGCAGGTCCTGGCTGTCCAGCTTTTGACGATAATGGAGGATATATTGTCCAGCCACCACCAACTCCTGATCCACCGGGAGGTCCTTCAACAAAAATAGAGACAATTAATAAAATAAATGCCGCAGGTAATAACCAAAATGAAACGTTATTCATTCTAGGAAATGCCATGTCGGGAGCGCCTATCATTAAAGGAACAAACCAATTTCCAAAACCACCTATCATTGCTGGCATCACCATAAAGAAAATCATTATCAAACCGTGACCTGTGACTAGAACATTATAAAGATGGTAATCACCTTTTAAAATTCCATCTCCGGGATGCATAAGTTCCATTCTCATCAGAACAGAAAAAGTTGTTCCAATAATTCCTGCTATAATAGCAAAAATTAAATATAAAGTTCCTATGTCTTTATGATTTGTTGAGAATAACCATCTTGTCCAAAAACTTGGATAATGTGAATGATCTGAACTTGTATTGGCCATTTATTTTTTTTCCTTTATTAAATTTTCTGCAATAACATTGTTCTCTGGGTATTTTGCAAACTTTGTTTTAGCTTCCTTGAGCCATTCATTATATTGTTTTTCCGAAACTACTCTGACTGTGATTGGCATAAACGCATGTCGGGACCCGCATAATTCGGAGCATTGTCCATAATATACGCCTTCTTTTTCAGCCTTAAACCAAGTTTCATTAATTCTTCCTGGAACAGCATCTCTTTTAACTCCAAAAGATGGGACTGCCCAAGCATGCAATACATCATTAGCTGTAATTAAAACTTTAACAACTTTATTAACTGGAACAACTACATGATTGTCAGTTTCTAAAAGTCTTGGTTGATTTGGTTTTAAATTTTTTGTCTCAATCATGTTCGCCTCAAATGCAATATTTTGATCTGGGTATTCATATCCCCAATACCACTGATAACCTGTGGCTTTGATAGTAACATCGGCTTTTGGAATAACATCTTGTTTGTAAAGTAATCTAAATGATGGAACGGCTATCACTATTAAAATTAAACAAGGAATAACAGTCCATAAAATTTCTATAAAAGTATTATGTGAGGTTTTAGAAGGTATTGGATTTTTTGAGGCTCTAAATCTTATAACTGAATACAAAAGTAAAAAAAGTACAAAAACAGATATCGCGACTATAATTGGAATTAAAATACGGTCATGAAGATGAACAATGTCGTCCATAACAGAAGTTACTGATTGATCATAGCCCATTTGCCAATTGTTTGCGGCGAATGATATGCTTGGAGAGACAAAAAACACCAAAGATAAATAAAATTTATTAAAAAGTTTTTTTGTCATTAATCAAAGATATACTCTGTAAATATAGTTATTTAACTATATTATTATCACAAATATATACAAAAAATTTGCGACAATTTATCTAAAAATGAACCCAAATTTAAATGAGTTTTTTTCAGAAGAGAATTCAATTTCAAGAAAGACAGCAGAAACAATAGTCAATAATACTCTTTTTAAGTGTGATGACGGAGAGTTATTCCTAGAATCTACTGTTTCAGAGTCCTTAGTATTAGATGACGGAAAAATTAAAAATACGAGTTACGACTCTAGCAAAGGTTATGGTTTAAGATCGGTTAATAATGACATTACAACCTATTCTCATTCCAACGAATTAACTGAAGAATCTCTAAAAAATTCTGCAAAAATAATTCTAGATGCTAATAAAAATTATTCTGGAAAAATAAATTCAGGACCAAAAAAAACTAATAAATATTTATATACAGACATTAATCCTATTGAAGCAAAAAATTTTTCAGAAAAAATTGATCTATTAAATAAAATTGATAAATATTTAAGATCTAAAAATCCATATGTTAAACAGGTTTCAAGCTCAATATTTTCTGAATACCAACAAATAGAGATTATAAGACCTGACAATCAAAGTTATTCCGATAAAAGACCACTTGTTAGATTTAATGTTTCAATCATGGTTGAAAAAAATGGAAGAAAAGAAACTGGAAGCTATGGAACGGGAGGCAGAAAGATATTAGATGAATACATCACTGAATTAAATTGGAAAAAAGTTTGTGATATTGCCTTAAAACAAGCATTAATTAATCTTGAAAGTGTTGATGCTCCTGCTGGTGAAATGAAAGTAGTTCTAGGACCTGGTTGGCCTGGAATACTTCTTCATGAAGCAATTGGGCACGGACTTGAAGGTGACTTTAATAGAAAAAAAACTTCAGCATTTTCAAATTTGATGGGACAAAAAATAGCTGATGAACAAGTAACTGTTGTTGATGATGGGACAATTGAAAATAGAAGAGGATCAATCACTATTGATGACGAAGGAACCCCAACTAATAAAACAGTTCTAATCGAAAAAGGAATATTAAAAAATTATATACAAGATAGATTGAATGCAAGATTAATGAATGTGCAGCCAACAGGCAATGGTCGAAGAGAAAGTTTTGAACACGTACCAATGCCTCGTATGACAAACACTTATATGCTTTCTGGAAAATATCATCCTGATGAAATAATTAAATCAGTTGATAAAGGAATTTATGCCGTTGCATTTGGTGGCGGGCAAGTAGATATCACAAATGGTAAGTTTGTTTTCTCTTGTACTGAGGCTTATGAAATTAAGAATGGAAAAATTGGCAGACCATTAAAAGGGGCAACATTAATTGGCAATGGTCCAGACGTTCTGACAAAAGTTAAAATGGTTGGTAATGATATGGAACTAGATGCTGGCGTTGGAACTTGTGGAAAAAATGGACAATGGGTACCAGTTGGCGTTGGTCAGCCAACAATTTTAATTGATGGTATTACTGTTGGCGGAACACAAAATTAATTAATCTGATAATTTAAAATAGTAAGCCCTACAACCGCTGCTGTTTCTGATCTTAAAATATTCTGTCCTAATGAAATAGGAATACAATTACTCATGCTTTTTAATAAGCCTCTTTCTTTTAATGAAAAATCACCTTCTGGACCAACTAGTAAATAAAATTCATGATTTTTATTATTTTTAAGAACTTCTTCAATTTTTTTATTAGAAGAGTTAATGTCTGCAAAAAAAACTATAGAATTTTTATCAAGAGATTTAAGTTTTTTCTCTAACTTTTCAACTGCATGAATAGCTGGCACATATAACTGATTAGATTGCTCGCAAGATTCTTTTATGATTGTTTCTATTCTTTGAAGATTTAAATTTTTAGCAACCGACTTTTCAGAAATAATGGGGAAAAAACTCTTAACACCTACTTCCGTGCATTTTTGAATTAAATAATCTAGTTTTGAACTTTTAATTAAAGAAAAAATCAAAGATATATTTCCTGGCTTATTTATATTTTCAATTTTTGAGATTAATTTTACTTTTGTATTTTTTTTATCGGAACTAATGATCTCTCCTTTAAACTCTCCATCCTTAGAGTTAAATAAAAAAACATTATCCCCTTCTCTTAAACGCATCACATTCTTCAAATAATGAGCGTCTTCTTTTTCTAAAATTAAATCCAAATCTAGATTTAACTTTTTATCCAAATAAATTCTTACTTTTAAAGACATAACTGTTATTGTAACTAAATTACCTAATTTTTACAAAATGTACCAATTTGCTAACCTATTAAGATTAAATAAACCAATAGGAATCTTTTTACTATTCTGGCCATGTGCTTGGAGTCTTGCAATGACTCAATGGTATGTTGTTAATAATTATCTATTTATTAAATACTTAATTCTATTTTTTGTTGGTTCAGTGATTATGAGAAGTGCTGGCTGCGTCTATAATGACATTGTAGACAGAAAAATAGATATCAGGGTTCAAAGAACAAAAAAACGCTTAATAGCTTCGGGAAAAATAACAACTAAAACTGCCTGGCTTATTATTTTATTGCTACTAATTCCTGCCTTAATAATATTATTTCAGTTTAATAATTTTTCTAAAATATTAGGCCTTTCATCTGGATTGTTAATTATTACCTATCCTTTTATGAAAAGGATAACATTTTGGCCTCAGTTATTTCTTGGGTTTACATTTAATTGGGGTGTATTACTTGGATGGTCAGTATTCTTCGAAAGTTTAACAATAGAAATTATTATTTTGTATATGGCAGGAATTTTTTGGACTTTAGGATATGACACTATTTATGCCTTACAGGACAGACGCGATGATTTAAAAATAAAAGTTAAATCTACAGCGCTTAAATTTGAATATGACATAAAAAATTTTTTATTTTTTTGTTATATTTCAACAATAACTCTATTAATTGGTCTTGGATTTTTAACAAATAGATCTCTTGCATATTTCGTCTTATTAGCAATTGCGGCATTACATTTAGCCTATCAAGTTATAATAATTCAAAAAATAAAATCTAATAATAGAGAGAAAATACAAATGGTTTTTAATAGCAACAATTCTTTTGGAATCTTAATATTTTTAATATTTTTTTTAGAGATTTATAATGCTTAAAGATAATTCCTTCTTAAATAATCTTGGTGAATATTGCATCGATGAATTAAAAAAAATCGGGGCAACAAACTCTGAAGTAATCGTAGCTCATTCAATTTCTGAGGATATGTTACAAAGAAATGGAAAAATTGAAGAGGTCGTAAGATCAGAAGATATTAGCATTGGGTTAACAGCCTATATTGGACAAAAAAAATCTTCTATCTCAAGTTCTAATTTAACAAAAAATAATATCAAACAAGCAATTATTAGATGTTACGAAATGGCAAAAAATACACCTGAGGATAAATATTGTGGTCTTCCTAAGAATAATAATCTTGAAAAAGATCATATTGATTTAGATTTATTTGATAATTCAATAATCTCTTATGAAACTAAAAAAGATTATATTTCTGAATGCGAGTCTGAAGCATTAGAACAGAAAAAAATATTTAATTCTAATGGAGTTTCATTTACTGAAGCTAAATCAAATTTTATACTGAAAAATTCTAATGGTTTTTCCAATGGGCGAAGATCTTCGATCTTCAGTGTTTCATGCGATGTTGTTGCAAAAGAAGAGGATAGTATGGAAAGAGATTATGAATATTCATCCAAAAGATTTTTTTGTGATTTAAGCAAACCTAAAGACATTGGAAGAATAGCAGCTATAAGAGCAAGCACGAGACTAGGTCCAAGAAAAATAAATTCTTTTGCTGGATCGGCCGTATTTGAGCCAAGAGTATCCTCGAGTTTCTTGTCTCATTTAATATCGTCNATTTCTGGACATAATTTGGCTAGAAAAGTAAGTTTTATTAAGGGTGATATAGGAGAAATTTTATTTCAAGAGAATATTAATGTCATTGATGATCCTTTAATAAAAAAAGGATTGGGATCAAGAAATTTTGACTCTGAAGGAGTGGATTGTAAAAAATTAGAATTAATAAAAAAAGGTAAACTTAATGAGATTATTTTAGACACCTATTCTAGTAAAATGTTAAATAAAAAATCCAATGGAAGATGCGGTGGTACGACGAATTGTTATTTTGAAAATGGAAAAATAACAAAAATAGATTTAATAAAAGATATTAAAAAAGGAGTTTATATAACAGAATTATTTGGGTCTGGATTTAATAGTGTGACAGGTGACTTTAGTAAAGGAGGCTCTGGATTTTTAATAGAAAATGGTGAGATAACTTATCCAATTAGCGAGATCACGGTTGCTGGGAACATTAAAGATATGTTCAAAGAAATGCTATTGGCCAATGATTTAGAATTTAAATCTAGAACTAATTCTCCAACAATTAGAATTAACAACGTAAGTATTGCGGGTAAATAAATGACTAAATTAGAACTTATAAATAGAATTTTTAGAACACAGGTTAAAAAATATATTCCAGAACTAAGTATAACTTTTGTTTTTATTATTTTAACTTCTCTTACAACAGCTGCCACGGCATGGTTACTAGATCCTGCTATTAAAGAAATTTTTGAAAATAAAAATAGAGAAATGCTATACCTTATCCCACTAGCAATAGTTTTTACTTTTATAATAAAAGCTTTTTCAATTTACGGAACAAGAATTATTACAATTAAAGTTGGAATAAAAATAATTAAAAATATTCAAACTCTAATGGCTCAAAAATTTTTACTATCTGACATTTCTCATATTACTAAAAAACATTCAGGAAAATATTTGTCTAATTTTACTAATGACATAACCATATTATTTACGATTTTAACTGGTGTGGTTGTGACGTTATTTAAAGAAACATTTACATTGATAGCATTGCTTGGACTAATGTTTTACCACGACTGGCAACTAAGTTTATTAGCTATGATAATGATACCTGTTGCTGCTATTTCTTCAAAAAATATAGGAAAAAAAATGGGTAAAAAAGTCCATGTAAGTCTAGAAGCTTCGGATAAATTTATGAAATTTTTGAGTGAAATAATCAAAGGATCCTGGTTAATAAAAATCTATCAAAAAGAAGAGGATGAACTAAAAAAAATTAGCATGATTATTGATGAAAGATTTAAAGCTATAAGAAAAGTTGAGCAAACAAGATTGGGTGCAGGTCCAATAATGGAAATAATTTCTGCTGTTGCAATTGCCATTGTAGTTTTTTTTGCAGGTTATAGAAGTATTCAAGGCGCTATAACCCTTGGAGAGTTTGTTTCTTTTTTAGCTGCATTAATGTTAGCCTACCAGCCAGTTAGGGCATTAGCTGGGATTAATGTTGGCATACAAGAAGGTATTGCAGCCGCCAAACGAATATATGAAATAATTGATCAAAAAAATGAAATTTTCAACGATGAAAATGCTCCTTCTTTAAAATTAAAAAATGCAACATTAGAGTTTAAAAATATCAGCTTCACATATCCAGATGGAACACATGCTTTAAAAAATTTATCTGCAAAAATAGAAGGTGGAAAAAAAGTTGGTTTAGTTGGTATAAGCGGGTCTGGGAAAACTACGTTTTTAAATTTAATTCCAAGATTCTTTAATTTAAAACACGGCACAATTCTTATTGATGACCAAAATATAAATAATATAAATTTAAATTCTTTAAGAAAAGAAATCTCAATAGTAAGTCAAGATGTAATACTTTTTGATGATACCATTAGATCCAATATATTATACGGAAATGCATCAGCGTCTAATGATGAAATAATAAACGCATGTAAATTTGCAGCTGCTCAAGATTTTGTAGAAAAACTTCCAAACAAATATGAAACTATTATCGGGGAAAATGGAATAAAATTATCAGGAGGGCAAAAACAAAGACTATCAATAGCAAGAGCTATATTAAAAGATTCCCCGATAATATTATTAGATGAGGCTACTTCGTCTTTAGATTCTGAGTCTGAAGCTGTTATTCAAAAAGCTATTGAAAATTTAACTAAAAATAAAACAACAATTATAATTGCTCATAGATTATCGACGATCATGAACTGCGATAAAATTTTAGTTTTTGATAGCGGTCAGATAGTTGACGAAGGCAGTCATGAATTTCTTGTAAAAAATTCTTCGATATACAAAAACTTATACGAAAAACAAATTATAAATTAATGAGGATTGCTTATTGTTTTATAACAACGGTCTTCTATTATTTATTATATCCTTATCTTTATTTTAGAATTTTAAAAAAAAAAGAGTGTCCATTACGCTATCAAGAAAAATTGGGAGTTTCTCTTAAAGTCAGAAATGATGGTTATTTAATATGGTTTCATTGCTCAAGCATTGGAGAATTAAAAAGTATATTTCCGATAATTGATCACTATTTAAAAAAAAACCAGATTTTAGTTACAACTTCTACCTTGGGCTCAAATGAAGTTTTTCAAAAAAAATATTACAATACTAATAATATCATTCATCAATACGCTCCTATTGACAGTCCGCAAATCATTAAAAAATTTTTTAAAAAATGGAAACCTAATATTATTTTTTTTACTGAATCTGAAATATGGCCAAACCAGATTTTTTACGCAAAAAATAACAATATTCCAATAATTCTACTTAACGCAAGAATCTCTAATAAATCATTTATTAAATGGAAACTAATAAAAAATAGTATGAATAAAATACTAAATTGTTTTGATTTAATTCTATGTCAAAGCAATGAAAGTACTGATTATTTTAATTATTTTGGTACTAATAATATCAAAATGTTAGGTAATCTTAAATTTATAGCATCAGAAGATTTTGAAAAAAAAGAAGAAAATTTAAATTTGCAGAAAAAATTAATATTTATAGCTCTTAGTACTCATCCTTCAGAAGAAGAGTTTTGTATAAAAATACATACATCTTTGAAATCACAATACCCTAACCTATTAACAATCATTATACCAAGACACATAAATAGAATTCCTGAAATACAGAAAGTGATTATAAACTCTAATCTAAATTTTTTAATTGCAGAATCTCTTGATAATTTTGAAAGTAACACCGATATTTTAATAATTAATTCATATGGAAATACTAAAAAAATTCTCAAATCATCAAAATACGTATTTATTGGTGGATCTTTAGTTAAGCATGGCGGACAAAATCCAATTGAAGTTGCTAATAACAACTCTTTAATTTTTCATGGACCCTACGTGCATAACTTTAGTGAAATATATGATTTTTTAAATAAAGAGAATATTGCTTTTCAGATTAATTCTGTCTCAGAATTAATTGATCAACTAAAAGAAAAATTTAATAATTATCAAAATAAAAATATTAAAGAAAAAATAATTAAAATGGGTGATGAAATTTTATCATCAATAATTAAAAAATTAGATCAGTATATAGTTAATTAACAAGATGTATTTCATTAAACCAAAATTTTGGGATAAAAAAAATAATTCTTTTTTATCTATATTATTATATCCATTATCAATTATTTATTATCTTATTAGCATAATAAAGAAGAAAATTACTATCACACAAAAATTTAATATTCCTATAATCTGCGTAGGAAATATTTATATTGGCGGCACTGGCAAAACTTCTGCTGCCATAGAGATAATCAAAATTTTAAATCAATCTAAAAAAGTCTGTTTTTTAACAAAAGGATATGGAAGAAAAAGTAAGAAAGATATTTATTTAAATGAACTAAACGTACCCAATCAAAACACCGAGGATACAGGTGATGAGGCGTTACTACTAAACAAATTTGGACATGTATATATTTCAAATAATAGAGCTGAGGCCATAAATACTATTATAAAATTAGGATATGATGCCATTATTCTAGATGATGGATTTCAAGATCATCTAATATTTAAAAATTTAAATATTTTATGCTTTGATTCAAAAAATTGGGTTGGAAATAACAATTTAATACCCTCTGGGCCTCTTAGAGAGCCATTAACATCAATAAAAGAAGCTAATTTTATAATTGTTAAAGGAGAAAAAAATCAAATCATTGAGAAAGAAATTAAAACAATAAATCCGAATATTGAGATTATTTACGCCAAAAACAAAATTGAAAACATTGAAACATTAAAGAATAGAAATTTTATAGCATTTACTGGTATTGGTAATCCATATAGCTTTTTTAATACTTTACTAGATCACAACGTAAAAATCATAAAACAAATTATTTATCCAGACCATTTTCAATTTACTGAAAAAAATTATAAAATTTTATCTCAAGAAGCCGAAAATAATAAGTGCAATTTAATAACAACTGAAAAAGATTACGTAAGAATTAATAATCAATTTAAAGAAAAGATATATTATACCAAATTGAATACTCTATTAGTTGAAAAAGAATCTTTAGAAAAAGAACTTAAAAATTTATTTTAATGAAAATTATCAGATATTTTTTAGAATTTATCTTAGTAATATTTTTTTTTTTAGTATTTAAAATTATTGGTCTTAAATTATCTTCTGACTTAGGAGAAATAATAGGGAAATACTTTGGTCCTTTATTTAGAAAAAGAACAATAGCTAAAAAAAATATTTTAATTGCATTTCCTAATTTTAATGAAAAATCAATCAATGAAATGATCGAACGTATGTGGAAAAATATAGGAAGAATTTTTGGGGAATATATTCACGTAAATAAATTCAGCATAATAGATAATAATAAAAAAAAAATAGTTTTTACCAATAGAAACAATATGGAAATATTAAAAAAAAATAATAAACCTATAGTTTTCTTTTCTGGTCATTTTGCAAATTTTGAATTGATGGCAAAATGTTTGCAAGAATTAGGATTTGATATTGGCGCTATTTATAGACCTCTCAATAATATTTTTTTAAATCCAATTATGGAATTTATTAGAAAAAAATATATTTGCCCGATCCAAATAGAAAAAGGTTCCAACGGAACTAAAAAATTAATTAAACATATTTCTAACAACAACCCTTTGGCATTAATGGTTGATCAAAGATTATCATCAAGTATTCGTGTACCATTTTTTGATCAGCCAGCCACAACTACGATAACTCCTGCTCAATTGACTATTAAATATGATGCATTGCTTGTTCCGGTGTTTTTAAAAAGATTAGAAAAAACTAATTTTGAATTTTTTATTGAAGAACCTTTGATAACAAACAGAACTAATGATTATGATAAAGATATTTTTAATATTACTCAAATCATGAATATAAAAATAGAGGAGTTTATAAAAAGAGATCCTGCTCACTGGCTATGGTCACATGATCGATGGAAATAAAAATACTATTTAAGAATTAATTCTGGATCAATTTTGGCATCAAACCAATTCACTCCAAAATGCAAGTGTGGTCCAGTGGCTCTGCCTGTTGAGCCGACCTTTCCAATTACTTGCCCTTTTTTAATTAATTCATCTTTTTTTACTAAAATTTCATCTAAATGAGCGTAAATTGTCGAAACCCCATGTCCATGATCTAAAATTATACTTCCCCCTGTAAAATAAAAACCATTTTCAGCAAGTGTCACATAGCCATCAGCCGGGGATTTAATGTCTGTTCCTTTCGGTGCTGCAATATCAATACCTAAATGTGGTGAACGAGCTTTGCCATTCAATATTCTTTGACTTCCATAAACCCCTGATATCACGCCATCAACAGGCTTACTAAATCCGGATGAGAAAAACTCAAAATCTGAATTAATCAATTGAGCATTTTTAATTAAATTATTTTCTTTTTTTATTATTTCTAATGATTCTTGATCAGGAGTAACCATTTTTTCGTGAAGACCATCTACTTTTTGAATTTTGTATTGTCTTTTCTTTATTTTGTAAGTTTTAGAAATTATTTGATTATTCTTATCTACTGACTCAATAACAACATTTCCTACTTGATTGTAATTAATACCAAAAACAAAAATACCATTTTTGGATAATTTTATTTTTTGATTATTAACATATATAGACTTATCCGNCTGTTCTTTCCCAACAATAAGCGCTCCTTGAATAATTTCTCCATTTAACTCAAAAGCATTTAAAAAGTTTGATTGGAATAATAAAAATAATATAATTAAAAAACGCATTTATTTTTTATTCAATTGTTTAAATCTTTCTGCAGCTTCAACATAGGAAAAGTAAGCTTCTTGCAATTCCACATTCCAATATTTTAATTCTGATAAATTTATTTTCTTTCCAGAGACTTTGCAAAACACATAATCGCCTGGATTGATAATCTCAAAATTTGCAGGTTTAAATTTTAATTTCGCTTCTTTCATAAGAAATATTTTTAACTAATTTTAGCTTTAATTTTTCCATCTGATAATTCAATTACAATATCATTATTTTTATTAGCGTGATCTTTTTTGTAAACAAGATTATTATTTAAGTCTCTGACAATTGAAAAACCTCTTTTTAGAATTCTATTAGTATCTAAGCTATTTAATCTAGAAAAAATACTATTTAAATTTAACTGAAAATATTTAAATTTATTTTTTAATAAATTAACAAGAGATTTATCAAAACTTTTAATTTTCTCTTTTTTTTCTCTAATAAGATTTTTTAAATTATTAATATTTAATGATTTCACCAATTGATAAATATTTTTATCTTTTTCTTTTAAAAATAAATTAAAACCAGAAATTAATTGCTTTTGTAATGCAAAAATTTTTTCTGTTAAATTATTTTTTTCTGGGACAGCTTTTTCTGCNGCGGCTGTTGGAGTTGATGCTCTATAGTCTGCAACAAAATCCAGTAAAGTAAAATCAGTCTCATGACCAATTGCAGAGATAATTGGTATTTTACTTACAAATGCAGCTTTAACTACATTCTCATCATTGAATGATATTAAATCTTCTACTCCTCCACCTCCTCTAGCTATTATTATTGTATCGACATTAATTTTTTTGTTAAAAAATTCTATTCCTTGAATAATTTCTCCTGCTGATTTATTTCCTTGCACAGAAATTGGATAAATTAAAAGATGGGTTGGATATCTATCTTTAACTCTATTAATAATATCCATTATTACAGCACCTGTTGGAGAGGTGATTATTCCAATTTTATCAGGAATAAATGGGATAGGTTTTTTATGCTCTTCGTTAAAATATCCTTCAGCTTGTAATTTTTTTTTTCTTTGCTCAATTAATTTTAGGAGCGCTCCCTCGCCTTGAAGTTCGATTTGATCTACTTTAATTTGNTAACTTGAGATGCTACTTTTNGCATAGGTTGTAATTTTTCCTTCAGCAACAACTTCCATTCCCTCTTCTGGAAAGACTTGCAAAAGCGGTACTGCGCTNGACCAACAAATAGCATTCAGTACAAAATTTTCATCTTTTAAAGAAAAATACAAATGNCCTTTATTTTCTTTTATTTTAGAAACTTCTCCTCTAATTCTCACTCTTTCAAAATTTTCTTCTAAAATATTTTTTGTTAAAGATGTAATTTCTGAAACAGAAAATTCTGGTATGTTTTTCATTATCAATTTATATACCTATATTATTATATGAACATAGCTGTTATAGGAAGTGGCGGAAGAGAACATTCCATTTGTTTTAAATTAAAACAATCAAAACAAACCAATAAAATTTTTTGTATTCCAGGAAATGCTGGCACAAGTGCAATAGCAGAAAATATCAATATAGATGTTCTTAACTTTAAAAGTATTTCAGAGTTTTTAAAAAATAATAATATAAAAATAGTATTTGTTGGCCCTGAAGTTCCTTTAGTTAAAGGTATTAAAGATTACTTAGAAAAAAAAGGATTTTTTGTATTTGGACCTTCTAAAGCGGCATCAAGATTAGAAAAATCTAAATCTTTTACAAAACAACTCTGCAAAAAATATAAAATACCTACGGCACAATATAAATCTTTTAGTAGCATGAAAGGAGTTAAAGAATATATAAAAAAAATGAATACTCCTATAGTGATAAAAGCTGACGGATTAGCATCTGGTAAAGGAGTTTTTATCTGTAATAATAAAAATGAGGCATTGCAAAAATGTAAAGAAATTAATCAAGGAAAATTTAAAAGTTCTAAAAAATTTGTTATTGAAGAATTTTTATTAGGACAAGAGGTAAGTTACTTTATTCTATCAGATGGAAAAAATTATAAATTTTTTGGTTCAGCGCAAGATCACAAAAGAATAGGTGAAGGTGATACTGGTCCCAATACTGGAGGAATGGGGGCTTATTCTCCTTCAAATATTATAACAAAAAAAGTTGAGGAAAAAATAAAGCAGCAAATTATTGAACCTACGCTAAAAGGACTAAAAAAATTGGGATGTCCTTTTGTTGGAATTCTTTACGCAGGCTTAATTATTAAAGATAATCAACCTAAGCTCATTGAATATAATATTAGACTTGGAGATCCCGAATGCCAAGTTTTGATGATGAGATTAAAAACAGATTTATTGAAAATTATATTAGCTTGTAAAAAAAAACAAATTAATAAAACAACAGTTAATTGGAGCAATAAAAAAGCAATAACAATTGTTGCGTCATCTAAAGGATATCCTAATAAGCAAAGCAAAATATCAGAAATAAAAAATACAAAGAAAATATTGCTTAATAATAATCAATATTTATTTCACTCAAGTACATTTAAAAAAAATAATAAAATTTTCTCATCCGGAGGTAGAGTTTTAAATGCTACAGCCTTAAATAAAAATCTTAAATCAGCTCGAGATACATGTATTAACATGTTGAAAAAAATTAACTGGAAAGATAAATACTTTAGAAAAGATATTGGCTGGAGAGCTATTGATAGCTAATTACGTTTTTTCTTAAAAAAATTTTTCATTAAATCTAAAAAAATATTTTCTTTAAAACCATAATAAAACTTAGGCTTATGGTGTAAATTATTAGAATAAATCAACTTTGGACCATTAATAAAACCTCC
>B570J29582_1000035_pt1 | contig 15689 bp, 8 predicted proteins | sample LakMenEpi05May12_FD_29582 | JGI IMG/M metagenome (IMG submission 29582)
GGATTACCCATGCATCAAATTCTTCTGGCGTTACATAACCTAGTTTAACAGCCATCTCTTTTAAGGTAGTACCTTCTTTATGCGCTTTTTGTGCAATTTCGGCTGCTTTGTAGTAGCCAATTTTTGTATTGAGTGCAGTAACAAGCATTAAAGAATTATCTACGTGTTTTTTAATGTTGGCTTCGATAGGTTCTATACCTACAGCACACTTATCATTAAAGCTTACACAACCATCGCCAATTAAACGTGCAGAGTGTAAGAAATTATAAATCATTACGGGCTTAAATACATTCAGTTCAAAATGGCCATTGGCACCGCCCATATTAATGGCTACATCGTTACCCATTACCTGAACCGCAATCATAGAAAGCGCTTCACACTGTGTAGGGTTTACTTTACCTGGCATGATAGAAGAACCTGGCTCGTTGTCTGGAATAAATATTTCGCCAATACCGCTTCTTGGTCCAGAACTTAACATTCTAATATCATTGGCAATTTTCATAAGGCTCACGGCTACCGTTTTTAAAGCACCATGTGCTTCTACAATGGCGTCGTGTGCAGCAAGTGCTTCAAATTTATTTTCGGCAGTAATAAATGGAAGCCCTGTTAAATTGGCAATATGCTTGGCAACATTTTCGGAATAACCTTTTGGTGTGTTAATACCCGTACCCACTGCGGTTCCACCGAGTGCCAGTTCCGATAAATGCGCAAGAGTATTGTTGATGGCTTTAAGGCCATGATCTAGTTGAGAAACATAACCACTAATTTCTTGACCTAATGTAAGTGGGGTGGCATCCATAAAATGGGTACGACCAATTTTAACCACCTGCATAAAGTCTTTGCTTTTTTGCGCCAGCGTATCTCTTAATTTTTTGATACCCGGAATGGTGGTTTCCAATAATATTTTATAGGCTGCAATGTGCATTGCAGTAGGGAATGTATCGTTCGAAGATTGAGATTTATTAACGTCATCGTTGGGGTGTAAAAACTTTTCTTTGTCAGTTAAGCTACCGCCTTTAATGACATGTCCACGGTATGCAATTACTTCGTTCACGTTCATATTAGATTGCGTACCGCTTCCTGTTTGCCAAACAACTAATGGAAACTGGTCGCTATGAATTCCGGTTAAAATTTCATCACAAACCTGACCAATCAATTCGCATTTATCTTGAGGCAAAACGCCCGCGTCAAAGTTTGTAAGTGCTGCTGCTTTTTTCAAATAGGCAAAAGCGGCTATAATTTCTTTGGGCATGCGGTTGATGTCCGCTGCTATTTTAAAATTTTCGATACTGCGCTGTGTTTGAGCGCCCCAATACACGCCTGNNGGTACTTTTACTTCCCCCATTGTGTCTTTCTCAATTCTAAATTCCATGTTTGGTGTTTTAATATTATTTGTAATTCAATTATTTCCCAGTAAAAACGGGCTTTCTTTTTTCTAAAAAAGCAGTAGTGCCTTCTACCATATCTGTGGTATCAAAGCAGGCGCCAAAAGCATTTAATTCAGTCTCGTAACCGTTGAGTGCTTCGTTGTGCACTGCGTTAGCGGCTTCTATACATTTTGCAACTGCAACAGGGGCTTTGCTTTGTATTACAGCAGCTATTTCTTTTGCTTTTGTAAGTAACTGATCAGGTATTACTACATGGTTTACAAGACCCGATGCAAATGCAGCAGAAGCGTCAATCATACCACCCGTTAACATTAATTCAAGGGCTCTACCTTTACCAATGAGTTGAACGAGTCTTTGCGTACCACCATAACCTGGCATGATGCCTAGGTTTACTTCTGGTTGACCAAATTTTGCATTTTCAGAAGCGATTCTAAAATGACATGCCATGGCAAGTTCACATCCGCCTCCTAGAGCAAAACCATTTACACAAGCAATCACTACTTTTGGACAATTTTCTATTTTAAAAAACAAATCTTGACCACGGCGCGCCAGTGTTTTACCACCCGCCGGTCCTGCACCTATGAATTCTGAAATATCGGCACCTGCTACAAATGATTTTTCGCCAGCACCTGTAATTAAAACTGATTTGATTGCAGGGTTGGTATATACTTCATGCATCACCGCTTCTAGTTCTGCAATTACTTGACCATTTAAGGCATTTAATTTTTCAGGCCTATTAATGGTGATGGTAAAAATACCATGCTCGTTATTGGTAAGTAGTGTTGTGTACATGGTTAAAAATTTCTGTGTGTAGCAACCCATTCTTGAATATAGGATGCAATTGTAGTTGTAGGCGTACCTGGCGCAAAAAGTTTACCTACGCCAAGCTCTTGTAATGAATTTATATCTGATTCAGGAATAATGCCGCCACCTGTAACAAGTACATCATGCATTCCTTTTTCTTTTAATAGCCCCATAATTTTTGTAAAAACGGTATTGTGTGCACCACTTAAAATACTTACAATTTTTGTGAATACCGTATTGTGTGCGCCACTTAAAATGCTCACGCCAATGGCGTCCACATCTTCTTGAAGTGCAGCATTTACAACCATTTCGGGGGTTTGTCTGAGCCCGGTATAAATAACTTCCATCCCCGCATCACGAAGTGCAGTGGCAATTACTTTGGCACCTCTGTCATGTCCGTCAAGGCCTACTTTGGCAACTAATACACGAATGGGACGTTTGGTTTGGCTCATAAATGGCAAGTTATTTGTTTTAATTCAATCCTACATTTAAAGTAAAGTTAATGCATATTTAATGCGGGCTACAGCGTCTGAAATACCAATGGTAGCAGCTATTTCAAATACAGCAGGTCCAAATTTCCCGCCCACTAACATAATACGCATGGGCAACATGAGTTCTCCGGGTTTTAACCCATGGGTAGCAGTTAATTCTTTAAAAATATTTTCTAATGCTAATGGATCATTGCTGTTTGAATTTTCAAAAGCCACGCAAAGTGCTTCAAAGAAATTCTTTTTGTTGTCATCCCATTTAGGTGCAATTGATACCGTGTCTATTTGTGTAGGTGCGGCAAAATAAAAACCTGCTTGTGTAATAAAATCTGGTAATAATATGCAACGCTCTTTTGTGATGCCAATTATTTTTTCTAAATAAGTTTGATCCTGTACTTTAATGCCAGTCTCATCAAAATAAGGCTGTACAAGGCCTGCTAAATATCCATTATCAGCGTTTTTGATCCATTCTGCGTTAAACCATTTTGCTTTTTCGTAATCAAATTTGGCACCGCCTTTATGTACACGGTCTATCGAAAATTTTTCAATTAAACTTGCCATGCTAAAAATTTCCTGATCGGTACCATCGTTCCAACCAAGCACCGCTAATAAGTTTACAAAGGCTTCTGGTAAAAATCCGCGCTCTTTAAAACCTATTGCTTTTTCATTTGTTTTTGGATCGGTCCAGTCCATAGCAAATACTGGAAATCCTAAACGGTCTCCATCTCTTTTACTTAATTTTCCGTGTCCGTCAGGCTTTAAAATAAGTGGTAAATGCGCCCACTCAGGCATTTCGTTTTGCCAGCCTAAATATTTCCAAAGCAATATGTGTACGGGTGCAGAAGGAAGCCACTCTTCTCCTCTAAATGCATGACTAATTTTCATGAGGTAATCATCTACTATCACTGCTAAGTGATAGGTAGGCATGCCATCGGCTTTTAATAATACTTTATCATCAACCTGCGATGTATTAAATGATACCTCGCCTCTAATCATATCTTTAAAAGTTACATCTTCATTATCTGGCATTTTTATGCGTACAACATAGGGTGTGCCCGCCTCTAATAATGCTGCAACTTCTGCTGCATCAAGTGATAATGAGTTGCGCATTTTAGCACGAACCGCATGGTTGTATTGTGGCGAAGGATTTTCGGGCGTTTTAAAATTATTACGCATTTCCTCAATTTGGGCAGGCGTATCAAATGCATAGTAAGCATGGCCCGCTTCAATGAGCTGCGTAGCATACTGTTTGTAATTTTCTTTTCGCTCACTTTGTCTGTAAGGCGCATGAGGACCACCCACCACAGGGCTTTCATCCGGTGTCATTCCACACCAATTCAGTGTTTGTATAATATATTCTTCGGCACCGGGTACAAATCTTGTTTGGTCGGTGTCTTCGATACGTAATATAAAGTCGCCACCATGTTTTTTGGCAAACAAATAATTGAATAAAACGGTTCTTACCCCACCTAGGTGTAAGCCTCCAGTTGGGGAGGGTGCAAAACGGACACGNACTCTTTTGTTCATGGCGCAAAGATAAGATTTATATTTGCCACATGTACCTCGTAAAAACACCTTGGTGGCTTAGGGNAATCTACCCTTCACTTGTTTGGCGGATGCCCAATANGTCCAAAGTGTTGTACCTTACTTTCGACGACGGTCCACATCCTACCATTACCCCTTTTGTACTAGATACGCTTAGGCAATATCAGGCAAAAGCTACGTTTTTTTGTATTGGTAAAAATGTAGAATCCTACCCTGGCATTTATGCGCAAATTATGTTTGAAGGGCATGCGGTAGGGAACCATACCCAGCATCATGTGAATGGTTGGAAGGTTTCGGATGAGGCTTATTTAGATGATATTACGACCGCCGCAAAACACATAAAGTCTAATTTATTTAGACCCCCTTATGGCCGAATAAAAAAAAGTCAAATCAAAAAAATAAAACAGCATTTTCCGGACATGCGCATCATTATGTGGGATGTGCTCAGTGCCGATTTTGATACCCGCTTAAACGCAGATGCATGTCTTGGTTATACAGTATACCATAGTAAAAATGGTTCGATTGTTTTATTTCATGATAGTGAAAAAGCTTTTCCACGCATGCAAACTGCACTGCCTAAAATGCTCGCACATTTTGCAAGTGAAGGCTATACATTTGAAGCCATAAAATTTAATGCATAAAAGATATTTTATACAATGGCACCTATATTAATTGATACGCACACGCATTTATATTCCGACGAATTTGCCCAAGATATTGACGCTGTTATTGCGCGCGCGAAGCATGATCATGTGCAAAAATTTTATTTACCTTCTATTGATAGTAATTCGCTAGAAGCCATGCTAGCACTGGAAAAAAAGTACCCCGGTGTATGCATTTCAATGATGGGGCTTCATCCATGTTATGTAAAAGAAAATGTAAACGATGAACTAGCCATTGTAGAAAAATACATTAACGAAAGAGACTTTGTAGCGATTGGAGAAATTGGACTTGATTTTTACTGGGATAAAACTTTTGTAGAACAGCAACGAAGTGCGTTTGAAACACAAATGGAGTGGGCGCTTGCAAAAAATTGGCCNATTGTNATTCATACCCGCAACGCCATGCAAGAAACCATAGAAATGGTAAAGCCATTTGCAAAAAGAGGGCTCCGTGGTATTTTTCATTGTTTTAGTGGATCCGCAGAATCTGCTAAACAAATTGTTGACCTGGGTTTTTATTTAGGTATAGGAGGGGTGATAACGTATAAAAATGCAGGGCTACCTGAGGCCCTAGAAAATATTTCGCTTTCACATTTGGTGCTCGAAACCGATGCACCTTATTTAACGCCCGTTCCTTTCAGGGGCAAACGCAATGAGTCTGGCTATCTACTCTATATCGCCGAAAAATTAGCAGCGGTCAAGCAAACTAGCTTACAAGAGGTGGCCGAAGTAACAACAGCCAATGCCCAAAAAATATTCGGTTCCTGAGCGCCGAACCTTTATTTTTGCCCTCCCATTAAAAACGGGGTTCATTAAATTATACAGAGAGGTGTCCGAGTGGTTGAAGGAGCACGCCTGGAAAGTGTGTATACGGCAACGTATCGAGGGTTCGAATCCCTTCCTCTCTGCGAAGTCTTTTATACTTTAAGGCTGTGTCGAAAGCTTGCTTTCGTAAACAGACGAAAAGTAAAAAAAGAGAAACAAAAGTTTCACTTTTGTTTCAAAGACTTTGATCAAAGAGACTTTGTGGGATGCTGGAGCGTAGCGACAGCAATCCTATTTCTTAAGTATGACAATGCTTCGCATTGGCAATCCGAAAAAACTTTCTTTACCTTTGAGTTCCAATCTAAATTATATGCGTTTATCTTTTGTTCTTCTCTCATTGTTATTATTTATTTCAAATGCTTCAAAGGCAGGTGAAACAAATATGCTAGACATAAAGGACAGTATAATAGCAGCTTCTACAAAAACGCCTTTTTTTAAAAACGCAGACACACTCAATATAAAACGTTTTGCTTTTGTTAATGGCACATCACTTTTAGCGCTATATGGGAGTTACCATTACATCAATAATGCCTGGTGGGCCGATTCTAAAAAAACCTTTCATTTTGATGCTGGTGGTTCAAAAATTACGCAAGCTTTTGATTTTGGAAGAGATGCTGTTTACGCAAAAAGCTTAGATAAAATTGGTCATTTTTATGGCGCTAGAATTACGAGTGATATTTTTGCAAGAGGTATTAGATGGTCTGGTAAAACCGAGGCGCAATCATTATTATGGGGTGGGTTTTTGGGCACTGCTGTGCAAGGGTTTATAGAAATTAAAGATGGATATTCNCCTAACTGGGGCTTTAGTGTATATGATTGGATGAGTGGATCTTTAGGAAGTTTTTATCCCTACTTTCAGTCCAAGAGTAAATTTTTAAGAGCATTAGATATCAAATATAGTTACTACCGAAAAGACAACTACTATTTTGATCATGTGAAACGTGAAAGTAATTTTCAGGACGATTATATGAATTCTACTTTTTGGCTCACCTATAATCCTAAAAGATATAAGCCTTCCAGTAAATGGCCCAAATGGTTGGGTATTTCTGTTGGTGTTGGGGTAGATGAAACTTTAAATGATTATTATATTGGTGCACCCAATGGCTACGCCGATTTAGGTAAAGGTGGGTATGAATTTTACTTGGCCCCTGATATCGACTTTAAAGGCTTACTTCCTAAAAAGCCTTTCTGGCAAACGCTTGCACATGTATTAAACTATATCAAAGTACCTACGCCTGCCCTAAGGTTAAGTAGGAATTCGAAGTTCATGCCAATACATTTTTAATGGAAGGTTATTCGTAGTCGGAAGGGTTTTTGCCAAAATGTTTTTTAAACTCTTTGCTAAAATATTTCCTGTCGGCAAAGCCTACCATATAAGCTACTTCAGAAACATTGTGCATTTTACTGCTTAACAGTTCGCTAGCTTTTTTCATGCGTAACGACTTAATAAATTCATTAACGGATAAGCCTGTGAGTGCATGTACCTTTCTATATAAAACAGGTTGGCTAACAGCCATCTTTTTAGCGAGTGCTGCCACAGAAAATTCGGTATTCTCTAATTCAAGTTGTATTTGGTCTACCATTTTTTGTAAAAATGGATCTGATTCAACCGCAGCGGTGTTTTTGTTGTTTGTTGTATCAACTTGTAAATAATGGGTTCTATATATTTCTTGTAGTAAGGAACGGTTGTGTAATAAATTATTGATTTGGGTCAATAGCAGTCTTAAGTCAAATGGCTTTGTAATATATGCGTCGGCCTTGTATTCTAGGCCCTTAATTTGATCATCAAGGGTTGCTTTTGCAGTAAGTAGTACAATAGGAATGTGTGATGTGTTTTTACCTTTTTTAATGGATGCGCAAAGGTCAAGTCCATTCATTACCGGCATCATAATATCAGAAATAATTAGGTCTGGAATCGATTCGATTGCTATGTCTAGTCCTTCTTTTCCGTCGCTCGCTTCTATAATAGTGTAATTGCTTTTTAAAGCATCAACCATAAATTTTCGGAGATCATTGTTATCTTCTACAACCAATACAACAGGATTTTCTTTAGGAGGCGCTGCGCTTACATTTTGGTTTGATTGTGCAGGAAGTTTAATGGTAAACACCGTAAAGCCGCCATGTCCTGCTTTTCTAACCTTGCTTGAAACCTCTATAGTACCGCCATGTAATTCAACAATACTTTTAGATAAAGCAAGTCCAATACCGTATCCAGTATTTTTTGATCTTTCATCATTAACTTGAAAAAAGTTATTAAAAAGATTGCTAAAATATTTTGGATCTATGCCAATACCATTGTCCCAGACTCTAATGATAGCATCGTTTTCCTTTAGTTTTAATTCTATGCCAACTGTATTTCCTTGATCTGTAAATTTAATAGCGTTACTCAATAAATTATTGATCACTTTTGAAATCTGTAAGCTATCTACTTTTACTTGAAGATCTAAATCTTTGATATTGTTTTGTAATTGTATTCCTTTTTCTGTAGCAATGGATTGGTACTGTTCTGCAATATCTGAAATAAACGCACCCAATTGAATAGGTGCTATTTGTAAACTCATGGTACCAGTTTCTGCTTTTCTAAAATCAAGCATTTCATTTACTAGGTCCGTTAATTTTTGGGTATGTTTTTGCACATTGGATAGTTGTGCTTTACGCATCCCTTCTGGTAGTTCATTTTGTGTTATTGCTTTTAAAGGAGTTGCAATCAACGTTAATTGTGTTCTTATTTCATGAGAGATATTGGTAAAAAAATCAATTTTATATTGTTGTAATAATTGTTGTTGTCTATATTTTTCTCGCAACCAAAAATAGCGGATTACAAAAAGGATTGCCGATCCGCTTAGCAAGAAGTAGATAATATATGCCCACCAGGTATCCCAAAACGGAGGGCTTACTACAATGGAAATAGTACTGTATTTTTCATTCCAAATGCCATCATTATTGGCTGCTTTCACAAACAAATTATAGGTTCCTGCAGGCAAATTGGTATACGTTACAGAGCCAGTGTTGGTAAATTTCCAATCAGACTCAAAGCCATCTAACTTATACAGGTATTGGTTTTTGTTGGGCTTAATGAAATTTAATAAACTAAACTCTATGGTAAAAACATTGTCATCGTGCGATAAATTAATTTGATTTACTTCACTGATATTGCCTTTTATAATATCTGGGTGTGTAGTAGGATTTATTTGTTCGCCACCTACTTTTAAGGAGATAAATGCGATATTATTTTTTTCATCGTTTTTTTCTATTGTTTTTGGATCAAATTGGATGAGCCCATTAAGGCTACCTACGTAAAGTTTACCCTCTTTATTTCTAAAAAATGAGTTGCTAGTAAAATCATTTCCAGGTAAGCCATCATAAACGTTAAAAGCAATAAACGAATTTGTTTGTTGGTCATATTTGCAAAGGCCATTATCTGTAGTGATCCACATATTGCCTTCCAAATCTTCAATCATCCCTTTTATATTGTTACTAGGAAGTCCACTTTTAACCGAATGATGTACTAAATTCTTATTGCCAGGTTGTAAGGTGTAAATGCCCTGTGTGGCGGTACCAATCCATATATTTTTTCTAGAGTCTTCGTATAATGTTCTTACAGGTTCGCCCTCTGGAATACGTGCACCATCTTTAAATGTATAGTTATAGGGGCTAAAATGGGTGTCTCCTAATTTTTTATAAAGGAGTCCAATTTCCGAGGCCACCCAAATATTTCCAGTTCTATCAATGAGCAGTGATCTTAAAAATTTTGATTGTAAATTTCTTTCACCAATAGAGTCTGGGTGGTAGGAGACAATATTTTTAGTTTTTTTATCTAAGCAGCTAAGTCCATTATTTTCTGTAGCAAGCCATAGCTTTCCAGAAGCGTCTTGAGCAATAGACATGATATCATTGCTATTGATAGATCCGCTGCCGCTACTATTTCTTTTAAATCGTGTAAAACCTGTTCTATTTTGATTGAGCAAGTTTAATCCTCCACCATGTGTGCCCACCCAAATATTGTCATCACTATCTTTAAAAATACATTTAACCAAATTAGAACCTAATGAGTTTAGATCTGAAACGCTATTCCTGTAATGCTCATAATTTCCAGTAGTATTGTTTTTAAAACTAATGCCCCCAGCATCTGTACCTATCCATAAACCTTTACCGTTTTCGTTGTAAATAGAACTTACAACATTGCTACCTAGGCCTTCTGGTTTGCCTGTGGCCTGCACAACTGTAAAAGGTGTATTTTTTGCGTAAGAAATATTGATACCACCATAATAAGTACCCACCCATAAGTTGCCTGACTGATCTGTAAAAATGTCGTAAATAGAATTTTGAGAAAGACTATATTTTGCTGCTGGATCGTGTTGGTAATTGATAATTTTTTTGCTAGCTATTTCAATTTCACATAATCCTTGTTGTGTACCAACCCAAATGCTTCCTTTTCGGTTTGCATATATTTTTCTAACATAGTCATGCGGTAATTTTGGAGCTGTCATTGACGCATTTGCGACAACTTCAAATTTTTGGGCTCCTTCTGTGCATTGCAAAACGCCACTTCCCATGGTGCCAAGCCAAATGGTATGATTTTCATCTTCTGCAAGGCTTGTGGGTATCAAATCTTCAGTTGATTTGCCAGTTATGGCAATGTCATATTCTTTAACAAGCTGATCAGAAAAATTATTACTAATGCGAACTACTTGATCGGTGGTACCAATCCAAAGATCGCCTCTAAAATCTTCAACAATGGTTCTTACGTCTGAGGCAGCAGCTTTATTCCCTTTTTTATTTAATACAAACTCTTTAAAGGTGGCATTGGGACTGTCTTGCAAAACATAAAGTCCTTTTTGCGTTCCAACCCAAATTTGGTGCTGTTGGTCCTCGTAAATGCACCTAATTAGGTTGTTGTTTTGACCGGTATGCTTTCCTGGCAAAAGGAGAAAATGTTTGAATTGGCCCGTTAATCGGTTGTACAGGTTGAGGTTATTGGTGGTTCCAACCCATAACCGGTCTTTGGAATCAGACAATAAGCAAGAGATATAGTTTCCTGAAATGCTTTTGGGGTTTCCAGCTTGCTGTTTGAGAATGGTAAAGCTCCTGCTGTCATACCTATTTAGGCCCGAACTAGTTCCAATCCACATAAACCCTTTTTTGTCTTGCGCAAAACTCAATACCGAGCTTTGAGAGAGCCCATCTTCTACGGTTATTTTATGAAAAAGGCGGTTTTGACCATAATTTTTACCAAAAAACGCCAAAATTGAACCCAAAACAAGCAAAATCAACCTAAATCTTACAAATTTCCACATAGCCAATATTATGTACCGAATTTATGGAGTTTGATAACAGTTTAGCTATTTTTTTAATAATCTTTAAGATTTTCACCCTAAATAGATAAGATTTTCCCCTTCTGTTTGCGCGTGAAACATGATATTAGTGCATTAATTTAGGCTTTGGTATTATGCCTAGCCATATGAACTTAAAACAACTGATTATGTTGATCAAGAAACTTAAGATTGCAATGACCAGCATTGCCTTAGTGCTGTTAACCATTGTTGCTTCGGCACAAGCTCCGGTCAAGGGTACTATTACATCATCCAGAGACGGGAAAGCGATTGCTGGCGCTGCTGTTGTAAACAAAACCAGCAAGGCGGCTACTCAAACTGATGCAAATGGTAATTTTTCAATTGCAGCAAAAACTGGTGACAAAATCTCCATTTCTTATGTTGGATTTGTAACCCAAGACGTTACTTTTTCGGCCAAGCAAACGTCCATTCAATTAAGTTTGGCTGCTGCAGATGATAACTTAGATGCAGTAGTGGTTGTTGGTTATGCAACTCAGAAAAAAGTAAATTTAACAGGTTCCGTTGCTACTATTACAGCTAAGGATATTGAAGACAGGCCTATCACAAATTTATCTACAGCCCTTTCGGGTTTACTAACCGGTGTATCTGTTGCTCAGGGTTCTGGACAGCCAGGTTCAGATGGTGCTAGCATAACAGTAAGGGGAAGAGGAACTTTGAGTGGTTCTAGCCCCTTAATTATTATTGATGGAGTGATTGGCGCGTTAGATGCAGTTAATCCTCAAGATGTGCAATCTGTTACGGTACTTAAGGATGCGGCTTCTGCTTCTATCTATGGATCGCAGGCAGGTAATGGCGTAATTCTAATTACTACAAAAAAAGGAACACGTAATAAATTGTCTTTTAACTATAGTGCGGTGTTTTCTATGACAACGCCTATGAATGTGCCAAAATTAGTGACTAATTATGCGGAGCATATGCGTTTAACAAATGAGGCGCATACCAATTTAAATCAGGCTGCTAAGTATAGCCCTGCAACAATTGCTACCTGGGATTCAACAAGTAAAATACCCAATCAGTTAACACCTACCGGTGTGCCAAACTATATTGCGTATCCAAATACAGACTGGGTAGACGCATTTTTCTCTCGTCGATTGGTTCAAAATCACAATATTTCCATTAATGGTGGATCAGATAAAACAACCTACCTCTTATCTATTGGTTATTTAGAGAATCAGGGTACAATTGAAAATACTTGGAGCAAGCGTTATCAATTTCGCTCTAATATTGAATCAAAAATTACTAAGTTCTTAACCATTGGAAGTCAAACTTTTGGTTTATTCCAAAACGATGCACTTGGTAACGTTTCGGATGCATTTACCTTTATACGTGCTACTACGCCGGGTATTGTTCCTAAGTACCAAGGCAGGTATGGTTTTGCTCAGATTGCAGAAGAAAATCAGCAATCAAACAACGTGTTTTCTTTTTTAAATAATAAATTAGGAAAAGACCAAACATCTAGGTTTAACTCTACGCTTTATGCAACAGTTAATATTTTAAAAGGTCTTTCTTTTGAAACGCGTTTTAACTACCAGATGAGACAAAACGAATATCGTGTTCGTACCAATCCTAATGCGGCTGAGCGTTGGAACTTTGCAACCAATACACAAATGACTTTCTTGCCGGTGCCTGCAAATTTATCCTCTACTTATAGTTATGACAAAAATTATCAGACTACACTTGATATGGTTATGCGCTATAATACAACTATTGCAAAAGACCATGATCTATCTGTATTTGCGGGATACAATCAGTTGTATTATAACTACTATAATTTCTCTGCAACCAAGCAAGGTATGATTGATTATGATTTGTATGTGCCAAGTACTGTTTTAAATCCTACAAGTACTTCAGGTTCTGAAAATGACTGGTCTATTCGTTCTTTATTTGGACGTGTAAACTATGCATTTAAAGGGAAGTATCTTTTAGAAGCTAACTTACGTTATGATGGAGTTTCTCGTTTTTCGCCATCAAGTAGATTTGGTTATTTCCCATCTGCTTCTGCAGGTTGGAGGATTTCTGATGAAAATTTTATGAAAAATATTTCATGGATTAATAATTTAAAAATCCGTGCATCATGGGGTGAGTTAGGTGCGTATGCCTCTGGTTTATATGATTGGCAGGCTACATACTCCACTCGCTTGTATTCATTTAACAATGTACAAGTTTCTGGGCTTGCTGTTGGACGTTATTCAAATCCAGAATTAAGATGGGAAGCTACAAGTATTAAAGACATCGGATTTGATGCATCATTGTTTAAAAATAAGTTGACAATAGAATTTGATGTGTTCCGTAGAAATACCAATGGTATCCTTTCTGCAGTAACCATTCCAATGACGGCAGGTATTGCATCTGCGCCTACGGTAAACTTAGCTGCGGTACAAAACCAAGGATTTGAAATTACGCTTGGCACAAAGGGTTCTGTTGCAGGCATTAAATATTCGGTATCTGCAAACTTTTCTTATACACAAAATAAAGTAACCAGCTTTTTGGGTCAGCTTAAAGAAGGCTGGACAACAGATGCAGCAGGTGCAAGGGTGTATCAATCTAATTTAAGCGCCGTATACAATAGCGGTGCCTTAGAAAATAAAATGATTAGCGAGCAATATATTTATAAAGTATATCGTGGATCTGGAACATATTTTAATGCCGATGGAACTGTTAATGTTAATGGTGGCCCTACAGATGGTATGCTTAGAAAGCCAGACGATTTAAAGTGGGCTCAAGCGATGTTAACTGCAGGTTATAGATTAAGACCAGGAAATGCCATTCGTAAAGATGCTATTTGGTATGGAGACTTAATCTATGCAGATTTAAATGGTGATGGCGATTATGGTAATTCTTTCGATAGAGAATTTAACGGAACATCTGCATTGCCTAAATATGTGTTTGGTTTTAACACAGAATTATCTTGGAAAAACTTTGATCTTTCATTAATATTCTCTGGTGCAGCAGGACATAAGTTTAGTTATATCCAAAATGGATTTAATAGTTCCTCTGTTGTTTGGGGTAATGCAATTTCTGCTGATGTAGCTAAGGATAGATATTTTTTTAACGATGCTAATCCAGCAGATCCAAGAAACAATATCAACGGAAGTTATACTCGCTTGCGAGTAGCAGATGGCCAAAATGCAGCAGTAGGTAGTGATTGGTGGTTGTATGACGCTTCATTTGTTAAGTTGAGAAATTTACAAATTGGCTATAATATTTCAGAAAAATTAGCTCAAAAATTATCATTGCAAAGAGCAAGAATTTTCTTCTCTGGAGAGAATTTGTTCATGATCACTAAGTTCCCTGGATTAGATCCAGAGATTGGTGCAAACTTTAGTTATCCAACCATGAAGCAATTTGCTTTAGGCATTAATGTAACGTTCTAATAAAAAACTAAATGAAAAATATGAGAAAGATATTCCTTTTCTTCACACTGATTGTTTTGGTATTTACCAGTTGTCAGAAGGATCTTTTGGATACCACTCCTTATGATCAGCTCAGTAGTGAAAATATGTGGACAACCGACAACTTAACGGACCTCGGTGTCAATTCAATTTATGAAGCCCTCCGTTTGGGTCAAAATACAGGTTCTGCCTCAGGCTTAGAATTGTATCAGTATGATCGTTATTCATACGGATGTATGCAGCGTGATGGTACAGATGCTTTTTTATTAGGTACCATCACACCTAGTAATGCCTTATTTAGTTCTAATTGGAGAAACTTTTATGAGGGTGTTATTCGAGCAAATAATGCAATTGCAAACATAACGGCTAAGTCTCCTTCGGCGACTACTAAAAAAGCAAGATTGATTGCAGAATCAAAATTCTTGCGTGCCTATTATTACTTCAGACTTAACCAGGTTTGGAAAGGAGTGCCTATTTATACAGAGCCTCTAAAATATGATCAATTTACTAAGGCTCGTTCTACCGAACAAGAGGTTTGGGACCTAGTCATAAAAGATTTAAGTGATGCAATTGCAGAAACTAATTTGCCTACAAAATATCCAAAGGGTAATATAAATTTTGGTAGAGCAACCAAAGCGGCTGCGTATGCTTTAAGGGGCAAGGTTTATTTGTATTTAAATAAATGGACCGAAGCGGCCAATGATTTTGCTCAAGTGCAAACAGCAGGTCATGCTCTTTTTACTGATTACAAAATGTTGTTTAAAGAATCAAATGAGCAGTCTGATGAAATGATTTTTTCTATACAAAATACGGGTATTGTAAACTTAGGTTCTACAACTCAATTCTTTTGTGGTACGCGTTCTGCTTTTGGTTCTAATTGGAACACTTATTTGGTTTCACCAAATGGAGTAGATCTTTTTGAAAATATTGACGGCAGTAAGTTTAGCTGGAATACTATTATTCCAGGCTTTTCTGCTATGACGACTAGAGAGCGTCAGGTATATTTCATGCGTGATAACTTAACAACGGCGGAGATTAATGCGAGAAAAACACTTGGTGCAGATATGACTAAATATTTGCCAACGGGTAACGAGGCGAGAATTAAGAAAGCTTTTGAAAATAGAGACCAAAGATTAGAGGCTTCTGTGATCACACCTTACTCTACTTACAATGGTGTTTTTGGTGCTGCGCCTGCCACTGTTACTAGCAGATTCCCTTACCGTGCCGAAGG
>B570J29582_1000037_pt1 | contig 15617 bp, 9 predicted proteins | sample LakMenEpi05May12_FD_29582 | JGI IMG/M metagenome (IMG submission 29582)
ACGCCAAAATGCTCNANNACANAAGCNANATANGGNTCAATGGTATTAGCAGACCAATCATTAAAATCAGCACAGCAAGTACCTAACCCCGAAATTTTTGCATAAAAATTAGGCATAGCAGCAGCCTCCGTAATAGCTTCTCCCCAAGCACCAAACTGTTCGCTCGTGGCAATGGGTGGATGATTTAAGTGATCAAATACCATTTTTAAGTGTGGTATTTGTTTAGCCACTTGTATAGCTGCTTTAATGTGTTCAATTTTTACACCTACTACATCAAAAGGAACTCCATGATCTGCCAAAATTCCTAAACTTTTAATCACTGCAGATTGCAATAACCAGTTATGGTCTGGCTCGTCATGTATAAGATGCCTGATGCCTTTAAAATATTTATTTTGTAGATGCGCTTCTAATTGCTTTTTGGCCGTTTCAGGATTTAACAAATCTACCCAACCCACAACACCAATAATCCAAGGGTACTGCTCCGCACAATCAAACATAAATGCAGTGTCTTCTATATTATTTGCAGCTTGCACCATTACGGCTGCACTTACATTAGCTGCCTCTAACTGCGCTTCAATACCTGAAGGATAATAATTTTGCGCTAGTATAGAAGTATCGCCATCGAGCCAACTATACCTTACTTTTTGCAAGTCCCAACTATGCATGTGGGTATCTATCACTTTTGCCATCATCTTTTATTTTACAATGAGTTCATCCATAAATAACCAAGAAGGATTGCCTGCACCCGCAAACCCAGCAGGGATCGTTGTTACAGGACGAGCTACTAACTTCATATATTGAACGGTTGTAGGTTTTATTTCAAATGAAACAGTTACCGCACCTTCTTTGCTATTATCTAAATTTTGTAGCATGCCTAAACGGGTATATGTTTTCCCGTCTTGTGATCCTAACACTTCTACACTTGTTGGCAAATGAATCCAACTTCCCCTGCTATTATAAAAACGAGTACTAATTTTTGAAATAGTAGTAGGCGCAGCAAAAGAAAGTGTTGCGTCGATATCTTTCCCTTCCCAGGCCAACCATTCACCATCACTAAACCTACTATCATTTGCTACAATACCATTAATGAAACCATTGTTGCCACTTTTATTATAGGGCGCTTTAGGCGCGTTAGTTAACTGAATAAGATTTGCACCCGTTGCTATATTAATTGAAAATGAAGCAGACGCCACATCCGTTATTTTATTGTTGACAACAACACCCGCTTGCAAATTAGCGTCGCCGGTAATTGTGATTGGACCTGTGTACAATTGATCTTGAACGCTAGGCAGTTTTCCAGATGTATTGTACACAATTTTATTTGCTGCACCTACGCCACCTATAGAAACGTTGATGCCACCAGCAATTGGCTTACTTGTAATTTGTACATTGTATAAATGGTCCGAAAAATGAAGCCCTTTTTGTTTTAATAAAGGTTGCCACATGGTTACGCGGTTGGTAAAATGATCGAAGCCGGTTTTTGTTTTTGTCCATCCGTTTTCGGCAATGGCCATTGCACGCGGATACAACATAAAAGAAGCAAGGTCTTTGTTGGCAATGTACTCCGTCCATAAATTACCCTGCACGCCTTTAATATACGTAGCCTCCTGTGGGGTAAGTGCTGCAGGCACTGGGTTGTAATTATATACAGCTTCGAGGGGCAAGAAGCCTCCAAAAGCAATAGAGTCGCGAGGATCTGAGGATTGATAAAAATTTAAATAGCATGTACCCTGCGGTGTCATTATAACATCGTGGTGCTGCTTGGCCGCAGTTATGCCACCTTCTTCTCCTTGCCAACTCATAACGGTTGCATTGGGTGCTAATCCACCCTCTAAAATTTCATCCCAACCAATTATTTTACGCCCCTTACTGTTTACATATTTTTCTACACGCTGAATAAAATAGCTCTGAAGTGCATGCTCATCAGCGATGCCTTTTTCTTTCATGAGCGCCTGACAAAAACTAGAGCGCTTCCAGGCTGTTTTAGGACACTCGTCGCCACCGATATGAATATAACTAGACGGAAAAATATCCATCACTTCATCTAATACATTTTCAATAAAATTAAAAGCGTACTCACTGGGTGCAAATACATCATCAAATACACCCCATGTTTCTTGCACTATTTTACCACCCTGGTTTTTTATTTTATTTTCGGTAGCAGTCGCATACATGTTTTTAGTGAGCTGCGTGGGTTCGTTTGGAAAACAACTTAACTCCGGATAGGCAGCAATGGCAGCACTTGCATGACCTGGCATTTCAATTTCAGGAATAATATTAATATGTTTAGCCGCAGCATAGGCAACCAAATCTTTTAATTGCGCCTGGGTATAAAAGCCGCCGTAGGCGGCGTTGGTATTGCCCTTACCAGGATACTTGCCTATTAAAGTACCACCACGCACCGATCCTACACTCGTTAATTTTGGATACTTTTTTATTTCAATACGCCATCCTTGGTCTTCGGTTAAATGAAGGTGCAAATTGTTCATTTTTTGCATGGCCATCACATCTATTAATTGCTTGATAAAAGACACTGGCATAAAATGTCTACCCACGTCTAACATGAGGCCTCTATAACCAAAAGCTGGTGCATCATCAATTTCAAGTACTGGAATGTTTTTAGATTGCGCTTCTAATTGTAATAATGTTTGCATGCCATAAAAAGCGCCCACTTTTGTTTTTGCTGTAATAGTTATAGCAGTTGGCGTAACAGACAAATGATACCCCTCCATCGATGCTACAACAGTAGTTTGCGGATCTACAATTAATTTGGCGGTAGAAGCCGCTGACTTGGTAAGTTTAAAAAAGCCCTTTCCAGTTTCCACTTTATTAGGGTACGGAATAATAGGCAACTGTGCTTCTGCACCAACACTTATGAGTAGCAAAAACAAAAATAAATACTTACACTGCTTCATACAAAACTGGATTTAATGGGGTGTTTATTACTTCACCAACGGTAGCGCCCGGACACCAGGTATCCCAATCGGCCTGCTGGTTGTGGTTTTCCGGCGTTTTTAATACCGTGTCTATATCCATATAAATCATGGTCATTACTTTACGCATATTACCAGACACGTTTGGTCCAGCACGGTGGTACAACCACCCTCTATGAAAACTAATTTCACCTACATCAAAAGGTTCCACCACATGATTAAATGCATGGCGTTTTAATTCGGCTTCTAAAAAAGCTTGACTTTCGTCACTAATTTGTTTGTCTCTACCAGCGGTTAATTTATTACTACCCGCACTAAACTCTAGTGGCCCATAGTTAAGTGGCGTTGCTTGTAGTGGTATCCATGCGGTTACGGTATTTTCGGTATCTAGCGGCCAGTAATATTGATCCGCGTGCCAAGGTGTATGACCACCTTTAGGCTCTTTAAATAGGGCTTGATCATGGTATAAACGAACACCCGTTGTTTGCATTAACCCTGTAGCAATCTGCGCAATTTTTTTACTAAATACAATGTCTTTTACTACCTCAGTATGTGTCCACAAATTCATGATTTGCAAAAAAGCCTTACCATAGGTATCACGTTCTTCGAGGGGTATTTGTTGATTATTTAAACGATCTACCTCTTTAGAAATTACTATATTCATGTAGTCAATAACAGATGCGTCAAAAATGTTTTTAATTTTTATAAAACCATTTTCGCTAAAGTACTTGACCTGTGCGGGTGTTACGCTATAGTTNGCATCAAGTGCTGCTTTTACTGATTCTGGCGTAGCGTTCATAACAATTAATTTTACTCAATATAAAATAAATAGTAGAGAATTAGGCCCATCTAAACACATAAGATACTCACATGAAACAGCTCCTTAAAACCATCATTTTTCTACTTATAATTAACCAGCTTGCTGCACAGCAGTTTTATGTTTCTACAAAAGGTCGCAATAGCAATAATGGAACTGAGCAAAAACCGGTAGCTACCTTGCAAAAAGCACAGGCCCTCGTTAGAGATTTTAAAAAATCCAATCCAGGCTATACAGGAGACGTTATTGTTACTGTGATGCCCGGTACTTATGAATTAACATCAACGCTTTCATTTAACGAAGGCGATGCCGGAAATGAAAATATACAAGTGATTTGGAAGGCAGCTTCAAAAAACAAAGTGATTTTATCTGGCGGAAAAAATATCAATGGCCGCTTATTTAAAAAAGTTACCAACCCTACGATACTGGTTAGGCTAGAAAAAAATGCAGCAGAAAATGTTGTTGAAATTTCTCTTACCAAATTAGGTATTACCAATTTTGGCACACACCAAAGCTATGGACACGGACAACCCGTTATCCCAGCGCCACTAGAACTCTATTACAACCAAGATCCACTAGTACTAGCACATTACCCAAACAATGGCGCTGTAAAAATTGGAAAAGTAATAGACAAAGGATCTGTACCCCGCATTGGCGATAAATCCAATAGAGGTGGATTATTTAACTACACCGATAACAGGCAATCAAAATGGGTAGGCCAAAAAGATATATGGATACAGGGTACTTTTAATTACGGCTTTGCAGACGACTATATTAATATCGCAAACATAGACACCACAAAAAAAGAAATTAAACTAGCCAGCCCACACATTTATGGTATTGCAAATGGCAGGGACTTTCAAGAATATATTGCGTACAATATTTTAGAAGAACTTGATAGCCCTAGCGAGTGGTGGCTAGACAAAAAAACCGGCATGCTGTATGTATGGCCTCCTACCAATAATAACCCTAATAATAGCGCCGGTAAAGCTGACATTGCAACTGCTAACATTACCGTTTCAATACTTGAAACACCCATCGTATCTATTACAAACACCAAACATCTAACAATCGAAGGTTTTACCATAGAAGCCGGAAGAGGCATTGGGGTTTATTTAGAAGGCGGCAGCAATAACACCATTGCAGGCTGCACCGTTAGAAACCTTGGAACCTCAGGCATTTTTATGGGACAGGGCGCCGAGGCCAAACAAAATAACATGAGTATCGATGATTTTGATGGCACTCCTACTTCTGGTATCATTGGAAGCCTTCAAAATTATTTATATAAAAACACCAGCTGGAATAGAAACGCTGGCTTTAACCAAACCATTATTAGTTGCGATGTGTACAACACAGGAAGCGGTGGCATTTATTTAAGTGGTGGCGATAAACGAACCCTTACAAAAGCAAATAACATTGTTGAAAATTGTAAAGTCCACGACTTTAATAGAAGAAATAAATTTATTTGGTCGGGCATTAGCGTAGACGGATGCGGCAATAAAATTAGGCACTGCGAAATATACAATTCAGACTGGCAAGGGATTTTTGTACACGGCAATGAACACGTTTTTGAGTACAATAATATCCATCATGTAACACTCAATTCGGACGATACCTCTCCATGGTATATTGGTAGAGATCCAAGTGATAGAGGTAATGTAGTACGCTACAATTATTTTCATCACATTGGCAACCCCAACCGCATGAACATGGGTATTTATTGTGACGACTCTAGTGCCGATGTATTTGTTTTTGGAAACGTATTTTATAAAATGGAAACCAAGCATGGTATTTTATTTACCAATAGTGGCTGGGATCTTGTTATGAAAAATAATATTATTATAGAACCCACCGATGCTACTGCGCAAATATCGGCACACTATTACACCTGGGCAGCAGGCTCCGAAAAATCGATGTTTGGTGAAAACGGCCTTATCAGAAGCCGCCTAACAAAAAGCGTTGCTTATAAGGAGGAACCCTACGCGGGTAAGTATCCAGGACTACTTGAATACTTAGATACCATACCAGGTACCCATCAGTGGAAAGCCATGCGCGCCAACCGTAACATATTTGCTGATAACCTCATTATTGGTGGACCAACAAGCCCTACTAAATTGATTGGTGGACCATATGCCACCATTACAGAAAGAGATAATTATAGATCGGTTTCTGATCCTGGTTTTATAGATTTGGCGCATGAAAATTTTACCCTACGTCCAACATCGGAAGTATTTAAAACAATAAAAGGCTTTGAACCTGTCCCATTTGAAAAAATGGGACTGTACAAAGACAAATACAGAAACTAAAATAGATGCAACTAAAAAATTTAATTAAGAAAACGAGACTTGGTTTTTTATGGGCGCTTGCTTTGGGGGCAGGGAGTTTTTTTGCGCCTGGCGCGCCCTGTATGGCGCAAGTGAAACTTGCGCCATACAACGTGAATTGGAAGTCACAAAGTAGCGGACCAAGTGGTTCAATGCCTATTGGCAATGGCGATATTGGTGCTAATGTTTGGGTAGACAGTAGTGGCTTATTACAATTATACATTTCAAAAACAGATGCTTATTCTGAAATTGGTCGTCTACTAAAAATTGGAAAAATTACCATTGCTACCACGCCAGCAATTTTAAATGGCGCTTCATTTACCCAAACACTCGATATTCAAACAGGCAGCATTAACATTAAAGCTACCAATGCCAGAAAAGAAAGCATACACATAACCATTTTTGCAGACGCCAACAACCCAGCCATTACAATAATAGGAAAGGCTAATACAGGCGTATCACTCAACATTAAAAATGCACTATGGCGAAATAAAACGGACACCCTATTAGGCGGAGAAAAAAGAAGCGCCTACGGAATGATTAGTGCGCCATTCCCACTATTAAGAGAAAGAGATACGATTCTTGAAAATACAAAAACACTTATTTGGGTTCACCAAAATAAATCATCTATTTGGCAGTCTACCTTAGACATCCAAAACCTAACAAAGTTTAATGAAATAGGCAAAGATCCACTGCTGTATCAAAATTTTGGCGCTGTAGTCAGCACTAAAGAGCAGGTTAGCAAACCCTCACAAAAAGATTTTGAAATAAATATTACGGTACTAAAAAAGCAAACAGCTAATATATTAGAATGGAAAAAAGAAGCAGTATCACTTCACAATAAAATAACGGGGCAACCTTCTACCCAAAGATTTATCGCTCACAAAAAATGGTGGAACAATTTTTGGAACAAACATTATTTGATTGTTACGCCAGGCGATAGTAGCAAAAAAACGCAAAAAGAAACTTTTGCTGTAACACAGGGCTATCAATTACAACGTTATATGAACGCTTGCGCCGGCAGAGGTGGACTTCCCATTAAATTTAATGGCTCCATTTTCACGGTAGATGTAGATGAGAGCATGGGTAAAAGAAACTTGACGGGCTATGACGCAGATTTTAGAGACTGGGGTGCTAATTACTGGTTTCAGAACACCAGACTCCCCTATTATTCAATGTTATACAGTGGCGACTTTGAACTTATTAAACCGCTGTTTAAGATGTATACATCGGCACTTCCATTGGCAAAATATAGAACACAAAAATATTTTAATCATAAAGGCGCCTACTTTCCTGAAACCATGACACCCTGGGGTACGTATGCAAATGACAATTATGGTTGGAACAGAAAAAATTTAGCAGACGGCGTATCTGAAAATATGTATATCCGGTATTTATGGGAAGGTAGTTTGGAATTATCTACCCTCATGCTCGACTATTATGCTTTTACAAAAGACCAACAAACATTTATAAAAGAACACCTTCCATTTATACAAGAAATTATTTGGTTTTATAACGCGCACTACAAAAGAAATACTGCTAATCAAATTGTAATTGAACCCGCACAAGCACTTGAATCTTATTTTGAAGGTGTCGTAAATCCATTACCAGAAATTGCAGGTTTAACGCGCGTACTTAATGGCTTAATCGCCAATCAATTAGTAATAAAAGACCCTTCATTTTTAAAAATTGTAAAAGAATTGTACGCGAGTTTACCTGCACTTCCCACACAAACAATTAAAGGACAAACTGCCTTAGCGCCCGGTTATCATTTAGGGCCCCGAACCAATGTAGAAAAGCCAGAACTCTATGCCGTATTCCCATTCAGGCTAAGAGGTGTTGGTAAAGAAAAAATAGAAGAAGCCATTGTAGCTTTTAATAATAAAGCCAATAATGAATTTAGCGGTTGGCAACAAGATCCCATTTTTGCTGCTTACCTAGGGCTTACAAAAGAAGCCAAAGAAATGGTGGTTCATAATTTTACAACAAAACATGGAGGCAGCAGGTTCCCTGCATTTTGGGGACCCAATTATGACTGGGTGCCGGATCAAGACCATGGCACTGTTAACATGCGGGCGCTGCAAAATATGCTGGTACAATCAGAAGTTGATCAAACAAATTGGCTACCTGCCTGGCCTACAAACTGGAACGTTGATTTTAGAGTGCACTTGCAACAACAAAAAGTAGTAACCGGAAAATACAGCGCTCAAAAAGGTTTATCAATAATACAAACTCTTAAGAATCCCCATTTCTAAACCCCTAAGTTCGGCAAGACCTCTAAGCCTTCCAATGGCAGAGTAGCCGGGGTTGGTTTCTTTTTTTAAATCATCAAGCATTTGATGACCATGATCTGGACGCATAGGGATAGAGATATTGCGCCTGCGCATCACTTCAATAATTTCTTTGACAACACGGTACATATCTACGTCACCTTCCAAGTGATTGTCTTCATAAAAATCACCAGCTGCATTTCTTTTGGTACTACGTAAATGAATAAAATTAATACGGTCACCAAAATTACTCACGATAGCGGGAAGATCATTATCAGGTCTAACACCAAAAGAACCCGTACAAAAACACAGGCCATTAGATAAAGAAGGAACGGCACTAAACAACGCCTGAATATCAGAGGCTGTGCTCACTACTCTTGGAAGTCCTAATATAGAATACGGCGGATCATCTGGATGAATCACCATTTTTACACCACATGATTCAGCAACTGGTACAATTTGATCTAAAAAGTAAATAAGATGCGCACGGAGTTTTGTGGCATCAATATGATCATATGCAGCAAGTGCATTTCTAAAAGCTTCCATGGTAAAACTTTCTTCACTACCCGGAAGACCTTTAATCATATTGTGTTGCAACTGCAATTTTTGGGCATCCGTCATGCCATTAAAACGGACTGTTGCCGCTTCAATTTCGGCGGGCGTATAATCATTTGCAGCGTTTTTTCTTTCCAAAATAAATACATCAAATGCAACCACCGCAGCTTTTTCATACAACAACGCTAACGATTTATCCGGCATTTCGTATTTTAAATTGGTACGCGTCCAATCCATCACTGGCATAAAATTATACGTCACAATGTAAATGCCACAACTACTTAAATTTCGAATCGTTTGTTTGTAATTATCAATGTACTCTTGAAAACCTTGACTTTGTGTTTTAATAGCTTCATGCACCGGAACACTTTCTACAACATCCCATGTAAGTCCGGCAGCTTCAATAATTTGCTTTCTTTCCTGAATAGCCTCAATAGACCACACCTTTCCATTTGGAATTTGATGTAGTGCAGAAACCACACCAGTACACCCAGCTTGACGTATATCCCATAAACTTACAGGATCATTAGGGCCATACCAACGCATGGTTTGGATCATTTTGGGTTGCAATTGCATATCATTCATTATTCTAAATCTTCGGCAGCAATAACATTTACCTTAGGAACCAATAAGTGCATAATTACCCATGCTAATAAATAGGCAGACCCACACACAATAAACATGATATAATAGGCCGTTTCAATTTGTCCTATCGAGCGGTAATGCACAAATAAATTCTTTTGTACCGCCATAGAAAGCAAAATACCACCAATAGCCCCAAACATACCACCAATGCCCGTTACAGAACCAACAGCACGCTTAGGAAACATATCACTCACTGTTGTAAATATATTAGCACTCCATGCCTGATGCGCAGCAGCTGCTATTCCTATTACAAATACAGCCAACCACATATTCATACCGCCTAATACTTGTGCAAACAAAATAGGCAGTACTAAAAATGCATACATCAACATAGATGACTTACGCGCTTTAAATACAGGCCAATTATTTTTAATTAAATACATAGGTAACCAGCCGCCAAAAATACTACCCACCGCCGACATCGTATATACTGCAGCCACTGGGAGTGCAATCGCAGTTCCTTTAATATGGTATTGGCTTTCTAAAAAATCAGGTAACCAGAAAAGATAAAACCACCAAATAGGATCCGTTAATAATTTACCAATCGCAAACGCCCATGTTTGCTTGTATTTTAACAATGCCGTCCAGCTAAATGATTTTGTGTTCAGTGCATCCCCTTCTGCGATAGCATCAGCGTCACTATTAATATAGGCAAGCTCGGCAGCAGATAATTTTGGATGTTCCGATGGCTTGTAATAATGCTTATTCCAAAAATACAACCAAACAAACCCTAGTAAACCTGTGGCAATAAAGGCCCACTGCCATCCATAAGCCGCTGCAATAAAGGGTACTGATAATGGCGCAACAATGGCACCAATATTTGCACCCGAATTAAAAAGACCGGTAGCTAAAGCACGCTCTTTGCGCGGAAACCATTCTGCTACGGTTTTAATGGCCGCCGGAAAATTACCAGCCTCGGTCACACCAAGGGCAGCACGTGCCACAGAAAACCCAAAAACACTTTTAGCAGCAGCATGCAAAACGGCAGATATACTCCAAAGTCCAGTTGCCCAAGCATATCCTTTTTTAGTACCTACTTTATCAATAAACCTACCAGCTAACAATAAACCTATCGCATAGGAAACTTTAAATGCAATTTCTACATTGGTATAATCTGCATCATCCCACTTAAGCTCAGTTGTTAAAGTAGATTTTAATAAACTAATAACCGCTCTATCTAAATAGTTAATCGTAGTAGCAAAAAAAACTAAACTACAAATAGTCCAGCGGTAACGTCCAATTTTTTGTTCCATATAGCAATGCTTTAAATCGTAATTATCGTATTGTCTTAACAAGCGCTAGTAATTCTTTTGTTTGCGCTTCTAATTGTTCAAAATTTTTATGGGCAAGCACTTCTTTTGTAATAAGCTTACTGCCAAGTCCAACACCTGCCACACCTGCCTTAAACCAAGCGCCCATATTTTGTGCAGTAGGCTCTACACCACCAGTTACTAAAAAGTCAACGCCCGTAAATAAAGTTTTAATAGCGTCTACAAAACCAGGACCTAACACATTGCCCGGAAAAAGTTTTACGAGTGTAGCACCCGATTTTTGTGCCACATGAATTTCGGTAGGGGTCATACAACCAGGTATCCATAGCACTTTGTGCATGTAAGCAACATCTGCAACACTTGCATCAAAACAAGGGCTAATTAAAAAATCGGCGCCTGCATCAATAAATGCGCTTGCATCTTGAGGTGTTTTAATAGTACCAATACCAAGTATCAAACCAGGCATGGTGGATTTTAAAGAAACCAAATGCGAAAAATTAGGAAGTGCTTGTGGGCCTCTATTGGTAAACTCAACACATCTAACACCACCATTGTATAATGCACGAAGTACACTTTCACATACCGTAACATCATCATGATAATACAAAGGCAAAACGCCTTCTGCTTTTATTTGTCCAATAAGAATGGCTTCTCTTTCCATTTAATACCTAGATTTAATTTGCTCAATTGTTTGCTTGGTACTATCACCGAGCTCTTGCAATTTACCAAAAGCTGCCGAAGCAGCATAATTTATCGTTTCCTGATGCGCATGTCCATTATGAATACCATAAATAAGGCCCGCCATAAAACAATCTCCACTCCCCACTTTATCTACCACCGAATTTGCCTGAAAGCTAACCGATACCGCTTGTTCGCCGGTTGTATCAAGCGTGGCATAATAATTGACACCAGCGCCATCGGGGGTAAACCTAAACGTACTAGCTACAACTTTACAATTTGGATTTTGCGCAAACAATACAGCCGCCGTTTCTTTTGCACAAGCAGCGAACTGCTCTTTGGTAGTGGCAGTTTCTGCAACTGCTGGAACAGAGATACCCAAAAGGTCTCTAGCACTCCAGATATTTCCCATAATTACGTCGGCGTATGCAACAAGTGCAGGCATTACCTGTGCAGGTTGTTTTCCGTATTTCCACAGTTTAGCGCGGTAGTTTAAGTCTACAGAAATAGTAAGCCCCAAACGCTTAGCAGCCTTTAATGCATCTAAACAAAGTTCGGCAGCTTGCTCTGTTAATGCAGGACTAATGGCACTAAAATGAAACCAATCAGAACCTTCGAGTAATGCATCCCAATTTATTTTTCCCGGGAATAAAGCAGTTGAAAATGAAGCATGTGCGCGGTCATAAATAACACCAGCATTTTTTAGATCGGCGCCTTGTGGTAAAAAATAAATACCCATTCTGTCACCGCAAAACTGCATCGCTTCTACCCCTATATTACATGCAGCAATAGAAGCTGTAATTTCTTTGGATAAATAATTGTCTGGCATTGCAGACATGTACGTAACGGGTTGCTGCCATCCCGCCAAAGCCTTTGCTACATTGAGTTCTGCGCCACCAATATGAACAGGCATATTTGCATTATTAATCCAGGCCTGATCTAATACGGGCGACATACGAAGCAAAATCTCACCAAAACAAAATACTTTTTTCATACAAATAACTTACCCGTTTGACTTACAAGATAATATGAAATGAAATAAAAAAGTAGATTATTTATTGTTCCACCCAAAATAATCATTGGCATTGTTGTAACAAATATCTTGGATAATTTGACCTACCCACTTGGTATCGTTAGGCAACTCGCCATTTTCAATTTCGTCACCAAATAAATTACACAATATGCGTCTAAAATATTCGTGTCTAGGAAATGATAGGAAACTTCTAGAATCGGTAAGCATACCCACAAACCTACTCACGAGTCCCATATTGCTTAAAGCATTCAATTGTTTTATAATACCATCCTTTTGATCTAAAAACCACCAGCCACTACCAAACTGTATTTTACCAGCTACCGAACCATCATTGAAATTGCCAATCATAGAAGCCATGAGTTCGTTGTCGGCAGGATTTAAATTATAGATGATGGTTTTAGCCAACTTATCCTCGCTATCCAATTTATTTAAAAATTTAGAAAGTGCTGCTGCTTGCGAAAAATCACCAATACTATCCCATCCTGTATCCGGACCGAGTTTAGAAAGCATACGTGAATTGTTGTTACGCAGTGCCCCTAAATGATATTGTTGTACCCATCCTTTTTCCCAATCCCATTCTGCAAAATGAAGTAACATGCAGCTCTTAAACTTACGCTGCTCTAATATATTTAATTCTTTACCACCATGCACTTTTGCGAAAATGCTTTCAATTTCCTGAACTGTAAAATCTTCTACATAAATCTCTTCAAGTCCATGATCACTCACCGAACAACCCATTGAAGCAAAAAAGTCGTGGCGGTTTTGAAGTGCAAATAAATAATCTTCAAATGAAGAAACAGACAAATTTGTTACAGCCTCTAATTTTTTCACATAAGCAACAAAGTTAGCGGCGCTTGAAACTTCCATGGCTTTATCTGGCCTAAATGCGGGCTTGATTTTTACCTCAAAATCACTCTCTGCAAGCGTTTTATGGTATTCTAATGAATCGATAGGATCATCTGTTGTACAAATGACTTTCACATTCATTTTACGAATCAAGTTTTTGATACTAAAAGCATCTGTTTGAATTTGCGCACTTGCATTGTCATAAATAGATTTTGCAGAACTTGGATCTAGAATTTCATGGATGTCAAAATATCTTTTTAACTCTAAATGCGTCCAATGATACAGCGGATTACGCATGGTATATGGCACCGTAGCTGCCCATTTTTCAAATTTTTCATAATCGGATTTATTACCCGTACAATAAGATTCATCAACACCACTTGTGCGCATAGCTCTCCACTTGTAATGATCGCCGTATAACCAAGCCTGGGTTAAATTCTCAAACTTAATGTCTTCAGCAATTTGCTGTGGTGACAAATGACAATGGTAATCGATAATTGGCATTTGTTTAGCGTACTCATTATATAATAACTCCGCTGTTTTTGTTTGTAACAAAAAATCTTCACCCATAAATAACTTACCCATCTCTTTCTAATTTAAATTATAAACTCACTCCACGTTTCCATGGAATAAAATCGTCTTGGTTTAACAATACTGCCTTTGGTATAATTTCACCACTAGCTGCTTTTATACAATAATCTAAAATCATTTTCCCCATTTCTGGAATTGTTTTTTCTCCAGCAATGATTGGGCTGGTATCAATATCTATAATGTCATTCATGCGCTTTGTTAAGGCGGCATTGGTAGATACTTTGATGGTAGGGCAAACAGGGTTACCTGTTGGCGTACCAAGTCCGGTCGTAAATAAAATAAGTGTTGCGCCACTTGCTGCTTTTCCTGTTGTAGCTTCTACATCATTACCAGGCGTGCACACTAAATTGAGTCCTGGCTTGGTGGCTGGCTCTGTATAATCAAGCACATCAACCACCGGAGATGATCCCCCTTTTTTTGCCGCCCCCGCAGACTTAATAGCGTCTGTTATTAGTCCATCTTTAATATTTCCTGGAGAAGGATTCATGTGAAACCCCGACCCAGCAGCAATGGCAGCTGCGCTATAGGCACCCATGAGTTTAATAAACTTGTGTGCAGCATCCGGATTTACGGTGCGGTCAATTAATTCCTGTTCTACCCCACATAATTCTGGAAACTCTGCCAACAATACTTTGGCTCCAAGTGCCACGAGTAAATCACTACAATAACCAACGGCAGGGTTTGCAGAGATGCCACTAAATCCATCACTACCACCACATTTTACACCAACGGTTAATTTATCCAGGCCTGCTGGTTTTCTTTCTATTTTATTTGCCTCAATTAACCCTTCAAAAGTTTTTTTGATAGCGCCATAAATTAAATCTTCTTCCGTTCCAGCATTTTGCTGTTCAAAAATATAAAGTGGCTTATCAAAATTTGGATTGCGTAGTTTAATGTCATTTTCTAAATCTTGCAATTGCAAATTTTGACAGCCCAAACTTAATACAGTGATACCTGCCACATTCGGATGATCGGCATAAGCAGCAAGTAGTTTACTTAAGATAGCTGCATCACCCCTTGTACCACCACACCCACCTTGGTGATTTAGAAATTTTACGCCGTCAATATTTTTAAAAACACGCGATTCTTTTTGAGTTGCTATTAGTTCGCTTGCATTAAAATTTTGTACCGGCTCACCAGCTTCATAAGCCGCCAACAACTGTTTTGTAAATGATTTATACTTGTGCGTTACCGCATAGCCAAGCTCGTTATGAAGCGCTTCACGTATAACGTCTAAATTTCTGTTTTCACAAAAAACAGTAGGAATAAATAACCAATAATTAGCGGTACCCACTGTTCCATCAGAACGGTGATAGCCTAAAAATGTTTTGTTTTTATACGCATCAACATTAGGTGGGGTCCATGTGTAATTATAGGGCCTAAATGAGTAGGGCTCTGCAGCATGATGCAAATTAGTAGTGGTCATGCGCATACCAGCAGTAACAGGTATTTGAACTTTTCCTACAAGAACACCATACATAGTAACAGCATCACCAGGCTGCATATCAGACTGGTAAAATTTATGCTTTGCTGCTATATCATCTACTATCTGATAGGTTTCATTTTCATATATTATAATTGCGCCTGCTGGAATGTCTTCTAGGGCAACAATCACATTATCGTTTGGATGAACCTTAATTACTTTATAATTCTG
>B570J29582_1000038_pt1 | contig 15211 bp, 11 predicted proteins | sample LakMenEpi05May12_FD_29582 | JGI IMG/M metagenome (IMG submission 29582)
CATCACCATAATCCCATTTCCACATATTAGAACCTGCCTTTGCAACTAAAGACGCATCTTTAAAAAACAAACTGTCCCCCATACAAACAGTAGACGAAACAGTAAAATTTGTAATTGGATTTTGCTGAATGCTAACGACCTTAAGTGTATCTCCCGCACAACCATTATCTGCATACGTTGTAAAACGAACTGTATGATTGCCCGAAGTAAAAAACTTTTTACGATTAGTAAGTGTACTAACGGATACAGTATCATCGATGCGCCATAGATTTTTTGTAAGATTAAAGCCATTGGCATTGACGGTAGCNGAAAAAGAAACCGTATCCGGTAAACATAAAAACTTAGAAATAGAAAAATCAACAGATGGCCCTTTCTTGACAGCTACCTTTATGGAAGTAATATCTGAATTTGCACAATTATCAATTTCATCGGAGTAATATTCGACAGGGACATCAAAAGAACCCATATTTGAAAAAGAAACATCCATGGCAGAATTGTAGATATAATATTTCCTGCCAAATACATAACTAGAGTCTGAAGGGACTGGGTTAATTTCTATAGAATCTTTTGCAGGTAAAACTCCAGCACCAAGCACCTTACTTAATTGCCAATTGATGCGAGATACTTTATACGCCGATTTTAATATTAATTTTAATGGAGTTTTTGAACAGGTAATAGAATCAATAGTTCCAATAGGACTTAAAGCATCTAGGGTATTTCGAATACCCCCTGTTGCATTTAAATCATTTACAAAGGTACCTAGGTTATACCCATAACTTTCAAAAGTACCTGTTCCATAGACTGTAGCAACAAACGCTGAGTCGCAAGTTATTTTACGTTGTGCTGCAGCACCTAATAAACGTTTCACCACTACGGTATACAAATTAGTACGCGGATGAGGAAAATATTCGTTTGCATTTAATGTGACACCATCAATTTTCATGGATGCTACAGCCCCAGTAGGCACAATGATATTTGCAAGACTCATGTCTATGTATTGGTTCCGCGTATTGTAAAATATTGCCGATTTAACGCCTTGCTCAATAGGGCTTATATAGAGCATTTCAGGGTCTCCTAATGGATTGGGGTTGGCTCCAGTGCACTCATTAGAAGACACCGTATATTGACCTACTAATATTGGTTTATCAGATTCAATAATTTCACCTTCAACACTTGCATATTGATAGTAGAAATTTTTGTACAAAGGGAGTACACCATTTATAACAACTCCATTGATTTTTACAATCGTTTTTGGATCTCGAACAGCAATCCGGTATATATTTAAAAATGGAGATTTAATATTTGCCATAGAATTGTTAACCGAATGATAGGTAACATATCTTGTGCCCCATGCATTGGCCGGAAAAATTTGCTGCATCAAAAACTCCCCTCCATTTCCTGCACAAATAGTATTCCTACTAGCGCCTGAAAAAACAGCTATGGGATGACATTTCCCATCCAACCCTGCAACAGAAACAATTTTACTGCCCGTTAAATCTTTCCCATTAAAATAAGTGGTAGTGGCAAGCTGTTTACCAAAAACATTATAAATCTCCCCTTTATTTAAATCAACTGTAATTGTTGTGTCTTTGGGAATAGATCTAGCAATTGCACTTCCTTGTGTGGTATCTGCTACTGTAATTTTAAGCCGGGTATTGTCTTCAGAGGCAACTACAAAAAACCAAGAATAACTATCTGGATAATTGGATACTTGTTCGTAATTTAATGAGTAGTAGGTAAATCCATATGTCTCTACAGGCATTAACATGGTAGCTGCAGAAGACATGAGACCATATTGATGCGCATAAGCAACAATTGGAACATCGCTTTCTATATGAATACCTTTGTTAAATTTACCTTCTGAGGTAAGCCTTGCATCGTTGATACCAGATTTTGGAATAACAACAGAAACGTCCACACTATTTGCTGGAATAGAAACGGTTTGAGACCAACTGGTCCCATTCACACTCACTTTTACAATAGCTGCCTCCTCTGCACTTAAATATAAAACTAATGTTTGACTATTAATAGGGTTATCATGATTGAAAAGCACATTGTTTCCATATCCTAACCAAAATTCTTTTCCTTTATTAGAACGATTTTGCGCAAAGGTAGGCATGCAAATGAAGAGCAGCATAAATGTTAATATGCTGCTCTTTACAATTGAAAATATATGGCTGTATGTATAAATAGTATTAACGATTAAAATGATAACGCATCATAAATTCATTAGCAGTTAGATTATTCAATATGTTGTTATTGCTATACAAATCAAACGCATAATCAATGGTTAATTTTTTAGAAAGTGTAGTGCCAAAATTAATACTGAAATTTTTAGCTATACTAGCTCCCGCTCTTATCGTTTCTTTATATACAAACTGCGCACCTGCATTGAATTCTAGTGGTGAATTTGGCAAGTATATCAATAAGACATTAGGTATCATAGTAACATCATCATCCATCTTTATAGTGTATGCTCCTGTAAAATTATAATGCCTATAAAGGCGTCCAACTGCCGATCTACTGGCCCCTGCACCTGAATAATTTTTTAATTCAGACTCTAGTAATTGGGCTGCAGAAACACCAAGTTGTACTTTTTTATTTGTAAAAGAAATACCAAAGCCAGCATCGTAGTTTACACCCCCTTTAGCATTTGCTAAAGCAGGATCAGCCCCAATTGCAGCAACTATTTTCTCTTGATCCAATCTAAATTGTTGGAATTTATTTTCAATACCCAATGACAACACCGCATCATCTCCAAAATTAATATGTTTCGCAAATGATATTGACATGCCGGTTCTTGAAGTAGGGCCAGTTTTGTCTGAATATACTAGCGCACCCATACCCATTTTTTTAGAGGGCATCGCAAATGAGCCAAATAAATTAGCCGTTTTAGGTCCACCAGAAATTTGAGACCATTGTGTCCTATAAGTTGCCCCTACAAAATTAGTAGTACCAATTCCAGCAAAGGAAGCATTGTGCATGAACCCTTGTAATTGCGGGAATGCTGTTGTTTGAATTTGCTGCGCTGCTAATTTAAAGGAGCCCCCAGCTATTAATAATACTATGAATATTTTTTTCATTTCTTAAAATTTTATGTTGAATTATCTTATGATGGTTACATCACCAGAAATTTTAACCGTTTTTCCATTAATTAACTGATACAAAAGATTGTAGTAATAAGTACCGTCAGGTAATAATTTGCCATTATAAGTACCATCCCAATTATTCTGATAATTAGGATTTGTATATACAACTTCTCCATATCTATTAAATACAACAGCATTGATATTGCCTGCACAATTATTGCCTGGGAGCGTTACCAACCATCTGTCATTTGTACCATCACCGTTTGGAGAAAATGCAAGCATAGGTTTAACACAATAAGGAAGTACTGTAAATAGCATTGTTGATGTCGCTCTACAACCATTCACATCTGTTAATGTAATAGTGTAATTAGTGGTTGAAGTTGGCGTAGCAAAAGGTCTTGCAATTGTTGGATTTGAAAGCGACGCACTTGGAGACCAACTAATTGTTCCTGGAGGAACAGCAGCTTCGATAAACGCACCAGTCCCTTCCATCACAGTAACATTTGGACCCGCAGAAATTGTAGGCGGAATCGTTACAGGAATAGCAACTGTTTTTGTAAATACATTACATCCTTTATCCGTAACCGTATAGGTTGTATTTCCTTGCGGTAAACCTGTTAGCGTATTTGAAATTTGGAAGGCCCCAGCATTTGCTTTATAACTAAATGGAGGCAAACCACCTGTAGGCGTTACAATAATAGATCCTCCTAATGCATTTGCACAAGTTGCAGGAGCAATTACTTCAGTGGCACCCGAAATATATGCTTTGGTAGCATTACCCATTTCATAAATTGAACCACCTGCAAAAAATACCTTACGCTGATCCATTGGCGTACCTGCAGGAACAACAGTAGGATAAAAAGTAGCACCATTTACAATGCCGGTATTAGGAATATGCTCCCAAGTATATGAAGCACCCCCATCTGTAGTTTTTAATACAGTATTCCCCGAAACAAAATATGCATTGTTGGCATCATGAATTACCTGTGCCGTGATATTTCCCCAAGCAAGTGAAGGGATATTTGGTGAAACATTAGACCAGGTTACACCGGCATTTGTAGTTTTATAAAGGAATTTATTAGGAAAAGCACTCACATAATAATAGGCAACCTTTGCATCAGTTTTACTAACACCCAAACTGCTAATACTTCCAGTCGCAGGACTACCTGTTGGAGAAACATCGGTCCAGGTATTACCTCCATTTACGGTTCTAAATACTTTTCCTCTGGTACCAACAACATAACCCGTATCTTGATTTGCAAATTGAATGTATTGTAAGTTTGGAGCTACCGTACCCGTTGGGAATACATTTTTAGTGGTATCCCAAGTAGCACCTCCATCTAATGATCTAAATAAAACTGCTTTAAACACTGGCTCGCCAAATCTAATTCCAACTGCCCAAATTCTTTTACCAACCGCAGCAATTCCATTTAAAGTAGTAGCAATTGGTGAATTAAAAATAAGGTCATTGGTAGTAGCAACATCTGAAGTGCTGTAAATATTTCCATTACTTAGCGTAAAGAAAAATTTATTATCTGCAGCGGCCACGCCATAAATACTTAACAAACTAGCTCTCCAAGCTTGATTGCTTTTGTCTTTCCATGTTTTACCACCATCGGTAGTAGCCATAATTAAACCAAATCCACCAGCAGTAATTCCATTATTACAATCTAAAAATGCAACTTGTGAAGCACCAGTAGCTGGAGTTGTTGTTACATAGGTAGATTTCCAACTTGTAGCGTTTGGCAACGAATCTGAATATACACCTTGATCACCAAAAGCAACAATTCGTCCATTAGGCGTTACGTCAAGTGCATATAGTTGTGCATTTGTATAATTCGTTGATGCAGGAAAAGGATTTGTAAAACCCCATGTACTACCCTTGTCATTGGAATAAACCAAACGACCTCCGCCAGATGTCACTACAATAGATCCAGAAGGAGTATAACGCATACTTACCATGTTACTTCCAGCAAAAGGATTTGTTGTAATAGGTACTTTCGGATAACCATTAGGCGGTTGTTGATTGTATACGATTTCAAACTTACCAGGATAATTCACGCCAGTTTCTACTGTACTAGCAGATGTTTGCGACTTACCGGTAGAAATTCTAACCACCATCGCATTATTAAAAGTAGCAGCTACAATAACTGAATCATTAATCGGCGTAAATGCTTTTAAAATTTGTCCAGCAGGTGTACCGTTTGGACTATAAGCAGTGGTTGCAGTAAGTGTACCACCAAAAGGCAATATACCACTATAACCAAGCTTTTCTTTACTAACAGAATAATCTGTTAATGAACCATTTTCAAATTTCCAAACAAGTGCCGCCCAGTTACCAGAAGTAGATGTTGTTGCAGTCGCACTTGATTGAATTCTTTCATAAACCGTATTTGTAGAACCAACAATATAACCAGTAGTTGCATTTACAAAACGAATTCTAAAAATTTCTTTACCCCATGCACTAATTGCTTTTTTAATAGGTGCGTAGGTAGGATTATTTATATAACCCATATTTGTTTTTACACCTGTAGGCGCAGCAATTGAATCCCAAGTAGCCCCGCCATTTCTCGTAAAATATAATTTTGGCGCAGCATTAGGATCTGTTTCATTTGAAGTGATATTAATACCTGTTGCAGTAGTGGTAGCTGTTTTAATAGCTTTACCTCCAATGTAACCAGTGTCTTTATTAATAAACCAAACAGCATTAATATCTAAGTTTACATTGTACAATGGGTTTTTTACAAGCGTCCAGTTAACACCTCCATCTACAGATTTTGCCATTGATCCATTTGTCCCTACAGCATAAGCCACTGTTGGTGTCACATAATGTACATCGGCAAAAGTTGGACGTACTTCCATGCCATTAACATCTATGTAAGAAAACACACCATACTGCCAGGTAGCACCAGCGTCTGAAGTTTTTCCTATAGCACCTACAACACCAACACAAATACCATTTGTATTGTCGGCAAAAGATGCATACATAGAAGTGAAACCCATTGGTTTAGGGTTGCTAAATTTAATAGAGCCTTGCCCTACTTGTGCGAATGTTGTAAATACTAAAAGTAAAGACAACAAAGAAAGTAGTTGACCCTTTCTAGTTTGTACTACTGGTTTATTCATCGTTCGTTTAATTAAATGACTCAATTGGTGAGTATGATAAAAATGAATGATAAATTTCGTGAAAAAAAATTGTTTAACAAAAAGGAGATATCCTAACGAATGTAAGCTAAACAAGTTTCTAGACTGGCTTTCCAACCCTGCAATTGAATGGAGAAGTCTGCTACTATTGATTCACAGTTCATAAGGGAATAATTAGGACGCTTTGCCGGCGTAGGAAATTCAATAGAACTAATTCTATTAATTGAACAAGTTGAATTAGTCATTTCACCAATTGCTACCGCAAAATCATACCAACTAATAGCGCCACTATTACTGTATTGATAGATTCCTTTATGTTTATTGCCTGCTGCTTTTTGGGCAACTATATGCATGATGGTTGCCGCTAAATCGGCTGCATAGGTTGGCGCCCCTATTTGATCACCCACCACATTTAAGGATGGGCGCTCCCCCATTAAACGTATCATGGTTTTCACAAAATTATTACCAAACCTGCTATACACCCATGAGGTTCTAATAATGATACTTTCCGGATTATTTGTTATCGCTAATTTTTCACCCTCGGCTTTTGACGCCCCATAATAATTTATAGGAAATGTTGTGTCAGAAGGTAGGTATGGTTTTGTGCCATTACCATCAAAAACATAATCGGTAGAAACAGTAATAAATAAAGCACCAACTGCTTTACAGAATGCTGCTAACTTTCCAACAGCAACAGCATTAATTTGAAATGCTACATCTCTGTCTGTTTCTGCCTTATCAACAGCTGTGTAAGCAGCGCAGTTAATCACAACAGCAGGCTTATGCTGTGAGCAAAATAATTCTATGGATTCATTAGAAGATAAATCGAGCAAGGCTCTATCAGCAAATAAAAAATCATATACATGCGCCAATGATGGAGCAAGTAACTGAAGTTCCGAACCTAATTGTCCATTTTTTCCTGTAACAACAATAAGAGGCTTAGACATGAACAAATATTTTTAAGAAAAACTTTTAGGTTGTTTGGTCCACTCCAACTTTGGGAGTGATTTAAAATAAGCATATGTTTTTTGAAGACCTTCGGCACGAGAAACGGTTGGTGCCCAACCCAAAAGTTCAGCTGCTTTGGTAATATCTGGCTTACGCTGTTTAGGGTCATCTATAGGAAGAGGCTTATAAATTATTTTAACATTTGCATCCGTTAATTTTAGTACTTCTTCTGCAAAATCTTTTAATGAAATTTCGTGCGGGTTACCAATATTTACAGGCATCGAATAATCACTTAGCAATAACCTGTAAATTCCTTCTATCAAATCACTTACATAACAAAAGCTTCGAGTTTGAGAACCATCACCAAAAACGGTAAGATCTTCTCCCCTAAGTGCCTGACCAATAAAAGCTGGTAAAGCCCTACCATCATTGAGTCGCATGCGTGGACCATAGGTATTAAATATGCGCACAATTCTAGTTTCAACACCATGAAAACTATGATAGGCTGTGGTAATAGATTCCATAAATCGCTTAGCTTCGTCATACACACCTCTTGGGCCAACAGGATTTACGTTACCCCAATATGATTCTGGCTGCGGGTGCACCAGTGGATCACCATACACTTCACTGGTACTAGCCACTAGTATTCTAGCGCCTTTATCTTTTGCAAGGCCTAAACAATTATGCGTGCCAAGTGCGCCTACTTTTAAAGTTTGAATGGGTATTTTTAAATAATCGATGGGGCTTGCTGGTGATGCAAAGTGCAAAATATAATCAAGTGGCCCATCAATGGTAATATGTTTTGTAATATCATGTAATACAAATGAAAAATTAGGTAAGCCCTTTAGGTGCTCAATATTTTTTTCATCTCCGGTAATTAAATTATCCATCGCAATTACAGTGGCACCTTCAGTTACAAAGCGGTCACATAAATGCGATCCTAAAAATCCAGCTGCTCCTGTAATTAATACCGTTTTATTTTTCATCATACTATTTATACATTAAATGCTTGCTCTACCAATACTATAATAGGTAAACCCGAGTTCTTTCATTGCATGGAGTTCAAATAAATTCCGTCCATCGAAAATTAATTTTGAAGGAAGCTTATTTACTATTTCGTCAAAATCGGGTGTTCTAAAAACGCTCCACTCTGTAGCAATAATTAGCGCATCCGCATTTTCAAGTGCTGCGTATTGATTTGGAGCATAATTAATTGTATCCCCAACTACCTGCTTTACATGTGATGCTGCTTCTGGGTCAAACGCCGTTATAGTAGCTCCTCTTTGCAAAAGAGCGTCAATGATTGTAAGCGCTGGCGCTTCTCTGATATCGTCTGTGTTGGGTTTAAATGCGAGGCCCCAGAGTGCAAAATGTTTACCATCTAAACTACCCTTAAAATGATTTTCCATTACATGCACTAAGTGCATTTTTTGTTTTTCATTAACGCGCTCAACTGCATTTAATATTTTAAAATCATAATCATGCGCAGCCGCAGATTTAATTAAAGCCTGTACGTCTTTTGGGAAACAACTACCTCCGTATCCAATACCAGAAAATAAAAAACGTTTACCGATTCTATCATCTGAACCAATACCCCTTCTTACCATATCCACATCGGCACCCATTCTTTCGCAGAGTTGTGCAATTTCATTCATGAAAGAAATTTTAGCTGCTAAAAAAGAATTGGCTGCATATTTTGTTAGTTCGGCACTGGCTTCATCCATATAAATAACCGGATTACCCTGACGCACAAAGGGCGCAAATAAATCACCCATTAATTTTTTTGCACGATCAGAACTACTTCCAATAACTACACGGTCTGGTTTCATAAAATCATCTACGGCAACTCCTTCACGTAAAAACTCAGGATTGCTCACTACATCAAATTCACCACTATAATTTTTGGCAATAGCAGCATGTACTTTAGCAGCAGTACCAACAGGCACGGTGCTTTTATCTACAATAACTGCATAACTTTTTAGCAAATGCCCCAAGTCGTCGGCTACTTTTAAAATGTATTGTAAATCGGCGTGACCATCGGCACCGGGTGGTGTAGGAAGTGCTAAAAAAATAATACTAGCCCCTTCTATTCCTTCCTTTAAATTGGTGGTAAACTGTAAACGTCCTTCCTGCAGGTTGCGCAAAAAAAGTTTTTCTAACCCTGGCTCGTAAATGGTAATTTCTCCGCCAGATAAACGTGCCACTTTAGAAGCATCAATATCTACACAGGTTACTTTGTTGCCTGTTTCTGCAAAACAAGTACCTGTCACCAGTCCAACATATCCCGTACCAACAACTGCAATCTTCATAAATTATTTATTGATAAAATTTAAAACAGCCTCTGTAATATAGGTTAACTGTTCCATATCCATTTCGGTATGAATAGGTAATGAAATAACACGGTTTGTTAAATCGTCGGTGGTAGGAAGTAAAGTATCAGGCAAATTAAAGGATGCGAACATTTTTTGCTTGTGCCCTGGCACCGGATAATAAATCATAGAAGGAATGCCTTTTTCTGATAAATGGGCAATCAAACCATCTCTATCTCCATCCAATAAAATGGTGTACTGATGAAACACATGCGTACTATAAGCAGCGGTTTTAGGCGTTGTTATAACCGAACAATTTTCAAAAGCTTGGTTGTAAAATAATGCAACATTTGCCCTTGCCTGGTTATAGCGGTCTAAATGTTTTAATTTAATATTTAAAATGGCCGCTTGTATACTATCTAGTCTAGAATTACAACCAACAATATCATGGTAGTATCTTTTTTCTTGACCATGGTTGGCAATTGTTTTTAACGTATGTGCAAGTGCGTCATCATTTGTAAAGAGTGCACCGCCATCACCAAAAGCACCTAAGTTTTTACTAGGGTAAAAAGAAGTAGCACCAATATGCCCCATCGTGCCGGTTTTTTTAACGGTACCATCAGAAAATGTATAGGAGCAACCAATGGCCTGCGCATTGTCTTCTATTACATATAAGTTGTGCTTTTTTGCAATTTGTAAAATCTCTTCCATGTGCGCCGCCTGACCATACAAATGCACTGGAACAATGGCTTTAGTTTTGGGCGTAATCGCTTTTTCTAATGCAGCCGGATCCATACAAAAAGTTACTGGATCAACTTCTACAAAAACAGGTTTTAGCCTGAGTAGTGCCACTACTTCGGTAGTAGCGATATAGGTAAATGATGGTGTTATTACTTCGTCCCCGGGTTCTAGACCAATGGCCATCATGGCTATTTGAAGTGCATCGGTACCATTTGCACAAGGAATTACATGCTTTACTCCCATATAAGCGGCAAGTGAAGTAGCAAAGTCTTGAACGGCCTTCCCGTTAATATAAGCTGCGCTATCCAAAACTGCATGTATGGCAGCATCTACCTCCTCTTTAATTTGGAGATATTGTGTTTTGGTATCCACCATCTGAATGGGTCTCATGTGCCTGGGATTTATAGGTGCAAAATTACTGCAAAAAAGGCTTTGTTGAATGGTTTGTGGCCAACCTTATTCTAGTAGATAAATGGGTTAATGGGCTTAAATTTGTTTATTTGCAGTATAAACCATCAAATCTTGCTTTTTCTCTACCAAATATTCATTGGACTCTACCCAATAGCCGCATGGATACTTGGATATTTTAATCCAAAAGCAAAACAGTGGCATACCGGTAGAAAAGAAATTTTAAATGCTATTGCAGCCGCCTTAACCTCCAACACAAAACCAGTTATTTGGATGCATTGTGCCTCACTTGGTGAATTTGAACAAGGGCGTCCAGTTTTAGAAGGGCTACAAAAGGAATACCCAAATCACCTTATTGTACTTACTTTTTTTTCACCATCTGGCTATGAGGTTCATAAAAATTACAGCGGGGCAGATTTTGTGTTTTACTTACCCATGGATAGCGAAAAAAATGCGCAGCAATTTTTAACAATAGTAAACCCATCCATAGCCATTTTTGTAAAGTATGAATTTTGGCATTACTATCTTACTGAGTTAAAAAAACGACAAATACCTACTATTTTAATAGCCGGTATTTTTAGAAAAGATCAATTGTTTTTTAAATGGTATGGTAGATTTTACAAAAACCTACTACACTGCTTTAGTACTTTTTTTGTGCAAGACCAACACTCACAATCCCTACTGCATTCTATTGGCATTAATAATGAGGTATACCTTGGCGGGGACACCAGATTTGACAGAGTCATTGAAATTGCAAAAGCCTTTGTACCCATCGATCCAATCGCACATTTTTGCAACAATAGTTTGGTACTCGTTGCAGGAAGTACTTGGTTTCAAGATGATGAAACCATTGCTCATTTTGAAAAAGCAAACCCGCATATTAAATTTATTATCGCACCTCACGACATTACAAATCAAAGACTTCAAAACTGCTTAACCTTATATAAAAATGCAGTACTATATTCAGATTATGTACAGCATTTAAATGAACCGAATGTTGAGCCTCAAAATTTCAATACACTAATCATTGACAATGTAGGCATGCTTAGCAAACTATACCACTACGCTTCTGTAAGCTATATTGGCGGCGGATTTGGGGCAGATGGTATTCATAATTGTCTGGAAGCAGCCGTTCATTACAAGCCCGTGTTATTTGGACCCGTTTATGACAAATACATTGAAGCTGTAGGGCTCGTAGAAGCTGGTGGAGCGGTTAGTATTAATGATGCACTAGATTTTGAATCCGTTGCAAAAAATTTATGTAGCAACGAAGAAAACAGAAATAAAATGGGACAAATAGCTGGTGATTTTGTGCAGGCCCACAAAGGCGCTTCTGCAAAAATTATAAGCTATATTCAGGAAAAGCGTCTTTTAACGAGTTGATCAAAGTGCTTTACAGTAGCACAGTCTTCGTTCCAACCAATTTTTAATTTTAATTCACGTTGTATCCAAAATTGCGCCTCTGGATAAATAGCAAAACCATCAATTGTTTTGATACTTCTTTCGTACATGGTTTCATCCCCTCTAAAAAGTTCTTGTACAAACAAAAAACGATCATTGATGCCAATTCCTTTTTTTAATTCCTTGATGGGTTCGTTGTTAAGCAGGGCTCCAACTTCTATTTTATTGGCGCGGAGTTTTTCGTTTAGTACAGGCATTGAATGAATCGACTGCATGAGTTGATGAATTTCTTCAAATTCATTTTTCTTTTGCTGCAAGGCAAGGGTTGGAATTTCTGTAGATGTATCAAATAACCAACCACTATTCATTTCAGAAATAGCGGGTNCTTTTGATGTATTTGCAACTTCAATCAGCTCCTGGATATCTAGCTCAGCCGGAATATCTATTGATTTATTTGTAGGGATATCTATTGGCGTAATGGGTGAAGTGTCATCTGGTATATCAAGAGGCAGTTTTGCCTGAATTAACTGGTCAGGCTTTGGGGTTCTCGCCCCTTTAGGCATTACCACAGAAACACCCATTTTACTGGGTTTTTCGGGCTCAAACATTGGAGGATTAGCCGTTTCAAGTTCGGCTAAAAGCATATGAACAGCGGCTGCAAGCTGTTCGCTTCCAGCGCCCTGATCAAAAAGATCTTTTAGTTTATGAATTAACGTACCAACTCTTTCCATTCTATGTAATACATTTGGGGTCTTAAATGGGACTGGTATCCGCTCCTATTTAACGTCTAATCTACAAATTTATTTGATACATGTTTATAGAACCTAACATAACAGGTGACAAAAGGGGCTGGATTGAGGTGATTTGCGGCAGTATGTTTAGCGGAAAAACCGAAGAACTCATTAGAAGACTTAAGCGTGCAAAAATTGCCAACTTAAAAATTGAAATCTATAAACCAGCATTGGATACCAGATACAATGAAACAGAAGTGGTTAGTCACGACGCCAATAGTATCCCTTCCATTCCTGTAGACCATGCACAATCAATTTTATTACTGGCTGGCGATGTAGATGTTATAGGCATTGATGAAGCACAGTTTTTTGATGCAGAAATTACCATGGTATGCGAAACACTAGCCACAAGAGGCATTAGAGTTATCGTAGCTGGCCTCGATATGGATTATTTAGGCAAACCATTTGGTCAAATGCCTAATTTATTAGCTGTAGCAGATTACATTACAAAACTGCATGCCATTTGTATGAAATGTGGCAATATAGCTCACGTATCATTTAGAAAAACCGCCAACGAAAGTCAAGTATTACTTGGAGAAAAAGATACCTACGAACCTCGTTGCCGAAAATGCATGCATGAAAAATAAAAACGCCATACTTGCTTTATTAAAAAAAGACTTTCTGCTAGAACTAAGACAGCAGTATACTTTGTATGGCATTATACTCTATGTTGTAACGACCATCTTTGTGGTGTATTTGTCGATGGGACAACCTGATGATCAGGTATGGAATGGACTATTTTGGGTGATCCAATTGTTTGTTTGTGTTAACGCTGTCGCTAAAAGTTTTTTACAAGAAGGAAGTGGACGCATGTTATACTTTTACTCCATTACCAGTGCTCAAAATTTTGTTCTCGCTAAACTTATTTTTAACCTAGTACTTATGCTTGCCATGAGCTTATTAAGCCTGGCAGTTTTTACACTATTACTTGGCAATCCACTTACACATGCCCTTGTATTTACAGGTATTGTTTGCCTTGGTGGCATGAGTATTAGTTTGGTTTTTACTTTTTTAGCAGCCATAGCAGCTAAAGCACAACAAAACGCTGCAATGATGGCTATTATGGGCTTTCCGCTCATTATTCCACAACTGCTACTACTCATGAAAATTTCAGCTACAGGCTTTTCGTCTGTTATACAAGGAGGCTTTATACAAATGGTTGCAATGCTAGTTGGGCTAGATATTTTAGTAGTTGCCCTAGCGCTAATTTTATTTCCTTTTTTATGGAAAGATTAATTGCACTTTAAAATCTCAAGTGCCTTACAGTTTGCCCTTTATTGATGAGTTGCTTTAATGAATCGATACCAATTTTTAGATGATTTTCAACAAAAGCACTGGTAACTTTTACATCACTCGCTTCTGTTTTTACACCTTCTGGTACCATGGGCTGATCACTCACTAATAAGAGTGCACCTGTAGGAATTTTATTGTAAAAACCAACCGTAAAAATGGTGGCCGTTTCCATATCAATGGCATACGCTCGAACACGTGTCAAATAATCTTTAAATACTTCGTCGTGNTCCCATACNCTTCTGTTGGTCGTNTACACCGTGCCGGTCCAATAGTCAACCTTATAATCCCTAATGGTGGTAGAAATTGCTTTTTGTAAGGCAAAAGCTGGCATGGCTGGTACTTCTGGCGGGAAGTAATCATTGGAGGTACCTTCACCTCTGATTGCCGCTATGGGGAGTATTAAATCGCCTAAGTTATTTCGCTTTTTAAGTCCACCGCATTTTCCTAAAAACAATACGGCTTCTGGCTCAATAGCTGTTAATAAATCCATCACCGTTGCAGCGCCCGGACTACCCATACCAAAATTAATAATGGTTATGCCATTTGCAGTTGCACATTGCATTGGACGGTCTTTCCCTACCACTTCCACACCATTCCATGTAGCAAACAAGTTAACGTAATTGCTAAAATTGGTGAGCAATATATACTTTCCAAAATTTTGAAGCTGCTCCCCGGTATACCTTGGAAGCCAATTATTTACAATTTCTTCTTTCGTTTTCATAGGTTGGCATTTTAACCCAGTGTGGGTATATTTGAAAAAAGTTAATTGGCTAAATTACAATAAAGCCATGACAAATCAATTCTTATGATTCAAGTAGAGTATCCAACATATGCGCATCAAATAAAAAGCTTGGATCAAAAAGAGCAAATTTTTGATCCCTTTCGAAAAATTTGGGTACGACTAACCCCCGAAGAATGGGTACGTCAAAATTTTTTACAAGTACTCGTTCAAAAGCATCAAGTACCCGCTTCACTCATTGCCATTGAAAAAGAAATCAAATGGGGAGAAACAAAAAAAAGGTTTGATATCCTTGTTTACAAAGACACCAAACCTTGGTTAATTGTTGAATGTAAAGAAATGAATGTC
>B570J29582_1000045_pt1 | contig 14692 bp, 24 predicted proteins | sample LakMenEpi05May12_FD_29582 | JGI IMG/M metagenome (IMG submission 29582)
TTTTCTTTCCCGGACCAAGCATCTTTACTAAAATCAAATGCCTGAGCTGGTGTTTTAGTGGCTAGCCATTCAACCAATCCTTTCTTAATGTTTATACCATCTCTTTCCGCAATGAATAGGATTAATTCTCGAAGTGCTTCGATTTGCTCATCAGTATATTTATGGTAATATTGGAATCCGCGGAATTTGAATCCTAAGTCGCATACTTGATCTGGATGAACAATAGCTCCTGTGTAAGTTTTGTAAACTTCTCCAACTTTAGTTAATGGACCATAATTACAAACTTCAATTCCTACTGAATTAACGTGCATACTCTGGGATCCATTTTCTCCTAAGTGGGCTCCATAACCGCCATCTGGCATACATTTAACGATAACTCCATTCCATTTTGTGCTCTTATTATTGATTGATACTCCACCAACAACAAATTCAGTTGCAATTCTACCTCGGGTATCATCATTCCACATATCAACACATGCCATTGGATTTTCATTTCCTGCAGTATGGTGTAAGAATAAGTATTCTGGTTTATTTGGACCTGAATGATATTCATCCTTGTCTAAATAATAGATTTCAAATTGATTTAATGTGATTTGAGTATCTAAGTGTTTCTCAAGATCCTCTTTAAAAATCATTTTTTGAGTACTTGGACCAACCAAACCATCAATTGGTAAACCATGGCTCCCTTGAAAGTTTCTAACAGCAGCATCTGTTTTTGGTCCAAAACTGCCATCAGCTGGTGTAATTCCTAGAGCCTTTTGAAGTAATTTCACGTCTTCTCCAGTGTCTCCTCTTTTTAATAAATTTCTCATTCTAGTATTTCTTTTAAGTTATCAATGCATTCCTGAATTTGATTGTAGATTACTTCAGGATTTTTATGCTCTAGTGTACATTTATAAATAACATTATTTGTCATCAGATGTTTTAGTTCACATCTTAATGTATATAATGGCTTTTTCTGTAATAAGGGTTGCAGGTGAGTTATTGACCAAACTTGTTTGCTAGCATCGCCAATAAATCCACATTCGGTTTTAACATAAGCTGTTAAATCATATTCCTCGCTATCAATAGCTGCAAATTCTTGCAGTTCTTTAATTTCATTTGAGATTAAATATAAACGATATGCTGTTTGGTAAGTCGAATTAAGGACCTTTTGAAGGGTCCCTGATTCTATTTTCTTACTAAGATATGGTTTAAATAATCTGGTCTTTTTAAATTGAACCTCAATATTTTTATTCATTAACTTCATCCCATCTATGAGTACTGTTGTTAAAAACTCTTAACTTTTTAGGCTCTTTAACCATTGTTGTTTCTGTTTGATTAATTACGTCAACAACACCATAGCTTTTTTCTAATTCTTCAATTTCATCGATGATTTCCTCTTCAAGTTCTAAAATGTCATCTTCAAGTTCTTCTATTGAATCTTCAAGTTCTTCAATCTCTAATTCAACTTCAGGTGTTAATTCCTCTAATTCTTCTAAAACTTCAATTGAATCTTGAAATTCTTCAATTGTTGATTCTAACTCTTCAAGTTCACCAAAACCTTCGTAGATATTTTCTTCTAGTTCGTTTTTACTTTTTTTTTCAGGGTGATTGATTTCCTCAACAATAACGTCTAAGTCTTCAACTCTGATTGGGTCTGTATCACTCTCAGGTTTAACGTAATCAACCAATGATTTAATAAATCCTAATGCTACAAGTGGTAAGATTGCTCCTGAAACTGCAGCCAATAATCTTTTTTGCGCAATTGGTTCCCATTCAACTAGGTTAAATAATTCAACCCAACCTTGAAAATCTTTAATGTGACTATATGCATAGTACATGTTACCCTGCATTTGCATTGCAGTAATTACAATGAATAGGGACCATACCATCGTTTTATTCATTTTGTCTAATGTGATTAGGGCTGCTANGGATGCTGCTGCTCCTAATTCAAATCCAATTGCTAATGAAATAGCCAACCAATCTGGGTTTGACAATTTAAAAAAGTCAATTACGTGGATCGTTGAAATAATTGAAACTAATAAGTATAATGATACAAATGTTCCTATGATAAATGCGTTAACTGCCTTGCTCTTCGATGTTCTCATCCTTTTCTGTGTTTTTATAAAATATTTTATTGATTAAAAGATCTGGGTTGTTCCAATCGTCTTGTCGTTCTGCACATCCACAATCTTCATAACCTAATGCTTTTGCAATTGCATCTGCAGCAATATCAAGTTTAATTGCATTTGTAAATTTAGCAACATCGTCGCCAAATCCCTGTGATCTTTTTTCGATTGCCATATTATTTAGATTCCTCTAGTGTTTTAATTTCAGCTTCGATTTCAGTCTGTCTTTTAACATCTAATAATCTACGATCTGTTGCTTGAATCATTCTCTTTTCGGCGTTTAATCCCTCGATTTTAACATCTTTAGCAGATGGTAAAGCATTAATAATTTCAGTGTTTGCTTTTGCAGCTTTCTTTAATAATGTTACTTCTGAATCGACTGAACATGATTTAAAGTATACTAATACTAATAAGATAACAATTACTTTAGAACCGTGTTTTGCGAAAAATTGATTAATTTTTTCCATAATAATAATTTTTTTAATGTTTATGAATGTTATATATTCTTGTTAATTGAGTTAATTTTGTCTGGTGTTAAAGCCTTTAAGAATTCAACATATAATTTAATGGCATATTTAACATCTTTTTTGTGGGCCATTTCCACTGTAGTATGCATATATTTTAATGGGGTTGCTAGGATTGCAGTTGGTGTATTCTCCATAAAGAATGCCATTGTATCATTACCCATTGAACCGACTGTTAATTGAACCGGAATCTTAGATTCTTTTGCAACCTCTCTCANCATTTTATTAATAGATCTATGGTTTTGNGCGGTATATTCCAAGCATGGACCCTTTCCTCCAACATTATCTCCATCTTTTGCTTTGTCAATTTTAGGAGTATTTGTATTATGACAAACATCATGAACAAGCGCTAAATCTGCTTGTAATTTTTTAGCAATCATTGTTGCTCCATGTAGTCCAACCTCTTCTTGAACTGAATTTACTACATATAAATCATAAGGTAGATTTATATTCTTTTCAGAAATTTCTCTAAGTGCTTCAGCAATAATATAACCGCCAATCTTATTATCTAATGAGCGACCAACATAATAATCTCCGATCTCTTCTAATTGAGTATCAAACGTAATAAGGTTTCCAATTTCAACTCCGGCTGCGATTACAGCATCTTTATCTTTAAGACCCATATCAACCCATAACTCTTCTTGTTTGTAGCCCATTGATGTATATTCATCTCTAGTATGGATTGCTGGCCATCCAAATAATCCTCGTAATTTTTGGCCATTATGAGTATGAATCATTACAGTTTTTGAAGGTGCAATCATATTATCTGAACCACCGTGTCTTTTAACTCTAATCATTCCATCACTTTCAATGTGAGTAATAATCCATGCAATTTCGTCACAATGCGCTTCAATAACTACTTTATGATTTTTAGTTTTGATAGAATCACCTGATTTTGTTTTGTGTTTAAGAACTCCATAAGTAGTTCCATAAGCATCGGTTTTAATCTCGTCAACGTATGGTAAAATGTAATTTGCCCAAATATTTTGACCTTCGGTTTCCTGTGCAACAGGGGCATATGCGTTTAAATATGCATATAAAAATTTCTTGTTGTCTTTCATTTTAAAAATTAGTTTCGTTGATTTTATATGTTTTATGGTATTCTACAATTTTGTCTCTTGCTTCTTCGGCAGTATCTACGATTCTAAATAGATTTAAGTCTTTTTCGCTGATCATTCCGTTTTCAACAGCAACGTCCTTTAACCATTCTATTAGTCCGCTCCAATAATCCTTTCCAACTAACACTATTGGATATTTTATGTTATGTCCACATTGTGCAAGCGTAAGTGATTCAAAGAATTCGTCAAGGGTACCAAGACCTCCTGGAAATACAACAAATCCTTGAGAATATTTAAGAAACATTACTTTACGTGTAAAAAAGTATCGACATTCAATTCCTAAGTCAACATAGGGGTTCATACCTGCTTCGAATGGCAATTCAATACCAATTCCAATAGATTTACCACCAACTTCTTTAGCACCCTGGTTTGAAGCTTGCATAATTCCAGGTCCACCTCCAGTTATAACGCCAAATCCTTCTCTACTTATAAGAGCTCCAAACTTTCGGGCCTCTTCGTACCATTTACTCATAACCTCTGTTCTGGCGCTTCCAAACACTGAAATACAAGATCCTAATTCGCTAAAGGTATCGAACCCTTTTGTGAATTCACCCTGAATTCTTAATATTTGCCATGCATCATCCGCTTTATTCCTCTCCATTTTCTTCTTTATATTGATTTAATCTCTTTTTAAATTCTTTAAAATAATGTTTTATGTCGGTTTGTGTTAATGTAAAAATCTGCGGTTTTTCATCAATTTCATTTGCCATCCAGATTTCGCATCCTGATGGAGCAATTCCAGTTCGCTCCCAAAAGGCAATTGAATAACCTGCAACTTGACAAAAGTAATCTTCAATCCACGAATCCTGTTTTGGCTTTCGACTATTCTTATAGTCTATAATTAGTACTTTGTTTCCGATAATTTCCGATGCATTATCAAGGGTTCCAGCNTATCCCATNTTTGACCAAATAAATTTTTCNGATGCTAGCACTTTAACTATTCTGTCGAAAAATTCATCATGATGNAACCAGAATTTTANAAAGAATTCCCATCCCTGTTTGAGCCAGGTTTCTCCAGAAGGATCCTCATTAAACTGGTTGACTTCTTTGTCGGTTTGTGATATGAATATCAATTGAGAAAGTCGTTGGCAGGGTGTACCTTCAAGTACTTGATACAATTCAAGAAGCCGATGCATAATAGTACCTCGATTCATTGATAGATTTGAGATTCTATCAGCCTCTTCGTGACCAACGCTGTCTCTCCATTCATCAAGCCCAGTTTGGTCTTTTGTGTTTCCAAGAATTGTTGTCATGCTGGGAAAGGTCCCGACAATAACATCATTTACCGTTATTTGATAATATCGACGTCCATTGACTTCGACCCTTTCAATAGATTCCATTACATGAATAGAGTTACAACCCAGTTAATAATAAAATAGAGTGCTCCTAAAATTCCTGCGAATAAAACATTTCTAATAAATGAGATTATGTTAAAGTAGTCATTTTCTGGGTAAAGAATTACAAGAAATTGATTAGTACCCGGTATTTTTCTAATATCTGGGAATGAAAGGTCTGAAAGACCATATTGAATAAGTAAATTATTGATTGGCGCTAGTTGTTGAAAAACAATAGACTGCTGAACCATTTCAGGTTGATTTGCAAATTCTTCTTTGATTTCCATAACACCATATACCCTACCAATCCAATCAACCCTAAGATTTTCAGCATTTAATTCTGCTTCAATTGATTTTACTGCTTTATAGTATTTTCTATTAATCCAAGCCTCTCTAAAGAATCGGGGCCAATATAACAATGCATCTTTCATAATTATGTACTTATTTTAAATATTTATATTAATAAATAAGAGTTTGTTTCATAAAAAAGGGACCGAAAGGTCCCTTTTATTCTGTGGATAGGTCAGACGCGTTCTGCCTATCGAGACCTCGTCGTTGAATTTCTTCAGAGCGGACCGAGACACTTTTTAAATATATCAGGATGGGTTTAGATACGTGCTCTACCAACTGAGCTACACTATTCCTAAAAATAATGGTTGGGTTCGAACCAACGACCACGAGGTTAACAGCCTAGTTTTTATTATTTGCAGTAACCATCCTTGGTACTCGGGGCGGGAATCGAACCCGCACGGACAGCTGTCCACAAGATTTTAAGTCTTGCATGTCTACCGATTTCATCACCCGAGCAGTTTAATATTTACAGGATAACTGTTGTTTGAATTTACAGATCAAGTTTTTAATTTGCTGAACGTATCCTTTAAAATATTGTGGAGGATAACGGAGTCGAACCGTTGACCTCTTGCGTGCAAGGCAAGCGCTCTAGCCAGCTGAGCTAATCCCCCGATAACAGGTTCCATTTTCTTTGACCAGTGTGTCTACCAATTTCACCACTCTCCAAATACTTTAAAATTTGTTGGAGAGGTAGGACTCGAACCTACACATCTTTCGATACCAGTTTCCTTATAGAATTTAATTGCTGTAAGGAACCTTAATTTTGTTTTAAGCTTTTTTAGCCTCAGAAACGTGATTTCTTACGTCTTGTGCTAAAGTCTTAATAGTTTGCATTGCTTTACGAACTCTTGTTCCTGCAGCACCATTACCTTTTTCTTCAAATTTAGCAGCATCTTCTCTAATAGATTCAACAGCTTCTGCAATTTGATTTAATAAATCTTCCATTTTGTTTGTTTTAAATATTAATAACAGTATTTATATAGAGATCCATAACAAGGTTTCATTATTTTAGTAATTATTTTTCACTATTTCTAGTTTTTAAGTAAATTACAAATGCCGTAACTAATACCAATCCAATGATAAATTCCACGATATGTTTTTATTTTTATATATCAGTGTTAATTAACTTTTTGTTTCTACACCATCGACGACTATCTTAATAATTTCCTCAGTACTATTAGCTCTAATATACTTAACATAAGCCTTTGGACTTTTAATGTTATCGTACACCTTGACCCTTTTTTCAAAATGAACTTCAACTACACTTCCGCCAGGTATTGCTGATTGTGGATTGGTTCGGAACTCCTGTCCGACGAATACTTTAAATTTTTCCATGCTCTANTACTTTTCTAATTCGGTTAAATATTTTTTCTAGGTCTTCTACNCCATCTACTGACCATTTTTGGGTAGTTAATGTAAAAAAACAGTCTCCATCACGATCAATACCAAGACTTGATTGCGCTTTAACTTCCAAGAATTCATATTCGTCTTGACTGTCTAGGCAATTAGGATCTTGTGAGAATCTAAATGTTGCCTCTTCTAAAATTACTCCTTGCTCTTCCATGTTATTTTACAATAGGTTTATTGATAATTACTAAATATGATTCTTTGTCTTTAAGACAATCTTTGCAATAAGGGGCATAATATTCATCTTTATTGTTTTCATCATGCCTTCTTACTTTTCTGGAAACAGTGTACATTTCCTTTGTTACGAATTCATCTAAACAGTTTGTACATATCGTTGTTGATACTAATCTTTTTGCCATATTATTCAGTGTAAAATGATTTAACTTTCTTTACATATCCTTGTTTGTACCCTACGATTGCTCCTTCCTCATTTTCTTCATAACTCCATGTAGGAATGGGTTCAGTATTAAGATATGAACGCAAGTCTCGATGATGTACCTTTCCATGAATTGCATTATGTGCAGGATGAGACTCAATGAATGCTCCGTCCATACGATTCCAAAGTACTTTAGATTGATGCGGCTTTCCAGTCTCCCAAGGTAACCAAACCTCAACAGTATCTCCGGCATAAATCATCTTACCAAAAGAATCCCTACCGATCCAATATGCTTTTTTATAGTTTCTAATTGTCATNTTAATTATTTTGAATAGTTACGGTCTAACAAACCGTGCCATGTTAATGTTCCTACTAGATGNGGTATTGACCATGAATCNGTAAACATTTCAAAATCACCGTCATAATTTGTAAAATTAATTTTATACAATTCNGGAAGAACAGTTACCATGCATAATTCATTTGCAAACTGATTATTTCCAACATTTTTAAATGAGTTTCTTTCTAAGAAACTGGCTACATAAGGATTAACAATCTCTTCCATTTTCATATATTGCTTTTACGGTTGGAAATCTTAAACTAACCCCTCCGTTTTGATTATGTGTCTCTTCGAAATACTGAACAGTAATTTGCTTTCCTAAAATTTCTTCAGGATGCTCGAAATAATAACGCTTCTGTTCGTGATTAAATCCGCTACCAACTTGAACGCGGCTTCCTTTATGTTCTATCACTACATTTCTCATCATTAACTCTTCAACCTCTTTACCATCAACAATAACTCTATTGACCGCATTTTCAATGTCAACTACGATATATTCTGCGTCATAGAATTGTTTTACTTTAAGAACATCATTGCTACGTTTTCCTTGGTATGGAGCATCTTTACGTAACATTAGTCCTTCCCATCCGTTTTCTTTTGCTTCTGAAACATGTACCATTAACATTCTCTCATCAAGGAGTATTTTTTGCTCTAGATAACCAATGTTTTTAAATTCTCTTTCATAAAAAAGATTATCTAATTGAACATTTCTAATTGAGAACGGAGTAGTACCCTCTTTATTAATGAATTCCTCCATTGTTAAAAGGTCGAACATATAAAAGAATGGATTTTCGATTGAATGGTCTTTACGTTTGATTTCTTTAATGATACCTTGGAAATTCTCGTTTCCATTCTCATCCATCATACAAATCTCTCCATCAATAACCATGTTCTTTAGTCCTAATGAAATGATTTCAGCATCTAAATTCTTTAGTGTTAAAAATTCATTTCCAGCTCTTGAGAAATATTTAGGTTCTCCATTCTCATCAATGATACAAATACAACGGCATCCATCAAGTTTGCGACTAACAAACCAATTATCGAATACAAAGTCGATTTTCTTTGACATTTTCTCATCGAATGAATTTGCAAGGGCAACATCAAATGTTGGGATTAATCCAGGGATCACCTTGTTAATCATCGAGGTTGTAGATCTGGTCTTAAGGTTTCTATCAATGATATTAAAAATCAACTCCTCGTAAGCCTTGTTTGCTTCTACGAATCCATTAACACATCCTATCGCAGTATGTCCAGTAATGTAACGGTCATTCAAATCATCAAGTAATTTCGATAGATCTGTATAACCATAACTAATTAATTTAGAATTCTTTTTGCAGTTTTCCGAGGTAACTCCATACTGTTTAAAAGTATTATAAGTGTAGTTAAGAGCACTACAAACTGATTCATTATCAGCATACTTTTTAAGTATGTTTAATTTATCAGTGTTTGAGTTAGTTTGATTCGACTCAGTAACGAAGTTTTGAATGTCTTGTAATTTCATATTGTTTTAATTTGATATGTAAATATAATCATTCTTTTTGAATTCCGAAAACTTTTTTCAAAGTATTTTCAAAAAGTTATTAACAATTTGTGGTCACGACAGGATTCGAACCTGCAATTTCCAAAGAATAGAAGTATCTCGAGTTCGTTCTATTCCCTTTGAGGAAGTGTCACCTTTTACACCACGCAACCTTATTTTAATTTATTTGTCAGCCAGGAAGGGTTCGAACCCCCAACGTGATTACATACTCATAACCTTTCTAGTCACATCTGAACAACATGTTTTGTCCGGTTATTTTCCTTAACTTCCATCTAATCCTCGGAACAATATTATACTTAATAGGTCTCCCCGATATCCTGTTCAGATAAACTTACGTTTATAAACATCTATAATATTTACCGCATTACTGGCCGTTTTTTTGTAGTCAGGACAGGATTCGAACCTGTAGGATAGGGCTTACCGAGAGCGACTCTGCCTAACGTCCATTAACATCATTGTTGCCAATTCCGCCACCTGACTGTTTGCAATTATGGTTGATGAAACCTCACGAAATAAGTTGCCTTCCGAGCTCAGTTGTAATATCGACTAAACTGAATTTCAAACTACGCTCTTGCCTAACGCCCAAGAGTATGTCGTCATCTTTAGGGATAGATGAATCCATCTGAGTAATCAACTCATTGTCGTCAGGACAGGATTCGAACCTGTATGAATAAATGGGAATAAATTGCCTTAGATATTCTGTAAGCGTCTACCAATTCCGCCACCTGACTTCCATTCTAATGAAGGCATTGCACCTCAAAGGCTGTTCATAAACTAGCTTAAGTAGAGTAGTCAAGGTAGGACTCGAACCTACAACAATACAACCAACATAACTTTTTCAAGTTTAGTCTAGGATGTGATACCATTTTTCACATTACGTATTACCTGACTCCTGAACCCGGTCTGACCTGCCAGACAGTACAAGTCGAGATTAATTTCGCGCGTCGTTTTGTAGCGGGTTCTTTTATTATATCATTATATCAATGTATTGTTTCTTCCAATCTGTCCATGGGATATTTGTAACCTTTAGGTGTGTTAAATATTTCCAATGCATAAACAATTTACGCTCATTCCAATCTTCATATTTTTTAATCAGATCGTTATATTTTTCCATTTCAACTTTATAAGTATCTGCCCTTTTTGAAAGTTTGGTAAACTTATCATCTAGCCTTGCTAATCTTTTAACAGGTTCTTCAGTTGATAATCCCTGTACTGATAATGAAACTATCAATTCTTTTAAATTAACAATAGTACTAATCATTGAATTTAATTTTGGTACTAGATCATTGTATGATGTTTTGGCAGCAGTTAAATGCCTTTTAAAACCATCGTAGTTCCCTTGTAATTCTCTATCCTTTAAATCTTCTTCAAACAAAAATTCAACCGGAATGCCATAGTACCTTTCAAATTTATCTCCTCCTGGAAGTGGCGCTTTAGTTGCTAAGCTTGCAATTTTCGTATCTTTAGTTTCTCCTAAAACGGCAACATAACAATTACCTCTTTGAGTTTCTAAAAGTTCTTCGACCTGTTTTTGTGTGTATAGTTTCATTAGTACAAATGGTTTACTCTTGGTTTTGGACTTAGTTCAGCAAAGATTAGTTCATCTTCCCATGCAGATTCAATAGTTAAACCATACTTATTTGCAGTTCCTTCGAAAGCATCTGGATTTGCTGCAATTTTTTGTGCAACTTCTCGGAAATCTCCACCGCCTAATTCAAATGCAGTATTTGGGTCAATGTTAATAAATCCTAAATAATCCGGATGATTTTGATTAAATTGATAGTCCTTTGAAATTAATTCAATGTACTCTTCTACTGTTGTAAACTTTTTCTTAGTTTTGTTTAACATATTTTATTTGTTTTTAAATTCAGAAATTATTTCATTGACAATGTACTCTTCAGTTTTATCATCTTGCATTCTCGATTCATGGACAGCATATTCTAACATTTTTAAAACTTCATAATAGTCCCATGTTTGCGGCTTTTCCTCTATGCTTACTACTACCTCATCATTGATTTTTGCATTGAAACTAACTAACTTAGCTCCTTTTCCTAGAATTATACCTTCAGGTGATGATTGTGACATATTTTATTTGTTTAAATAGTTTCTATAATTAATAGCAGCTCTGACAACCATATCGATTCTAACATCTGGGTTCATTTCTAAGATTCTTTCAGTACATTCAACAAATTTACCAGGTGACCATGTTAATTCTCTTTGAACTTTTCTGGTTTTGTTTACTTGATATATTGTAAAGAACTTTTTATCGCTCCACCAGCTTGTTGTTTTAAATTTTCTACGAACATAACCACTTTCATAACTCATATAATCGCAACCAGTAATTGGGTCATGAAAACATTGAGTTCCATTATTTGCTTGAGTTTGACTTGTTACTTCAACTAATCCGATTGCTTGTGTTCTTGTCATGATACGTTTGTTTAAATTTGATATGTAAATATAATCATAATAAATGAAACCCGAAAACTTTTTATGTTAAATTTATGTTAAAATATTAAAATAAGTTTCAAAATCAATATTCTTAGAAGTGTGTGAAATCTTTTTCATAGTTCTAGCCCTTTCAAGAATTCTTGTAATGATTAATTGATCTGCTACAAAATCTTCAGGCCAGTCATTATATAACCATTGAAATTCATCAAGTTCATCAAGTCGCCATTCAATAGTAGCGTTCATTCCTCGATTAATCATCTCACTTCGGAGTGAATCAAACCGGAGGTGTATATACTTCAATTTGTCATAAAAGAATGTTACGTGTCCACCTCCAAGTGTAAAGGTTTGTTGAATATTCTTTAACATTTGACGGCCTTCTTTTCTTGCTCTTTTAATTGCTAATGCATTAGTTCTCAAGATTTCTCGATATTCTGCAACAAGATGCTGATCGCATAATTTTGCTGGAGGAATATGGGCATTGATTCTTGTCATAACTTTAAATTTGATATGTAAATATAATCATAATAAATGGAACCCGAAAACTTTTTATGTTAAATTTATGTTATTTTTTTAAGTTATCGATTATTTTATTGATATTACTAAGATCATTATTTAATTCTACCCCTGTTTTATCCTTAACATTCCAGATCTGATACATTCTAATATTTTTAAATTTAAAAAATTGTGGAAATATCATTACACGCAATCTTACCCATAAAAGGTTTAAAGATTTCCATTTTAAAGATTTTATTGAATTTGATGTTGTAATTACCATAAGCTTTTTTTCGGTAAACATTGGTTTTCCATTTTTAAAAGCAAAATTATTGGTAAAAACCTGATCAATAAACCCTTCAATCAGGGGCGAAAGGGAAAGCCATCGAGTTGGAGAGATTATTACAATATGATGTGATGTTTTGACAAGGTGTCGATATGATTTTGAAAAGGCATTATTTTTCATATTTGTGATATTGCCAACAAAATCAAATGGATTATAAACATCATTGCACAAGTTAGCGATATTTACATTAAATCCGGCTCGAACATAGGTCCTCTTAATGGTATTTAAGATTTTATTATTTTCAATTGAATTGCGATTTGGATGCGCTATTATAATTAAGCATTGCATATCTTTAATGTTTTTATTAGACATGTAAATATAAACAAAAAACTCCAGATTAAAAAATCTGGAGTGTTAAATTTGTGTTAAAGTTATTAACAGTTTATTGGTTTTCTGCCCATTTATTTAGTGGACATTTAGTTGTTGGCTCAAAAGAAAAAACTTTACTTGAAACAGAACAACCACATGCAGTACATTTATTAAATCTTTTTTCATCATCATATACCTTTTTTTCACAAGGATCACATGTTTCGGCTCTATTTATTACTTTAGCTGTCATTTCACCGTCTGGTAAAACAAGTTTTAACCAGTTTTCAGCGATATCGATTAATTTTGTATTTTCCATATCTTTTTAATTAAAATGTTGAAATTTTATTTAGTGCTTGTTGTTTAGCAGCAATATAATCAGCTTCAGTTGCTTCAACAAAGAATCCTTCTGCTTTTTTTATCACAGTTGCATCAGCAAATGCTTTAAGACTTGTTTCAAATATACAAGCTGCGATATTTGAAGAGTTATTAATAATCATTAATGATTTTTCATCCTCGTTAACTTTAATAGTAACGCTTTCGTTTTTTAAGTAAGTTATCATAATTTTTGGTTTTAGTTTATTTTTATTGAATATCTTCGATTTTGTTATGTGTAATTATACCATTTGCTATGTATATGTCATTAGACTCTACGTCTAATTTGTAAACTTTAAATGATCCTGTATTTTTTACAATAGAATTAATTATTTGTTCAGATCCATCTTGATTAATAAATGAATCGCCAACTAAAATGTCATTAGCTCTCATTACTGACCATATTGAATTTCTTTTTACAACATGCAAGTGATCTTCGCTTGAAGTTAGTAAACCATCATTAAAAATTAATACACTACCTACTATTTTCTCTATATTTTTAGAAACTGTTACAGATGTATTAGATAAAGTAGGATTTGTTTCAGACCATAGTGATAATGGTTCATATGCATCAGTGTTTGGCATATCACCAACTATAATAGAAGATAATTCCATACCTGTTGTTACTGATTCAATTGTAATTTCGGTTCCGTCTGATAGTTTAACTAAAGTACCTTCTAGTAAACATGCTCCTCCACCGCAGCTTTCATATCCGTAATTGTAGCATGGATATTGGTATATACCACAATTTCCCCAGTAATCGTAGCAATAATAACCGCCAGCACCACCGCAAGATCCGCCACATATTGGTGAATCGTAGTCCTGAGCTACTGTATAATAACCGCCGCTTCCATCATGATATACAAAATAAAGAACACAACCGGTACAATAGCTTTCATAGAATTCTCCGTATGGCGGATATGGTGGATATCCGTAAAAATCTGACATTGCATGGGGCGCAGAAAATCCCACATATTCGCTAAGATAAAGAAGGCTTCTAGAGCCAAAATCTTGCGGTCTTAAACCGAGCTGGTTCCTTATATTTTCTATGCTTATTGGTCCACTAGTTTGTAAAGGCATAATTTTAATTTTTTTTTTAATTTACTATATATATCCCAAATATGTAGGATTGTTTACCGATATCGATGTAATATATTAATAATTTATCCTAAGAATTCTTCGTTATCTTCAAGATCAATTAAATTTTCATCATCTTCAATTAAGGGGGCTTTATAGAGTTGATAGAAAATCCAAATCCATACTAATATAAATACCACTATACAAATTAATCCCACCATCTCTGTATGTTTTCTTCCATTAATTTAAACAGCAATTTATTGGCTCGATCATGATTAATATGTCCAATGTTCATTGCAATAATTTGTTTATCATCTTCACGACCCTCCCTCTTGAATGGTCCTTCACCTTTAAGAACCCTTTTATGGATTAATGGATATTTTTTAAAGAAATCATCAAAGTTCTCTTCCATTAAACGGGATTCCCATGAGCTCAAACCCTCTTTTCCAGGTACATCTTCAAACCAATGTTTTGTTTTATGATAATCAGAGTATTCGCTTGAATAATAGTCATCTTGAACCTTTTCCATTAGTCGAACGCATGTCATCAT
>B570J29582_1000046_pt1 | contig 14652 bp, 18 predicted proteins | sample LakMenEpi05May12_FD_29582 | JGI IMG/M metagenome (IMG submission 29582)
CGATTGAAAAAACTTTACATATAACTTGACCTGTGGGCGGTTGTTGGCGTAAGTTTAAGAGGTTGCTCGGCATTGGGTTCGCTGAGTATCAGATCAATTCAACTTCGACGTGGACCCACCAAAAGTTTTGGAGTAACACCTAATGAGCAAGCGTACCTTTCAGCCGAACACCCGTCGCCGCGCTAAGACCCACGGTTTCCGTCTTCGCATGAAAACCCGTGCTGGCCGTGCCATTCTTGCAGCTCGTCGCCGCAAGGGCCGCACCGAACTGTCTGCGTAAATTCTTTTGCTGGCTCGAGAGAACCGGCTAAAGACAGCCGAGGATTTTCGATCAACCATGCGAACAGGTCGTAAGACCGTTTCCGACAGTATGGTCACATATCTCAAAAACGACTCGAATCCAATTGCTCCAAAGTTTGGCTTCGTCGTATCTAAAACAGTTGGCTCAGCTGTCCAAAGGAATCTCGTGAAGCGAAGATTGCGATCGGCTATAAGAGACCGAATCTCTCGATTTGAAAATGGTCAGACTTTAGTGATCCGAGCCCTGCCCTCAATTAGCGAATTGTCCTGGGATGAATTAGGAAGCCAGTTGGATTGGTGCCTCAATCAAACTGCAACCAAGCCAGATTCGTTAACTAGGTAAACACATGAAGTCATTACTCCTGAACATTTGGTTCATTCCAAGGAATTCTTTTATAGCTTTCATTCTTGTTTGGCGAAAGATGATTTCACCGCTTTATGGCGAAGTTTGCCGTTTCTACCCGTCGTGTTCCGCTTACGGTTTAGGCTCTATACAGCAGCAAGGATTTGTTAAAGGGTCAGTGTTGACCACTTGGCGGATCCTGCGCTGCAACCCATTTGCTAAGGGTGGCATTGACGAGGTTAAGCAAGGTCCAGAGTGGCTGAGTTTGACCAAACACGGTTTTGTATTTGCGCAGCCAAAAGCTGTGTCTTTAGAAAAGGAAAAATAAATGGATATTTTCGCGGCCATTCTCTGGCCATTCAGATGGGTTATCGAAGCAATCCTCATAACCTTCCACAACGTCTTCACAACCTTCGGGGTTCAACCTGACTCAGGTGTTTCCTGGGTGATGTCAATCGTAGGTTTGGTTCTAGTTGTTCGTGCAGCTCTTATTCCCCTGTTTGTGAAGCAGATTAGATCTCAGCGAGCAATGTACGTTCTCCAGCCTGACCTTCAGAAGATTCAGAAGAAATACAAGGGAAAGTCAGACCGCGATTCTCGCGAAAAGATGGCAAAGGAGCAGATGGCTCTATACAAGAAGCATGGATCAAGCCCTTTCGCTTCATGTTTACCGCTCATCGCGCAGATGCCGGTGTTTTTCTCGCTCTTTATTACCCTGCAGGATGCACAGGCTAAAAAGCCTGGAGTAGGCCTACTGACTCAGGATCTATCAGACTCATTCGCTCGCGCAAAGTTCCTAGGAGCTAGCCTCTCAGAAACCTTCCTAACAGCGACAAGCGTTTCTGTACAGATCATAGCGGCAGTGATGATCGTGCTGATGACCGGATCTCAGTTCATTACCCAGAAGCAGATCATGGCGAAGAACATGAACCCTGAGACCCAGAACTCACAGTTCGCTCAGACCCAGAAGATCATGCTCTACGCGTTCCCAGTTATCTTCCTGGTCTCAGGTATCTCATTCCCACTAGGTGTATTGATCTACTGGCTAGTGTCTAACTTCTGGACAATGGGTCAGCAGTACGTTGTCATCAAGCGCATGCCTACCCCTGGCTCAATCGCATTCAATGAGCGAGAAGCCAAGCTAATCAAGAAGGGCAAGCTAACCAAAGAAGCCCCAGTAGAAGAAGTCGAAGAACCAAAACCAGCCCAGCGCATTCAGCCGGTATCTAAGGCCAGAGCCAAAAAGAAGCCGAAAGGCAAGAAGTAGGACGCATGTCAGATCAGATTGAAACCCCAGAGACCGAAGAGCAGATTACTGATTCTGCAGACCCAAAAACCTCAGTTAAGGACCTAGAAGAAGAAGGCGAAGTAGCTGCAGACTACCTAGAAGAACTGCTTGATATCTTCGATCTTGATGGCGACATCAACATCGATGTCAGGCAGGGAAGAGCCTATTTGGAGGTCACTGCAGACGAGCAGAGCAACCTCAGACTGGTTTCGCACCCAGACACAGTAGAGGCACTTCAGGAGCTAACACGTATTGCTGTTCAGACCAAAACCCAGTCTTTCAGCAGACTAATCATCGACATTGCTGGCTCAAGACAGGTACGTCTGGATGCTCTTACCAAGTTGGTAAACAAGGCAATCGACAAGGTAAAAGACACCAATGCACCGGTGGCGCTTAAGCCAATGAGTTCATACGATCGCAAGATATCTCACGATTTGATAGCCGAAGCTGGACTAATTTCCCAGTCTGAAGGAGAGGGCAAGGAACGCCACATTGTGGCGAAACCTGCCGAATAGTTTCACGTGAAACATTTAGCCAGGGCCAAGGTCCTGGCTTTTTGTTTATCGTTGTAGATTGGATTCAGTCATGAACACTCGCGAAGAAGACATCGATTACACCCCTGAGGCCGAGCCCGAAGAGGCACGGAAGGTCTATGGCGAACACATCGAAAAGGCTCGCAAATACTTCGATCTGCTAGTTCGAGACGGAGACCTATTGGGCCTAATCGGGCCTAGAGAATTACCTAAGCTTTGGTCCAGACACATCCTCAATTCAGCCGTAGTAGCAGACTTAGTCGACGACGGGCAGCTTGTGGCCGATGTGGGGTCTGGGGCAGGATTCCCAGGAGTGCCAATGGCAATCTTGAGACCTAACGTGAAATTCGTCCTGATTGAGCCGATGGAAAGACGAGCCAATTGGTTAGCTGAAGTAGTGGTTCCTGAACTAGACCTTGAGAACGTGAAAGTCTTGAGAGGTAGGGCTGAAGAAGCACCTCTTAGAAACTACGATGTTGTCACGGCTAGAGCAGTTTCGGCGCTCCCAAAACTACTCAGAATGCTGGCACCTTTGACAGTTCAGGGCGGCCAAGTGCTAGCCATGAAGGGCTCTAAGGCTCAAGATGAGATCGAGGAATCCAAGCCTTTGATGAAGAAATTGAAGCTCGAGTCATTTGAAATTGTCACAGTTGGGCAAAATATTCTGTCTGACCCAACCACAGTGGTTCGGGTTAGGCTACTCTAGGAACTTGAACAGGGAGAAGTTTTGAGTCAAGAAAACCACGTCCAAGAGGCTTCAGAATCTGCAGCCGAACGTACCTCTGTGGCAAAAAGAACAGTTGTCAGGGGCCTCGGATACCCTAATGGCAGAGATGAAGTTAGCCCAAATCCAGTGGGTTGGCAGGCAAATTCCGAAGAAATAACCATGATTGAGAAGCAGGTTTCACGTGAAACATCCAGATGAATTCGGCCTCGCGGGCGGCTTTAAAGACGCACCTCTAGCCCAAGAGATCAGCGACAACACTAGACGCATGTCTAACGTCAGGAATGCCGTCATATCTCGCCCTGATACAACGCGAATTATCACTGTTTCGAACCAAAAGGGTGGCGTAGGCAAGACAACAACCGCAGTAAACCTAGCTGTTGCCTTGGCTGAAAAGGGCATGGAAGTGCTTGTAATCGACCTAGATCCACAGGGAAATGCATCCACCGCTCTAGGAATTGAGCACAGAATTGGCGTCAAATCTATTTATGAGGTTATTACCGCGAACATGCTTCTTTCGGAGGTAATTCAGGTTAGCCCAGAGTCCCCGAGAGTTCGCTGCGTGCCAGCAACTATCGACCTAGCTACTGCCGAATTGGATCTAGTTTCTCTCCTAGCCCGAGAATACCGACTTCGTAACGCCCTAGCGGAATACATGTCAACCACGACAATAAAGCCCGACTATGTCTTCATTGACTGTCCGCCAAGTCTGGGCCTTCTAACCGTGAACGCATTCACGGCAGCAACTGAGGTTCTCATTCCAATTCAGTGTGAATACTACGCACTAGAGGGGCTCAGCCAGCTAAAGAGAAGCATCGACATGATTAGAGGGGCTTTGAACCCGAATCTTGCTCTCTCAACAATCTTGTTGACCATGTATGACTCAAGAACCAAGCTAAACCAGGCAGTTGTGGATGATGTACGCACTCACTTCCCAACCCAGACCCTTCAAACCCTTATTCCACGTCAAATTGGTGTAGCTGAAGCGCCTAGCTACGGACAAACAGTTATCAACTACGACCGCAGCTCAAATGGAGCAATTTCTTACATGGAAGCTGCACTGGAGATCGCAAACCGAGGAGTAACAAATGGCTGAGAAAAAGGGTGGACTAGGTAGGGGAATAGGCGCGCTAATTCCAGAAGTTGCCAACACAGGTGATCGCATGGAGAGACCAGCCGATGGTAACCCGATCAGCGTATTTTTCGGAGGTTCTTCAAACGCTCCCGTTGACTTGGTTCCAGTTCCGGGTGCAACTTTTGGTCACCTAAATATCGATGACATCGTCCCTAACGCCAAACAGCCTAGAAGCAACTTCGATCCAGACGACTTCGCTGAGCTTGTTGGAAGTATTAGTGAGTTTGGTGTTCTACAGCCAATCTCAGTTCGTTCACTTGGTAAACAAAATGGAATCAACAAGTATGAACTGATTATGGGGGAACGCCGCCTTAGAGCTTCTAAGGCTGCTGGACTTACCCAGATACCTGCCGTTATTCGTGAAACTGGCGACGAGAACATGCTTCGAGATGCTCTTCTTGAGAACCTTCACAGAAGCGATCTGAACGCAATTGAAGAAGCCAGCGCTTATCAGCAACTTCTTGAGGAGTATGGGTGCACTCAGGACCAATTGGCTGAGAAATTATCTAGGTCTCGCCCTCAGATAACAAACACTTTGAGGCTCCTAAGGCTTCCTACAGCTCTGCAGTCAAAGGTTGCAGCCGGTGTCTTGAGTGCGGGTCACGCTAGAGCCATTCTTTCGGTCGAAGATCCAGAACGAATGGTAGAACTCGCAAATAAGGTGGTGAATCTGGGTCTATCTGTTCGTGCGACCGAGGAACTAGTCAAAAAGCCAGGCAAAAAGGCAAAAATTAGACAGGGAAGTAAGCAGCAAGCTCTCAAATCGCTCGCAGACACACTTTCAGACAAGTTGAACACTTCAGTGAGAATCAAATTGGGTCTTCGTAAGGGCACGATTGAGATTGATTTTGCGAGTGTCGACGACATGAAGAGAATTTTGACTGAGCTAGGGCAAGAAACTAAGTTCTAAAGTTATCCACAACCCTNTACACAATGTTTTCCACAGGGTTATCCACATACTTTTCCACAATAAACCTGTTTANACCTGTGGATAACTGACTATTTAGCCAAATCTAACTCATTCGAAATAGTTTTAGCCAATCGCTCAACGCCCACCTTGATATTTTCAGGAGTTGGATATGAGTAAGAGATCCTTAAGAACTCCTGACCCGTTCCATTTCCGTAGAACGCAGTGCCAGGGGTGTAAGCAACCAAGTTCTCAACGGCTTTTGGAAGCATTTTCTTTGAATCAACGCCTTCTGGCAGATCAACCCATAGGTAAAAGCCGCCACCAGGCTTGGTTGTCTTTAGATTTGGAAGGTATTCAGTCATCGCAGACAGTGCAGCGTCCCTTCTGAGTCTGTATTCGTCGCGAAAAACAGATATTTGAGCCTTCCAGTCGTTTGTACTGAGGTATTCACTAATCATCATTTGGGAAAACGCACTTGGACAAAGCACAGCTGACTCATTAGCCAAGACCAGTTTGTCTTTGATCGAAGGCGGTGCCAGCACATAGCCAACTCGGAATCCCGGGACCAAAATCTTTGAGAACGAGCCCAAGTAGATAACCCCATCCTCATCTAGAGAGCGAAGAGCTTCTGGCGCTTTTTCCTCAAAGTAGAGAAGACCGTAAACGTTGTCTTCCAAAACCAGGATGCGATTCTTGCGACAGATTTCAAGAATTTGAGCTCGTCTTTCAGCGGCTAAAGTCACACCACTTGGGTTAGCAAAGTTAGGAACGAGGTATAGGAACTTTATGTTCTTGCCTGCTGCTTGAACACGTTTGATTGTTTGTGCCAATGCTTCGGGGGAGATGCCATTGCCATCCGTGTATACATGTTCAATGTGAGCTTGTCTTGCTCTGAAAACACCCAGTGCTCCGACATAACTTGGACCTTCAGCAAGAACCACATCACCTGGATCTAGAAACAGAGAAGAAACCAAATCAAGTCCGTGCTGAGAACCAGTTGTCACAACGATATTGTCTACGTCACTCTTGATTCCCTCAAGAGCCATGATTTCCTGGATGTGTTCACGAAGTTTAGGGTCACCCTGACCACCTGAGTATTGCAATGCAACAGCAGACCTGTCTGACATTAATGACTGGAAACTTTCAATCATTCTCTCTTTAGGTAGAGCAGGCACGAATGGCATTCCGCCAGCAAGGGAGACGACCTCTGGTCTTGATACAACTGCGAACAACGCTCGAACTTCAGATGCGGATAAACCGTTAGCTCTGGATGCGTATCTGTCGGACCATAGATCTNTAGTCATTGTTGCCTTCTTCGTTAATCGTGAAACATTTGCTTAAAAGAAAACGGCCACGGTGCATAGGCACCGTAGCCGTTTAACTTAGAACTAACTTAGTTGATGAATGCGCTCAAGTCTGCCAATAGAGCTGGCTTTGGTTTTGCGCCAATAATTGACTTAACAACTTCCCCACCCTGGAAGACCTGCATCGCAGGGATTGAGGTGATTCCGTACTGCTGAGCCAATGCTGGCTCTTCGTCAACGTTCACCTTCACGATGGTGATCTTGTCAGCGTGCTCGCCAGCAATCTCATCAAGAATTGGTGAAACCATACGACATGGACCACACCATTCGGCCCAGAAATCTACTAGAACTGGCTTTTCTGATGAAAGAACATCAGCTTGGAAAGTCGCAGTTGTTACGTTTTTTGCTCCCATGATTACTCCTTATTAGTTNCTTCTATTTTAGGTTGCTTAGGTAGTGTTCTGCGTCTAATGCCGCGACACAACCAGAACCTGCTGCGGTGATTGCCTGACGGTAAGTCGGATCGATAACATCTCCGGCAGCAAACACTCCAGGCAAGCTTGTCTTTGATGAACGACCATCAACTTGAATGAACTTGTCTGAAGTAAGTGTTACCTGATCTTCAACCAACCAAACGCGAGGGTCATTACCAATGGCAATGAAAAGACCATCTAACTCAAGTGTGTTCTGTGTTCCATCAACCAAGTTGGTTGTCTTGATACCAGTAAGTTTTCCTTCACCAAGAAACTCGCTTACTTCTGTGTTCCAAACAACTTCAATCTTTGGATTGTTCATGGCACGCTCTTGCATAATCTTCGACGCCTTGAATGAGTCACGACGGTGAATTAGATATACCTTGCTAGCAAATCGAGTTAGGAATGTTGCCTCTTCCATTGCAGAGTCTCCACCACCAACAACAGCGATTACCTTTTCTCTAAAGAAGAAACCATCACAGGTTGCACACCAAGAAATTCCATACCCGCTTAGTTCTTTTTCTCTAGGCAAACCAAGTTCACGATAGGCGGCTCCGGTTGCCAGAATTACTGTTTTTGCTTCAAAGGTCTTTCCGCCACCGGTCTTAACAATCTTTATGTCACCTTTGAGATCCACTTCAATTACGTCATCAAGCAATACTTCGGTACCGAAGCGTTCTGCTTGTGCTCTGAAGGCATCCATAAGTTCTGGACCTTGAAGACCAGCAGGGAAACCAGGGTAGTTCTCAACCTCAGTTGTCTTCATTAGCTCACCACCGGCTTCAACAGAAGAAGCGATTAGCAGGGGATTCAGCCCAGCACGACCGGCATAGATTCCTGCGGTGTATCCAGCTGGACCAGAACCGATGATGATTACTTCGTGCAATTTATACTCCAAAACATTGATGAAAGGGGAAGCGATTAAGGCTAGTTTATCTCTGCAACTTTAGCGACGTAGCAGGCGTACTACTGGAGCTAACAGAATGTTCACTTCTTGAACCCTAAGTAACTTCAGAACAGCGATGTAGACGATTGCGACAACAAAACCAATTGATAGACAGGTCAGAACAGCGGAGATCACCGTCTGAACAGGGAAGGCACCTGCACCAACTCCACCCATGGCCTGCAATAGCCCGTAACCCGCAGCACCAGCAACCAAAGCAGCTCCAATAAATTTGGCTGTCACGATCGAGAGTTCTCCGTGACCTAATGCACCGAACTTTCTCTTGAACAGAATGAAGGCAAGACCTGACTGAACCAGAATGCTTCCACTGGTCACAAGAGATAGACCGACAACCATCCATAGGTCTTCAACGTAAATCCCAACAAGAAGAGAACCAACTATGTTCACACCAACTTGAATCACGGTGAAGACAAATGGTGTTCTCGTATCTTCTAAAGAATAGAAAGCACGTTGAATCATAAAGACATAGCTAAACGGCAACAAGCCAACAACCATTGCGATCACAACATTTCCCAAAGCTATGGCACTAGGTAGCTCACCAACAAATACACGTGAAACTGGATATGCCAAGACAATAAGAGCTGTTGTTGCTAAGACGCTAATCATCGCGATGGTTCGAAGACCATCAACTAGATCTTTCTTTAGATCTTCAAACTTCTTCTCCATCGCGTGGATGGACATTCTGGTGAAGTATGCAGTTGCGATAGAAACAGTTGCAACTGAATGAGGAAGCATGAATATCAACCAAGCNACGCTCATAGCCGCAACAGATGCAATCGCAACAGAATCATCAACTAAAAACTCTCTACCCCCAATAGCGCTTGAAGCAACTGCGGTTTGAACAATTCCGCCAATCTGGGTAATAATCAACATTCCTAATGTCCAGGAAGCAGTTTTCATGGCTGGCCCAAGTCCAACTCCACGCCAAGAGAAGTTGAGTCTAAAACTCAAACCCATCTTCTTCCAGAACACGAAAAGTATTAGTGCTTGAGATGCAACTCCCATAGTTGCCGATCCTGCTAGCCAAGCAATCTGGGCTTGTGTCCAATCAGCAACACTCTGTTGACCGGTTGGGTCTAATCCAAATTGCCAGATGAATGCACCCATACCAACGATTGCGACAATGTTGTTTAGAACCGGTGCCCACATATATGGACCGAACTTGCTCTTAGCATTAAGAACTTCACCAAGTAGAGAGTAAAGACCGTAGAAGAACAACTGAGGTAAACACCAGTAAGCAAAGGCAGTTGCCAAAGCTAACTGATCTGCTTCCCAACCACTTGTGTATAGCGAAACAAGTAGTGGAGCACTGACGGTAGTCAGAATCGTGATGGAACCGAAGGTAACTATTGCCAGGGTTAGCAATCGATCGATATAAGCCTTGCCACCATCAAGGTGTGTTCTTGCTCTAACAATTTGTGGAACCAGAACGGCGTTTAGAACGCCACCAGCGATGATTGCGTAAATGCTGTTTGGTAATTGATTAGCCACTCCGAAAGCGTCAGCTGCGTTTGTCGTAACACCAATCATTGCTGCTAACAGAATTGCTCGAAGGATACCTAAGAATCTTGAGAACACAGTTCCACTTGCCATTATCAAAGAGGAGCGAACAATACTCATGCTTGCTCTCCTGTGGTATTTCTTCGCTTCATACGAACAACACCTAAGACAAGAAGCACCGCTATTAGAGCACCAAACACAATAATGACGAACACTTCAACATCTGGATTTACAGTTAGGTTCATCTCAACTGTTTCGCCAACCCTAATGTCGTTGAAAGTGGTAACCCAAACATTTAGCTTGTAGTCACCACCGGAGAGAATGCTAATCGGAATCAACGCATCTTTTCTTGAGTTGGCAGGAATAGTTAGAGAAACATAATTCTGAACAGTAACCGCTGGATCCGGGGCACTGGCGTGAACACGAATCTTTACCTGGCGGTCATAGTTGTTTTGAATCGAGACGGGAACCTTGCTCTCACGTGAAACTATGTTGATGTTTGATCCTGTAACAACAAATACCTGAGCAGGAGGAAGAGCTGCTTGAACAGGTGTTGCTACTGCTAGTAAAACTAAAACAGCTAAAGCTTTCACGAACTTACTCATTGATTTGAAACCCACTCCTGAACAATGAGAGCAAGTCTTCTTTCGTTCTCGTGAGCTAGTTCGGCATGTAGCAGATCAGCGTTGACCCATCTAATATCAACTGCTTCTTGATCTGGATCATTTTCAATAGTTAGTTCTCCACCGGTTTGCTTCATAAGGAAGTGGTGAACAGTTTTACTGATGATAGAAGTTGGGGTTGAGAACTCGTAGTGAATTGAACCCAGAGATTCAATGATTACTGCCTCTAAACCTGTCTCCTCAGCAATTTCTCTAAGTGCTGCTTGCTCAATGGTTTCGTCACCCTCAAGGTGCCCCTTAGGAACACACCAGTCAATGCGACCGCCACGGTTGCGTCGTCCAATGACGGCGATCCGGGGAGACCCATCAGCAGCTAAAACAAATCCCCCGGCTGAAGTCTCCTCGACACGAGGTTTCTGTCGAGAGTTCATTGCTTTAGCCTAATGCGAGGCATTTGTTGGGCATACTTAAATCCATGCGAACTGTTGCCGAGGCGTTAGCAAATTTACAGCGGATATCTGAGACTCCGCTACTTAGCAAACTCGGCAAACTCTTTACTGAGGCTGGTTTTGAGCTGGCATTGGTTGGGGGACCAGTCAGAGATGCTTTCTTAGGCAGAATCACTAATGACCTGGATTTCACCACCTCAGCAAACCCAGATCAAATACTTGAAGTCCTCAAAGGCCACGTTGATGCTCAATGGGATGTTGGCCGCGAGTTTGGCACAATCGGTGCTCGCATAGGTGATGACACTGTTGAAATAACCACTTACCGTGCTGATTCATATGACGCAGAATCCAGAAAGCCTGCGGTGGCTTTTGGTAACAATCTTGAAGATGACCTCTTTAGAAGAGACTTCACAGTCAACTCAATGGCCCTGAGATTACCTGAAGGCGTATTCGTTGACCCATTCAATGGACTGACTGACCTTATTGATGGAGTTATAAGAACCCCCGGCAAACCAGAAGATAGTTTCTCTGATGACCCACTTCGAATAATGAGAGCAGCAAGATTCGCATCCCAACTCGGGTTCATGGTTCATGAGGANACCTTCAGAGCAATGAAGGCTATGGCTGATCGCATTGAAATAGTCTCAGCAGAAAGAATCCAGGTTGAGATCTCAAAGTTNATCCTTGGAGCTAANCCAAGAGAAGGCNTCGAGGTTCTAGTTGATTCAGGAATAGCCGACATCGTCTTCCCTGAACTTCCTTCTCTAAAACTAGAAATAGATGAACATCACCACCACAAAGATGTTTATGAACACACTCTTACTGTGTTGGAGCAGGCAATTGGCTATGAGGCAGAATACGGCCTTGAGCAGGATTTAGTTCTAAGACTTGCCGCCCTAATGCACGATATCGGTAAGCCACTAACCAGAAAGCTTGAAACTGGAGGCGCAGTTACTTTCCACCACCACGATGTTGTTGGAGCAAAGTTGGCTACCAAAAGACTAAGAGCTTTGAGATATGACAATGACACCATCAAGGGGGTAGCTCNCCTTGTTGAACTGCACCTAAGGTTCTTTGGCTATAGCGACCAGGCTTGGGGAGATTCAGCTATCAGACGCTATGTCCGAGATGCCGATGATCAACTAACTCGCCTACACGTTCTAACTAGAGCGGATGTGACTACCAGAAACCAGAAAAAGGCAGACCGTCTTTCCCATGCCTATGACGATTTAGAGCAGCGAATAGTTGTCCTATCTGAGCAAGAGCAGCTCAAAGCAATTAGACCTGACCTGTCTGGTGAACAGATCATGGAAATACTGGATTTGAAGCCAAGCCCTGAAGTTGGAGCAGCCTATAAATACATGCTCGATCTTCGTCTTGATGAGGGACCTCTTGAATATGAAGAAGCAAAGATTCGCTTGCTTGCATGGTGGCAATCAAGGTAGAGTAGTGAAGTTGCCCTGATAAGACCCTGTGCTTATCTGTTGGGTAGCAATTGCATTTACCCTCCTGTCACGGAAACGCCGTGGCCGTTCTAGTCCAAAGGAGGTGGGTTAGTCATGCATAAATACGAAGTCATGGTCATTCTAGACTCAGACATCGAAGAGCGTACCGTCGGTACAAGCCTTGACAAATTCCTCAACGTAATTCGCAACGGTGGAGGCACCGTTGACAGCGTTGATATTTGGGGCCGCCGTCGTTTCGCATACGAAATCAACAAGAAAACCGAAGGTATCTACGCAGTTCTATATCTGACCTGTAAGCCTGCTGAAGTTCTTGAGTTGGACCGTCAACTAACGTTGTCAGAAGCAGTTGTTCGCACCAAGGTTTTGCGTGCAGAAGACGCTGTATTCAGAATCAACCCAGTAGTAGTCCCAGAGGTAAAAGCTAGCGAAGATAAGCCAGCTCGTGCCAAGAAGGCTCCTGCTGCGAAGTCAGCTGAGTAACCCTCATGGCAGGTGAACTAACTATCACAGTTGTTGGCAACCTAGCCAACGATCCAGAGATTCGCCATGTAGCAGGCGGTATCGCTGTTGTAAACCTAAACGTGGCTTCAACTCCTCGTACATACAACAGAGAAACCAACACCTGGGTAGATGGCGACACCGTTTGGGTGAAGTGCACCGCATGGCGTGAGCTAGCCGAGAACATTGGCCAGTCTCTAACCAAGGGAACTCGCTTGATCATCACAGGCAGACTAAAGCCAGCGACTGCTTACCAAGCAGCTAGCGGTGAAGCTCGTGCCTCAATCGAACTTGACATCGACGAAGTTGGACCATCACTGAAGTACGCAACAGCGACTGTAACAAGACGTTCACGCGATGGCCAGGCTCCAATCGACGCTAATCCATGGAACAACTCACCAGCAGCAACTGCAGCAGCCCCAGTGGTTGCAGCATCAGCAGCTGACGCGTGGTCTAACCCAGGTGTCTCAGACGGTGGCTTTGCCGCTGGCGAAGACACCCCTTTCTAAGAATTCATAGGAGAAAACAATGGCAGCAAAAGTAAACAGCGACCGCGTAAAAAAAGGTAGTCGCAACGCAAAGAACCTAAAGCTTGCACCACCGAAGCCAATCAAGGTCGGAGTTATCGACTACAAGGACATCGCAACCCTGCGTAAGTTCGTATCAGACCGCGGCAAGATCCGTTCACGTCGCATCACCGGTGTTTCAGTTCAGGAACAGCGTCTAATCGCCAAAGCCGTAAAGAACGCACGTGAGGTAGCACTTATGCCTTACGCAGGCGCAGGCCGCTAGGAGGAATCGAAATGTCTAAAATTATTTTGACTAATGAAGTATCAGGTCTAGGCTCAGCCGGAGACGTAGTAGAGGTTAAGAACGGTTACGCTCGCAACTACCTACTACCTCGTGGTTTCGCAGTTATGTGGAGCAAGGGTGGCGAGAAGCAGGTTGCTCAGATCAAGGCTGGCCGTGAGGCTCGTGCTCTAGCAACTGTTGAAGAAGCTCAGGCATTCAAGGACGCTCTCCAGGCAGCAACTATCAGATTGGCTGTAAAGGCTGGTGTTGGTGGTCGTTTGTTCGGTGCAGTAAAGACCGGTGACGTTGCAGCAGCAGTTGCAGCAGCTGGGTTGGGCGAGATTGATAAGCGTAAAGTCGCTTTCTTCTCACCAATCAGAACCACTGGTTCATACGAGGCAACTGTAAAGCTGCACTCAGACATGACTGCAACCCTAAAGCTAGAAGTTGTAGCAAAGAAGTAAGTCTTTCTAACTAAAGGCAGGCTTTCGAGCCTGCCTTTAGTCTTTAAGCCAAAAGCCAATATCTGTGGATAACTTGTGGATAACTTGGCCTAAAAGTACCTAAATCGGGGTTTATCTGTAACCTTCATGCACAGGTTTAGACTTTGGAAGTAGATTTCAAATCCACCAAAATTACTTGTGTTTTATTGGGGTTTAGGCAGTTATCCACAGTTTTTACACAGAGTTATACACATTTTGTCCACAGGTAAATCGGCGTGTTGCCCAATTTATCCACAAGCTTAGCCACAGACCGAGTTGATTTGGGCATGTCAGACGACGATGCTACTAATAAGTTTCTATAGTTTTAGTACTACTCAAGAAAGATTTACATGTCTATTGCACCAGTTGGCAAGAGTTTTCGCAGCGAAGATCGCTTACTTCCTCACGACCTAAATGCCGAGCAGAGCGCTCTTGGAGGCATGCTTCTTTCTCTAGACGTTGTTCATGGAATTTTGTCGGAAGGCAAGATCCAGGCCCGTGACTTTTATGCCCCTAAGCACGAACTTATTTATGTAGCGATTATCAACCTGGCCAATCACGCTGAACCTACAGACGTNATTACAGTTAGCGCTGAGCTAACCAAGATGGGCAAGCTAGCCACCGTGGGTGGAGCTGAGTATCTGCACGAGCTAACGGCGATTGTTCCAACAGCAGCGAGCGCAAATTTCTACGCAAAGATCGTTCGGGAGAAAGCAATTCTTCGTCGCTTGATTGAAGCCGGTACTCGAATCGCACAACGTGGTTACGATGCTGAAGGTGAAATAGAAGACCTAGTTAACAAAGCTCAAAGTGAGATCTACACAGTTGCTGATGAATCAACTGGTGCTGACTGGACTCGTCTGAGTTC
>B570J29582_1000051_pt1 | contig 13910 bp, 14 predicted proteins | sample LakMenEpi05May12_FD_29582 | JGI IMG/M metagenome (IMG submission 29582)
ACTACTGTAATATTTTCTCCAGCAGCTACAACTACTGTGCTTGCATTAACTAATAAATAATTATATATATCACATACACTTAACCACACATCAATAAATGATTCTGATAAAGTATTTGGTGAACTTTCCCAAGAAGGATAAGCTGTTCCCATAGGTGTACCATATACTAAAGATGTAGAACTATCAGTAATACATTGTGCAGCAATTGCAGCATTAATATCNACAGGTAAACCTAATGATCCAATTAAAGCACAATAACCAGTTCCTGGATCATTTACTAAAGCATCTAATACTAAATTAATTGCNGCAGATGACGCACCTACTGCTGTTGCTAAACATCCTGTAAGAATATCTGGTAATGTATATGTTCCTGGAGGTGTGTTTTCTAATATAGTTACTCTAGTATCTAAATCATTAATTTGATTTTGTAAATCTGTAATTTGTGTAATTAAAGTACAGATCTTATTTGCAATCATATTAACATAATCTACCAATTGCATACTAGTTTGATTTCCTGTAACAAAACAAGGAGCAACACTAACTACACAATCAGGACAAGATGAACTTGATCCACTAGATGAACCATTAATTATAATTTCATTCTGTCTACAAATCTCATCAATCAAGTATTGGATCAATGCTTGAAAATTTGAAGGAGGACATCCAACAGCATTAAAACATGTAAGATCATAGTTACCAACATTCATTGTTTCTATGATAGTACATAATTCAATAGCTAATTTATTAACTATGTCTGATATTGTATCACCTTTACATAACTTGATACATGGAATATCAGGTCCTTGCCAAATAACACAGTTAGATGACATTGGAGAACATGGCGAATTGTCTAAATTTAAAGGCTTCATACTTTTTCTATTAATAATAATATACTAATTATAATTAAGAATTGCAACTATTACATCCACAATCACTTGGTTGTCCACAACCACAACTATTTGATGGGGCACATGGATAATCTGGATTGTACAAAGCAGCAATATCAATTAGTTCTTTTTTAACTAGCCAATACTCATCTTCTTCTGGACAACAATTACTTATTCCATATCTTAAAGTCAATACATTTCTGTATAAAATTTGTGCTGACTTACAAGAAATTGTTTCATATTTTTCAGCACTACATGCTGGTGTATTATATCCTGGTTTAACACTTCTTACATTATATACCATTGGGGGACATACCCCATTTGTACATGTACCATAGTACTTAACATAATTAGTAAGAGTAACATTATTCTTCCATGTTCTTAAACAATATCTTAATGATGTTTCTCCAGGTTGTATTAATGGTGTTGTTTGAGTTACCCCTGTACAATCTACATAATCAAATGTTCTAGCTACTGTACCATCATTTCTGATAGAACTACAAAGACATGGTTTATCATTACCACATTCAGCACAATCATCATATGCATTTTCTACATTTACCAATCCCGCTAAAGCAGAACCTTCTCTTGTCTCTTCAATTGTCCAACATGTAGTACAACCTTTTAATGTAATTGTCTGATCTAAGTTAAGGTAAGTTGATAAATCTGTATAAGTATATACGTCAGCTTCAATACCATCACAGTCTGTAAGTTTGTAATAAGTTCTTGAACAATCAAGACATGTCCCAAATACATACAATACTGTAATGATCTGAATGCTTGGAGGATAGTAATCAATTTGTTCTACTATCCAACAACCTCCACAACCTAATTCTACTACTTGTCCTACTAATGCACTATAGTCTAAATCAGAATATTGTACTTGTAATGAGTTTAAACAGTTTACAAATCTATAATTAATGATAGGTAAACATGCTACACAATCTGTAAAGCTTTGAAGAACTGATACATTGATTGGACAATCACATTCATCTTCATTTAACTCTACTAACCAGCATCCATCATATCCAGCAATAGTCACAATCTGTCCTAAATACTGAGATAATACTTGTGTATTAGAATTATATATCTGATTAGTTACACAGTTAGTTAACTTAAAACATAATAAAGGACATGTTAAATCTAATGTTACAGGATCAGGTACACAATCTCCATAAGTATTTATTGTAAATGTACCTGATATTTGAGGATACACATATGAACAAAACTTTAAGGGTGCAAAAGCTGTAACAAGATTTAATGTAGTATCAATATAAGTAATTGATCCTGTTCCTAGTACTTCATAACATTGTGGTATACATGGATCAGTTGCAATACCATCTACAATAATATCATCAAGTGCATCAAAACAACTTCCTGTATATAATGTTACAAACCATACACCTGGTACAGGACCATCAGCATCTGAAATAGTAATAAACTCACCTACATAAGCAGATAAATCTAATATAGTATTAAAGATTTGACCATCACAACTATATAATCTATAACAAGGTATAAGACACACAGGACATTGTGCAGTAAATGCAGCACAATCTTGTGAAGTATTAGAAATAGTACTAAATGTTAATCCCTCAACAAATGCTGGAGGATCTGGTAAAGCATTATATGCTGCTGTAGTTGGTACATCAGCACTGCCTGCAGTTTGTACACTTATTGCATAACAAATATTTTCTAACCCGTCTACTAAAGGACCTAAATATTCTCTTATCCCTGTATATGTATATGCAGGATTATTTTTAAATAATAAAAAACCTGTACCACAACAACTTCTGAATGCTAAATATTGTAATGATGTTGGGCAAATAGGACATTCTCCTAATGCATCTGCATCAAGACATGTATCTACAGGTATATAATCAAAGTCTGTACATGGAGGTCCTTGTGGATACCATCCATCAGCTACTTGAGTTACATAATAACATTCATCTGTATAAAACATAAAGTTTCCAGGTACACCATAAGCACCAGTTGTAATAAATCCAGGACCTGTATAAACCCAAACATTACCTACTATAGTACATGATGTTGGATCTATATTTACAATTGTTGTATTTGTTAAATCACAACAAGGACTAATTTGATATGCATCTGGTGGTGGACCACATGTTACACATGCTCCTAATTGAATACCTCCGGCACAATTTTTACCATTAACTACAAGTACAATATCATTTAGATTAAATGCAACAGGTGTAGTAATTGGACCAGGACTTAATGTTACTACTTGATAACAAAATCCGTGTATAAATTGCATACCCGTTGTCGGTTCAGTATAACTAAGACCATTATATATAAAAAGATCATTTCCTAAAAAGTTACCTGGAGCTACACCACTTATAGTAAAAGTACCTGTAGTTACAGATTGAGAACAACAACTGGTAATGGTATATGTTGATACGGACATGTTAATCTATTTAGTTGTATTATATCTATTTGCTCCCCATTCATTTGGTTGAGCTGTTTTTTGTACAGTACTAGCAACTCTAGCTGCTGTTACTTTTGCATTTTTTAATTTTGCTTCTAATCCATTAATACATGATGAACATGCTGAAGCTCCATTTGAAGCTGCTCTTTTTTGACATCCGCAAGACATATTAGCCCCGCAATTTGCACACTTTGCCATAACTTATTGGTTTTTAGTTTGTTAACAATTTACACATCCCATTTTCTTCAAAAGCTTTACAGCATAATTATATAAGCTCATTCCCTTTTGAGGTTCATGACATGTTTCTACTTTTGCTTTTGCAGCTTGAAGATACATAAATATCATTCTTAATGCTTCAAGTTTTTCTTTAATTACAAAAGGAGGATCACATGCATTAACATCAACTCCACATAGAGTCTTGTTATACATGTTTAATGCTTTTGATATTCTCAAATGATTGTATTCTACATACACTTGTTCCTTTGGAGAAACACTGTATTTAATTATATAGATACCATCTGGTATTTCTACATAACTGGTACCACAGTCTGTTGTTTGTAAACCTAAGTCACAAGCTGTTATATTTTCAATAAAACCTTCTGTTACAGGTAATTCAACTGAATATGTAAATCCTGGAACTGTGATTGCTAATGTATCACACACAACCGGAATAAGATCAGTGTAAACACTAGTGTCCATAACAGTCATTACACATGTATTTAAAACTGTAGGTACTTCTAAACTTAAGACGTGATTTGCCATATTGTATAATAAAAAAAGGGGATAGGAGTTTAGAACTCTTCTCCCCTTTATTGTTTTTAAAATTGAGTTACTTATTAGTTACAAGCAACTGTATTGTAAGGATTGTATTTAGGGATTGCAGGGAATGCAATTGGAACATCACATTCCGTATCACAAGCATATGCATTGTCTAATACATTAGTTTCACATACACCACAAGCTTCTAACCAACCAGAAGTATCAGTTGCAAAAGTATTAAGAGCATCTAAAGAGAATATCTCTAACATGTACTGATCAGAATCAAATGTACCAGAAGGATTGTAATTTCTTGGAACATTGTGTTGTAACATATATCTGTAGTATAATGCACTTCTATTAACTGAACTGATAATTTGGTTACCTTGAGTAATCTCACGGATACGCAAGTCAGTAGCCAAGAAATTTTGTCTGTAAGACTCTGACATAGTCAAGTCTCTTACAACTGTTTCTCCTAAACCTTGAACTTGTAATCCTTGACACTCAGTAACAACACATAATGCATCAAATGTACAAGGATCTCCTGTTAAGTCTACTTCAGAAGCATACAATTTAACTGGCTCAACTTCATAGAAGTCAGTCAATTGGAATGTACAATCTCCAAATTTAGTATCAACATAAGCTCCGTTCAAGATTAAACCTGCACAAGCTCCGTCTGTATGACCAGCAGATGCATAGTTATCCCAAGTGATAGCTCCATTATCAGCTAAGAATGTAGCAGATGTTCCAGGAGCATACAATAATTGACCATCTTCAGCTTGTACAACAACTTGTAAGAAAGGAGATACAATTGGACTATTAGTTAAAGCACTTGCCCATTTGATCATTACCTCAGTAGAGTCAACTGCAACTGGTGCAATAGATCCTTCTGGACAACATCCCGTGTAAGCATCCGCAGTGTAGTAAGCATTGTGATCTAAGAAACGTAATGCAGGAGAACCTTTAACATCAATACGTAAGTTATAAGTCTCACCACATAAAAATTCTTTACAACAGTTAGTTGTAATACCACAACCTTCTTGTGCATGAGCTGTAGTAATTGTAGCAACATCTACAGTAGCATCATCATTACCACCAACTAAAGTTAATGTATCATTTACTAAATATCCTTTACCAGGATTTAAAACTGTAGCTGAATCAACTGTTCCACCTGTAACAACGATTTCTAAGATAGCACCTACACCATCACCAGTAGTTGTAACTTCAACAGCATAAGTACCGTCAGCATAACCTGTACCAGCTACTAAAGTATCAACAGTTAAAGCACCACCACCTGCAGTCCAGTAAGTAGAACCTACGTGAATTACATTGTTTTGTGGAGTACATGGATTTACTTGATAAAATCTAGATACATATTTAGGGTTAACCATTTTAGACTTGTTAGTCTCTTGGTAACCACCTGCTAAAGGACCAATCTTATCATTTGAATAAATTGCTGAACCAGCAAGATATAAATTACAACAAGGTGCAAATCCTTCATCATTGATATCAACTGATAAATTTGTTTTTGGGTTAAACCATCCAATGTACCCATCAGTAGTTTCTGTAGTAGCTGTACCGTAAGTACCAACTCTAATTGCAGATAATTGATTTAAACCATAAGTAGGAATACCATTTGATACCACATAACCTAAAGATGTTGTAGCATTAACAGTAGTTCCATTTGGAAGAGTAACAGGAAACGCATTTTGTGTCGGTCCTGTTGCTAGAAAGCTTTTTTTGAAAGCATGATTAAAATAAGCCATTTTATTTTTTTTTTAGTTAATAATATAATATACTATAATATAACAAAACTTTTTGAATTAACAAAATTATTTCAAGAAAAGTAACTTATACTTAGTGCTATTAATTGAATCTTTTACAAGATCCAGATTGTTGACAATTTCTGAGTAAGGCATCATACCTTGTAATTTATTTACCATGTTGTACATGTCTCTTAAGTAACCTATAGCATCTGACACAGTATCTAGAGTTCTAATAGGTGAATCTTTATATGATAAAAGTTTTTCACATACTCCTTGATATCCTTCTACCAGTGTATCTGCTTGATCATGAAGTCCTTCATAAAAATTTCCAAGAGCTTTATGTGCTGCATAAGAACCATCTCCTTTTACTTTTAAATGAAGTCTATGAAAACTAATTGCTGCATTCATCATCTCTGTTGCACATGCTGCAGTCATTGTATCTAATGAACTTCCCCCTACACCTGTATCTGGAGTAGGTTGAGGTTTAGCTGGTTCACTCTTAGGTTGTGTTACATTAACCTGTGGTCTACTAATTGTTTTAGTAGGTTCAGGATTTCTTTTTAATAATCTTCCTTTAGTTTCCATAATTAGTTATTGCGTTCTGCACCTTCTGTACCTCTAGAGAATTGGTTTCCTGACTCAATATCTCCAGCTAATATAGCAGCTGCTTCATCTATTATTAATTCTACTATATCATCTTTAAACTCTGAGTCTACATTTACAGGAGAAGCTTGTCCAGTATATGGGTCTACACATCCTTGAATTTGAATTTTAACAGGTTGTCTATAATATACTAAGTCTCCTGATTCTACATCAAAGTCATTATTAGTATAAATATGAACTGTATTATCTATTAAAGTAGCAAATGTTTCTGACCATTCAAAATTTGGCTGTTTAGATTTATCTCTCAAGAGTTGATTAAGATTACCTTCTTCAGCAAGATAAACAGTCATTCTTCTTTTGTCACAACAGTCTTTCTTAGCATAGGCATCTACTCTTTTCCATTGCATGTAGTCTAATGGAAGAGGAGCTCTAAAGTAATAATCTTTATTTGCAAGTACTAAGTCATGTGTTCTTAACAAGACCTGTAAATCATCTTTTCTTCTGGTAGATTGTTCATCTCCTTCTTTAACAAGATTGATTCCATGAAGTTGTCTTCTAGACCACTCAACTTGGGCTTTATTAAATGCCTCCACAACTTGCCAGCATTCTATGTTGTCATAGTCATTGCTATCTAATTTATTTAGCCTTTGTTTAATCTTTATTGTAAGTACACTGTTTTGCATGTCTTATTTCTTTTTAGCTATTTTTTTTAAAGTAATAGCAAGAGCTTTTCTTTTTGGTGTGCAAGTTTTTTTAGTAAGCGGTGTACAAAATCCTTTATGAGCTGGGTTAATAGCTTTTTGAATCCACTTCTTATCTTTGACAACTCCACCTTTTTTCATTGATGGTCTTTCACTAACACATGATCCGCTTGCAGATCTAACTTTTGTATTTTTACAAGAAGTTTTTACAGCTCTAGTTGTTGCCATGATTATTTCTTTTTAGCATTTCTTTTAGCACCTACAATAACATCAGCTCTAGTGATTTTATTTTTTGGAGCGGCAAGTGCAGCTAACTTAGCATTTTTAACAGCTCCTCCTTTTTTAGCCATCATAGGTTTTGGTCCTGTTGCTGACATTGATCTTTTATCAGGATTAATCATTAAATTTTGTGTTACTTTTCTAGGTCTTAATTTATCAAGAGCTTCTTGTTTTAAAGCTTTTCCTTTTTCTTTCATAGCCATTCCTCTAGCTTTTGAACCTTTACCAACAGCTTTCATTTCTCTACCAAGTTCTTTTTGGTAAGTACCAGCATCTTTTAAATCTATACCATTGTATTTCATATCAATTCCGCGGTTTCTTAGTTCTTCACCAGATACACCACCTTTAGTTATTCCACCAGTTTTAAAACTTAATGTTTCTTTTTTCATAGATTTTAATAAAGGTTTAACATCTTTTCTTTTTACAGTACTTTTGTTATAACCCGCATTTCCTGTATAAATTTGATCATAATTTGGTTTACCTTTTGAGTAACCTGTTGTATCAATACTTAAAACATCTGCTGGACCATTTTTTTTATTTTTTGTAGAATATACAGTTCCTTTATTTGTTGCAACATATGAAGCTGAAGAACCATCTTTTTTATTTACAATTACTTGATCTTTAGCATATTTATTAGGACCAACTTTTTTAACAGTTTTCCCATCTTGAGCTTTAGGTAAAGCTTTTTTAACAGCACCACCTTTTTTCATCATTCCGTTTTTACCATCTGTTGCACCAGCACCAGAAGCATAAGGAATACCAGCAGCAAATGGTTTTGATACAGTACCACCTTTAGCCATTTTTGTGGAACCTCCACATTTCATACACTTTTTCATAATATAAATAAATTTAACAGTTCCATTTTCTTAAAGCTAATGCTTTTCTTGTAGGTCTTCCCTTCTCATCCTTCATAGGACCAGATACCCCAGACATTCTGCTACAAAAACTCTTGCGTCTCTTAGCATCTTTACTATCTGGATCTAATTTAGATGGTTTAGTTGTAACAGCCATCTTTAATTTACTACCTGGATTTGCAGCTCTATAAGAAGCAACACCCTTAGCATTTAAACCACCAGTTTTATTCTTTCCTTCTGATCTCGTCCATGCAGGTGTAGATCCTCCAGTTTTCATTTTAGGTGTTTTATCATTTTGTTTGTGCCAATTTTTTTCAGCAGAAACACCTTGTTTTACAGTCTTAGCATTTGCAGTTCTGGTTAAACTAATAGTATCATATGTACCTTTGTTTTTGTTTGTATGGTTAACCATAATGTCACCAACTTTACCTTCACCTTTTTTAGTAGCTTTTTTATAAACTACATGTTTTTCATTACCTGTAGAAAATTTAACTTTACCTGCCATAACTATACTTTTTTAACTCTTCTTCCCATTCCTACTCTAGACTTTTCAGCTTTTTTAGCAGCTAGTTTAAAAGGTGTTAATTCACTTTTTGTTTTTGGTGTATCCTTAGATACTCTTCTTGTTGGCCGGCAGTATTCATTTTTACCACCGGCACCACAAGCTTTTCCTGATTTAGTATCTTGCCATTTTTCTGATTGCCATCTTTTTAAGTCTGTTCCAGCTTTTGTTTTTCTAACAATACCAGAACCTTTCCTACATTTAGCAATTGCTTGTGAAGCTCTTGCTGAAGGAAACACAGCATACTGTGCTTTTACTTTTGTATAACAAGCATCTTTTGGCATATTAACAACTTTTCTTTTTCATGCTACCACCCATTTTCATTTTTGGTGCAGCCGCTTTTGGAGCTTTAGAAACTCCACCTACTTTACCTGTAGCTTTTTTAGCTGCAGTTCTTGGTTCAGCAGATTTAGCAGGTCTACCTTTAGCAACTTTAGATGCAGTAACTTTTGCATTAGAATTTACCATACCACCAGTTTTATAACCTAATAAAGTTTTAGCAGCTTGTTTTGCTCCATCATACATAGATCCTTTACCTGTATAGTTAGGATATCTTTTTTCTATACTATCATCAATACTTTTTGCAGTTTTACCAACTGCTTTATAAGCTTTATATTCAGGCATTGATTTTACAGCCTTAATAACAGTTTTAGCACCTGGTGTTGATTTAATACCTTCTTTAAGTTTAGAAGTCTTAGTGCCACCTGTTTTATACTTCCACTTACCTAATTCATCAAATCCAGCTTTACCTTTCAGCCCTTGACGTGCAGCATCACTTAAGGCTTTTTTGCCTTTTTTCATGTCTCCTGCACCTAGAGCTTTTTCAGCTTTCTTTACATAAATTTTTGTACTGTCACTTGGTGTTACACCACCATTTGCCATCTTTTTAATAGATCCTCCTTTTTTCATTGTTGTATTATTGTTAGTTGTAGATATTTCAGTTGCTTTTTTTGGCTCTAATGTACCAACTTCTTTAAATTTTGATGAACTTAAGTCTGAGTTACTTAAACTACCTGAATTAAGTTTTTTCAATAAAGCCATATTAGAAGAAGCTGACCCATCAGACAATCCTAATTTTTTAGCTTCTGACCAATCTTTACCTGTTTTTTCTTTCCAAATTTGAGATACAGTTTTAGCTGGAGCTTTAGTTACAGTTTTGCTTTCAGATTTTTTTGNCTCTGGAGTTTTCTTTTTTTCATAGTCATAAACTACACGAGCATTTAANTTATTCTGTAAATTTCTATAATTAGGATCTTCTGTAGCCTTTCTAGTTACACCAGTAGGTTTNACAGTTTTAGATTTACTAACTGTAGGTTTAACAACTTTTGGATTATTCTTAAACATCATACTAGTTGAAAGATCAATTGGTGGTACGGTGTTTCTTTTTACAGTTTTCTTAGCCATTTTTATTTTAATTTTATGAATTCCAATACTTCTCTACAGATTGATTTAGATCTTTCAAGATATCCTCATTTAAAGGGTTCTTCAAGTGCTCTACTACATCAGACACATTTCTTCCTAGCATTGCACTAGATTTTGTGTGATAGATATAACCATCTGCCTTATTTATAATATACTTAAAAAATATGGAATCTCTAACAATTGATTTAATTTTTAGTGTTTCCATATCCATACTTGCAGTATCAATAAATGATTTAGCTGCACGCTCTAAGTTTGTTTCTCCACCTATTCCGTTAATNAAGTTATCCATGTTCTCATAGATGACATCATTTGGAGTAGACTTCTTATACTGTGTACTNTTGATATCTACAACTTTTGCAATGTAGAATAACTTAGTACTATTTTTGTCAAATAATTTCTGAAGCTCAGANAATGCTTTGTTACGCATTTTCTTGTATTCAGTTCTTGTGCTAACTGTCTCTTCTGTTTTATCTAAGTAAAACTTAGGAGCTACTGGTCTTGATCTTGCATCTTCAAAACTTTTAGATACAATTGAAAACCCACCAGCTTCAATAGCAAATAATTTAATTCTATCATAAGGATCTCTTGGATCTAAGAATACTGGCTCATTTCCACAAGCAATTGATATTCTATTCCAAAAGTCATGGTTGTCTGGTTTAAGTAATTTTACTTTATTCCAGAATGCACATCCTCTACATCTAATACATTTGCAGCTAATTCTTTTTCTAATTCTGCAATTGCATTTCTTATTTCTTTTACTCTAGCATCTCTATCTTCTGCATTAAGTAATTTAATTTCTGGAGCAAATTCATTAAGACCAGTTATGTATCTTACTACTCCATTGTTTTCTAAGCATGCTACTTGTTCATGATGTTGAACACCATCAAAAAGAGACATACCATAATCTTCTAAACCCATATTAGAAGCACTTGCATCAAAGAATGGTCTAACTGCAATAGCTGTTTGCTTTACTGTTCCATTCCCTGTTTCTACCATTGTGAAATTTTCCATGTTGTTGTTGGTTTTTATTTTATTGGTTTTAATTTTTAAAAAAATAGAGAGAGACTGTAATGTCCCTCTCTACTTAGTTTATTATAGATTAGAATGATCCACCAGTAATTGGATTTCTCATAACAATTTTCAAAACTTTAGTTGGATCTTTAACCCAAATAGCTGGCATTGTTTGAGACATCATTACACGGTATCCATTGAATTGTCCAGAAGACTGGAATCCTTGGGTACGTCCCATGTAATCCATTGTTCCATTTTGGTACCACCATTTCAATTGATTATCCCAAGATAATTTCAACAAGAAGATGTTGTCATTAGTGTTATCTGTGATATCAAAGATAATGAATGAATAAGAAGATAATGGGAAACCATCAATGATTGGGTTCTCAATATCATTAGTATGAACATTGTCAAATGCTGGGTTCAATACAAACTTAACATTTGCCAAGAAAGGAATCACATAAGAAGTATAAGCAAATCCAAAGTTCAAGTCCATACCTTTACCAGTGATAGCACCGATATCAGCAGCTTGAATTAATAAACCTGAAGATACAGCTTCTTTCTTGATAGCCTCATTAACCATACGCATACCACCCATACCAGTTTGTACAACCAATGAGCGTTTTGGATCTGGTCCTTGGAACTCAACTTTTCCATTGAAGAAGTTGTAGATCTCAGAACGGAATAAATCCAATGTAAAGTTATTTTTGTTGTAGATTCTTTTGAAAGAGTTATCCAACTGTTTCCAAAGACCCACTGACAATCTTAAATCATCTGGACCATCTTGTTTAACACGTCCACCTTGTCCCCACATTAAGTAAGTCTCAATATCCGAAGCAATTTTAGACAAGTGAGCAGCTTCCATTCCAGTAAGGAAAGTTCTAGATAAGTCACCATTATCAAATGCTTTCTTAACTTTATCTTTACCCATTACTTTAACCATATCTTCTAATGAAGCTACAGAAGGATCAATGTTCTTGTCAAATGTACGCCAGATCTCAGTTACAGGAACTGTACCATCTGCATTCATTCCACCTTTGATCATTAAATCTGCACGGCTAGAAATAGAATAGTGAACGTGAGCTTCAGCTCCACCAACATANTTATAGAATTCACGGAATCCAGTTCTTGTTTGGATGTCAGAGAANCNNTCTCCATACTCTCCACGCGCAGAACCTTTACGGAATACTTTAGTACCATTAGACAAGTACTTNTTGTCAATGTATTTAAAGTTGTCATTGTTAACTAACTGTACAGTGTAGATATATCCGTCACCTAATGGTAAGATATCTTCAGCTGTAATGTACATCTCAACACCGTTGTATTTGTCATAAGTGATGATNTCACCATGTCCAAACTCACGTCTGTTTAATTTGATACGGAATGTAGTACCATCTACACCTTTAAAGTCATTTGATGGTTCAATGTCTTCAACAATGTATGGAAGGTCAATAGAAACNGGAGTTTGCCATTTGTACTCTCCACGAGCATTATCTACATTGATTACATTTTTACCACCAAAACTNGACATTTGGTAAAGTGGCATTTCAACTTTTTGAGCCATAGCCCATAAATCAACTGGGCCTAAATCCATAGGCTCAGCATCTTTCAGCATGTTTACCAAGTGGTATGAATCCACATGGGAACTTGCATTGTAAGCGGTATCTCTGAGGAATATACCATTGTTCATTACTGGAGTTGCCATTATTTATTTGTTTTTNTTTGTTACTAATTAAAATTTTCTAAAAATACTNCCTGTATTTCTAGGTATTGTTCTTTGTGGTTTACTACTAGGTCTTCTATCTTCATGCTCATCATCACGAGCNGTGTTAGAAGTTTTTCTAGCTTCTTCCGTTTTNAACATTCTTACTGCTTTCTCAGTAGCTTGTTTACCACCTTGTTCTCTTACTTTACCTTTATATCCNTCNGGATCTGAAAGTAACCAAAGAGCTTCAGCAATTAAGTCATGTCTTGGTTCTACAAACTGATANTTCTCTAATAAGTGTCCTAACATGTTTGTATTTTTACCNGAGATTGATGGGTAGTTTGGTTGAACTAATCCAGAGTAAAGTAAACTTTGCACTTTCTTGTCAATTTTAATACCACCAAGTTCTCCAGTCAAAAGTGTGTTATATACATTATCTGTATATTGTTGAGCAGCTTTTGCTTGTTGTTCTTTCTTTTGCTCTTGTTCAGCTAGTTGTCTTGCAACAATTTCTTCTTGCATTCTATCTAACTTAGGTTTGAACTGATTTGCTTTCTGTTCTAATTTACCCATTTCATCCCAATCTTGTATCTCAGCTTCAATTTCTTCTGGNGTACCAAATTGAGTTGTATGTAAATATTGTCTTGCAATTTCTGCTTGATCATATTCATTTGAAGGATCTAATTGGATCATCTCTTCTACATGTGCAAGAGTTCTAAATAATCCTTTTAGATCTTGTCCTCCGTCAGCAACATACTTAGCAGCTATCTGAAGTTCTTCTGGTAATGATTGGAAAAATTCTTTTGGAACATTTTCCTTAATCTTAGCTTCTCTTTCTTCAAAATTAGCTTCAAACAATTCTCTGAAGTCTTTAGTTGTATAATCTTCTAATGACTTATCATCATCAAAAGGAAC
>B570J29582_1000052_pt1 | contig 13841 bp, 13 predicted proteins | sample LakMenEpi05May12_FD_29582 | JGI IMG/M metagenome (IMG submission 29582)
ATAAATCGGTAAGAAGAAGCCGCAATGAGGGTTCCTGCTATGCCACCAACAATCAGCGGCAGGGTGATGTCCACTCGACCGATAAAGCCACCAACCAAGCCACCGATAGGCATTAGCCCCCAGACTATGGTTCTTCTAGTGCCATGGATACGACCAAAGATTTCATTAGGGATCATGGCGTGATAGGTGGACATCAGAAGAATGTTCCACTGAGCAATAAAGAGCCCATGCACAAAGCTGGCAATTAGATACCAGGTGATGTTTGGAGCAAGGCCACCAACTAATAGCGAGAAAGAAGATAATGGAAGGCTAATGGCTAGCGTCTGAGCCCTACCAAAGCGAGCTGAGAGCTTTGGTGAGAGGAATGCTCCTAATAGAGCTCCTAAGGCTAGGGGAATCATTACTAAGCCGTATTCGACTTCTTTGACCTTGAGGTGATCTAGAAGGAATAGTACAAGAGTTGCCTGGCCAATTGCGTAACAGAAGCCGACCGCTCCTGTAGTCATCACCAATCTAAAAAGCACTTTGTGTTGCCATAGATACACGAGTCCCTCTTTGATCTCAGTCTTCAGAGGAGCGCGTTTAGGAGCGTCTGCAGCTCTTGGAGGCTGCATGGAGTTAGAGGGAATGGTACTAATGAGAATCATCGCTGCAATGTAACAAGCAGCTAGCCCCAGGAATGGTGAATAAGCAGCGCTGACGAAGATGACCGCCCCAAGAGGGATACCGATGAAACTCTGCATGATGGTGTCAGCAATCTGAAGCCTCGAGTTACCTCGTTCAAGCTGACTGTCTTTTAGCAGAGACGGGATTGTGGACTGAGTGGCAGTGTCATAAACAACCTCAGAGATACCGAAGATGAAAGTCAANATCATTAGGGCAACCAGGTTCATTTGACCAGAGATTATTAGCGAAGCCAAAGATATTCCGATACCAACACGAGTGGCTTGGACGAAGATCATCGAAAGTCTTCTGTTGACCCTATCCAGCAGAGCTCCAAGCGGAATGGCAAAAAGCAGCCAAGGAAGTAACAGCATGTTGGTCTGGATTGCGATAAGAACAGAGTCCCTGGTAAGAGTTGCGGCAAGAAGAGGAATAGCGGCCATTGCCAATCCGTCAGCAAACTTACTGATCATTGCTGCGGACCAAATCTTGTTGAAAGTTATCCCTAAACTCTCATTTGATTTATCTGACACTTTGCTCCTTCGCGTTTGATAAGCCTAGCGAAAAAAGAAAAACCCCAGTCTCTCGACTGGGGCTTCTCTTTGAAAAAAGAATTTACTTCTTCTTTGCAGCCTTCTTAGCTGGAGCCTTCTTTGCAACTGCCTTCTTAGGCGCTGCCTTCTTCGCTACAGTCTTCTTTGCAACAGCCTTCTTAGGCGCTGCCTTCTTAGCTGGAGCCTTCTTTGCAACAGCCTTCTTAGGCGCTGCCTTCTTGACTACCTTCTTAGCAACTGCCTTCTTAGCTGGAGCCTTCTTTGCAACTGCCTTCTTAGGCGCNGCCTTCTTAGCTACAGTCTTCTTTGCAACTGCCTTCTTAGGTGCAGCCTTCTTAGCTACAGTCTTCTTTGCAACTGCCTTCTTAGGTGCAGCCTTCTTTGCTACTGCCTTCTTTGCAGCAGGCTTCTTAGCCACTGCTTTCTTTGCTGTTGTTGCCATTTGTTTCGCTCCTTTGTTTGCGGCCTTTTCGACCTTTGCAGTGATCGCAGGTGTTGCTTTAGCAGCTTTCACTACAGCCTTGTTGATCGCCTTAGATGCTTTTGCAGTTACTTCAGGTGTGGCCTTTTCAATTGCCCTAGCTGCTTTAACTACGCCTCGTCTAGCGTCTTCTTTGACGTCATCGATTTTGTCTTCTAACTTGTCGACAGCCTCTTTGACTTCTTGCTTGATTTCCTTAACAGCGTTCCTACGAGAACGTCCGCCTCTTACAAGGTCATCTAGTAATCCCATTTAAAACATCCTTACTTTGGGGTCTCTTAAAGATTAGTGGCATTTATTACACAGATGGAGACAAATTTGTGTTTATTTTTTAGCGAGTTTTGCAAATATTTTTAGCCGTTTGAGCGACGTCTTTCAAGAATTTCGTCTAGTGTTTCGGAGCTTAGTTTTTCTTTAACTTCACGAGCTTGATCTAGCTCTCGAACTTCAGCCCACTGCACGTTCTCAATTTTTCCAAGCCTGGCTGAAAGAGGGTCTGGCAAACGATTAACTTCTACTTTTGCAACTGGCTGAACTTGGGTTTCTTCTTGTTTCGCAATACCCTCTAAATCGGCTTGAAACCAAGGGTTTTGCTGGGTTCTAACCTGAATTTTTGGTGCATTTGCTGCTTTGGTTGGCACTGCAACGCGCTCAACTCTTTTTCTTCGCTTAGTTAGATCACCTAAACCGCTTTTACCGGAAGGTGTCAGGAAACCTAACCAGAGGACAGCGATAACTAATAGAAGTAGTCCGCCTGTCCCTGTGATTTCCATAGGTCAAGACTATATATCTCTTGTTATTTTCCTTGGCAAGTTAAATATTGCTCTCGGCGTGTCTAAATTGGTAATTTTTCGCTATTTTTCGAAATCGTATTTGATTTTGGGGACCGCTCGTCGGAGCCATCGATTGAGAACTCCGTCGGGAACTTCCTCAGCGGTCAGTGCAAAGACATAGTGATCACGCCAAGCATTATTGATGTGGATGTAATTCTTCTTGAGTCCCTCGTAACGTAGCCCTAGCTTTTGCACAACGCGAATGCTTGCTCCATTTTCTGGACGGATGTCAATCTCTACTCTGTGTAAACCAACAACCTTATAGACATAGTCCATGGCTAGAGCAACTGCGGTTGGAGTAATAGAGTTACCGGCCACCTCAGGAATAATCCAGTAGCCAATTACACAAGAGGAAACAGATCCGTGCAAGATGTTGGCTACGTTTAGTTGTCCAACTACCTCACCTTTATAAAGAATAAGGAATGGAAGTCCTTCATCATTCTCTAGTTGTCTAAGTAATCCCCTGACTTGAGCTTTGAAATCAAATGAAGTTGGACCATTGGGGTTAGTTGCTTCCCACGGCTTTAGCCAGGGGCGATTAGAAATGACAAGTCGCTCTAATGTCTTAGCATCACGGGCTTTGATGATGCGCAAAGAAATCTCACCGTGGGTGAGGGCAAAAGAGTTGCTCATGGTGGCAAGATTAGTGGCATGAACGAAATCTCGCTTGCTAAAGCAACTATTCGCAAGCAAATTCTCAACCTTCGTACTTCTGGTAACCAGTCAAACCATGCCCTCCTAGAGAATCTCCTGGCTGTTGTGAAAATNCACAACCCTAAGCGTGTTGCCACATACATCTCTTATCCAACCGAACCTGACACTAAAGTCTTTATCCAAACCCTGCTAGCTGAGGGAATAACTGTTCTGGTCCCTGAAACTCTTGAAGATGGCATGCTCTCTTGGCATGAGTATCTGGAGACCGAAGAGGTATCTCTAGCCGCTGGCGATCTGTTGTTTGTTCCAGCTCTTGCTGTTGATGAGTTAGGTAATCGACTAGGTCGCGGTAAGGGTTATTTCGATAGAGAAATCTCTTCACTTACTGATGTCTTGGTTTATGCAGTGGTATTTGAGAATGAGGTCCTAGATACAGTCCCGGTTGAAGCTCATGACCAAAGAGTTGACGGTGTGGTAACCCAAGAGCAGATTCGCAAAATAAACTAGAGCCATGCCCACCTATTCATACAAGTGCACCAAATGTGCTCACGAGTTCGATGTTCAACAGTCGATTACCGATGACGCCATTGCTAGCTGCCCTGAGTGTAAGGGTAAAGTGCAGAAAGTATTTGGCAAGGTTGGCGTTACCTTCAAGGGAACTGGCTTCTATAGAACAGACAGCAAGCCTGTTTCACCTAAGAAAGATAACTAATTAGCCCCAGTGTGGTGGCTTATCGCTTCTTAGACGATCATCGTTAGAAGTATTTGAATCTCCCCACGCAGCATCGGTATCCTCATGAACTCGAGGAACAGCCTGGGTGTTCAACATGGTTGGAGTTATCTCCACTCCCAAACGAGTAGCAATTCTTTCAGCTACTGCCTGCGGATCACTAAAAACTTCAAATGAATAAACCCTTTGATAACCCCAACCTAGAGATCTAAGTAGAGCTGGTCTCAATCTGATTCGCTCAGTCCCAGTTAGATCTGAGTTAGCCCAGTCTGGTTCAACGATTAATGATTGGTTACCAAAGGATGCCACCAGAGGAATTCGTTCTCCAAAGCCCTCAACAACTCTGATACCAAAGCGCTTGAGTCTTCTTGATAGATCAGCAAGCATTGGGTCTGAATCAAAGGTGTCAGTTTCAACGGAGTCGTTATAGATAGGTCTGAGAAGTGTTGACAGGTACGCAGTAGCACCTTCAGGTCCTAGCTCAGGTAAGTCATAGGCACTGAAGCAGCTAACGATAGTCAGTGAGTATCTGGCGCTTACCAACATGTTGGCAAGCCATCTTCTAGCCTCAGGTTCATTCAGTAAGCCAAAGTGTGAAAGNAGCTTGCCCTGAGCTGTTCTGCCAAAGCCAATAGTAAAGATGATGCGATCAGCCAAGCGGTGATTCAGATCAGCAAGGGTTGTGATTTCGAACTTCTCACGACCGTGCTTCTCGAAATACTCCATAAATTCTGGCTTCGCTTCAAGCGCTTCCTGCAGGGCTATGTCCAGGTTCTCAACGTGGACAGCACTAGCACTAACTACCAATAGTGATTCATCTGCTGAGTGCTTGACGTGGTCAAGGATGAGTTCGATAACCTTCTCAACCTCAGCAGCCGGAGACTCGGTGCTAGCAGTCTTGTTGCCAAGAGTTCTGTTTTCACCATTGACGATGACAAGGTCCAGTGCTGACTTGCCATCGAACTCATTAGCGGTTGGCTCAACTTCAAGTCTTCCTTGGTAGAACTCTTTGTTGATGAGTTGACTAAACAGTTGTCCCTTTAGTCGGTATGAACGCTTGAGGACTTCACGACCAAAGATAGAACTAATCACATCAAATGAACTAGGTGCCTCAGGGGCTTTGGCCTTGAGAGATAGCTGCCATTCAACTTCAAAACCATTAGGTTCAGAAATCATTGGGTCTCCAAAAGCGATGACCTGCTTCGCTCTCATAAGACCCGATAGGTTCTCAGCAATAGTTGTTCCGCAAGCATCCATGATGATTACAGCATCAAAGACTCTCTCTTGGAGTAATTCAACTGGTAACTCATAAGGACTAGAGGCAACGTGCGAGGCAAGGCTAGGCCAAAGCTTTCTAGCATGTTTGGTCATTAGTGGCAGTGAAGAAATTCTTTCTTTTAGAACTGTTCTGATTGCTTCGAGTTCTTGAGGTAGTTCTTGGCCTAACTGGTTCCAGCGTCTAGCAGTTTTGTGTGAGATCTCTTTGCGGGATTCCATCAATAGACGCTGATCGGCCATCACAAACTTGGTTTCAAGATCGGCAAGTAGTTCTGGTGTGTAAGAGGTGAAGGCGTTATCCCCCACTAGTAGATACTCAAGGGCTGATAACCACCAACACTGATCAAACTCAGCGATCAAAGATTCATTACGAGCACCATTGACAGCAAGCGATCGAACTAGAGAACTAAGCCCTGCATCTTGAACTCTCTTACGAAGATCATTCTTGGCAACCAGGTTGTCAAGTGGAGCAGTCTCTGTTGCTAGTGCTCTCAGCTTTTTGCTTAGTTCGCTGATTGGTAACTCAATCAGGTTAGGACGATCTGGGTTCTGGTCTAGGTGTGAATCAAGTTTGATTAAGTCAGCAACCAATGATTGGTAGATGACCTGAGCATCGTCCAGACCAAGTGGAACATTAGGCAGGATTGCTTGAGTGCAGAGCGCTTTCCACTGTGTTGCCTGCTCTTCAATCTGCAGAAGAGCTACGTGCAGGTCACTTACTGAAACTCCAACACGGACATACTCTTTAGCGTGCTTACTAAGAGCACGCCTGGTCTTTCCAGACATGCCATTCTTCTCACGGCGAGGGCTGGTAGCGGTAATCAAATCAGTTAGCGGTCTATCAAAGACATCAGGGCGGAATCTATCCAGTGTTCCTCTGATGCTGATTAGAAGTCTTAGGTATTCTCCCCATTGAGCTACGTTCACTGCATCTGGGAAATGGACCTGCTTAGAGATATCGTCAAGTCTTTGGCCAAATGAAGGCAAGACATCATCGGCTAGGCGGCTGGCTAGNGATAANACCCTTGGCACCTCGGTTGGATCTTCGAATCTTGAATTAGCCCAAGGACTTGATTGGACTGAAAGTTCAAACTCCCCTAGTTCAACTGCTTCATGCAATAGGGCGATGGCAGCTGTTCTGTTTCTAGTTTCAAATAGAGCCGATCCAGCAATACGAGCATTGGTTTTTGGAGGCTTTGGTAGTGAACTTAGCTCAGCTAGTTTCTCTAGAGCATCGGAGATACTGATACCTAGAACCGGGTGCTTCACGCTAAGTGAGTCTTGATATTCGGCTAGTTTCTCCGCAGCAAAGTTTCTGGCTTCATTGGCTTCTTGCAGACTAGCTGGAGTGGATTTCTCATAACGAGAAATAGCGCTGACCACATCTAACCAAGCAGAATATGAGCGCACCATCAGTCCACTCAGTCCTGACTGAGTGAGTCTTGCCGATAGCTCGTTGATGGTCTGTCGTCGTGGAGCAATAACTAAGGCACGTTTACCTTCTGCTGAGAAAGCAGCCAAGATGTTAGCAACGGTTTGGGTATAACCAGTGCCAGGCAGAGCTTCAACAGCAAAAGAATCTCCTGCTACTGCTCTCTTGATTATCTTGACCTGGTTTGAATCAGCATCTGCCGCCAGAAGGACATTAGGCAATACATCAACTTCAGACTCAATTGGTTTGCCTAAAGCAATCTTGGAAACAAAAGAGTTAGGTTCTGGGGGTAGCTCTCGAAGCATCAAGGTTGGTGCTGTGACAGCGTTGGTTAGGGCTAGTGTTCTTTGAATCTCAAGCTCAGGAACATCCTTGGTTGCATCGGCTAGGAAGCTAAGCAGAGTGATAGGAACTAGATCGGTTGCTTCACGATAGACCCGGTTGAGCTTTTGAACATCTAGGTCAATCTGGAAGTGCTTCTTCAAAGTTATTACTAGTTCAGGGTTTACAAAAGGCTCACCAACCAGAACTAGTTCATAGTCTCTGCCTCGACGAATAAGTTCAGCTCCCCACATCATGGCTGGGATTCTGAGGTCAAGGTTCACAGTTCTAAAGTCGATTGAGCCAGCAAGTAAAAATATGGTTTCAAGACCGAAGTTTGAATGCAGTCTTTCGCTCTTGATTTTGATGTGTCGGGCTTCGGTTAGCGCCTTGGAATAAGCAATTGGGTCTCTGACCAGGTTTGCTAATAGACCNCGGTGACTCTTAGTAAAAAGGGATAAACCCACTGGGTGTGATTTCTCAAGATTGACTAAACCAAGAACATCTAGATCTAGGTTGGTCAGCGGATTAGCTCCACCGATGCCTCTGATCTCTTCCAGCCATCTGGTGTATTGCTCTTGTGTTCTGTCTTGTTCACTCATTAGAGAACTAGCCTAACTTTGACGCTTTCACGAACATCGTAGGCTGGGCTGGATTCGGGTAAGTTTGACTGATGTAGCGATGATTTGCCCTCGTAGCTCAGTGGATAGAGCAGTGGTTTCCTAAACCATGTGCGGAAGTTCGATTCTTCTCGGGGGCACCCTTAGGCAGCTTTAGGTAAAGCCAGATACTCATCCCACGTAGGTTCTAGTTTTTCAGCACCTCTAATAAGCCATGCTCCACCATGAGGCATCTTTGGTGTGAAGGATAAGCTCCAACCCATTTCATTCAAAGTCTTATCACCTTTAATGTTGTTACATCTAAGGCAAGCAGCTACTAGATTCTCCCAAGAGTCCGTTCCACCTTTTGATTTAGGTTGAACGTGATCAACTGTGTTAGCCGCTCTATTGCAATATGCGCAGCGGTGAGCATCTCTTCTTAGAACTCCCCTTCGAGAAAGTGGGATGTTTCTAGATCCTGGCACTCGGACATATCTACTCAACAGAATTACCGAAGGCAATTCGTATTCACTTGTTGCACTGTGCACCTTTTGCTCTGTTGAACCTTCAAGCACGGTGGCTTTCTTGTTAAGCACCAAAACAATGGCTCGCTTGAATGAGACCACGCCCAGTGGCTCGTATCCCGCATTCAAAACTAGTGTTCTCATGTTGCATCCTTTCGAAATCACCTGCACGGATTGCAGGTTTTCGTATCTATCAACTAGAAGGCTCAAACAAAAAACGCGTCACCGTGATCGGTAACGCGTCTAAGCAGAGAAAGTTTGACAAGGACAAACTACGTGAAGATGTTCAAACTCATGCTTGGCAGGCACAGGGAAGGCATCCATTAGTTTCTCCTTTCAAAGCCAAAAGTTGACTTGGGAAAAGATTACGACCTAAGGCGAAAAATGCCTAGGAAACACACCAAAGTAAAAGGTTAAGAATTGGTGCTGTTTTTAGTCGATTACGCGAGCGTAGTAGACGTTTGGAGTGTAGATAGGAGCCAGCTTCACGCGATCCCCTGGTCTAGGAGCGTGATAGAACATGCCTGAACCTGCATAAATGCCGTTATGGCTGTGGTTGCTCATGATTACAAGGTCGCCTGGTCTAGCGTCTGACTTCTTGATTCTCTTGATTCTTGGGTGAGCTGCCTGAGCGTTCACAGAGTGAGGAAGCAGTAGACCAAACTCTGCAAAAACCAAGCGAACATAACCTGAACAGTCAAGACCGGTTGGTAGCTGACCCCCGAGGATGTATGGAACACCTACGTGCTTAGCGGCCACCTTCATGATGTCATCAGCTCTTAGTTCTGAGTACTTAGGGTTAGCAGCTAGATCAAAAGCGGTAAGACCGGTGTAACCGAAGTAGTTGTTTCTATCGGTTAGACGTCTTAGGTCATTAGCGGACATGATGCCATAGGAACCGCGCTCATAGCTAATAGTTGCCTCAACAGCAATGGCCAGGCTCTGAGCCTCACCTGCTGCTCCTTGAGAATTAGAAGCAAGACCTGACAGAGCGGTAACAGCTGGGCTGTATGCGTAAGCAGGAAGGCTAGCGGTTGCTGTTACGCCACCGATAACGCTCATCACAACTGCAGTTTTCACTGCTGCTCGCTTACGAAGAGGAAGTTTGGCGATAGGTCTGATTAGAGAAGTTGGAGAACCCTCAACCTGAGGAGGGTTTGCTTTGAAGTATTTGCGATCTAGCTTGGCTGATCTTTTTTCGGCCTTAAGAGCTGCTCTGGTTTTACGCTTTCTTTCGCTTTCCCGGATGGATCTGCGACTGCGAAGTTCAAAAGATTCGAGGACATTGATTTCAACGTCTGCGCGACGGCGTCCAGATGGCTTTTCAGTCAAAACATATCCTCCTTACTAATTCTTTGGTGTAAAAACCTAAAGTCTTATGCGAGTCCGTATTTCTAANTGAACTGTTCTCGCTCCTTGGACTGGGTTGGCTGCCTCAAGGTTCTATAAGTTTACCCCGAAATCGCTTCCTAAAAGATTATCCATAGCCCCAAAGGCTCTGAAGCCCAGTATTTACGCAGGAATAACAAATATATGAGCCACGTCAAAGGCGGTGAGGCTAACCGAGTTCTGGCCCTCTACGGTGGTTACAAGAACCCTGTCTGTGGCCTGGGTGGCCACTATTCGAGCTCCTGGGACCACTTCGGCTGCCTTTAGGTGGGCTAGAGCATCGGAATAACCCTGAAGGGGCTCAGCGATTCTCTTCACTATGACTTCAACCCCTAAATGCTCTATAAGAGGTGTAACAACCTCACCCATGGCAGTTGATTCTCCCCTGCCCAGGTGCTCTAGTCCTGGGATCGGATTGCCAAAGGGAGAGATCTCTACATCTTTTACTAGTTCTAGGATCTTGAGTTCAACCTGTTCACTCATGACGTGCTCCCAGCGGCAGGCTTCCTCGTGAACTAGGTGCCACTCAAGGCCAATGACATTGGCTAGAAGTAGTTCAGCTAGTCGATGCTTACGCATGACCTCAATGGCAAGCTGTCTGCCTTCGGTTGTGAGTTCTAGGTGACGATCTCCCGAGACTACGACCAAACCGTTTTTCTCCATACGGGCCACTGTTTCAGAAACTGTTGGGCCTGAGTGATCGAGACGCTCTGAGATGCGAGCACGCAGAGGCACATGGCCTTCCTCTTCGAGTTCCAAAATGGTTCGAAGATACATCTCGGTAGTATCAATCAAATCGGTCACCTGATAAGCCTAAATCGTGAAGGGCTAAGCCCGACTAAACTTTGGGACATGACTTCGATTATTATTCCTGCAGAATTACTGCCTCAAGATGGCCGCTTTGGCTGTGGGCCTTCTAAAGTAAGGCCTAGCCAGATAGCTGCTTTCGCTAAGGAGGGTGCTGAACTGATGGGCACCTCACACCGTCAGGCACCAGTGAAGAATCTAGTCAAGCGTGTTCAAGAAGGTCTGATGGATCTCTTTCACAACCCTGAAGGCTACGAGATCGTTATCGGTAACGGTGGTTCAACTGCATTCTGGGACGTGGCCTCATACAGCCTTGCTGAAGGTAAATCACAACTTCTAGTGCACGGTGAGTTTGGAGCTAAGTTTGCCACATCACTTAGCGCCCCATGGCTAACCAAGCCAACCGTTATTCAAGGAGAGGTTGGCTCAAGATTAGAGCTGAGAGCAGAATCTGGAATCTCTGCCTATGCATATCCTCAGAACGAAACTTCAACCGGTGTTGTAACCCCAGTTGAGAAAGTTGCTGGAGCAGATAAAGATGCTCTGTACTTCACTGACGCAACTAGTGCTGCCGGTGGTATCGACTTTGATCCATACAAAACAGATGTTTATTACTTCGCTCCTCAGAAGAACTTCGCTAGCGATGGCGGGCTCTGGTTTGCACTGATGTCACCAGCCGCTATTGAAAGAGCAGAAAGAATTGCTGCTAGCGATAGATACATCCCTGAGTTCCTATCTCTAAAGACTGCTATCGATAACTCTCGTTTGAACCAGACTCTAAACACCCCTGCCATTGCAACCCTGTTCTTCCTAGCCGACCAGGTTGATTGGATGAATAACTCAGGAGGCTTGGCTTGGGCAGACAGCAGAACCAAAGCTGCCTCTGACCACCTCTACGCATGGGCTGAAGCTAGCTCTTTTGCAACACCATTTGTCACTAACCCTGAACACAGATCTCAGGTTGTTTCAACCATTGACTTTGATGAGTCAGTTGATGCTGCTGAGGTGGCCAAGGTGTTACGTAGCAACGGAATTGTTGACACCGAGCCTTACCGAAAGCTAGGCCGCAACCAATTGCGTATTGCCACCTTCACAGCAACTGAACTAAGCGACGTTCAGCAACTAACCAAGTCAATCGACTACGTCGTTTCAAACCTGGGTTAGATTATCTTCATGCGTTGGATAGCTAAAGATTCTGAAAGAAAACCAGACCCTGCACCAATCAATGGAACAGTAAGAATTGCCGTTGTTGTTGGAATGATTGGCTTTGCTCTTGCCCTTGTCGTTTCAGTTGTTTTCTATGACCAGATCACTAGTCCAAACAAGGTTTGGTATCCATACACCTGCGTGGTGGGATTAGTTCTTGGCGTCCTCGCTTGGTTCAAGGTCGGCAACCGCTAACTCTTCTTCAGCATCTTCTTCAACATCCTCTGATTCGGCTGCAGCTTTAGCTGCCTCCTCTTCATCGATTGCATTAGCGGCATCAATAAATGCCTGTCTTTCAAGTTCTAACTGCAGCGCTTGGTAATCAGCAAGGCGTTCTGACCAAGGAACCCACTTAGGGGCAACCAGTGAATCTTCCCCTGGCACCATGACAACTTCACAAAGACTTGGTTCAGTTACTGGATCTGCTTGGAAAATAGTTACTGACCAACGCCATCCTTGATAGCCAAGTTTCTTAGCTTCAAATAAGTATGTGGAGATGCCTTCGCCCTCATCGATAACTTCGATGAATGCTCCAAGCTCATTCTTTTCTGCTGCAGACTTAGCCGCCACTTCAGCAAAAGCCTTCAGGTCAAAAAGATTCTTTACCTGCTTTTCAGGCTTTCTTAGTTTGACAAACTTAGGAAGTTTTTTGAGCCTAGCCATTATTTATGTAACTGGTCGGCAAGGGTTCTAAGCAAGCGAGAAAGCTTCTCGGCGTTAGCACCTTCTGGAATGTGACCGGCTTCAATGCTTGGACGAATCTTGTCCAAAGCTGAGATCAAGCCTTCAACCAATATGACCATGTCATCTTTGTTCATACGAGTGCTTGCACGCTGCTTCTTCTCTAGGCTCTCTGGAACCTCGATGATGCGCATGGTCATAACCTGAGCACCACGCTTAGAGTCAACAATGCTGTATTCGATGCGGGTGCCAGGCTTCACATCTGTGGTTCCCGCAGGTAGGTTGCTGACGTGAAGGAAAGCTTCCTGACCTTCATCTGATTGCACAAAGCCAAAGCCTTTGACATTATCAAAGAACTTCACGTGTCCTGTTGGCATAACTACCTCTTTCGTTGCCGCAGGGTTCATTTTACTTCAGTCAAGCCAGTATTCTAAAAGGATGGCAAATAAAGGCTCTAAGAACAAGGCTGTTAACCCAGCTGAACCAACCAATCCTGTTGAGAAATACCTTGCCTTTGGCTTCTTGATCAGCATCGCTATCTCAGCTGCTGCCGTATTCGTTATCCTTCTGGCCCCGTTTGTGAACAATACCTGGGTGCCAACTGGTTGGGGAATGATCCCTATCTTGGTTATGCCTTTTGGTTTTCTCTGTCTAATTGCACTTCTTGTCGTAAACGGCAGAAACCGCAATAAAGCCAACCGGTCAAACTAAACCTAATGAGCGAAGTCCTCCAAGTTGCCAAGGCTCTAACTCAATCCAGCGATTCCGACCTAGTCCGAGTAGTTGGCATTAGATTGATGCCAACAAACTCTTTCAATGACTTCTTTGATTTTGCGGCAGCACTACTAAAACCCCAAAACCTTAGTGGAGCAGTTTCTGCTCTAACCAAAAACCAAATCCTTGCCTTTGGCAACTTAATCAATAACCAAAGCACCAAGGCAGATGCCAAAAGTCTTAGTTCATTAGCGACCATGTTCCTGGTTCTCAAAACTGAAGATGGAACATACAAACCCCTCGAATCAGCAGTCACCGCATTCAAGCAACTGGTTTCACCAAAGCTGTTAGAAGAGCTAAAGGCAAAGACTGCTCTGACAGATTCCAACCCTGTTTTTGATCAACGCCTAGTGGATTCTCAAGCGGGCTTGTGTGTCTTTGAAACTATCCAGGCACTAACTGAACTAGTAATTGAACTTGAGCAGCATTACGTGCGTGAAGTGGGCAAAGGTCAGGTTGGTCTGCCTGAGCTAAAGAGGATAGGCCTGCACCTAGGTAGAGATGTTGAGTATGTTCGACTGCTCTATGCCTTAGCTCAAATGGCTTCTCTTATCGGTATCTCGGACAAGAGATGGAAGGTAGGGGCCAAGTACTCAACTTGGCTAACCAGTTCTCCTGAAGAGCGCTGGCAATTGATTGCAACCACCTGGCTATCGTTACTTGGTGAGGCTACTGCAGCAGAGATATCAACTGCTAGCAATATCAAGGATGCTTTCAAAGAAACCTTCCCTATTGCTAACGATGGTTTTCTCTCACACATAACCAGGCTCACTTCCTTGGCAGAGCACATTGGGCTATCAAGTGCTGATCAGCTAACCAGCTGGTTCAAAGAATTAGTATCTGGAAATTTGAAGAAGGCAACAGCGTTACTGAAAGAGAATCTTCCAGCAACCCAGAACAGAATCATCATTCAAG
>B570J29582_1000053_pt1 | contig 13771 bp, 10 predicted proteins | sample LakMenEpi05May12_FD_29582 | JGI IMG/M metagenome (IMG submission 29582)
GCCCGCCGGAACTGCGGCGCTAAAACGGCCGGCCTCGTTGGTGTCCAGTTTTTGTACCAAACGCGTGTTTACCATAGAAAAAAGCGGACTTGTCCCAATTTGTTGAGCCTTACTGATATGCGTAGAGTCGTATATATAAACAGTAGCCTTTATTGGCCTTGGCGTAGGTGCAGGTGCCCCTACCATGGGCATTTGATTTCCTATCAATTCTGACACTTCTCCAACAATTCCTTGGACCTCAGAAGCACTATTAATCGTATTTTTTGAGCCCTCAGCCGATGTTTTTGGTGTCTTGCAAGCAATACCCAAAAAAATAGGGATAAATACATAAAAAAGAACCGGTCTCATTATACAAATTTAAAAGGTAATTGAGTATTTTTATTTCATCAGAAAAGCCAGCTGGGCATTAATGTGAAGATATATGAAAACAACCAAGATCAAAAGAACCGCTCATTTTTTTGCAACAATCCTTACTTGTAGTTTTTTAGTTACAAATAGTATTGCACAAACAACAACTGAGCCCGCCATTTTAGAGCGTACTGCAAAAGCATTAAAAATTGCAGACAACGAAAATTATATCAAAGCATTATCGCTTGCCAAACAAAAAGGNTGGGCATTAACCATTACCGACAAAGAAGGTAATGTTGGTAAACTTGTTGGCGTAGATGCATTTAATTTACCTAAGTATTATATTCAGCACAACAATGCCATTGCAGCCAATACAACAAGGGCCAATCAGTTATGGCCAGGTGGATCATCAGGACTTAATTTATCTGGATCTTCCAATGCAGTAAAAAATAAATTAGGCGTTTGGGATGGTGGAAAAATTTTAAATACACACGTAGAACTTGTCAACAGAGTAACACAAAAAGACAATGCCGCAACTCTATCTGATCACGCTACACACGTAACGGGCACCATGATTGCTTCTGGTGTAAACCCAAGTGCAAAGGGCATGGCGTATGGTATACAAGGTATTATTGCTTATGACTTTAATGGTGATAAAGCGGAAGTAGCATCTGAGGCCTCAAATCTTTTAATTTCCAATCACTCCTATGGCACTATTACAGGATGGAATTACAACTCATCACAAAGTAGATGGGAGTTTTATGGCCGTTCTACCGATAACGAAGATTATAAATTCGGATACTATAGCACCGAAGCACAGTTATTAGATTCCATTGCTTACAATGCACCTTATTATTTGTATGTAAAATCGGCGGGTAATAGTAGAAACCAAAATGGACCAGCGGTAGGTCAACCCTATTTCAGATACAATGCAAGTAACTCTATGGCAGCTGCTGGTAATAGACCAGATGGCATTAGCAGTAATGATGGTTATGGCATTGTCTCTTGGGATGGTAATGCTAAAAATATTTTAACCGTAGGTGCGGTTAATGGAATCTCTTCGATATATAGCAGACCCGAAGATGTAATAATGAGTAGTTTTAGTTGTTGGGGTCCCACAGATGATGGTCGTATCAAACCAGATGTTGTAGCCAATGGTGTTGCCGTTTTATCAAGCACTTCAGGATCTAATACCAACTATGGGAGCTTAAGTGGCACATCCATGTCGTCACCTAATGCATCAGGATCACTTCTATTATTACAGGAATTATATGCACGTTTAAAAAATGGCGAATTTTTAAGAGCAGCTACTATTAAAGGACTTGCGATACACACAGCTAGCGAAGCAGGTGGTGCTCCAGGTCCCGATTATAAATTTGGTTTTGGACTTTTAAACGTAGAAAAAGCGGCTGCCGTTATCTCTACAGCTGTTGCCAATAACAATAGTGCAAGTAGTGAGCATTTGATGTATGAAAATGTTTTTAATGCAACAACTACTAGTTTTTCTACGAATGTCATTGCTTCAGGTAAAGGACAATTAAAAGCAACTATTTCTTGGACCGATCCAAAAGGAAATGTCGAAACCGTAAACGTGTTAAATGATCCAACACCAAAACTTGTAAACGACTTAGACGTTCGTATCACAACAAATGGTGGTGCAAAAGTATACAAGCCTTGGGTAATGATTCCTGCAAGCCCAAGTAGCGATCCTTCTCCTGGCGATAACGTAATTGACAACGTAGAAGTTATTGATGTAGACAGTACCATACCTGGACAGTCTTATACCGTAACTGTAACTTATAAAAACACCTTACAAAGAGGCACACAAGCCTACTCACTACTTGTTAGTGGTGTTGGCGGAACAGCCTATTGCGCATCTGCACCTTCATCAAATGCAGGTAGTAAAATTGATAGTGTAAGTTTTAAAACCATTCGTTATTCAAATCCTACTGGCGGAACTACCTACACAGACAATACAAAAATGGTGGCACAAATTGAGCCATTACAATCGGTTCCATTCTATGTTCGTGCAGCTAGTTCTGACGCAACCAACGCAAATAAAATTGGAAAAATATATATCGATTATAACAACAATGGATCCTTTACCGACGACAATGAACTTGTTGCAACAAGTGGTAACTTATCTAACGCGGGTGCATTTACTGGTAGTATTGCTATTCCTAATACAGTAACTATTGGTAACTTTTTAAGAATGCGTATTGTGTTACAAGAAACCTCTAATGCAGCAGATGTAAATGCTTGTGGCACTTATGGCAAGGGCGAAACCCAAGACTACCGTTTATTAGTTGTGAATCCATCCAACGACGTGTCTGTTACAAATATTTCAAGTCCAAGTTCATTAGAGTGTGAAGACAGTACCCAATATTTAACCGTACAACTTCGCAACAATGGTTCATCACCTGCCGATAATGTAAGCCTTACTGCTACCATTAGAGAAGGTAGTACTGTTATTAGCACCATCAACGCACCCTATCCTGGAACCATTCCTGGTCAAACAAACGCAAGCTTAACCTTACAAAAACCATTTTTAACCAAAGCAAACACATCGTATAAAGTAGCGGTTACTGTTAATTTTACAGGTGATCAAAACCCTAGTAATAATACACTAAGTAATGATATTTCAATTGGTAGAAAATCAGGAACACCTGATGCAGTTGCTAGTATTTGCGGCACCAATGCTATTTTAAAAGTAAACAACCCAGAAGCCGGTGCAAATTATTTCTGGTACAGTAGTGCTACCAGCAACGCACCTATTGCAGCTGGTCCAACATTTAATACCAACACCATTCCTGCAAATAAAACCTATTACGTAGGAAGAGAAATGAAAACAACGGTGGGCCTTCCTAACAAAATGGTACACCCTGATGGTGGTTACAATAGTTTTAGCGGAAACTTTGTACGTATCAACAACTCAGTTCCAGTAATCATTGAAACCGTAAGATTATATATTGGAAATCCTGGAACCGTTCAAGTAATGCTTGCCGATTTAGGAACCTTAAATGCAAACGGTAGTTATACCTACTTCCCATTAGCTAGCGTTACATTTAATGTAACGGCTACAAATCCTAACCCTGTAGGAGGCGCTGTAACAGGAAACCCAGCAGGTGATACTGGCGCCATTTACCAATTAAACCTTCCAGTAAACACACCTGGCGATCACGTATTAATGGTAACCTGTTCTAATGGTGCTACCATTTTTAGAAATAACAACATCATTGGTGCTACTTATCCAATGGCTGTTCCTGGCGTATTTAGTATTACAGGAAATAGCGTTAACTGGGGTTCTACCAACGATCCTAATCCGTTCTACTATTTCTTTTATAACATGAAAATTAGAACGCAGGCTGGCTGCGTAAGTGATAAGGCAACCATCGTAGCTACAAACGTTGCAGCGCCAACCATTACTAAAGTGGCAGATTCACTTGCTAGTAGTGCATTGTCTGGTAACCAGTGGTATTTTAACGACGCCTCTATACCAGGTGAAACAGGACAAAAAACCAAGTTAAGACAATCGGGTGCTTATAAGGTTGTGGTTACAGATGCAACTGGATGTTCTCAAACATCTAATATTATCAACCACGTTGTAACTGCATTGCCTCCAGAAGTAGTAGCCAAAGAAATTAATTTATCCGTATCACCAAACCCTAACAATGGTAAATTCCAACTTCGTTTTGAAGTTAAAAATAGGGCGCCGTTAAATATTGACATCTTAACAGCCAGTGGCCAAAAAGTATTTACCGAATCGACCCCTAATTTTAACGGTACGTACAATAAAGAAATCAATATTGGAAAACCTAGCTCGGCATATTACCTATTAAAAGTTGAGCACAATAAAAAAACATACACCCAAAAAATAATTATCCTTGACTAGTTGATGCGTGTTGTACCTTTAAGGTATGAAAAAGTTTTACCTAGTTATATTTGCAATAGCTGCTTGCTTAACAACAAGCAGCTATTCTTTTGCACAAAAGAGCGATAAAAAAATTGGGTTTTTAAAAGATAGTACTACGCAAATGCCCATTGTGCTGGCGAGTGTTACCAATTTAACTACCCGCGAAACAGTAATGACAAGTAGTGCTGGTAAATTTTTTATTGCTGTAAAACCAAAAGACATTTTATCCTTTGCTGCCGTTGGTTATTATTTTGATACCCTTACGGTTACGCAAGAAAATAGTGTGGGTGCCATTGATGCCTATTTAAAACCACTCGGCGCTTATTTAGGGAATGTAACGGTTAGTAGTAGAGGGCTTAATAGATATCAACTAGATAGTATGGAAAGGCGCAAAGAGTTTTTACAGGGCATTGCGGGCTATATGATACCAGCCGTTGCTAAAGCAAATTCGGGTGCAGGTATTGCNCTTAACATTGACCGTTTTTCTAAAAATGAAAAAAAGAAAAGAAGGGCTTACGCATTTTATGAAGACAANGAAAATGAAGCTTATATCAATTACCGCTTTACACCAGAACTAGTAGCTTCTCTTACCGGATTTAAAGATGATGCACTACAAGCTTTCATGCAAACGTATAGACCTTCTGCGGCTTGGTTACGATCCAATCTAACCAAAGAAGATTTAGTGTACTATATCAATGCGCAGTTAAAAAATTACAAGCCTACTCGTAACGAAGTGCGTTAATTGGATTGAGTTTAGCAGCTTTCATGGCAGGATAAATTCCGGCACCAAGGCCCACTGCGGTACATATAACAATACCTGTAATAACCCATCCCCATGGAATAATAAATCCAGTATTTAAGTAAATAGCAAAAATATTTCCTACGCCAACGCCTAATAAAATTCCAAAAAAGGCACCTAGTAAACTAATAATAACACTCTCAAATAAAAACTGCTGACGTACATTTTTACTTTTACCCCCAATAGCTTTAATAAGCCCCACTTCTTTGGTTCTTTCGTTTACCGCTACCAGCATAATATTCATAAGTCCTATGGCTGCACCTATCAGTGTAATAAGCCCAATAGCGCCCGCAGAGCCCGTGATACTGCCTAAAAAGCCAATAAACAGTTCGGCAAACTTGTCACTTTTTTCTATCACAAAATTATCTGTTTCGGTAGGCATTAATTTTCTGATAGATCTAAAATAAGCCGTAGCCTGACCCGCCGCTGGATCAATTTCTTTTACATTGGCCACCATAACACCCATCAAATAAGAGTTACTGGCATTCCCGTACTTTCTAATATTATTATAGGTNGTAACAATCACATCATCTTGACGCATCATGGCACTAGAGCCCTTTGCTTTTAAAAGNCCAACCACACGGTANGGCGCACCACTCACCCGAACAACTTTATCGATACATTTTTCGGGCTTATCACCAAATAAAGTAACAGCCACCGCATTTCCTAAAATACAAACGTTACGTCCACTTTGTAAATCCTGCTCATTTAAATTTCGGCCCTGAATTAATGTGTATCCACTCACCGCTAAATAATTTTCATCACCACCCATTAACACAATTTGCGGATTGGTTTTTTTATCTTGGTAATGAATTTCTTGACCACCCGGACCCCTTCTATAAATACTTACAAATGCATTTGGGAAGCTGTAGGTTTTTTTAAAAAACTCGGCGTCCTCTTTACGAATGGGCTTATCTAAATTTGATTTCTTTTCTTTTTGTCCCCTTACCGATTTTGCAACATCGGAATTATTTCCGCCCATTCTTACCCGCGAATTTTTGTACCTGATATTAAAGGCATTGGTACCCATCGAAGAAAAGCTTTCTTTTAAACTTTGGTTCATGGCTTCGATAGCCGTAATAATTCCTATAAGTGCCATGATACCAAATGCTATAATGGCTACGGTAATACTAGTACGCAATTTATTGGCGCGAACCGTACGCCAAGCAAGTGATAAAGAATCTAAAGAAGTCATTCCTGCCATAATAGTAGCATTATAGCTGTAAAGATAGCACAGATTGGGCAGCCCCTAAACAGAGGGCCTCAAAAAAATGAGGAGCGGTAACCTATCAATAAGTATGGTAAAATACTAAAAGTAAAGCCAGCTTAAGAGCGCAGAAGGCCAAACGCCTAGTATAACAATGAAAGCAGCCACAACAATCAATGCCGCCTTAAAGCCACCTGAAATTGGAAGTGTTTGGGGATCTCCCTCTTTAAAATACATGGCCTGAATCACTCTAAAGTAATAGTATACGCTTACCGCAGCTAAAAGCACGGCCACAATAATAAGCCAAAGTGCNCCTCCNGCTTGNAAAGCACCCGCTAATACATAGTACTTCGCAAAAAAACCAGCCGTTAACGGAATACCAGATAATGATAATAATGAAACAGTTGCTGCAAAAGCAAGTACGGGTTCTTTTTTAGCAAGACCGTTAAAGCCATCTAATGTATAATCCTGTAATTTAATAAGCACCGCAAAAATGCTAATGGTAGCTAAACTGTATGCAGCTGCATACAATAAGATACCTTCTTTTGCAATTTCTGTATTATTCGCATAAAGTGCAAAAAGCATAAAGCCAGCTTGAGCAATACTTGAATAAGCGAGCATACGTTTTACGCTCTGCTGAAATACAGCGGTAATATTTCCAACTAGTAAAGTTGTTACAATTGCAAAATCAACAATAATATGCCATGTAGGGCCAAGTATCGTATACTGATTTTCAAATACGCGAATAAATGCAAGCATACCTGCAGCCTTTACAATGGTAGACATAAATGAGGTAAACACACTTGGTGCCCCATCATATACGTCGGGTGTCCAAAAATGAAAAGGAGCTGCTGAAACTTTAAAAGACATAGAAGCAAATAATAATACAATACCTGCTACAAGTAGGAACGGTGGTTGCTGTGTTGCACTAACCACACCCCTTAAGCCATTGCTATGCACCATACCAAAATTACCGGTGGCACCATACATGAGTGCAATACCCATGAGCATAACACCCGTAGAAAAAGATCCCATTAAAAAATACTTGAGCGACGCTTCGTTACTTTTTAAATTTCTTTTATCGGAACCGGTTAAAATATAAAGTGGAATTGATAAAATTTCTACCCCAATAAATAACATGAGTAGTCCATTAAATGAACTTAAAATAGCAACACCACAAAGCACAAAAAAGATAAGTGCAAAATACTCTGCCACATTAACGCCTACTTCTGTAATATCAGTTCCGCTTAATACTAAATAAATAAAGGTGGCACCGTAAGCAATACAGTTAAAAAACAAACCATAACGCTGCGTTACAATTAAATCATGGGTATTGATATTAAATGAAAACAAATTGTTCATTTCCATTAAATTGGCAGCGAGTAAAAAAAGCACACCCGCTGTTGCAATATTTTTAATGATTGTTTTGTTGGTGGTAAAAATGCCACTAAACATCATCACAACACCCAGTAAAGCCGATACAATAATTGCGTTCATAAGAAATTATTTTATAACGAGTAAAGCGTTAACAGAATCTTTGGTTAAATCAATGAGTGGTTGCGGGTATACACCTAGCGCAATAACAGCTACAACAATTACAATCAGTACCCATTTGCTGTAAGCGTTGATTTCGGTTGCATTTGCGGTAACTGCAGATACTTCACCAAAAAGTACTTTTTGTACCATTTGAAGTGTATAAACAGCCCCTAATATAATACTCACACCCGCAGCTGCAGCAATCCAAATATTATATTGGAATAGTCCATTAAATAATAAGAATTCACCAATAAATGCATTGGTTAATGGTAAAGCAATATTTGCAAATGCAAGCACCACAAATAAAATAGCCATGGTAGGCGCTTTTGTAGCCAGTCCACCCAGTTCCGATAATTTTCTAGTACCCAGTGTATTTTCGATAGCATTAGCAAGTATCCAAAGTCCTATCACATTAATACCGTGGTTAAACATTTGCACTTGCACCCCCTGTAATCCAAGAGTACCGCCCGCAAAAATAGCAGCGGCCATCAGTCCAATATGTGCAATAGAAGAATACGCAATTAAACGCTTGATATCATCCTGCTGCATTGCAATTAAAGAAGCGTATATCATACCCACAACAGACAAAATAATAATTGGCATTTCAAATTGATTGGCAGCAAACGGAAACAGAGGTAACACCCAACGAATCACTGCAAATAATCCCATTTTAACCATCACTCCACTTAACACCATGGTAGTAGCTGTTGGCGCCTGCTCGTAAGCATCGGGCTGCCAAGTATGTAAAGGAAAGATGGGCATTTTGATAGCAAAAGCAATAAAAAACAAAAAGAAAGGAAGGGTTTCTTCACCACTTGTTAAATCCGTGTTGGTAAAAGAAGACCAAGCAAAACTTTGATCCTTGGTATGTAGGTAAACGATTAAAATACCAACGAGCATTAATAAAGAACCAATAAAAGTATAAATGAAAAATTTAAATGTAACCGCAATTCTTTTTTCGCCACCCCAAATAGAAGACAAAAAGTACACCGGAATTAATGCGAGCTCCCAAAAGAAATAAAATAAAAGTGCATCCATAGAAACAAACACACCCATTAAACCTACTTGTGCAAGCGACATAAGTGCATAAAAGGCACCTGGATTACTATAATTATTATTGCGGGTAGCAATTAATATAAGCGGCATGCTAATAGCCGTTAACAACACAAGCATTTTAGACATACCATCAAGCGCTACGCTAAAACTTGCGCCAATGCTAGGCAACCAAGTGGCTTCAAACTGATGCATCGAAGCCGGCATGGCATAAATACCAATTACAGCAGTAAGCAAAGTAATGACCGATGCTACGATTGCCCAGTTACTTGCTGCCTTTTGGTCTTTAATAAAGAACCCTAAAATGCCTGCAACCAGCGGAATAAAAAGTAATAAAACAGGAATCATATCTTTTATTTAACGTAAATAGAACGGTTAAAATAATCTACTAAAATATTTTATGAATAAAGCGCATAATGGTGCTGTCGTTAAACCAAATAATAATAAAGAGCACGAGTGCCATTACCATCATTAAAATATAACTACCCACTTGTCCACTTTGCAAGAGTCTAAATTGACGACTACCATACCCTACTAATTTTCCAACACCATTTACAGCGCCATCAATGACTAATTTTTCAACACTATTTTTTAGAACCGATGCAAACCAATAAAGTGGTTTTACAATAACAGTATCATAGAGTTCATCGATATACCATTTGTTTTCCAATACTTTTGCAATGCCAGTATTAGGCTCCGCGTTTTCATATTTTTTAAACTTGGTAATCGCATACACAATCACGATTAAAATAATGGTGGTTGCCGTACCCATTAAAATCCATTCGGTAGCATGCTCTATATGATGTGCATGTGCTAATGCAGCAGAACCCGCAAACACAGGTGCTAGAAAATGCTCTAGTGCATGTGCGTTGGGTGCAAAAAGTTCAGGAATACCAATAAACCCAGCTACTACTGCAAAAAATGCAAGTACCATTAACGGAAGCGTCATCGCAATTGGACTTTCATGTAAATGCTCCTGTTGATGCGCCGTACCTCTAAAGTTTCCTAAGAAGGTGAGGCTATACAATCTAAACATATAAAACGCAGTTAAAAGCGCACCACCCATACCTACATAATAGAAGATAGGGTTGGTTGCATAGGCTGCCATTAAAATTTCATCTTTAGAAAAGAAACCAGAAAACGGAGGCACGCCCGCAATGGCAATACATCCGAGTAAAAAAGTAAGATGTGTAATAGGTAACTTACTTTTGAGTCCACCCATTTTAGTGATGTCTTGTTCGTGGTGCATGGCATGAATAACAGAACCTGCTCCTAAAAACAAAAGGGCTTTAAAAAACGCGTGTGTCATTACATGAAACACAGCACCGGTGTAAGCACCTACGCCTAAACCTAAAAACATATAACCGAGTTGACTTACGGTTGAGTATGCGAGTACTTTTTTAATATCATTTTGCTTAAGCGCAATGGTGGCCGCAAAAATAGCAGTAGATAAACCAATGATGGCTACAAGGGTTTGTGTAGCAGGCGCCATGGTATATAAAATATTACTGCGCGCAATCATATAAATACCAGCAGTAACCATGGTAGCCGCGTGTATAAGGGCAGACACTGGCGTAGGACCCGCCATGGCGTCTGGAAGCCAGGTGTACAAAGGAATTTGAGCACTCTTACCCATCGCACCTACAAATAATAAAGTAGTGATGATAGTAATATCAGTAGCAGACAACTGGCCAACGGCTGCAAAAACAGATGCATAAGAAACAGTACCTAATTTAACAATGAGCCAAAATACAGCGAGTAAAAAACCGAGGTCACCAATACGGTTCATGATGAATGCTTTTTTAGCAGCCGCATTGTAATTGTTATTCTTAAACCAAAATCCAATGAGTAAATAAGAACAAAGACCTACGCCTTCCCAACCAATAAACATCACCACATAGTTACCGCCTAACACAAGTAACAACATCGAAAACACAAACAAATTTAAATACGCAAAATACCTGCCAAAATGCATCGGCTCTTCTTCGTGCATATAGGCTGTCGAGTACAAATGGATTAAAAATCCAATACCCGTAATAATAAGTAAGAATAGTGATGACAGTGGATCCACTAAAAACTCAAATGGAATCACTAAACTGCCAACATGAATAAAATTAAAAAGTTGCACGGTTGCACCGCCGCCATTTTTAACATCAAAAAACACCAATAAGCTTACTACAAAAGAAGCAAGCATGGCGCCAGACCCAATGATACCAATCATGGATTTAGACAACGACTTTCTGAGAAGTCCGTTAACCAGAAAACCGAGTAACGGAAAAAGGGGCACTAAATAAACAAGCTTACTCATATCCTAGTTAGTTTTTTAATCTATTCAAGAAGTTAATATCTACACTGTGTACATTTCGGTACATCATAACAATAATGGCAAGTCCTACACTCACTTCTGCAGCTGCTACCACCATAATAAAAAATACAAATAATTGCGCCTCAATACCAAGCATGGAGGTTTTGTCGGCAGCAAGTGCAGCGGTATTGTGCACTTTAGAAAATGCAACGAGTAGTAAATTCACAGCGTTTAACATGAGCTCGATGCACATGAAAACGATGATCGCATTTCTGCGCGTTAAAACCCCAACAATGCCAATGCTAAATAAAGCAAGACAGAGGTAGATATAATATTGAATAGGCATATGCGAATACTTTAATGTTAATTATGCTTTTTTACCAATAACAACAGCACCAACCATGGCGCTTAAAAACAACACACTACTAATTTCAAAAGGCACAACAAAATCGTTAAAGAGTGCCTTTCCTAAATTTTTAATGAGTCCAATTTCACCAGTACCCATGGTTACAGCTATATTGTTTAATTCATTTGCCTGCTTAACAAGCGATACCAACACCATTAAAAAACAGCCACCCGCAATAACACCGGCTAGTTTTAACCAATTGTTTTTTTGCGGCTCGGTAGATGCATTCAGGTTCATTAGCATGATCACAAACAAAAAGAGTACCATGATGGCACCTGCGTAAACGATTAGATTTACAATGGCTAAAAACTGTGCATTTAATAAAATGTAATGACCAGAGATTGCAAAAAATACGGCAATGAGCCAAAGCACACTGTGCACCGGATTTTTACTAACCACCACCATCACTGCACTAAACAGTGCTAGCACGGTTAAAAAATAAAATAAGAATTGTGTAATACTCATGCGTTCGTTATTAATTTCTTTGACCCTTTGCTGCAGCGTATGCTTCAGGCTCGGTAACAGGATTAGGGATTAATAAATTATCTTTTCCATAAATAAAACCAGTGCGCGTAAAATTAGCAGGCGCAAAAGTTTCACTTAAATAAATAGCGTCTTTTGGACAAGCTTCTTCACAAAGGCCACAAAAAATACAACGCAGCATATTAATTTCATACTTAGCTGCATATTTTTCTTCGCGGTATAAATTTTCTTGACCCACTTCACGCTCTGCAGCTTCCATGGTAATCGCTTCGGCAGGACAAGCCACCGCACAAAGGCCACAAGCCGTGCAACGCTCTCTTCCTTCTTCGTCTCTATTTAAAACGTGAAGTCCTCTAAACACCGGACTAAACTCACGTTTTTGCTCTGGGTAACGGATGGTAGGCTGCTTTTTAAAAATGTGGCTAAATGTAATAGCCATACCTTTTAAAATACTAGGAATGTAAAGGCGCTCCATAAATGTCATGGGCTTTCTGGATACTTCCTGTGCTCTATTGGTTAATGCCTGCATAGCTAAATCAATTAATAATGAATGTTAAACCCCTGCTTTTAATAATATAAGTGCACCCGTAACAAGCATGTTAAATAGTGCAAGTGGAATCATTGTTTTCCAACCCAAATTCATGAGTTGATCATATCTAAAACGCGGAACCGTCCAACGAATCCACATAAATACAAAAATGAAAATGGCAATTTTAATAAGTAATGCTGCTACACCAATAAGTGCTGCAATGTTTGGAGCCAGTGTGCTTTCATCTAAAAACGGAACGTCAAAACCACCAAAATAAAGTGATGCCATAACTGCACTACTCATAATCATATTAATATATTCCGAAAATAAATAGAACCCAAGTTTCATAGAAGAATACTCCTGATGGTAACCAAAGTTTAATTCGTTTTCTGCTTCTGGTAAATCAAATGGTGTTCTGTTACACTCAGCCAATGCACAAACAAAAAANATAATAAAACCAAGTGGCTGGTATACAATATTCCAGTAACTACCTGCAGCCATTTGACCATCCACAATTGTTTTTAAACTCAGTGATCCAGAAAGCATTAACACTGCAATCAGAGAAAGGCCCATGGCAAGTTCATAACTAATGGCTTGAGAGGCACCACGCAGTGCCGCCATTAAAGAAAACTTATTGTTAGAGGCCCAACCACCAATCATCATACCATACACACCCATACTTACTACACCAAAAATGTATAAGATACCAATATTGATATCTGCAATTTGTAAATCTATTTTGCGATCAAAGATTTCGATATGGCTGCTCCAAGGAATTACAGAACAAGTCATAAGTGCAGCTGTCATGGCAAGGCCTGGGCCTAACACAAACAATGCTTTATTAGAACTCGTAGGAATAATTTCTTCCTTCATGATGAGTTTTAATCCATCGGCAAAAGGTTGGAGTAGTCCAAAAGGTCCGGCCCTATTAGGTCCTGGACGGTCTTGTAATACAGCCGCCACTTTTCTTTCTGCAAAAGTGGTATATAATGCAATACCTAAACTTGCAAACACAATGATTGCAATCAGTACTAATTTTTCGATGATTAAAAGCCAATCTACAGCAAGTAGTGTCATGTCTTGATCTAATTTATAAAGATGAATCTTTGTTTACTTCACTCACACTATGAATATCCATTAATAAATGCGGCGCACGTCCANCATTTACGGCAGCAAATGTTTCGGTAGGCTT
>B570J29582_1000054_pt1 | contig 13737 bp, 11 predicted proteins | sample LakMenEpi05May12_FD_29582 | JGI IMG/M metagenome (IMG submission 29582)
TCTTCAGGATGGAGCTCGGCGAGGAGGTCAAACCATTTTTGGTAGCCGGGATTGGGGCTATCAGCCAAGCCAAATGCACGCTCGATCATGGAGCCCCAGCGCTCGGCATTATCCTCGGCGAAATTTTTGGCGACGAGAATGGCGGATTGAGGGGCTTGTGCGTTACCCAAGTGCGGGGAAAAGCAGCTATCGAGTAATGCGAGGAAGCTATCGTTATCATTCTCGGCAAGTTTGAGCATTTTGGGAACAAAGACCTCCTTGATTGGAGCCATGATGTCGCGGCGTTCGAGGAAATCGAGCACAAGTGGGATGGAGTTCATACCGTAGTCCAGTTCTCCACGGAGTATCTGATCCATTTCTTTTTTGAGCCATGCGTTGTAGTCGGGGTTTTGAGGATCGAGATCAAGTGCCTCAAGTGCTTTGTCGATTTTTTCGGTTGAGACGTATAGCGTAAAGATATCACTAGGATTGATCAGCTTGACTGCTTTTTCGACGGATTCAATTTCACCGAGTGCGTTGAGGGCGTTGATCGCAGTCCAGCGACGAGAGTTGTCGTTGCCCTTGAGGGCGGCTTTGGTGAGAGTATTGAGGTCCTTCGAAACATCGGCAGTGGGATTTTTGCTGCGCATCTCGTTGATGCGCCGGTAGGTGGTGACAAGATCGGAATGCTCCGCAGAGGTGTTTTCGGCGTACCAGCGTAGCCATTGATCTGGGCGGCCTTCGAGTAGTTCCATGGAGGCATGCAGGGCAGTGAAGTCATTTTTTTCCGCGAATTCAGCGATGGCTTGTCGATTGCCCTGGGCACGAAGCAAGGCGAGGTGGTAGTCGAGTTGCTCGCGATTTGGTTTTTTGCTGACCTTTGCGATTTCTTGATCCAATCGTCCTTCCGCACGTGCGATCCATGCCATAGCGATGCGATTTTGTGGATCATCTTGAAATTCCTCCAGGGTTTTTTTTGCCTCCTCGGGATTGCCTGCGAGGATCGAGGCACGCGCTGATAAAATCGCTAAGCCGCGAACGGAATTACGCGTCCGCAGTTTCATGGTCTCATCTTTTTCGCTCCGGAATAGCAGCAAAGCTAGGCGGTATTCGCGCATTTTGACCAGAGAGGCGTAGGCATCTTTTTTTTGATCTTCGGTGAGTTGCGGAAAGCGTTCAGTGAGTTTGATGATCTCCTCGGGGGTCTCTGGTGTGAGGCCCCAGTGGAGGTAGCGTAGAATTTTTGCCGCGCGCAATGATGACTCTGGCTCGCCTTGGTCAACGACCTTTTGCAATTCTGGCACGATTGATTGTCCCAATTTCCACAGCTTTTTCTCGGCGGAGACACGTTTGCTGTGTCGATCACTTGAAAGCTCGCGAATCAACTTTGCACTAGAATCTTGCGCTTGGGCGAATGAAGCGAGCAATGAACCGAGAAGCCAGCCTGTGATGCATAGTGTGCGCAACATTGTGTTTGTATTTTCTCTTGTAATTACGATAATGCAATGAGGAACCTTAACGGAAAAACAAATAGATGCATTTGAGATTATTTTCCGATGCAAAAGCGGCTGAAAATGACTCCGAGAATGTCATCGGAATCAATCTTACCCGATATTTCGCCCAGAGCGTCCATGGCATCGCGCAGTTCAATGCTGACGAGCGTGAGATCCTGTGCTTGCTCCAGCATGGGAATGGCTCGTTCAAGGGCAACCATACTGCGTCTGAGGCAGTCTTGGTGGCGTGCATTGATCGCAACGAGGCTTTCGCCATGATCCAAGCTTTGATGCATGACGGTAGCGACGATAGCCCCTTCGAGATCTTGCATGCCCGCACCAGTTTTGCAGGAAATGCGAAGTGCCGATGAACCTTGCCAGCTCGCGTGTTCTGGTTCATCGGTTTTATTAAGCAAATGAAGAACGTGTTGCTGCGGGTGATTGGGTTCAAGCAATGACGGAGGCTGAGGCAATGTGCCATCGGCTAAAGCGAGGACCAAATCGGCGCGTTTTTGTTGCACGACAGAGCGGCGAATGCCTTCTTGTTCAATCATGTCCGTGCTGTCTTCCCTGATCCCGGCAGTATCGATCAATCGCAGGAGAATGCCGCCGCAATTGACTGTTTCCTCGATGGTATCTCGCGTGGTGCCTGCCATTTGGCTGACAATTGCCCGCTCAAAACCTAGGAGTCGATTGAGTAGGCTGGACTTTCCTGTATTGGGTGGACCGATGATGACCGTGCGCAATCCTTCGCGCAAAATCCGGCCACGATCTGCCGTGGAAAGTAAGGAATCTATGGTGCTTTTGATCTCAAAAAGACGCTTTATCAATGCATTTCCAACTTCGGGGGAAATGTCTTCTTCGGGGAAATCGATGTAGGCTTCGACGTGCGCGATGCATTCGAGCAGCGCATCACGGGTTTCTTCTGTCCTCCGGCCCAATCGGCCTTCGCGTTGCTCATGAGCAGCCCGCAGCGCAAAGTGAGTTTGTGCGGAAATCAGATCCATCACGGCCTCGGCTTGGGTGAGGTCGAGCTTGCCATGCATGAAAGCTTGTTGGGTAAATTCACCCGGTCCGGCGAGTGTGGCGCCGCAGGCTAGGGCGCGATCCAGTAGCGCGCGCATGACGAGCATACCGCCGTGGCCTGCGATCTCACAGACGTTTTCACCGGTATAGCTGTGGGGAGCAGGGAATCGAGTGAGGAGAACTTCATCGATTACCTGCCCAGCTTCGTTGAAAATGCGACACAATCGAGCTGTGCGTGGCGGTGCGGAACTGGCTTTTCCTGAACACATGAGATTGGCAATCTCGAAAGCTTCGGGACCGGAAATGCGTAATAAGCCAACGGCTGAGGGTGCTGCGGCTGTGGCGATCGCTGCGATGGTTGGTCGATGTGAAAAGTGAGACACGTTGGTAGAGTGAAGGGTGTGATAAGCGGTAAAGTCTATTTGCTCAGCAGATCTTTATCAGATCGTATTCGAGCGCTAGCTTTTGTGGAATGGTGTTGCTACCCTTGGAGTGCTAGATCAAGTAGCGCTGACGCCAATTACCTCGAATTCCAGGAAACAAAGCGTTCATCGAGGGAATTCTGAAGACGGAATCGGTCCGTTTTAGGCTAACGGTGGCTACGTTAGGTGTGATGTTTTTTTGTGCAAGCCACTGCATTGGGGGGTGTGAAATGAGCGTAAAAATTCCTGATTCATGACAACAAATAGTTTTTCACCTATACTTAAAGTATGTCAACCATCAAGTGACCGGTAATTCAGCCTTCTGTCAGGAAATGCCCAAGACTAGCGTTTTTCTAGCGCTTTGACGAGTTGGCGTCTCACTTCTACGGCATCCAATTCTCCATTGTGCTTCCACAAGATCTCACCGCCAGGAGCGACGAGGACGGTGTGTGGGAGATCACCCTTCCACTCTTTGCTGATGGCATCGGCCACGGCATCGAGTTCTCCGTCTTTGACTTGGTAGTTGTTAGTAGTGCGATTTTCTTTTTTCATCGCAGCCTCGCGTGGACCAGGGGTGGCGACGAGTCTCGCTTTGAGGACGGAAAGCACGCGTGCTGCATCGTCTTGGGGATCGGTGCTGATCGTGATTAGCTCAAAAGGGCGATTTTGAAAGCGGCGCGCTGTTTCGACGAGGTCAGGCATTTCTGCTACACATGGACCACAGGTAGTTGCCCAGAAATTGAATAAGCGAACTTTGTCGGTTTTGTTGTTTACGAGCTCCTTGGCGATGGAGGCATCCATCGGCGCAACGGTCACAGGACGCTTCTCCCAATCCTCATTGTCCTTGGTGACGCTATCGCGCTTGTAGGACCATTTGGTGGAGCAGCCATAGGAGCGAGTGGTTTTCACTGCGACTTCTTTCCCTGCGAGTATAGCCTCGATGGCATCGCGCATCTGGCTTTTTTCGACAGGTCCAGCCTTGCGATATCCTTCGTCCATTCTGCCAGTGTATTGAAGTTTGCGCTCGGCATCGAACACAAAAACATGCGGTGTGGACTGCGCACCGTAAGCCTTGGAAACGACTTGCGTTTCGCCATCGTAAAGATAAGGGATCGTCCATTTTGCTTCATTGTAGCTGAGTTTCATCTCGTCAAATGAATCACCATGGGGCGCATAGCCGAGTTCGTCGGCACGAAGAGCGAGTGGATCGTTGCCAGAAATTGCAATCACCGCGACGCCTTTGTCTTTATAGGCATTCGCTGTCTCTTGAATTCGTCCGGCAGCCGCATAAGCCTCGGGGCAATGATTGCATGTGAAAATGACGGCTAGCACTTTGGCATCGGCAAAATCCTTGAGACTGTGTTGCTTGCCATCAACACCAGGCAGCGTAAAATCAGGTGCCGCAGCGCCGATTTCTAGCGTTTTGACTTCAAAAGGTTCAGCGGCATGAGCACTGAAGGCTGCGGAGAGGATGATGAGTAGTTTTTTCATAGATTACTTCGATGGAGTTGTGAGGAAAATGGAGAGTGTTTAGCGAACAAGAGGAATGGCAAGCGGGATTTTTGTCCATTCGCCGCGACTCGCTTGTACGCTGGCGAGAATTTCAAAAATGATTGATGTGACGAAGGCGATGATTACCGGAATAAAAGCCAGAAAACCGCCTAAACAGAACAGCACAAAAGCTAATACTGCGCAGACAATGTTAAACAAGAGAAGAGTTAATTGATGGTTCAAGCTGTCACGTGCGTGAAAGGCCACGAACTGTGATTTTTCTTTCTGCACGAGGTAAATAATCAAAGGGCCGATGAAGCCTAAGCCGCCCAGAAACACCAATCCACCTAGAGCGCTGAGGTGACTAAGCATGGCGAGATTGCGTTCATCCGGTGTAGGGATGAATCCCATGTTGGTCGGCATTTTGGGCGGTGGCTGCTGGAGCATAAGTTTTATTTGGCTTGTTCGATGAATTTCTGCAAGTCGATATGCATTTTTTTCAAATCAGGAGGATTGAGGTAAAACATGTGACCGCCTTCATACCATGTGAATTCGATGTTTTTGCGCAGAGGTTCGGGCAAGGACAGCATCTGGCGGGTGGAATAGAGCATGCCATCAGCGGGGGTGGCCAGATCTGTGTAACCGCACTGGACGAGCACCTTGAGGTGGGGGTTGTCGCGCATGGCGGTGGAGAGTTTTTCGGATAAGTTGACGTAGCCGTTGGTTTCGTTCCAGCGCCATGGATGCACCTTGGAGGTGAGGATTTCGTAAGGTTGATCTTCTTGCCAATTGAGTTCGCGGGTCAAATAATCGAGCATCGTAGTTCCAAATGCCCCGTAGGCGAGGGAATAGGAAGGATCGTAGTTCGGGTAAATTTCCGAGCTGTCTGTATCATCCCATGCGACTCGAGCATCGAAGCGTCCGATGACTTTTTTCTTTGCTTTGAGCAGTTCACCGCGGAAGCGAGTGGGATCAATGCGGAGATACATTTCTGCGATCAGCGTGGCAGATAGTCCCGTGAATTCGGCGAGCTTGGCGGCGACAGCGGATTTTTCTTCAGAGTTAATTTGATTGCCTTTGAGGAGAGCGGCGGTGTAGGGGCCGAAGGCGTAGGCACGGGCGTCCTCGACGATTTTGTTGCGATCGCCTTGGATGACTCCATGAAAATGAGCCACGGAAGCGAATGTGGGCAAGAACACCTGATACGCTAGGTCATTTCCCGGAGCAGGGCTCAAGGTTTGGAAATCCATGAGGGTCGAAAGCATGACCACGCCATTGAGCGACATGGCATAGCGGCTTTGGAGGTGGTGGGCAAGGCCGGCGGCACGGACTCCACCATAGGACTCACCTAACAAGAACTTGGGTGANGACCAGCGNTTGTTTTCCGTGACCCAGCTGCGAATGAAGTCGCCGATGGATTCCACATCCTCGTCCACACCGTGAAATTCCTGAGGTTTGGCATCTTTTTCAGCGCGAGAATAGCCTGTGGAGACGGGGTCGATGAAAACCAGGTCGGAGCTATCGAGAATGGAAAACTGATTGTCGCCGAGTGTGGCAGGTGGTGCGATTGGTTGTGTTCCGTCACCGGTAAGCTTGACAATTTTCGGCCCGAGTGCACCGAGATGGAGCCACACTGCCGATGAGCCAGGACCACCATTGAAGGCAAATGTAACAGGACGATTCGGGTCGTTTTTGTCCTTGCGCACGTAGGAAACATGGAAGATCGATGCACGCGGTGTGCCGTCATCGCGATTGATCACAAGCTTGCCAGTCGTTGCAGTATAAGGAATCGTGACGCCGTTGATGGTAACACTGCCCTCAACACTAACATTTTTCTGTGGAGCGGCCGCTTCGGTTTTTTTTGCGGGATCTTTGGGCACATCCTTCGGGTTTTCTTGCGCGAGGAGGGCGGTCAGAGGCAGGGCAAGAGCTAAGGTGTAAATGAGTCGCATAGTGTTTTGAGCAGTTTACTAAGATTAGGAACGCGTGCAATGACAAATCCCGAAAGCTAGCGAAAAGGCATCGTTGTTTTGTCTAAGGAGAATGGTTATTTTTTCCCGAGCACACGGTTTTTCTTGCCATGCCAAGGAAAATGAGTGTAGATTCGCGCCCCGTTAATCCCACCTATCAGCAACAATTTTCTCCTAATATATTCGCGATGAATCCAGACCGTGCCACATTGAACTTCCTAAACAGCTTCCCAGAAGAAGCTCGNAAAAAGGGCGAAATGCTCCAAAAAGACGGAGCGGTAACCCAAATTTTTGGTAATCATTTGTTCATTCANGGGCGCGTCGAAGAAGAAACNGGCATTCACCGCACGAGTTTGCGACTGCAAGGCAATCGCTGGTTCGGTAGCTGCACCGCAGAAGATGAAATCGTTTCCGGTGCGTGCCAATACGCTACGATGATGGAACGCATGCATCGTGGTGAGGATTTGCCCGAGTCGCCCAACGAATTCGATGATGCTCCTGTACTTGACTTGATCGAGGAAAAACTCGGACGCGAGCTCGATGACAAAGAAGCCGATTTTGTTACTAAAATCGAGAAACGTTATCGTCGTTATGTCATTGAGGGCGAAGTTCACGACCATGACATGGTGCGGATCTCGCCGCGTTGGGAAATCACCAGCTACGAGCCTCTCGAGCTCTGGCCGATGCCACCAAGCGATATTCTGGAGTTCTGGAACTACATCGCCTACGCATTCTACAAGAAAAAACTCCTGTATCCCGAGTTCATGAACGTCATCACTGATCTCGAATCGGTGCAGAAAAAAATGGCCGAGTGGGAGCAAGAGCGCGAAGTGGCCTCATGGTATGAGCGCATTGAGCGAGTCAACGAACGCCCACCTACCGAACCACCCTTCGAAGCCGAAGTGCGCTTGGTGGCAACCATTAATGAGGCTCGCATCGAGCTTCGCGAAAAGGGCGGTGAGTGGTTGCAGTTGCGGGAAAAATCAGACGTCGAGCGCTATTCGGCACTCTACATGGAGGCGGCGATGCGTCTCGATTCATCGAGCCAAATCCTCTGGGAGCATTTCCTCTCCTACTACCGCAAAGAAGGAGATACCTTGTTCGATTTCGATCAAGAGGAATGCTGCCGTTTCATGAACCGCTTGTTCCGTCAGCCTGCGCTCAAGGGCTATCTCGTCAATCTCGATGAAAAGCTGTTCAAAGTCGTCGATGAACCTTTGCGCTGGAAGTGTGAGGATGCCGATTACGATCAGATGAACTTCGCGCTGCAGCTCGTTACTTCTGGTGGCGAAAATGTTTCGCACTCTGTTCGCTTGTTGCCTGGTCGCGTTGAGCTCTATCAATCTGACGAAACGGTATTTCCCGGTCCTCCACGTTGGCTGAACGAAACGGAAATCATGCCGCGTTACTACATTCCTAAGCGCGTCATTGATTCGCTGGAGGGTGTTGAATTTCTTCGCAAAATTGGCGCTTCTTTGCCTGAATCACTNACTAAACGCGTCGTTGATCTGGAATTAAAGCCGAAGCTGGAACTCAAACTTGTTGCTGGACTTACTTCTGCGGAAACCGAGCACCTTGTTGTCGATGTCAGCGCCTTGGAGACCAAGGGCCGCCGAACCGAACGACTGAATAAAGAGGGCTGGGAACTCGTGGAGCAACAAGTCGTCAAAGGCAAGCAGCTCCTGCGTTTTGCTCGTGAAGATCTCCATTGCATTCCTAAGGTGCTGGATGAGATGTCACTGACTTATGACGATAAACTGGTGTCGTTCAAAACTCGTCTNACAAAGAATTTCCCNGANAAGTTCGCNGAGTGGATTCGCAAAATGCCGCCACAAGTCGAGCTCGATATTGATGCTCGTCTCAAAACCATTCTCAACGATCCTGTTAGCGCAGCCGTGCGCTTCGAGGTCGTCAACCAAGAGATCGACTGGTTCGATCTGCGTATCGTCATCGATGTCGAAGGCGTCAATCTTAGCAAAGCGCAAATCCGCCAACTCGTCGCCGCCCGTGGTGGTTACGTTCGCATGGAAGACGGTTCCTGGATGCGACTGGAAATCAAACTCGATCCCGAACAACGCGATGCCGTTACCCGTCTTGGCCTCGATCCCTTCGACCTCTCTGGAGAAACGCACCGCATGCACGCCCTGCAGCTTGCTGATCCCAAAGCGGCGGATGTTTTCGATCCAAAAGCCTGGAAAAAAATCAAGGATCGCGCCAACGATATCGTCATCGAGGTCGATGCCGAGTTGCCGACCAATCTCAACGCCACGCTGCGTCCCTACCAGATCGAAGGTTTCCGCTTCTTGGCTTACCTCGCCACCAACAACTTCGGCGGCATTCTTGCGGATGACATGGGCTTGGGTAAAACGATTCAATCGCTTACCTACGTGCTCTGGCTTCGCAATGAAGCATTCAAAAAACAAGCACGCAAGAAGCCAGTGCTCATCGTCTGCCCCAAATCCGTTCTCGACGTATGGGTCACCGAGGCGAACAAGTTTGCTCCCGAATTGAACGTGAAAATCTTGCGCAATCGCGACGAAATCGATCTCGATTACTACCAAAACACGCTCGATATGTTGGTCATGAACTACGCGCAGTTGCGGGTTTGTGGCGAGTTGCTTAATAAGATTCAATGGCTCACCGTTATTCTCGACGAAGGCCAGCAGATCAAGAACCCTGATTCCAAAGCAGCCAAAGCAGCTCGCGAACTGGATGCAGGCAATCGATTGGTCCTCACAGGCACTCCCATCGAGAACCGCCTCATGGACATGTGGTCGCTTATGGCCTTCGCCATGCCCGGCGTTCTCGGCTCCCGTGCCTACTTCAAAAAACGCTTCGACAAGCGCAAAGATCCGGGCTCCCAGCAACGTCTAGCAGCCCGTCTCCGTCCCTTCCTTATCCGCCGGACCAAGTCCCAAGTGGCGCAAGACCTCCCACCTCGTACCGAGGAAGAAGTTTACAGCAAAATGGAAGGTGTGCAACTCGACTTGTATCGTGCCGAACTCAAGCGCATTCAAAAAGCCTTGCTTGGTATGGACTCCGACGAAGCTGTCAAGAAGAACTCCTTCGCCATTCTGCAAGGCCTCATGCGCTTGCGTCAGATTTGCTGCCACCCTGGTCTCATCGATCCGAAATACCTCAAGGAGGAAAGCGCCAAGATGGAATCGTTGTTTTATCTTCTCGATCAGCTCCACGAGGAAGGTCACAAAGTGCTCGTCTTCTCGCAGTTCGTTTCCATGCTCGACCTCATCAAGGCGCGCTTGGAAGGAGAAAGCCGCCCTTACAACTACCTCACCGGTCAGACCAAGGACCGGAAAGGGGAGATCGAGAAATTCCAGACCACCAAGGACCCAAGTGTCTTCCTTCTCTCGCTCAAAGCGGGTGGTGCCGGTCTGAACTTGACCTCGGCCTCCTACGTGATTCTTTACGATCCCTGGTGGAACCCAGCGGTGGAAAACCAAGCCATCGACCGAACTCACCGGATCGGTCAGAAAAACAAGGTTATTGCCTACCGTTTGCTTACTCGCGATACTGTGGAGGAAAAAATCCGCATCCTACAGCACCAGAAGACACAACTTGTCATCAACGTGCTTGGCGATGAAGGCTTTGCGACCAACCTCGGTATCGACGATCTGGCCTTCATTCTCAATCACGGCGGCGAAGAGGACGAGGCTCCACAGCCTCCCGATGACGAAGACGACGACGATTAAGATCCCCAAAACATCATGCGGGCCGTATGATCAAAAAGAAATGTGTTTTTTTCAAAGAAATGCCTTTACAAAATCATTCGTCCCGCTAGTTTCCCCCTCCCAAATCACTACCTCACACACAATGAAAGTTCTTTCCTCACTCAATTCCGCCAAACGCCGCCATGCTGATTGCCAAGTGGTAAAACGCGGTGGCACGCTTTATGTGATCTGCAAAAGCAATCCAAAATTCAAGGCCCGTCAAGGTGCAACCAAAGGCACCCGCCTTTCCAAAAAAGGCGTGAAGTAAGCGATTGCTTCTCACATTTTTTTAAACAGCGCAGCGAGTTTCACTTGCTGCGCTTTTTTTCGTAGTTAGATGATGTTTGAACTTTCACGAAGTACGGTTGCAGAGTCGATTTTCTATTGGCAAGTCGATCATCATGGCGTAGGGATGCGGCGTGAGTGGAACGAACAGTGCAGGGAAATGGTATTTAACGTCAGTTGGCTTGTCACTGTGCGTGATTTCTGGGATTTTCATCGCTCTGATGTGGCGTAGTTATGCACGAGCTAAAGGAATGACGAATTGGCCGCAGGTGCCGTGTTTGATTTTGCAGTCGAACGTGGAAGAGCAACGAATCGGTGACACGGTCGCACCTGAATACCGCCTACAAGTGTTGTATCGTTATGATTTTGACGGTAGCTCTTATGAAAGCCGGCTGTGGAGTTTGCGTGGTAGTATGCCACGCAACGACAGGTCCACCGTGGAGGAGCTTGTTGCCACTTTTGCTACTGGAAGTATGACCAAGTGTTGGGTGAATCCGCAGCAACCGAGTCAGTCCGTTCTCAAACTGGATACCCGAGCTGCTGGTTACACCTTGTGGTTCCCTGGACTCTTTTTCTTAGGGGGAGTGGGGATGATTGTCGGAGCGTGGAAAACCCCTCGATCAGCAAAATCGGCGTAAATTGCTTTCCTTGTTGCGTTGAAGAAAAATTTTGCCCACGTTGACGGCGATGTTTTTGTATGGATTTCGAGAATTGGTGCGTCCGCAGTGGGTGTCGATCGTGGAAGAATTGAAGATTCATGGAGGCATGCCGATCCCTGAATTAGCAAGGGTCATGGAGATGAGCTACATGGGGGTGAAGCAGCACTGTGAAGCCTTGCTCGAACTTGGATACTTGGAGCGCAGTCGTTTGCCGCGTAAGGAGGTAGGTAGGCCTGAAATCATGTATCGTCTCGCTCCCAAAGCTGATGCTCTTTTTCCTCAAGCGGGGGTGGCGATGACTCTGAGCATGTTGCATAACATGAAGAATCTGTTTGGCGCTACTGCTCCCGAAAAATTGCTGCACCAATACTTTTCGGAGCTTCAAGAACGCTGGATGTGCCGCATGCAAAGGGCTAAGTCTATTGTGGAGAAAGCCACGGTGCTAGCTGGATTGCGAGAAAAGGAGGGCTGCTTTGCTCGCTGCTCATACGACGTCAAACAGGGTTTTCGCATTGAGGAATTTCACCACCCACTGTGGGCCTTATTTGAGGAGTATCCCGCAGCCATAGCGATGGAAGTGCGGATGATGGAATTGTTGATGGGATCAAAGATCGAACGCCGTGAAGTTCCCGGCGGTAGAGGTGGGCCTGCCCGCGTGGAATACTACATTCACACATTATGAATTTTATTCATGATCGTGCTGGAGATTCCCTCGAATAATGCATTTTGCTATTGTCACCAAAGGGAATATTCTGTCTATTTTGGCTCAAGAAATATTGGTATAGGAATCAGTACATAAAGGAAAGGTCTAGCGAGAAATGAAGATTGCTGTTTTAGGTTGTGGATCACGTGGGAGGACATACTCGCGTATTGCGGCGGCGTGGCAGGGACGTTATCAATTGACTGCTGCCTGTGATTTGATCGAGAGTCGTGCTCGGTTGATCGCGAATCTCGGTGAGGGGGTCACAGTTTTTACGAAAGATGATGACTTTTTTGCTGCTGGAAAGCTCGCCGACATTGTGATTATTGCTACGCAAGATCGCGATCACTTTGGCCATGCCCTGAGGGCGATCGAAGCGGGCTATGATGTTTTGTTAGAAAAACCTGCGGCGCAGAGTTTGGAAGAATGTGAAATTCTCGACCGGAAGGCGAAAGAGCATGGTGTGAAAATTGGCCTATGTTTTGTTTTACGCTACACTCCATTTTACCGAACGATTCGCTCTGTCATTGACTCTGGCCGGCTCGGACGCATCATTTCGATTCATGCCAGTGAGGGCGTAGAGCCTTATCATCAGGCGCATTCCTTTGTTCGGGGACACTGGGCCATCAGCGCGGATTCGACGCCAATGATTCTCGCCAAATGCAGTCACGATACTGATCTACTGTGCTGGTTTACCGATTCGCAAATCAAAAACGTTTCTAGTTTCGGGCGACTTGAGTATTTTCAAGCTGCCAATGCGCCTATAGGTGCCACAGCGCGTTGTAGCGACGGTTGTCCGCATGTCGGAACTTGTTTCTACGATGCACATCGTTATCTCACCGACAAACGCAATTGGTTGAGGATGGTGCTCGACGGAGCGGAAACAGCCAGTGATGGGCAAATTACGCAATTCATTCAAAGCTCTCCATGGGGGCGCTGTGTCTATCATTGTGACAATGATGTAGTGGATCACCAGGTAATTTCGGGTGAGATGGAAAATGGCATTTCTGTCACTTTTTCGATGACTGCTTTCGATATGGGGCGCTCGATGGAAATCTACGGCACGAAGGGTAGCTTAAAGGGCGGTCACGCTTGGAAAGAGGCCGGTGCCTATGAATTATCGGTGCGTGATCACACGACTGGTGCCACCGAGGAAATCATCATCGAACATCCTCCAGAGCTCGGCTATGCAGGTCACGGCGGTGGAGACGAAGGAATTGTCGATTCGTTGGATCGTTTGTTCGGACCACAAGGCTGCTTAGCACCGGGCCTAGATGGTTTTGCGGGTCACCAATTTGCGCTGCTCGCCGAAAAAGCCCGTGTTGAGGAAACCGTGGTCTGTGCGTCGAGTGGAAAATGAGCTGATTTTTCTACTGGCACTTTGTTAGATGTCGGCTAGTTTGCTAAATCACACTTCGATTTTTTCATCCATGATAATCACGATACTTCTTCTCATTGTTGGCTTAGTTCTTCTTGTTCTTGGTGCAGATTGGCTCGTTAAAGGAGCTTCACGATTGGCTCTTTCGTTCGGGATTTCCGCTCTTGTGGTTGGTTTGACGGTGGTAGCGTATGGCACGAGCGCACCCGAACTTTCTGTGAGTGTGATGTCCAGCATTCAAGGGAAATCTGAAATGGCGATGGGTAACATCGTCGGTAGCAACATTTTTAACGTGCTTTTCATTTTGGGCATTTCTGCGTTGGTCACACCCTTGATTGTCGCGAAACAGCTAGTCAGACTCGATGTTCCTGTGATGATCGCTTCATCAGTGTTGTTGATAGCTCTGTGTCTCGATGGAGTTGTAACGCGCGTAGATGGTATCATTTTATTCGTAGGTGCGATCGCCTACACTTGGTGGCTGATCCGCATTAGCCGCAGAGATAGTCAGGCCGCGCTCGATGCCGGTGGGGAGTTGCCTGAAAAGCAAGGGAATCCATGGATGAATGTTTTGTGGATTTTACTTGGCCTTGGCTTGTTGATTTTAGG